>JACLAB010004749.1_pt1 | contig 31018 bp, 26 predicted proteins | sample 8027921 | NCBI WGS metagenome assembly JACLAB01 (sample SAMN15725117, study PRJNA655200) | protist metagenome | isolation source: fluorescence activated cell sorting (FACS) single amplified genomes of... | place: USA: West Boothbay Harbor, Gulf of Maine | collected 2000-07-19 | reverse complement strand
ATTTTAGAAGAGGTATTTTAAATAATCTTGGATGGTTACTAATTGTTCCAACATTAAGTACTTTCTTTGGATTAGTCATTGCAAATTTAGCAGACCGTATTTGGTGGGGCACAATTGCTAAGTCAATTATTTTTATGCCTATGGCTATATCGTTTGTAGGTGCTGGGGTTATTTGGAAGTTTATATATGATTATCGAGGACCAGGAGATGATCAAATCGGTTTATTAAATGCCATTACTGTTGCTTTAGGATTTGAACCACAAGCTTGGCTTACAATCTCCATTTGGAATAATTTATTTTTGATGGCTATTATGATTTGGATTCAAACAGGATTGGCACTGGTAATATTTAGTGCTGCTCTTCGCAGTATTCCTAATGAGACTCTTGATGCTGCCAGAATAGATGGGGCTAGTGAACTAAAAATATTTTGGTCGATTATCATACCTTATCTTCAACAAACAATATTGGTGATTTGGACTATCATTACAATCTTAGTCTTGAAAGTTTTTGATATTATTTATGCAATGACAAACGGCCAATGGCAAACTGAGGTGCTGGCAAACTTAATGTATGATTGGATGTTTAGAGGTGGCGGAGACTCCGGTAGAGGAAGTGTTTTAGCCTTTTGTATAATGATTGGGGTTATTCCAATTTTAGCTTGGAATTTATATCAACATAGAAAAGACCAACAACTATGACTAAAAAAATTTCTTTTACATCTATTTTAGCCCAAATTCTTCTTTTATTATTTGTAGTTGCTTGGATAGCACCAACATTTGGTCTTTTTATAAGTTCTCTTCGAGATAAGGATGTGCTGGCCATTAGTGGTTGGTGGACTTCCTTTATCACCACTGAGGTTAATGAAATTTATAGAACCAAAGGCATGGAAGTGCAGTTTGAAAAAGATGGGTATTTCTTCATTGAAGACAATCTTTTTGGGGACAAAAAACCTAAAGAAATTTCAAGCTTTGGTATTACCTCCAAAGATATCAATGGATACGAGATAGAGAATACTGCAACTTTTAAAGATGGAAGTGAAATTACATTATCAAAAAATGGCAACTATTCATGGAAATCCAAAGAGGCATTTTCAAAGAAAAAAGGTAAAAGAATTTTTATAACAGCATTAAGTCCTCCATCATTCACATTTGAGAATTACAAAGAAGTATTGTTTAAGGAAGGCCTAGGACAGGCATTTATTAATACGTTCGCAGTTGCTATTCCTTCAACTTTAATCCCTTTAATAATATGCTCATTTTTTGCTTATTCGTTAACATGGATGAAATTTTTTGGAAGAGATTTATTATTAGCAATAGTAATTGCCTCCTTAGTGGTTCCTCTTCAAATGTCTCTTATACCAGTATTATCATTATACAATGATTTCGGAGCTTTATTTGGGGTATCAGCAAAATCATATCCGGGAATATGGATGGCTCACACAGGCTTTGGGCTAGCCTCTACTACTTTTTTATTATGGAATTTTTTAAAATCTTTACCAAATGAGATGATGGAAGCAGCACGCGTGGATGGTGCAACACACTATGATACATTTATTAAAATTGTTGTTCCTTTATCTATTCCAGCCTTTGCATCAATTTTTATTTTACAATTTTTATGGGTTTGGAACGATTTACTTGTAGGCTTAGTTTTTTTAGATAAAAACCCTAGTGAAATTATTTTAACTGCAAAGTTAAAAGAGCTTCTTGGTTCTCGTGGAGAGAATTGGGAAATACTTACTACTGGCGCATTCATCTCAATGAGTGTGCCATTGTTGATCTTCTTTTCTTTACAAAGATATTTTATAAGAGGCTTAGTCGCAGGTTCGGTGAAAGGCTAAAAGAAAGGGATAAAATGAGCAATCGAATTGTAATAATAAGTGCAGGAAGCACAAAGAAAGGGATAATATGAGCAGTCGAATAGTAATAATAGGTGCAGGAAGCACAAATTTTGGTTTAGGTATTGTTGGAGATTTTTATAAATCAAAAATCTTAGAAGGATCAACTCTAGTTTTGCATGATATTAATGCAGAAACCCTTGAAAATACAAAGAATATAGCACTTTCTTACAAAGAAAAACTTGGAGTAAATTTTAATATTGAATCAACAACATCTCGACCTGAAGCACTAAAAGGTGCAGACTTTTGTTTGATTTCCATTGAAGTTGGAAGAAGATTTGATTTATGGGATCAAGATTGGAAGACACCATTGCAATATGGCGTTAGACAAGTTTTAGGAGAAAATGGTGGTCCAGGAGGACTTTTTCATGCTATGCGCCAAATCCCACCGATTATTCAAATATGTGAAGATATTGAAAAAATATGCCCAGATGCTTTTGTGTTTAGCTATTCCAATCCAATGCAAAGAATTTGCCATGCTTTAACTACTCGTTTTCCAAATTTAAAAATTACTGGCCTTTGCCATGAAATTAAATCAATGGACCGTCAACTTCCATCTTTAATGGAGACTGATTTATCTAATATCGAATTTGAAGCAGGTGGCTTAAATCATTTTAGCATTTTGTTGCATGCTAAATATAAAGATAGTGGTAAAGACGGATACCCTATTATTAAACAAAAATTTCACAACTATTTTTCAGATTTTGTTAATGATCATGAAGGTTTTCAATCAAAGCCAGGAGCAGAGCGAGGTGTATTTTTTGAATTATACAAACAGTATGGTTATCTTCCTATCACAACAGACTCTCACTTAGGTGAATACTTGTCTTGGGCTTACAGTGTTGCAGATCATGATGCCATTTTGGATTTCTATGATAGCTACAAAAAAAAATGTCTGACTTATTATAACAATGATAGTTATCATCAATTCTTTGACATGAATGATCCAGAACCTCATGAAAGGATAATTCCAATCATTGAAAATATTGTTACAGATGCAAATGCTCTAGAGCATGCGGTTAATATTCCAAATAATGGTTTTATTGAATGTCTTCCAAAAGATATTGTCGTTGAAGTTCCTGCCATTATTAACAAAAGTGGTATTCATGGAAAAAAATTAGAAAATTATCCAAAAGCGTTTGGTACACTTCTTAACTCTCAAGTTGGAGCTATTCAAATGACCACTGAAGCTGTGCTTTCCAAATCAAGACAAAATGCGTTCTACGCTCTTCTTGCTGACCCAGTAGTAGACAATGCTAAAGCCGCCGCCTCTCTTTTAGATACCATGATCGATCATCAAAAAGACTTTTTAGGATATCTTCAATAATGGCTGGTATTTCAATAGAAAATCTCAATAAATCTTAGTATCATTGAGTAATTTATCTCTCCTTCAAGACTTTCCTTCAGATTTTAAATTTGGTGTTGCAACATCATCTTATCAAATTGAAGGTAATTCTTATGGTGGCTGTGGAAAATCAATATGGGATGACTTTGCCAAGCGAAGACTGAATGGAATAGATGGTCAAAAAGCTTGTAATCATTACTCTTTTTTTAAAGAAGATATAAAATTAATCAAAGATGCAGGTTTTAAGGCTTATCGTTTCTCTTTTGCTTGGCCAAGGCTATTTCCAGAAAATGACAATCAAATTAACCAAGATGGTGTTGATTTTTATCACCTACTCTTAGAAGAGATTAATTCAAATGATTTAGAACCCTTTCCTACTTTATATCACTGGGATCTACCAATTCGTTTTCTTAAAAATGGAGGTTGGGAAAGCAAAGATACCAGTAAAAGATTTGCAGATTATGCAAATTTCATCTCTAAAAACTTTGGTGATCAATTTAAATCAGTTGCAACTATTAATGAACCTTGGTGTATCTCATGGCTCAGTCATTATTTAGGAGAGCACGCCCCAGGAAAAAAAGATTTAAGGGCCGCAGTTCTTTCCATGCATAATATTTTATTAGCCCATGGTCTCAGCCTTGACTCACTAAGATCTGAACACAATCATCAAATAGGTATTGTTTTAAATAATGAATTTGGAGAACCTATGGATCAAAGTGATGAAAATATTCAAGCAGCAAACTTATTTGATGCTATTTATAATCGTTGGTTTGCTGATGCTATTTTTAAAGGACACTATCCGCAAGAAGCGTTAAATATATTCGAACCTTTAATGCCCCAGGGCTATCAATCTGATCTAAAAATAATTTCTAAGCCAATTGATTGGCTTGGTCTTAATTATTATACCCGATCGCTGATTAAAACTAAGGCTATGGAAGACAAGATTAACTATGAATGTCGTCGAGGCTCTCTAAAAACAACAGACATGGGTTGGGAGTTTTACCCTCAAGGACTCAGTTATTTTATCAATCGTATTCATCAAGAGTATGATAGGAAAATTCCTATCTACATCACTGAAAATGGAATGGCAAATAATGATAGAATAAATTCTAAAGGTGAAATTGAAGATATAAATCGAATTGAATATTTTCAATTACATCTAAAAGAAATTCTTAAATGCTTAAAAAAAGGAATTCCACTTAAGGGTTATTTTGCTTGGTCTCTATTAGATAATTATGAGTGGTCATTTGGATATGATAAAAGATTTGGTCTCATACATGTGGACTACGAAAATTTTTCAAGGAAAACAAAACATTCTTATAGAGAATTCCAAAAATATTTATGAGTTTTTCAGATATTTTTTATAGATAACCGTAAAGCATCTTTAATGAATATTGATATAAAAAATGCTATTGTTTTCAACTATTATGGCAGATGTTAATTTAAGCAAAATTAAAAAAACCTATGACAAAACTGAAGTTGTTCATGGAGTTGATTTAGATATTCAATCAGGTGAATTTGTAGTCTTTGTTGGACCCTCCGGATGTGGAAAATCTACGCTTCTTAGGATGATTGCTGGACTAGAGGACATTACTGAAGGACAAATATCTATAGGGGGTGAAGTAGTCAATAATATAATTTCTGCTGAAAGAGGAGTGGCGATGGTTTTTCAATCATATGCCTTATACCCTCATATGACAGTTTTTGAAAATATGTCTTTCGCCTTAAAACAAGCAAAGACATCTAAAGATGAAATTCATAAGAGAGTTGTAGAGGCTGCTAAAATTCTACAAATTGAGAACTTATTTGAACGTCTACCTAAACAACTTTCAGGTGGACAACGCCAACGCGTAGCTATTGGTAGAGCGATAGTCCGTGATCCTAAAGTTTTTCTTTTTGACGAACCTTTATCAAATTTAGATGCAGCTTTACGTGTACAAACTAGAATTGAAATTGCTAAGCTTCATAGTCAACTTTCAGCTACAATGATTTATGTTACGCACGATCAAGTAGAAGCCATGACACTTGCAGATAAAATTGTTGTTCTTAATAAAGGTATTATCGAGCAAGTTGGGTCACCTATAGAGTTATATAATTTTCCTAAAAATAAGTTTGTTGCTGAATTTATTGGTAGTCCAAAAATGAATATAGTGGATATTGAAGGCGAAAATAAAGTAGAGATAAAAAATCTCCAAGTACCTAGTAAGGCAAATAAAATTGGAGTTAGACCAGAGCATATTTCTCTTGCAAATACCTCAGACTCAATTCTTTCTGGAACTATTCGACATATTGAAAATTTGGGAGAACATTTATTGTGTTACATCAATACAGTTTCAAACAGTGAGATTACTGCAAAATTAGATATAAACTCAAATGCAAGTTTAAATCAAAAAGTAGATTTAAAATGGGATATTTCTTTAACCCAATATTTTGACTCAACTGATCAATCGATAAAATAAATGTCAAATACTGCTGAATTGGGTGTTTGCTACTATCCAGAACATTGGCCTGAAGAATTATGGTCATCAGATGCTCAGAGTATGTATGCAAATGGTATACGCTGGGTAAGAATAGCTGAATTTGCTTGGTCTCGAATTGAACCTAAAGATAATGAATTTCAATGGGAATGGCTAGATAAGATAGTAGAAATTTTAGGAAAAGCAGGTCTCAAGATTGTGATGTGTACTCCAACAGCAACACCCCCCAAATGGCTTGTCAAAAAAATTCCTGATATGGTAGCCATTGATCACAATGGACGTCCTAGGAAATTTGGATCTCGTCGTCATTATTCTTTTTCTCATCAAGGTTATCAAAAAGAAAGTCAAAGAATTACTCAAGCAGTAGCGAAACGGTATGGACAAAATCAATATATTCAAGCTTGGCAAACAGACAATGAATTTGGCTGTCATGAAACTACCCTTTCCTGGTGTGACTCTTCCTTACAGGAATTTAGAAAATGGCTTCAAAATCAATATCTCACTATTGATAAATTAAATGATCAGTGGGGAAATGTTTTTTGGTCAATGGAGTATCAATCTTTTGATGATATAGAGTTGCCCCATTTGACTGTAACGGAAGCTAATCCTGCACATCATTTTGACTTTCAAAAATTTAGCTCAGATCAAATTAGGCAATTTAATAAACAACAAGTAACGATTATTAATCAACTCTCTCCTGAGCGACCTGTCAGTCATAATTATATGGGTCACTTTGTGGAATTCGATCATCGAGAAGTTTCAAAGGATTTGGACATTGCAGCTTGGGATAGTTACCCTCTAGGTTTTTTACAAAATATGCAAACTATTGCCCGTGAGGATAAAAAATTACTTAAAGATTGTTATCGAATAGGAGATCCTGATTTTCAATCTTATCATCATGATCTCTATCGTGGTATGGGAAGATTATGGGTCATGGAACAACAACCTGGGCCTGTCAATTGGGCAAAATATAATCCTATTCCTTTACCCGGAGCTGTTCGAATGTGGACTTGGGAGGCCTTTGCTCATGATGCAGAAGTCGTTAGTTATTTTCGATGGAGGCAAGCACCATATGCTCAAGAACAAATGCATGCTGGTCTAATGCATCGAGATAATACTCCAGCTATTGGAAGCAAAGAAGCACTTAAGGTAAGTGAAGAATTAAACAAAATTCAACTCCCACCTACATTGCAATCAGAAATTGCTCTTGTCCATGATTATGAGGCCTGTTGGATGACGGAAATAGATGGTCAAACACAAGATTTTCATTACACACGATTGATGCTTGATTTTTATAAAGCAGTGAGAAAAAACGGAGGATCGCTTGATATTCTTGGAAAAAACGATGATTTTACGGGTTATAAATTAGTTATTATTCCTTCCTTTGTTCATTTAGATGAAGAGACATTTCAACGAATAACGAACTCTGGTGCCAAAATTCTTGCTGGGCCTAGAACAGGAACTAAAACTCCTAATTTTCAAATACCCGAAAACCTAAGCTTGCAAGGACTGGGCTTTCAAGTAACTCGAGTCGATGCCCTACCTCATGAACTTCCTATTGCTGTGGAATGGAAAGGTGTCAAGGGTAAATTAAGTGTTTGGCGCGAACAAGGAAACAGCTCAGGAGTGTCAGAGGGTACTGCATCTGATAAAGAGCCTGTTCTGACAAGTGGAAATAAAGGAAGTTATTTATGTGGCTGGCCTGATGATAATTTACTTCAGGCTATAATGGAAAATCAAATGCAATCTGCAGGATTAGAAACTGTTACTATGCCGGAATATCTAAGAGTTAGGAAACGAGGCGACCTATTATTTTTTACAAACTATGGCAGTCAAGAAGTTTCTATACCTGATGTATATCAAGGTGAAATTTTATTAGGTCAGAGAAAACTAACTCAAGCAGAAATTACTATTTTAAAAATAGCCTAAACACCTTTACGTTGTTTATCCTTGCCGCCTTGAAAGTCACTAAGTGCCTCTTTGTTTTCTTTTGTCAAAGGATCTTGAAGAGTTGGGCTTTCCCAAAAAGCTGACCCCTCTAACCACTCATAACCATGAGTTTTAATGACAATGACATATGTCTTATCCGAGTCTTTAGCTCTTTTATAAGCAGCTTCTAATTCTGAAGTGGAGTTAACTGTTTCTGCATTGGCTCCCAAGCTTCGAGCATGATTTTCAAAATCAACAAATTGTAAATTTTTTGCACGAGCAGATCTTAAATTACAAATATACTCTTTACCGCCTTTTGCTAGTTGAAGGCGGTTAATAACCATATGGCCCCCATTATCGCAAACTACAATAATGAGTTTTTGATCGTAGAGAACGGAACTATAAATATCACTGTTGCTTAAAAGATAAGATCCATCCCCAAGAAAAACGACAACATCTTGATCAGGCTTTGCCATTTTAATACCCAGAGCGCCTGAAATTTCGTATCCCATGCAACTAAAACCCCATTCTGTTTCAAAAGTATTGATTTGCTTGGGTTTCCAGACCTGAACTACTTCTCCAACCAATCCTCCTGCTGCCGTCACTACAATATCACTTGGATCTGCATTTCGGTAAACAGCACCTACTGCATGCGCATAAGAGGGCTCCTCTTGATTTGTTGGACCACTTTGTTTTTGAACGTGGGTTTCCCACTCTGATCTTTCTTTGATGGCATGTTCATACCATACATCAGGTGCTCTCCAATCTCCTAAGGCTTCAGATAATTGTTGAAGGCCTATTTTAGCATCAGAGACTACTGGGGTAGCTAAATGTTTTGTTGTGTCATGACGTGCGGTGTTTAAAGAAACTAATTTGAAATTAGTGTTTTCAAAATTAGCCCATGAACCTGTCGTAAAATCTGCCAGTTTTGTTCCAATGGCTAGAGCTAAGTCTGTATTTTTTGAAAGGTTGTTTGCAGATCTCTCACCTAACCCTCCAATTCCTCCAATATAATGAGAGTTATCTTTCGTCATACATCCAATTCCCATTGCTGTAGCAGTCACAGGTATATTGTGTTTTTTAGCAAATTGAGATAATTCTTCCTCTGCTTCTGAATACAAGACCCCTCCTCCAGAAATAATTATTGGTTGTTGAGAATTTTTTAGTTGATTGGCTGCTTCAGATATTTGTGTTGGATCTGGATGAATTCTTCTAATGGTATGAATTCTTTCTTCAAAAAAAACCTCAGGATAGTTGTATGATTCACCTTGCACATCTTGAGAGATTGCAATGGTAGCTGGACCACAATCCGCAGGATCTAACATGATTTGAATAGCCTGTGGAAGAGAATTTAAAATTTGCTCTGGTCGTGTAATACGATCAAAAAATCGCGATACAGGCTTGAAAGCATCATTTTGATTTTCTACTGGAGAATTGAAATTTTCTACTTGTTGCAAAACAGGATCAGGAAAACGACTCGCAAAAACATCTCCAGGTAATAAGAGAAGTGGAAGCCTATTGCTTAAAGCAACTCCAGCTGCTGTAACCATATTCATTGCTCCTGGTCCAGAAGATGAGGTTGCAATAAAAATTTGTTTTCTTCTCATAGCACGAGCGTAACCTATACCTGAGAGAGCCATGCTTTGTTCATGATGACCTCGATAACCTGGTAAGTCTGACTGAAACTCCTCCATTGCTTGTCCTAAACAAGCAACATTACCATGTCCATAGATTGCAAATGCTCCAGGAAATAGAGGAACTTTTTTCCCATCAATTATAGTTTTTTGAGCAATTAAAAATTTAAAAAGCGCATGAGCGCAAGATAGTTTAATAGATTTCATCGTTCCTCCACTTATTATTATTAAGCAATAATTTTATCTTACATTATCAATATTAGAATTGAATGAAAAATCCTTTGAAATTGATGTTTTTTTTACATAGGCTTATAAGATCATGAAAATTGGAATAGTTGGACCCGTACATCAAAAAGGATTAGATATTTTTCAAGATCATCAATTCAATTTTGTTGAAATTACAGATACTAATCCGTCAAATTTAATTGAAAAGTTAAAAGATGTTGATGGTGTTGTGCTTAGAACAGCCCCCCTCGACAATAATGTCCTCGAAGAATGTTCTAAAATCAAAATTATATCTCGTCATGGTGTAGGATATGACAATGTTGACATCAATTACTTAAATAAGAGTAATATCGCCCTAGCTATAACAGGAACAGCGAATGCCGTTAGTGTAGCAGAACATGTCATGGCCTTTTTTTTACATCTTACTAAAATTATTAATATTTCTGATGAGCTAACAAAAAAAGGTGATTTTCAAAATAAAGGACAACTACCTAATTTTTTTGAACTTTATCAAAAAAATGTATTAATTTTAGGCTTTGGAAGAATAGGTCAAGCTGTAGCTCAACGGTGTCTAGGTTTTGAGATGAACGTTTATGTGTATGACCCTTTTGTTCAGGAGTCGATTATTCAAGCAAAAGGATGTCAACCTATAACAAAAGAGGAAGGACTGAGAATTTCTGATTATATTAGCATGCACCTTCCCCTAAATGAAAAAACTAGAAATTTTATTGATACCAACGAGTTTGAAAAAATGAAAAAAAATTGCATTTTGGTAAATACTGCAAGAGGTGGGGTAGTGAACGAACAAAGCTTGTATAAAGCACTGATTAAAAAAAAAATAGCAGGCACAGGGCTTGATGTCTTTGATCAAGAACCTCCAGCAATAGACAATCCACTTTTTGGACTATCCAATGCTTTATTAACTCCTCATAATGCCGCTCTAACTCTAGAGTGTCGAATAAGAATGGCGGTAGAATCTTGTGAAAACGTTGTATTTTTTCTTAAGCAAAAGGAAGAATTAAACAAAAACAATGTGATTAACATTGAAAACATCAATGTTTAGTTTTGTGAGATATTAGTTACCCAGTAAGAATTGGGACAATTTCTTAAAACAATTTTTTGCATATCCTCAGCTTTATCATTTGTTGTCAGTAAAACTACACAACCTCCAAATCCAGCACCAGTTAGTCGAGCACCTAAAGAGCCAGCCTCTTTAGCAGCTTTCACAACCAAGTTAAGTTCAGGGCTAGAAATTTCATAATCCTCATCCATGGAAGCATGACTTTGGTTCATTAATTGTCCAAAATTAAAAGCATCACCTTTTTTCAAAAGCGCAGTTGCATTTATGACTCTTTCGTTTTCTGTAATTATATGACGTGCTCGTTTACGAATAATTTCATCTTTAATCAATTCTAATTGATCTAACGTTGCATATCGTAATGATGGTATTTTTAAAATATTAGATGCCATCTCTGTTTCATCTTTTCTTTCATTATATTTTCCTTGAGAGAGTTTTCTAGTACTTCCAGAATGTATCACAACAAATGTGTGATCTTTAAATACAGGGATGATTTCAGAATGAAGATTTTCACAATCTAGAAATAATGCTTGTCCAAATTTTGCAGTAGACGATGCCATTTGATCCATAATCCCACATTGAGTGCCTATAAAGTTATGTTCTATTGACTGTCCAATTTTTGCTATTTCTTGAGAAGAAATATCAATCCCATGTAATTGAGTTAAAGCCCGTAATAGAGAAATTTCTAAGGCTGCTGAGGAAGAGAGCCCAGAACCAGTTGGAACGCTCGAAGTAACTGCAATATTCAAACCTTGTATGGGGTAATTTTTTTGTTCGATGTAATAGCAAGCTCCCCTGATAAAATCAATCCAACTTCCATCAACTTTAGAATTAAGGTCTACTTCAACTTCACCAAATTCTTCAGAAACGCCGAGTATTTTAGAGTCTTGACGCAAACTCACACTTACCTCAATGTATTGTTCAATTAATGTGGGGAGAACAAATCCTTGATTATAGTCAGTATGTTCACCAATTAAATTGACCCTTCCATGAGCTTTTGCAGTAGATAAAGGTAAATTTTGAAAATGATTTTGAAATAAACTTTTACTATTCATCAGGCTTTTCTTCTCCGCGTAATATTCGTGCAGATCGCTCTGGTGGAAGATCCACCAAATAAAAACCTGTAATTTGCTCTACTCCAGCTAAATATTTTAATTTCGACTTTGATCGACGTATGGGCTGAAAGCATAAATGAAGATGATGGGATTGCTCATATCCTTTTGGTGAAATTTGCCAAGCTAACGTATAGGGCATTGGATCTTCGAATACATTATCTAGTAATTGTGACGCTTTTAATAAAAGTTTAGATAAATCTTTTCTTTCTTTATTACTCAGATCAAAGAGGTGTGCAACTCTCCTAGTGGGTGTGACCCAAACTTCAAAAGGATATCTCGCCCATCGTGGAACAAAACAGATACCACTATCATTTTGATCAAGAGTTAAATCACTGGGTATTTGTGATAAGTATTTTTCTAAAGGATTAGTTTGTTGGTTTTGAGATTGATTTTTGATTGCCTCAGGAATATGACCAAAACTATAAATCTGTCCATGAGGATGATCAAGAGTTACTCCAATTTCTTTTCCTTTATTTTCAAAAGGTAATACATACTGAATTTTTGAGTTTTCTATAAGTTCTTTTGTTCGATGAGACAGAGCTTGTACTATTAAATCTACTCGTGAAAGAGGGAGTTTAGAAAAGATATCCTGATGGTTACAACTGTACGAAACAACATCACATGTTCCAAGAGCTTGCTCCGTTTTTATTTCAATTGAGGGTAATTGAGAGTCTTGTAATTGAAGAGAGCTAAAACGATTAGTAAATATTGCAACTTCATATTGATCAACAGGAATATCACTGAGTTCACTTTCATTGATCATAGGACACAAAGGACACTCCAAGGCATTAGGAAGAAAAGTTCTATTTTGTCTAGTAGTTGAATACGCGACCCACTCCGATCTAGTAGGATGCATACGTAGGTGAGTTTGATTGCCAGATACAGGTGGCAGACCTTCAAAAGTCTTATAAATTTGGTCTTTTTGACTAAATAATAAGAGTTCTTTTCCTTTACCTCGGTCTAGACGTTTAATAAAGAGGTCTGTCATTACTGAAAATTTGGAAGCATAGTTCCATGAGCATCGATTAGCTCATCAACCATTTTCCAAATTTGATCAAGATTTAATTCACCAGCAGTGTGAGGATCAAGCATAGCCGCATGATAAATACTTTCTTTTCTTTGAGTCTTTAAAGCTTCAACGGTTAGTTGTTGAACATTAATATTGGTTTGTATGAGATTAGCAAGGTGCATTGGTAATGGAGCAACTATCTGAGGTAGGAGTTCGTCTTTTTCAACAAGGCATGGAACCTCGACACAGCTATTTGTTGGAAGGTTAGGAATATAATTTTGATTTAATACATTTCCATAAATTAAATCTTGTTTTCCAGTAACCATACTTAAGATTATTCTTGAAGCATATTCAACAGATTTTTCACATTGGATTTTTGAACTTTCTAAAAGAACTTTTTCTTGTTGATCCCATTCTTGAATTTGTTTTTCACATCGACGAATATATTCGTTAATAGGTATATTGAATTCTTCTATCAAATTTTTTTGATGATTTTTTATAAACCAAGGCGTGTACTCTGAAAAGTGCTCAGAAGATTCAGTTACAAAATAACCAAGTCTTTTTAAAACTTCATATCGCACATGATTAGTGCATCCATCCCAATTAGGTCCGAAGTTACCTAATTTTCCTATCTCATGAATTTTTGGATAAAGATCTTGCGTGGAGCCATCATCTAAGATCTTTTCAAACTTGTTGTAAAAAGCCATATGATTAATTCCCGAGCATTCATAGTGAATTTGATTAATATCTTCTCCAATATCTCGAGCAAGATCTACTGCAGTACCTTGAACAGAATGACAAAGACCCACGTATCGAAGTTCAGGAACAAAATGTGAAAGACCCAAGCAATTAATGGCCATGGGATTAACATATTGTAGCATGAGAGCTTTAGGACATAACTCCATCATATCTTGAGCGATATCTACAAGAACGGGAACAGTTCTAAGACCTCTCATAATTCCACCAATACCAAGAGTGTCAGCAATGGTTTGTTGTAGCCCATACTTTGCAGGAATTTCAAAATCGATAAGAGTAGAAGGCTTATATCCTCCTACTTGAATCATAACAATAACAAAATCAGCGTTTTTCAATGCTTTCTTGCGATCTTGGGTAATTTCAAAATGAGTTTTAGTATTGATTGAGTTCGCTATCTTTTCGGCAACAAGTTTTGATGTCTGAAGTCTTTTGGGGTCAATATCATGCAAAACAATTTCTGAATTTTGAAGCTCAGACTCTAAAAGTACATCTGTGAGAATATTTTTCATAAAAACAGTACTGCCGGCACCAATAAAAGTAATTTTTGTCATTGTTATCCTTTGCTAGCTCCTAAAGTAAGTCCTGCAATAAAATGTTTTTGCATTAAAAAAAACATCGTTACTGGTGGTATCGCTGCTAAGATTGATCCAGCAGAGAGAAGATGGTAGGAAGAAATCCACTGGCCATTTAGAGATTTCAAACCAGCAGTAATCGGCATTGCATGTTGGCCTTGTATTAAGACCGTTGCCCAAAAATAATCGTTCCAAATAAATGTAAAAATTAAAACAGACAGAGCGGCAATAGCAGGTCTCGTTAAAGGAAGAACAATTCTTATAAAGATATTAAATTCAGATGTGCCATCAATTCTGGCTGCTTCAAATAATTCATGAGGTAGAGCCTTGATAAAATTTCTCATAAATAAAGTACAAAAACCGGTTTGAAAAGCGACATGAAATAAAACCAAACCGGCAACCGTATCATATAAGCCTAGTTGAAATGTTAAATCTCTGACTGGGATCATTAAAATTTGAAACGGAACAAAATTTCCAGCTATAAAGGTAAAAAATATAAAAAGATTTGCTTTAAATTTGTATGCAGCTAAAGCAAAACCAGTCATACAACTTAACGCTACAGCTCCTATCATCGTGGGAATAGTAATTTTGAAACTATTCATAATGTAGGTTAGCATTGGTGTATTTTGGAATACTTCTTTAAAATTAGTAAATAGAAGAAACTCACTGGGCATTCCCCATAAATTTCCTTGGGTAATATCTCCTAACCCTCTAATGGACGTAAGCATTATGCCAATTAAAGGTATTAGCCATATTGCCAAAGATATGGGAATAAGAACTTTATACGAAATCTGATTGATAAATGGTCTTTTTTGAATAGGTATAGGAAACATCTATAAGCCTTTTTTCTCACTTTGATACATTCGATAAATGAAAAATAATATATAGAACATCATTATGGTAAATAAAACTGCAGCAATAGCCGATCCATATCCCATTCTATATCCGTACTCACTTAAGGCTGTCTCAAACATATAATATGCTAAAACATTAGTTGAGCCCCACGGGCCACCTTGAGTCATGATGGCAACCATATCAAAACTTCGAAGAGAGCCAATTACAGTAACAACAATAGCCAAGAAAGTTGCTGGCTTTAACTGAGGTAAGATTATATTTTTAAACAGAGAAATGCCTTTTGCTCCATCCATTCTTCCCGCTTCGATTTGATCGGTATTAAGATTATTAAGACCTGTTAGATATAAAATCATACAATAGGCTATTTGCGGATATATACCTGCAAAAATGATTCCATAAGATGCGAAATTTTCATCTGCTAAAATTGCATAGTTACTTAAACCTATCGATTCAAGAAGCGGCCCAATTACCCCTCGAGGATTATAAAACCAAGCGAAAATAATACCAATCACTACTTGTGAAATAACAAAAGGAAAAAAGAAAAGAGACTTGATTAATTTAATACCAAAAATTGTTTGATTTAAAAAAATTGCTAAACCTAATCCAATAGGAACAGCTAGCATAAAAAAAATTAACCACTTTAGATTATTCATCAATGAAATATAAAAATACTCATCATCCAAGAGTTCAATATAATTTGAGATACCCACATAAATTGGAGGAGATAATCCATCCCATTGTAATAATGATATATAGAGGGAATTAAAAATTGGCCAAATGACAAAAACACAAAATAATAAAAGTCCTGGAAATAAAAAAATCCATGGAGTTAATCGTTGTTGATTAAGCTTCCACCACGAAGACTTTCTAATAGATATTTGGTTTGAGTTAGGCATGTGAACATTTGGGGTGGTACGAGACCACCCCTAATTTAAATAAATTACTTATATACTCTTTGACGTACTTTTTCTAAACGCTCAAGAATTTTGCTTCTTCTATCTGGGTTCACCATATACTCTTGAAAACCCTTCATTCCTTCTGAAGCCATTTCAGCTGGAGCATCTCTGTCGAAAAATTGAGCCATAGCGTATGCATTGTTTAGCATATCTAAACCCGCTTCAAGAAACGGATCAGGATCAACTTTTGAACCACTATTTACTGGTAATTGCCCTAATATCTTGTTCATTTCTTCTTGAACATCCGCTCTACCTAAGAAAATAAGAAATCTTTTTGCGTCAATCTTATTTTTAGCACCAGATGCAATATGCATTGTATCTGTTGGAGCTTCTTCTGCCATTGGGGTACCTGGAGTGATTTCAGGGAATTGGAAGAAACCAAGGTTATCATTAGTTAGACCACCATCTTTAAATACAGCAACTGAGAAGTTACCCATGACATACATGGCAGCTTCGCCATTTACCATTGGAGTAACAGCTTCTTGCCATGCAAGAGATGCATGATTTTCTAAGAAGTAACCTGGCTTAGTAAGCTCATCCCACTTGTCAAAAACATCGTTAACTTTAGGATCAGTCCAAGGAACTTCTCCTTTTGTTAATGCCATATGGAATTCATAACCATTTGTTCTTAAATTTAAATAATCAAAAACACCACCTGTTGTCCAAAGATATTTTGATCCAATTGTAATTGGAGTGATGCCTGCAGCTTTTAAAGTTGCACAAGCTGCTACGAAATCATCCCAAGTAGTAGGAACTGAAATACCATTGGCTTCAAAGATATCTTTTCTGTAATAAATACCCCATTGGTAGTAAGTGTAAGGAACACCCCATTGCTTACCGCCAATAGTCATTGGCATTTTCGCATGAGACATACCATCAGTTAAGTTACCGTCTACCCATCCAGTGTCTGACCAAATATCCGTTACGTCCTCAACTAAACCTGCTCTTACGAATGGTAACATTCTGTTACCTGCATACCAGTTGAATAAATCTGGTGGATTAGTAGTTAAAAAGTTTCTAATAGATTGCTTGTAACCTTCATGATCAAAATTATTAACTTCAATAGTTACATCAGGATTTTCTCCTTGGAACTTTTCAAAAGCCCAATCAAATGCGGCCTTAGGAGCTGGATCTGTTAAGTCAGTATTGATTACCAGCGTACCCGCAAATGCAGAAGAATAACCTAAGCTTGTTATAGCTAAAAGTGTCGCTAAGATTTTTCTCATATTATTGTCCTCCTAAATCACCTAATTGAGAAATTAGGTAATTATGTTTGTTATATAACATGGTCAATATACTGATAATTTAATTAGAAAACCTCCGCAAAAATATCCTATTCTTCCGATATACTAATATTTTAAGCTTTATTTTTCCGGTAAATACATAGAAAATAACAAATGTGGTAAATCAGCATTTAGAAATTAATGATCAAATTCATGAAACACCCTTTTTTCCTGAAGGGTATTTCATGCAAAAACATCAGCCAATTGTTATGGAAGAAATGCATACCCACGGGCATGTAGAGGTTCTTCTTCCAAATAACTGTGAATTAACATATTTAACAAAAGCAGGTAACTTTAAAACTTCTGATAAAAACTTACACGTTCTGTGGGGGCAAATGCCTCATCGTGTTACTCACGTATCAGGTTCAGGGTTTATTTATATAGCAAACTTACCCCTCTATGAAATTTTAGAAATGAATTTTCCTGAAAGTTTTTTATCAAAGCTTTTTACAGGACAATTAATTAACGCAAATAAAACTGATGAATTTGATATTTTATTATTTAATAAATGGATAGAAGATTACTCAAGTAAAGATCTACAAAAAATTTCGATTTCTAAATTAGAATTACGGTGTCGCTTGATGAGACAGATGTTAGATGATTGGAATTATAGTGAAGGCCTTTATCAAAAGCCCAATAAACAAACATCTCGATTACAACATATGATTAAATTCTTAGCTGAAAATTATACTAAAACTATTTCTGTTAAAGAAATTGCTAATGCTGGGAAAATATCTGAGGGATATGCTATGTTTTTATTTCAAAAAAAAATGAATATGAGTTTAACAACCTATCTTAACAGGTTGAGACTTCACCACGCTAAATCTGCCTTAATTGATAGTAATGAAAAAATTTCGAATGTAGCTTTGGATAGTGGCTTTGGATCTTTATCTCGTTTTTATGAAATATTTACTATGGAAACTGGAAAGAGTCCTTCAAAATATAGACAAAAACCTAGCTATTAGATTTAGTTAATTGCTGTTCCCAATTCCAGGCAGTTGAAATAATTGTTTTCAAATCTGAATATTGAGGAGTCCAATTCAGTTCTTGTGAGATTTTTTTATTGTCTGCAACTAACTTTGATGGATCACCTTTTCTCTTAGGTCCTATAACAATAGGAATTTTCTTTTTTGAAACTTCTTCTGCGACTTGAATAATTTCGTTTACACTAAATCCATTATTACTACCTATATTAAAAATATTAGAAGTTTGATTGATAGCAAGACTCTCAAGAGCCAATAAATGCGCCTCTGCTAAATCCATAACATGAATATAATCTCGAATACACGTTCCATCTTTAGTTGGGTAATCGCTACCATAAATTGTAATATTTTCTCTCCGACCAGAAGCAGCTTGTAAAATAAGAGGAATTAAATGCGTTTCAGGGTCGTGTCGTTCGCCAATAGTACCATCAACGTGTGCTCCACAAGCATTAAAATATCGAAGAGATATAGATTTTAAGCCATAAGCTTTATCGTAATCACCTAAAATTTTTTCAACAATAGCTTTGGTATTTCCATAAGGATTTACAGGATTCAATGATTGGGATTCATCAATCGGGACAACAGTAGGTTCGCCATAAACTGCGGCAGTTGAAGAAAAAATGAATTTCGAAATTTTTAAATCCACCATGCAATCTAAAAGATTTAAAGTATTCGTGACATTATTTTCATAATACTTTTTTGGATTATCATAAGACTCACCCACATTGATGAAGGATGCAAAATGCATAACAGCCGCGTATTTGTTATCTTTTAAAATTTTATAAACTTGATCTTTATTGGATAGCTCACATATATGGAGTTTATAATTTTGAGAATTTTCTTCAAAGCCCGTAGATAGGTTATCAAGTATTTCAATTTGATAATCTGTACTCTGAAATCTCTTGATCATATGGGATCCTATATATCCAGCTCCCCCTACGATTAAAATTTTCATAGACTTAACTATATAACGCCTTAATAAAATTTTGATAGAAATAAATTCATTTTTTAAAAAAATAACAATAATGTTAATATGTATTTAAAATTAATGAAAATTGCAGATAAAAATGCTCAAGAATTTAAATTATTTCTCAAATATTCAGAAGAAATAGGTTTAGACAATTCTATGGTTCAGGCCGCGGGTGGAAATACGTCAATTAAAATAGGTGACGATATGTGGGTGAAAGCCTCAGGTAAGTGGCTAATTAATTCAATATCGGAAGAGATTATGGTTCCTATCAGTATTGCTAAGATTAAGGACGTCCTTCAAAAGGATAACTGTAATGATACTGATATTGTCAATTGCATTAATAGAGAATTATCCTCAAATGAATTTCGCCCATCTGTAGAGGCTCCAATGCATGCTATTCTGGATTTTAAATATGTTTTTCACACTCATGACTTGAGCGTAAATGCCCTAACTGTTCAAAAAAACTCACAGCTTATGTTTGAAAAAGCTCTCAATGGATTAAATTGGAAATTTATTCCTTACATCAAACCTGGAATCGAACTTTGTCGTCAGTTGGTAAAACTAAAATCAAAGGACGATAATATATTTATACTAGAAAATCATGGGCTCATTATTTGTGGGCAAGATCTAAATGAGATAAAAAATTTGAATAATGAAATTCGTAGACGTTTAAAAATACTACAAAACAGAAACATTATGCGCCCTCCTACTAAACACTTCGAAGAAATTATTACTTTAAAAGATACTGGATATCAATTTTGTGAAGATGAGTCCATAAACGCTCTTGCTTTTCATCAGCCATCTATTGATAAGCTTTCACAGGGAATGTTGCTGCCAGATTTTTTAGTATTTCTTGGACCAAGCCTGAAAACTATCAACCCAGCAGATTCAGATTTTTTAGATAAAATTAAAAAGCTATCTCAAAATCCCTTGCCACTAAACTCTTGTATCATTCTTGCAGGTAAAGGAATTATAATGCGTGCCGATGCTCTAAAAGGAACATTAGAGATAATGCGTTACGTATATGACCTTTTATCTTTAATTCCAGATAACGCAGACTTAAAATATTTAAATGAAAATGAAACATTGGCACTTCTAAATTGGGAGTCCGAACATTACCGCCAGAATCAAAATAAATTATAATTATGGAAATAGTTAATCAGTCTAATAATATTGCTATTTTAGATATTGGTAAAACACATGCTAAAGTTATTCTTTTTGATGCTAATGAAATGGAAGAGTTAGTTGTTTATCAAAAAAAAAATCAAATTTTAAACAGCTCTATTTATCCTCACTATGACATAGAAGGCCTTAAAGAATTTATAATTAGCTCATTACAAAAAATAGCAAAAAAATTTCATATCAATTCTATTTTTACTTCAACGCACGGGGCCTGCATGGCTTTAATGTCTAAAGGAGAATTGGCCCTTCCTGTGCTTGACTATGAATATGAAGGACCAGACCAATGTAGAGATGAATACGATGACATTCGCCCAGACTTTAGTCAAAGTGGGTCTCCTAGAATGGATTTAGGTCTTAATTTAGGAGCCCAAATATTTTGGCAAAGTAAAAACTTTCCAGAAAGGTTTGCAAAAGTTGATCAAATTTTATTTTGGCCCCAGTTCTGGAGTTATTGGTTAACTGGAATTGCAGCAAGTGAAATTAGCTATGCTAGCTCTCATTCAGATTTATGGGATATTAAAAAAAATGAATTTATTAGCTTGAGCACCTTTGGTATTGGACCCACAGTGAAATACCCCCCTCTATTACCTGCATCAACAATACTTGGTCCTTTAAGAAAACAATTAGCTGAACAATCTGGATTACCAGAAAACATTCCAGTTTTTTGTGGAGCTCACGATTCAAGCGTGTCGCTGATATCAGCGTCTTTTAATCAACCTTTGCCTTGTACAATATTATCTACTGGAACATGGATAACTATTTTTGCACTAGGGTCAGATCCCATTGATATAAAAGAACAACCTGGACTAATGATTAGTTGTGACTGTTTTGGAGAATTAGTTCCTAACTTTCGATTTCCTGCAGGCAAAATTTATGAAAATTTGCTTAACCAGGCAAATGGTCGTTTTGAGGAAAATTTAAATATAGATAGCATACACGTTAGTTTAAAAGATTTTGAAAATGCTGAAAAAGCAAAGCTCATTAATACAAAATTAAATAAAATTATAGATCCTAAAAATGTAAGTAAAAAACCATTAGAAATAATTATTTCTGAAGTTATGGCTAATCAAACTTTACGTGGGATAAAGACAATAGGGGCTAAAGGGCCAGTAATTTGTTCTGGGTCATTTGCTAATAATCATAATTTTTTAAAGACAATTGAAAATAATTGCGGCTATTCAGTTATTTTAGAAGATAATCACCTTGGAATATGCAAGGGAATAGCAAATCTTATTTCTAAATAATTAGAAATTTTAATTAATTAATATTTTCAACACAATTTTCTAATATGGGAGGAAGAAAATCAAAATTATTTGACCAGGCATAATGTATCTCAGTGACCATAAAATCAATATCATCTTGAGGAAAATGTCCTTCATCATATTTATTAAAAAGTTCTTGTTGTCTAATTTCCATTTCCTGAGAAGTTTTTTTATCTTTCATTTCTAAAAAAAAATTCTTGGCAAGCTCATATGTGGCAATACAAATAATCTCTTCCTCATCATATGCATGTAAATGACTACTAAAAAAAAAGAAAGTGATTGCCAAAATTTTAATCATCACTAGATAGTAACTAAAATTATGGCTTTAATATATATAAATGAGAGTCTAATTCATCTGCGATAAGAAAAATCTCTCCCTTTTTATTTATTTCAATATCTCTTACTCTTCCAATAGAGTCTTTAAAGATTATTTCCTCATTAACAAATTTATTTTGTTTACGATGAAGAACAGATAAATATTGAAATTTCAACGATCCCACAAGAAGTGAGCCTTGCCAATCAGGGAATGCATTACCTTGATAAAATTTAATACCCCCCACACCTATTGAGGGAACCCAAATAAATTCAGGTTGTAAAAAACCTGGCTCCCAAGCATTTCCATCTCCTACCTTAGATCCAGAATAATTTTTACCTCCCCATGCTATTTGCTTCCAACCATAATTAGAACCAGCAATAACAGGCCCTATAAAATCTCCCCCTTTAGGGCCGTGATTGGAAATAAAAATTTTTTGTGATAAGGGGTCTAGGCTCATACCTTGAGGGTTTCGAACACCTATTTGGTACAGTTCTGGTCGCCAGCTTGCATCATTTTGATAGGGATTATCATCAGGAATATCACCATTTTTATGAATTCTGATAATAGAGCCTATAGAATTAGTAGCATCTTGGGCAATCATTCCCTCCCCTCGTTCACCAATACTGACATAGAGATAATCGTCTAAGATTTCTATTCGAGATCCAAAATGATAAGGGCTTTTAATATAAGGAAGAGCTTCATAAATAAGCTTTTCATTAATTAGTTTATTTCCACTGAGAGTTGCTTGGAAAATTGCAGTTGTGTATTTTTTTTCTTTTTCGATAGAGCCCGTAAACCATATAGTATTACCCTCACTGACAATATCTAAAAGCCCCCCCTGACCATATTGCACAAATGGTAAATCATGAAGTATCTTAATTTGAGAGTAATTCAAAGAATTGACTAAAAAGACTTCTCCAGATTTTTGTGTAATTAACATTTGTTCATCATCAATCCACGTCATTCCCCAAGCTGCATCTAAAGCTATCGGGGTTTCTACTAAAGTGAAAGCTAGGGAATTAAAATAAAAGAAAAAAGTAAAAGAGAATGTTAAAAGTACAGATTTAAATAAGTTTATTATTTTCATAAATACAACAGCGTTCAGATGGAAATTTTAATATAACTTTTTCAGAGGGAACATTTTGCTCTCTTTTTACTTTTGCTTTTATTTTCATTTCATCGTAATGAGCTGTAATAAGTTTATAGTTTCCAAAATCTTCTACTTCATTAATATCAGCTTGGATAGTATTATCTCCAAAAGAATCTTCAACTGTAATAAATTCAGATCGAATTCCTAATTTTAATTCTTTCGATTGTGAATTATCAATATTTGAATTTATTTTAAACTTTAGGGAACCAATAGAAACCTCATTAGAAGATAAAGCCTGACAGTTATATAAATTCATTGCGGGAGAACCAATAAAATACCCCACAAAAGTTGTTTGAGGTTTTTCAAATAGTTCTTTAGGAGATCCTGCTTGGACAACTTCTCCTTGATCCATAACAATTATATTATCAGCAAAAGTCATAGCTTCATTTTGATCGTGCGTCACATAAATAAGCGTAGTTTTATATTTAGAATTAATTTCTTTAAGCTTTCTTCTGAGTCTAAATTTTAGGTCAGGGTCAATAACTGTTAGTGGTTCATCCATCAAAATGGCCGCCACATCTTCTCGTACCAAGCCTCGACCGAGAGAAATTAGTTGTTTTTGATCAGCAGTTAATCCTTTAGCTCGATTATTCAAGAAATCCTGCAAATTCAATATTTCTGATACTTCTTTTACCTTTTTATCAATTTGGTCTTCAGGAAACTGGCGACATTTTAAAGGGAAAGCTAGGTTTTCATATACAGTCATAGTTCCATAAATTACAGGAAACTGAAAAACTTGAGCAATATTTCTTTCTTCTGTTATTACCTTTGTTACATCTCTTTCACCAAATAAGACTTTTCCGTGAGATGGTGTCACTAGCCCACTCATAATATTTAACATAGTAGTCTTTCCACAACCCGATGGTCCAAGTAAAGCATACCGGCCACCATCGTCCCATGATAAAGACATTTTCTTCAATGCAAAAAGTGGATCAGAAGCCTCTGGGTTATAGGTATGCGCTATATTATTTAATATAATTTTTGCCATTAACTTTTATATGGAGAATGAAGTAGTTCTCCTGATTCCTTAAACAGATAAATTTTGGATAAATCAAAATTAATTTTAACTCGATCATTAACTTCATAAGTTTTAACCTCTTCAATGGTTGCAACGCATTTAATATTATTGCTATGGAGGTGTAAGAATGTTTCTGAACCTGAAATTTCTGAAATATCTACATCAAAATTAAATCCTTGATTATCTAAATATAAATCAGTTGCTCTAATACCTATTGAATATTTTCCCTGGGATATGTGTTTTAAATGATTCGGTAATGGAAAAATTATGTCTTGATTTAAAATTAAATTATCATCCTTAATTAGCCCTTCATTAATATTCATTGCAGGATCATTTGTTATTTCAGCAACTTTTGCACTAGAAGGATTTTCAAATACTTCTTTTGCAGAGCCTGATTGTAAAATTTTTCCTTCATCAATAACAATGATGTCTCCATTTAATTGCATTGCCTCTAATGGATCAGTACTTGCATAAATCAAAATTGATTGAGAGGCATCTTCACCACTAAACAATTTTTTAAATTCTTCTCTTAAGCCTTCACGCAATTTGTAATCTAAGTTAACTAAAGGTTCATCTAAGAGGAGAATTTTTGCTTTTTTTGCAAGAGACCTTGCAAGGGCTACTCTTTGCTGCTGGCCACCAGATAATTCCTGAATTTTTCTTGACTCAAATCCCAATAAACCAACTTGTTTAATAGCTTGAGAAACTTCTTTTTCTATCAACAAGGTATCCATTTTTCTTTGTTTTAATGGGAATTCGATATTTTCTTGAACGTTTAAATGAGGGTAGTTGATAAACTGCTGATAGACCATGGCAATATTTCTTTTCCAAACTGGAATTGATAAAAAATCATTCCCCTCAAAGCTAATTGAACCAGAGTCAGGGGTTAATAAGCCCGCAATAGTTTTTAAAAGAGTTGTTTTACCAGAAAGAGTTCTTCCTAAAATGGTGTACATTTTACCAGGCTCAAAATGAAGTGAAATATCATTTAGATGATATTCATTCGTGGGTTTAAATGTGAGGCTATTAAGAGTAAGAGACATTTATTTTAAAGCTCCTGACAGATTACCTTTAGACAGGTAACGTTCTACGATAAAAGCTACTACAATTAATGGAGCAACAGACACTAATGCAGCTGCTGATAAGCTCCACCAGGGTGTGATAGATGAATTTAAAGCAACTATTTTAACAGGAAGTAACTGAACATTTGTAAACGTTAAAATAAATGCAAAGAAAAAATCAATCCAGCCAAAAATAATACAAAATAGTCCTGCCACTATCATGCCTGGAACAGAGTTAGGAAGGACAACTTTGAAAAAAGCTTGGAAAGGATTACAACCATCGATTAATGCCGTTTCATCAATTTCACGTGGTACGCGATTAAAAAAATCAACCATTATCCAAACAGCTATTGGCATGAGCAAAACTATATAAACAAGTATCAATCCGGCTAAACTATCTAAAAGACCAAGGGTGCTTAAGAATATAAAAAATGGAATGGATAAAACAACAGGGGGCATAATTCTCTGTGAGATGAAAAAAAAAGTTATGTCATTGTTTTGGACTATGCCTGCTTTAAATGTATATCGGGACAAAGCATATGCGGCTAAAGTTCCAAGAACAATACTAATGAAACTAGCGGTAACAGTAACAAAAATACTATTAAAATAAGGGCCAACAATATTAATGCCACCTTGTGAGCCTGGTTTAAACAATACTTTCCAACCATCTAGAGTTGGTTCAAACTGCAACCAAGGAATATAAGTTGCCCCACCAGTTACTGAGTTAAAGTCTTTAAATGATGTAGAAATAGCCCATAGGAATGGAGCAACCACAAAACAAGCCCATAAAATGACACAAAAATATTTGATAAATGTATATAATCTGGGCATTTTATTCCTTCATTAATACTTTGGTTAAAACTTTAGCAATAATAGTTAAGCTAATAATCATCACTATCAAATATGTGAAAGAAGCTGTTGCGGCGTATCCCATTTGAAATTCTCGAAGTCCCTTAATAAAGATATAAAAGCTCGATGTTTCAGTTGACGTTCCAGGTCCCCCACTAGTAAGCACAAATACAGTATCCATAATTTTAGATGCTTCAATCAATCTAATAATTATAGCTCCTATTGAAATAGGGGCCATTAAAGGAAAGGTAACATAAATAAATTTTTTGAAAGGACTAGCGCCATCAATTGATGCGGCTAAAAAAGGCTCTTTAGGAAGGCTGAGTAATCCTGCAAGTAGGAGTAAAAACATAAAAGAGGTCCATTGCCAAACTTCAACTACAATTATTGAAATCTTCGCTAGTCCAGGACTTGAAAGCCATGCTGGTTGTAATCCAAAAAGACTCAAAAAATCATTTAGTGGTCCTAAAGACTCATGAAAGAAAGTTCTCCAAATAACAGTCATTATCACAGGTGTGGTCATCATAGGTATTAAAAACAAAACCCTAAAAAATCTTTTAAATTTAATATCTTTCCAGACAATGTGGGCTAGAGCAAAACCAATAACATATTGAAGAAATACTGTTGTAATTGCTAAAAAACTTAAGCGAAAAAATGACTCCCAAAATCTTGGATCGTTGGTAAATAATCGAATATAATTTTTAATTCCAATAAAATCTAATTCAGGATTATAACTATTCCATCCTGAAAGACTCAATCTCACAGTAAATATAATAGGAAATATTAAAATACCTATTAGCACAATTAAACCTGGTAAAAGAAATGCGTATTTGTGTTTAAAATTCATTTATTAAATCAATAAATTTAAATAATTCTCTTTGTGATCGCCCAAGTTTGGGCGATCACATCAAATATAAATTAGAGTTGGTTGTCTTCCATTTTAACGCCAACAGCGTAAGCATCTCTTACGTTATCTGCGCCTACTCTTTCAAGGATTTCTTTCCACTCTGCTGCAACTTCGTCAAGAGCTTCTTGGGGTGATAATTGTCCCGCAAGAGCTTTAGCTGCTCCTGTTGCTAAGGCACTATTAAATTGGAATGTACCTGGCACTCTTAATGGGAATACCCTATTAGTACTTTTTTCCATATCAGCAAGTGTATCAACATACTCTTTAGCAACAAGTGAATCCCAACCTATTTTAGTCCAAACATCAGCTTCGAAATCTGGCTCCATAAATGGATTTACACCAAATCGGCCAATACCAATATCTGCTTGGTGGTTAGCACCGTTTGCAAAGAAACATAGATAATCAAAAGCTACATCTTGATTTTTAGACTTCTCCGCTACGCCAACTGCCCAGCCCCAGACAAAGAAAGGAGCTTGGTTGGGTTTGTTATCCCATGCACCTTTAGTTCTGTTCCAAACTTTATTAGCGCCAGGAAGCTGTGCTGCACCCACTTTGTTGGCAATTGGGCTATCAGGCTGCATAGCAGCTACAAATGCATCATCCCAAGAAAAGCTAAAGAGTGTTTGACCGCCACCAAAGGAATTAATTTCATCACCTAGTCCAAAATTGATACCTCCTGGAGGTACGTAATTTACAGCCTCTACCCAATCAGTTAATGCTTGTACAAAACCGGGGTTATTAATAAGTGGCTCCATTGTTTCTAAGTCAAAGAAAAATCCACCAGGAGTGGCTTCATTTTTAGAATAGGCTGCCGAACGAGAATAAAACGCTGCATACATAAGGTCATCTTTTTTCATAACCTCAGCTGAGCCATATTCAGGTTCTCCGTCACCATCCCAGTCCCAACCATTAAAGTAAGTTGCCATTTCAGCATACTCTTTCCAAGTTTGAGGAACTCTAAGATTTTTTCCAGTGTCAGCTTTATATTTTGCTTGCATCTCTGGATTGTTGATAACGTCTTTTCTATACTTTAAATAGTGTCTGTCACCATCAACCGGATACTGATACATAGTGCCATCCCAAGAAGCAATCGCAATATGTGATGCAGTTACATCAGTCATTTGATCAACATATTCTTGTGGAACAGGAGCTAAATACCTTTTCCATTCATTAATAAAGTTTGAGAAACCAAAGACAATATCGTACGGTGCTTGTCCTGCTTGAAAAGGAACCATTGCCTTAGAGAATAAGTCACCAGCAGGAGTATGGGTAACTTCTACCTTGGCGCCTGTGAGTTTTTCAAATTGCTCTGCGTGAAGAGCTGTTGGCTCACCCATAACGGGTATAGCGTGAGTGTTAATTGTTAATGTTCTTCCGCTATAGTCTTTTTTAGACATTTCTTCGTAAGAACACATTCCAGGAATGTCTCCTGTTGCTGCGATGTGTGGAAACTGCTCTCCCCACTTGTCTGCATAAGCCATCTGACTGCTGATCAATAAAACAGAAGCCGTTGTGCTAATTAAAGTTTTAAGTTTCATTTATCCCTCCTTAATACTTTATTTTTTGCTCAGAAATTAATCTGAAAACAAACTTGTTTATGGTACTAAAACGGCTCTACCTTTGACTTTGCCGTTGTTTAAATCATGAAGAGCTTGATTAGCTTCGCTAAGTTTGTACTCTTGCATTGAAAGTCTCACTAAATCTTTATTTGCTAATTCCATTAATTCATAAAGCTCAGACCATGTACCAATTAAATTTCCAATAATATTTCTCTCAGAAATGATCATATCAACTGATTTGATTTTAATATCTTCACCATAACCAACGATATAATAAGATCCTGTATTTTTAGTCATATTCAAACCCATTGAGGTTGAGCCTTTTTCACCGACCATATCAATAACTGCTTCTGCGCCATTACCTTTGGTTAGCTCTTTAACTCTTTCAACTTCATTACCATCAATCAAAACACCATGATCACCACCAAGAGGCATTGCATGCTTTAATGCAGTCTCAGATTTTTCTACAATGATAATATTTGCTGCACACATTGCTTTTAAACATTGAATAGCTATATGGCCTAGACCACCTGCACCAATAATTACACAATTTTCTCCTGGAAGAAGATGTCTTGTAGCTTTCTTTGCAACTCTATATGCGGTTAAACCAGCATCTGAAAAAGGCGCCACATCTTTTGGGGTTAAGGTATTTGGAATCTTGATAAGATTTCTTACACTTGTTTTTAATAGTTCAGAATAGCCACCCTCTTTGATATTCAAACCTGGCATACTGCCATTTTCAGCATGAGTATCGAGTCCTTTTCTACAACTAAGACAGGTTCCATTAGTTCCAGAAATAATTGGATGAAGAATTACAGAATCTCCTTTTTTAAATCCTTCAACATCACTGCCAACATCTTCGATCCACCCAGCATTTTCATGCCCCATCACACAAGGTAATAGTTTATCGTCTGGATCTTGAATGTGTCTCCACTCGCCTTCAATAACATGTAAATCTGTTCTACAAACACCTGCCGCGCCAATTTTTACAATAACGTCGGAAGCTTTTTCAATTTTTGGATTAGGAACTTCTTCTTCCTTGACCCATATATCCTGTTTCATCTCAGGGTCATATTTGTGTAATACTTGTGCTTTCATTTATCCCTCCCGAAAGTAAAGTCAATTTAACTACAAATTAATTCTCCAACCAATGACCTAAGATCTTCAAATTCGATTTTTTTGTGAAAAATTCACAATAAGTGTTCAAAATTTGAACAATATAAAAGTTGTATACTTATAAGGAATTTCATAGGGTAATCGGATGTTGTCTTACAGAAGTCTAGTTGAGCAGGCACGAGCCCTTGAAAAAGAAAGAGGAATTTCGCTTGATTTTACTGATAAAAATATAGCTGATAGCTGGGTTCGATGTTTTGAACAAGGTTTAAGACCAAACGCTGAACCCTTAGACAGTGTTCTGAATCAAAAGGAACTTTCTCAAATTCATGAGAAATACCAGGATATCAGACAATTTATAACACCTGAGCTTGAGCTGCTCTACTCTCAAATTGCAGGTTCTAAATTCATGGTAGCCTTTGCAAATAACGAAGGTGTGGTCCTTGATACAATATATGACAATGAGTTTCTTAATAGCAGAGCAAGTAAGGTTGTAATTCCAGGATCGGTTTGGCTAGAAAAATATAGAGGCACTAATGGACTGGGCCTAAGCCTTCAAACAAAAAATCCAACCATAGTCGCTGGTGGTGAGCATTTTTTTACAAGTCATGGGGGGCTTTCATGTTTTGCAAGTCCTATTTTTGATCACGAACAAAATATTGTAGGAGTCGTTGATGCATCCACTGACACAGCAAACCGACAAGACCATACGCTTGCATTAGTCAAGCTATCTGCAAAATCAGTTGAGCAAAAAATTTTCCTAGATACTTTTAAACATACTAATATTTATTCTTTTCATCCACGAAGTGAATATTTACACACAAATAGTATTGGGCTGATAGCCGTTAATGAGGCTGGGCAAATTGAAGGAGTTAATTCTAATACAAGAATTATGCTGAGCGGTCTTTATAATAATGATACAAAAGATTTTTATAATATTTTTAGTACACCTTTTGAAAATATTGCTCATGAAATGAATGCTGAAAAAGTTGTACAGGTCAGAGACTGGTTAGGCTCCACTGTCTTTATAAAACTCTTTCAAAAACAGATTACAAAAGGTCCTACAAAAATTAAAAACCCCACAAAAAATATTTCCTATAAACCCTGTTGTGAGTGTCATGGCTCTACATTAAAAGAGCAAAAATGTTTGTTAATTCAAAAAACTTTTGATCAGGTAAATGGAAAAGTTACTGCTGTTTCTAAAACACTCAATATTTCTCGAACTACTGTTTATAAACATATTGTAAAAAAATAGTTTGATCTAATTTGAATTAGATCCGAATACTTAATTAGTAAATAAATTCATGTCTAATCCAAATATTGCACAAAAAGGACCTTATGTTGTAGAGGTTCAAGAGGGGAAAAAATACTTTTGGTGTGCCTGTGGGCTCAGTAAAAAACAACCATTTTGTGATGGTTCACACAAAACAACTGGTTTTTCAACACTGCCTTATACTGCAACTAAAACAGGCAAGGTTTATTTTTGTGGGTGTAAGCAGAGTTCAAATAAACCACTTTGT
>JACLAB010000986.1_pt1 | contig 31037 bp, 23 predicted proteins | sample 8027921 | NCBI WGS metagenome assembly JACLAB01 (sample SAMN15725117, study PRJNA655200) | protist metagenome | isolation source: fluorescence activated cell sorting (FACS) single amplified genomes of... | place: USA: West Boothbay Harbor, Gulf of Maine | collected 2000-07-19 | reverse complement strand
GACGACGGGGGATGGAACATCCACGATGAAGGCGATGAAGAGATGCGCGCGGTGTTGGATTCAGCCACGCGGAAAAAAGGTAAGAGAAGGAAGAGCGATAAAGAAGCGGCAAAGATGTTCAAGAAGTTTGAGGCAGAATTGCCACGATTGAATATTTCTGACGACGAAGATGAAGATGAAGAGGACGAAGACGACGATGATGATGCAGATGCAATGGATGAAGATGACGACGAAGAAGAAGATGAACTCGGAGGTGAAGGAGGTGGAGCGAAAGACAATAGAGAAGAGGATGAAGAGGACGACGACGATGATGATGATTTTGAGGACGACGACGATGATTTTGATTACGCAGGTGCCATGGAAAAGGATGACGTGAAAAGAAAACCATCGAGTACGAAACGAGCGAGCGCACGAGACGAAGAAGAAGAAGAAGAAGACGATGAAGACGACGACGATGAAATCGAGGATGCCGCCGATCCGCGACTTGAAGAAGAACTGAAAAAGTTTGAGCTCGAAGAACAAGAAACGAAACGCTTGGCGGAGCAAAAAGCGAAAACGGAACAAAAATCAAAGTCTGTGCGCATTCAGAGAGCTCTGTGGGAGCAAATGCTCCGGATGCGGATCAAGTTGCAAAAAGGCATCGAAAACGGCATGAAAATGCCAGGTCCACTCGCCAATCAAGGTTTGCGTCGTCTCTCGGAAAGCGCAAACAAATCGCTCGACTCGCTCGCGACTACTGCAAAAGATACACTTCTCTCGATGTTGCACTTGCAGGTGTATTTGATGAAACAATTTGAAAAGACGGGCGAAGTAGACACGACCGAGGTTGCCGCGAAATTGAAAAATCTCAAACAGAAACGAGAAGAGGAGAAGAGCGACGGTGGTGTCAGCGGTCCTTTAACCTCCACGGAACAGTTTTGGAACGTGTGCGAAGCTATGCAAAACGAATTTGCGGAGTTTCGAGATTCGAGTTGCGATCGATGGCAAAGAAAATCGCAAGTGTCTTCTGGAAACGCTGGAAATTTAAAGGCGTTCAATCAAAACATCTCTCAGCAAGTCCGTGCGGCTATGCTCGCACCAGAGAAAGCCATCGATAGATCCCGCCCCGTGCTGACGCGCACAAAAAAAATTGGAGAAAACGTTCAAGTATCTCGGCTCGGTGATACTACAAATTCGGACGATTCCGACGATGAGCATTTCGATCGAGATGAAGACGGAGCGCGCCCGAACAAGAATGGTTCCTCCATGGAATCGCGCAAAGATATCGAATCGTACGACGATTTCGACATGTACGAGCAGTTACTCAAAGAGTTTCTCGAGTCTGGTAACGTCGATGGCGACGCCCCGAGGAGTGCGGCGAAGCCCGCGAAAAGAAGGAAGATTGTCGATCGCAGAGCTTCGAAAGGTAGAAAATTACGATATCACGTCCAAGAACCTCTGGTAAACTTCGTCTCTTCGATTGAAGAAGAAGTGCCGCAATGGGCGGATAAGCTATTCACGCAACTCTTCGCGAGTAATTCACGCAACTCTTCGCGAGTAAAGGATAGGGATTAGAATTAGCATAGAAAAAGGAATTAGAAAGGAGCACACACACGTACGCAGCAGTTGTAACACGTTTAAAAAAGTATTCAAGTAGTATATAGCAGACCAAAATTTGCAAACTTTTGTTAATTATTCTTTTTGTCTCTCGTACTCGTCTTCCCTTTGTTCCAACGAACCAAAAGAAAACATCTCATATTCATTTCGCCTCTTCAATCTTCTCCGCGCTTTCAATTGACTTGACAGGTCCACTCACGTGTATGAAATCGTGATGTGTCTCGGGTCGCGGCCATGGCCTAAGGTATCAAAATTCATGCGTATACAGAAGCTAAGTTGATTATGACATACCATGCTTTGGCGTCTAACGCCGTCTCCCGCGCGATGTCGAAAGATGAGATTAAGCCGTAAAACTTCCCTTCGTCGTCTGTCACGAGCAAATGGTGCAATTTATGTTTTCTCATCGTTTCTGCGGCCTCGTCTTTAGACATGTGCATGTTCACCGCGATTGGATGCGAAGTCATCACCTTTCTGACCGCCTCGTTCAAAGGCATGGATTCTAGGTACCACTGCGATACTGAAAATTTTTATCGTGAGTTCCAAGAAGAAAAGAAAGAAGAAGAAAAAAATCTCTCACCGTCGGTGTGCGTGATAATCCCGTGAACTTTCTCGGCGTCGAGCTCATCGATGACAACAAGCGACCCAATCCCTGTGCAGTTTCAAAAGGTTGTCGTTGTGGTTTGAAAAAGTCAGTCGTCGTGGTGTGTGCGCGTTGCGCGCGCGTTCAGTTACGAGATTTTTGAGTCCAAGATACAAAACACAAAACACATTTTAAATAACTTTTAATGTAACAAACCACCTTTCATGACGAGCATCTCCACGCATCGTTTGATCGTATCGTTCGCTTGCGCGTGCACGACGTCGTCTTTCTTGACTGCAAACGATGCCACGCTCGGCATTATTATTATTTGTTAAAAGCGTGCGTGTGTGTATGGTGTAAATATGTGTATATCTCTTTCTTTTTGTGATCAAAAAAAAATCGTTCGTTCGTGTATTTTTTGTTCACCCCCACTTTGTTTTGTTTGCCGCGCAAAACATCAAAATCAAACTTTTTCTCTCTACTTCGTTATAATAATAACAACAACAACAATGGCACCCCATCAACCAAGCACTCCGCAATCTGCGACAAAATCTTCTTCTCCTTCTTCCGAACAACCAATCGCGTTAACTCTTGGCGTTCTCGGCGTCGGAGGGATTGGCAAAGAGTTTTTGTTTCAACTGACGGAATCGCACGTTTTGGAAGGTAAAATCGCCATCGCGTTCATCGCAAACTCCCGAAAAGAAATCAGATTTAAGACGCCGTTCGTTCCGTCCGAACACAACAGAGAGTTGTTGGAAACGTTGTTCGATGGCACGAACGATTTAGCCATTTGGGCGAAGAATTTATACGAGGTTTTGCACGTCGAGTTGGACATTGTGACTTGTTCGAGTCTGTTGGAACGTCAGAGGATTGTTTTAGACGACGTGAGTCCCTCTCTCTCGGACGACAGCAACAATCAGGACATTTCGGACGCTTTGACAAAAGAATCTTTAGGCGCTGGTAATACAATTACGACGAAACCGTGGAAAAAAGGACGGTATTGCATTGTCGACATGACATCGTCCGATGAAATCGCGGAGTTATATCACGTGTTTTTGGCGTTGGGCGTGCATATCGTAACTCCGAACAAGAAGTGTAACTCCGGGCCGACGGCGCGAGATCAGAAGTGCAGAGGGTTGAGTTCTATGAGTTGGTCCACGGCGAGTTGGTTTTACGAGGCGACGATTGGCGCTGGTTTACCAATCATATCGACTTTAAGAAACCTGACGAGTAGCGGCGACGAGGTGTACCAAATCAAAGGCGTTTTTAGCGGCACGATGTCCTATTTGTTCAACACTTTCGACGGGTCGACGCCGTTTTCTGAGGTTGTAAAAACAGCCAAGAAACTCGGGTATACGGAACCAGACGCGCGAGAGGACTTGAACGGCCAAGACGTTGCGCGAAAAGTGGTCATCGCGGCCAGAGAGTCCGGCTGGCTGGACGCGTCCATCGAAAAGACGTCGATTGAATCGTTGGTACCGGAAGAGTTGAGAGCGTGTTCCTCGGAGGAGTTTGATGACAAGTTTGGAAAATTGTACGACACCGTCATTGCGCAAAAGTTCGCGGACGCGAAGAAGAGGGGAAACGTGTTGCGATTTTGCGGAAGCGCGGATTTACGAACGAAAGAGCTGAAAGTAGAACTCATGGAGTTTCCGATGTCTCACGCGTTCGCGAATTTACAAGGAAGCCAAAACGTCGTCGAGATTGAATCGAAGAGGTATAACCCGACCGATTCGTGTTGTTTAACGATTTCCGGCCCAGGCGCCGGGGCGGCAGTCACCGCGGGTGGTGTGTTAGGGGACGTCGCGAAACTCGTCGCGCGATTAGGAGACGTGGAAGTTTTGGTTTAATTTGCCGTGCGCCGCAGCTGTTTTCATTGAATTCTACAAATGTGTACATATATATTTATCAGGAATGACTACTTCTACAACCTCTCTAAGCCGCGACATCGCTACGTTCAAACTCCAACGGCATCAACTCTCTATTAGTATTTAATCCCTCTCCTTCTTCTTCCGCTAATTCTATTCCTCCTCCCCATCTCCTGGCCCTCCTCCTACTGTTACCGACGAAACAATAAAAACATGCACCTAAAGTCTCCGCGACTTCTGTTTTGTTCGGATGCACAAAAATAAACACCAACGCGTGGAAAAAGCCTTGCAAATTCTTCAAGATCACGTGCGTGATGGCTAGATACACGTTCACGTCGGGTTTCTCGTATTGGAACAAGTTCTCTAAACGCATGAACGTTCCCGGGATATTCGTAATGATTTGAATAATCGGATACGCCGCTAACGCGTACACTAAACTCTCCGCTTTCTTCACCGCGCGTTTCGAGGCTGCTCGCGAGGTGGAACTCTCGTCCCTCTCTTCCTCCTCCATAACGTCCACTTTCGCCCAATCTCCGTCTTCGTTATCATCATCATCTTCTTCTATTTCTTCTACCACAACGTTCGCGTTCATCCTGCTCTCCATCAAAAACGTTCTCAACGTTCTCAACGTCTTGAAAATCTTCACCCAAATGTACGTGTTTGCAGCCATAATCACCCAAATTGGAAGATAAAAGAGCATAAACCTCGCCGTCACCGCCAACTGAGTGCCGTCGTTTTTGATGTGACACTTACCGATTCTCGCGTCGCCGTACAAATTTCGAAACAACGGCAAGACGGACAACGCCACGGACGAGAGGAAAATGACCACAAAATAGTACTTCACGTCTCTCGTTTCCCGTCCGCTTTGTTTCTTCACGACTAAGCTGTACGTGAAATGCGACATCGATATCGACCACATCGCCGTTTGCATCGAAAACAGCTGTATAAAAAATCCTTGCGCTCGGCACCCCAACGGCGTCGAGTAATTACTACCACTACTACTCATCAACTCCTCCAACTTGGTCGTATCGAACGATAACACCGAGACGCAATATCCAAAATCCGCCACGGCGAGCATGTAAATCAATCGAGCCGCTCTCGATTGTCTCGTCGATGGCGCCAAAACGAGCACGTTTAGAAGAATAAACACACATCCAATCAAACTCAAAGAAGCGGTCGAGACGTTCGCCTCGTGTAAAGCTTCTCTCGATTTTTTCGAGAAGATTAAACCAGTCACGGTCATCTTCTTCTCCTCCTCCTCCTCCTCCTCCTCGGTCGTCTTGTCGCGCTCGTCTTCTTCTTAAACCCGTCTTCTTCTCCTTCTTTCCGTCTTCTTTTTGTCTGTGTCTTTTTTGTGTTCTAATGTGTTTTAATGCTTGTTAATGTTGTTAGGTAAAGAGACGAGAAAATCTTCTGAAAAAGGAGGAGAAATTTTGTCAAAAATTTTCAAAAATTTTCGCTCGTAAAAAAAAGAGAAGAGTTGTCTCTGTTGTGTCGTTTGGTCGTCAGTTTTTTGAGCACCCTCCCAAAATTGATAAAATAAGATTACGCGAAGAAGACGACGACGACAACGATGACAACAACGACGACGAGAGTGACGACTTTGATGTTTACGACGACGAAGAGGAGTAGTGAGAGTAAGAGCAGTACCGAGAAGAAGAAGATGATGACGACGAGCAGCGCGAAATCTATTTTGAGACGAAGAAGAAGAAGAAATTATGCACCACCAAACGTCGCCGTCTCATCATCATCGTCCCGAAGTAATAATATCGATTGGGAGAACGACATCGTCTCGAGACACGACGTGACCGAACTCATCGTTTTTAATCGCATGAAAATGAACATTTCGTGGGCCGAATTAGCTTTGACTGTGAATAAATCGAAAGAATGGACGACGAGCGCGTTGCTTGGACAACATCAGATGAGCAAAGAGGAAGCTGAAAAAGTGGGCACAGTATTAGCTCTCCCCTCGGTCGCAGTGAAGCTGTTACAAACGGTTCCGTATAAAGGGAGTTTACCAACCTCTGTGCCGACAGATCCTTTGATTTATAGGTTTTACGAGTTAGTGAACGTGTACGGGACGACGTTCAAGGAGCTCATTCACGAGGAGTTTGGAGACGGCATCATGTCCGCGATAGATTTTAACATGAACTTATCCAAGAAGAAAGGGGATTTGGGGGAAGATAGAGTTTCCATCACCATGAGCGGGAAGTATTTACCGTACAAGAAGTATTAATTATTATTCTACACGCGGTGCACTATTTAGTAGCGGTCTATTGTTGTTGTACATGTTCATTATTATTATACTATCTTCTTTTACCGAACAAGGCTCCGCTGAGCGCTTTGCCCGGAATCAAAGAATTTTTCACGTGTCGAAACGTCAACGATATTCGTTTCTTTTCGTCGTCGTCGTCTCCCTCTCTTTTACTTCCTAAAATTCTTCTTCCTCCTCCTCCTCTGATGCCGTGTAAATAACAGTCGTAACTTTTGCCGTAAAAAACGAGCAAACTTCGTCTCGGGACGAAAACGTCGAACGGTTTCAACGCGTCTTTGAAATCTTCGTGCGGCGTGAACGAAACAATCTCGTCTCGCGCGAGCGAAACCACGCACACGAAACTGGCATACAAAGGTCCATCCTGATGGCTTGAAATTCCTTCGTTCGGTTGGTACTCGTTCACGAGCACGTGATTGAGTCTCAACACTTGTTGTTGTTGTTGTTGTAAAGACGAAGAAGAAGAAGAGGAGAGTAAAAATGTCTCCTTGACGCGTTCATCGTTTTCTATCCTGAGGCACAAGTCTTTCAGAAAGTTTGGAAGTCGTTCGCCGATTGTTTTTTGCGCGTTGACGGTTCCTCCGAACGTTTTCACCCGTCGACCGGAGAGGACTTTCCACGACGATAATAAAGTTCCTTCTTTTCCTTGTTCCTTTTTCCGTTTCTCTTCACATCCTCCTTTTTCTTCTGATTCTTCTTCTTCTTCTCCGTTGGTAAAAACGTTCGAGAGTAAAATTCGTTCCTCTTCTTCCGATTGGATGAAGTTTTCAATCAGACGAATATCTTTTTGCGCCGTCGTCGTTTTTGTCGTCGTCATTTTAGTATTACTCCTTTCTGGCAAGGGTGGTGGTCTTCGTAAACATCGTTCGTTCGTTCGTTCGTTCGCTCGTTCGCCGTTCGTTCGTGTGTCTATTGAATGAAGTTTGCGCCGTGAAAAGAAGAATAATAAATGAAGCATTGTTTTACCAAAATGAACGCGTAGCAGAGTACTATTAAAAGTATGCATGACTGAAAGTATGTTTGTTTTAAAAAGATGATAAGGAACGAAATCAAGTCAAATCATCCTCGTCGCCTAACAATCCACCACCGGCTGTGATTTTTTTCTTCGCTCTCAGCAACAACGTCGTCTTCCAACTGTCTAAGCGAGAGATATCGTCGAATTGTCCCAAGGCGTTGGCGAACGCGTCTTGGTCTCCGGCTTCGCTCGCGTTGGCCAAATCTTTCAACAACTGTTCTTCTCGAGAATTTGGAAAGGTTGGGTCGATGTCGTTGTATCTTTGGCAGGCGTTTAAAACCCCAACCGGGTCTGCCGCGCACAATCGACAGATTCCCGCGTTTAACAAGTACCCTTTCGCGCTATATTTCAACAAGTTATTCTCCGCCGCGTGTTTCGCGCAGTCTTCGAAAGTTTCGACGGCCATGTCGTATCGCTCCAACTGACCGGCGAGCGACGCGACTCTTAATTTACACTGGTTCGCCGTGCTCTCCGTGTTCTCTCCTAAATAGAGATCCGCGGCTGCCGTAAACGCCTCCAAACTCTCCTCTAATTTCTTCTCTTTTTCCAGCATATCGCCGACTTCTTTCAAATGTTTCGCCGCGATCGATAAACGACCAATCTCGCTAAATTTCTTCGCCGCTTTCTTGAACATCTCGATTGATTTCTTCAGATCGCACTTCTTGTAACAGTTACCGCTTTCCACAAAGTTCATCGCGACTTCGTGATTCGATCCGATTTGAGCATACATTTCCGTCAATTTCTCGTACGTCTCTCCTGCTTCCAACCAGTTTTTTGAGAGTTTAAACTGTATCGCGGCTTTCTCGTACAACTCCGCCGCGTCTTCGTACTTTGAGGACGAGGAGAATAAATTCATGAACCCGCTTTTGTTCAAGCGATTTTCCGCTTGTTTGAGTAAATCCGACATTTATATATATGTACTTTTTCTTCTTTTTATGATGCTGATTTTGAGACGTTGTTGTGGATATCTTCTTCTTCTTCTTCTTCTTCTTTCGTCTCGCTCTCTTCTTCTTCTTCTTTTTCAGTTCGTCTTTGTCTTTGTCTTCTTTGTGTTGTTTGTCTTCTTCTTTCCGCGTCGTCGTAAAACGGAAGAAAAGCTTTTGTGAGAGTGAAGTTTTTGTTTTGTCCAGACGAGAGAGAAAAGAAAGCAAGAGAGAGAAAAAAAAAACAAAAAAAAGAGAAAAAGAGAAAAAAAATTCGTCCTTTTTTTGCTTTTCACCAATTTTTTTTCGAGCTTTTTCATGGCAAAAAAGTAAAACGACGAGGAGAGCCGCACACAAACAACACTTTAAAAGAAGAAGAATTCGTCAAAGAAGAAGAAGAATTCATTCATCAAAGACTACAAAGAAGATGAAACGGAACAACGGCGGCGCGGGGTTTAGACAGCGATCAGATCATCAGTTGGTGACTGGAAAACCGCAAGCACCTACGAAATCTGCTGCTGCTGCTGCTTCTTCTTCTTCTTCCGGGGGAGTTGCGGCAAAGTTAGCGGCGTCGTCTTCTCAGCACCATCATCATCATCAGACGACTAATCATTTAACATCATCATCATCATCACAAAGTAACAACAACGACGACTCCTCCTCTCAAAAAGGAGGAATGAAAAATAATCAGTCGTGGACGACGAAACACTGGCTCGGCGCGGTCCTCGTACCGGCCGTATTTTTCTTGTCCGTGGTTTTAGTCTCAAACTCAAACTACGGGAAATCCGTGGAGGAAGTCACGGCTTTGATGGCAGAAAAAGAGACGTTATCGGCGCAAGACGAAAACGCGAACGAGTTAGACCCGGAAGCGTCGACGGAGGAAATCTCGTCCAGAGTGAACGCACCGACGGAAGAAGAGCAAGCGATGGAGGAAATAAGATCCGCGCGGGAATCGAGCGAAATGGAAGACGAACAGTCCGACGTGCCGCACGCGAACAGAGCGAGCGATACGTGCGCGTATTTCGAACAGCAAGCGAGTTTGCAATACTTTTTCAAAAACAGGTGCGATTTCGACGCGGATGTAAAGTTGATCAATCCGGCGGATAAATCGGAAAAGCCAGGAAGAGTGAAGTTGGAGTTTATCGCTTTGGCGAGTTACATGGAAGGGTTCTCGTACATTGAACATAAACGGATTTCGGATAAGAAAGCGGCGGAGGCGTTGAAAATTCGAGCCGAGGCGGAAACCGCGGCGAGCTATTCCGAAGGTAAAGTGGACGACGATCAGAGAGATACGGAAGAGCACGTGTTGGAAGCAGCGATTGCGCAATCGCCTCCGCCGCCGATGGGACCGCCGGAGGAGATAGTTGAGGAAGCAGAAGAAGAGGTAGCCGAAGAAGGAGGAGGAGAAGAGGAAGAACAACAACAAGAACTGTCTGCGGAGGAGCAAATTGCCGCAGCGGAGGAGCAATTAGCGTACGAAAAAGAGAAGGAGGAGACACAGATGAAAAAGAAATGGCAATTTTGGAAGAAAGCGGATAAGAAAGTGCCGAGTTCGCGAGCCTCGGACTCGGATTTGCTCGCCATGGAGATGATGGAAAAAGCCGAAGAAGCGGCTGAACAAGAAGAACAAGAAGGAGGAGAATCTCAAGAAGAATCCGAGGAGGAAACGACGATCAACCGCAGAATGCTTTTGAAGAAGAAAGGAAAAGAGGGAAAAGAGCAAAATGCACCGAATCAAGCGACCATCAACCAAGCGGAACCGAACGCCATGGTTGGACCGAAACCGTATAAAGCCATCGTAATTGGACAAAAACAAGCGGCGTTTGGTTTACTCATCGCTAGATCGTTCAAAACGTTACAAATGCCCGCGGTGACAGAAATTTACGAGGGTGAGCCGAAATCTTTTGAACGAGTGGTTGAAATGACGGAACATGAAGCGAAGGAAGCCGGTGCCGGCGATGTTCGAGTCAAGCAAGAAGTCATCGGAAACAAAAACGGCATGCACGAAATTGAACTTTCAAAGTCAAAAGACGACGCGAGAAAAGGATTGACGAACCGCAGAACGATGTCCGTCCCGATGATTACCGGCGACTCGTTGATTGCAAACACGAAGCACGAGGAGAAAACGATCGTTTTACACATGGGCGAAGAGCACGTGGATGAAGTTATCAAAGGTTTCCAAAAGACGTTGAACCACGGAGGACGCATCGGCGGCCCAGTCTCCACCCCTCGCATCGTCTTCTTCCGCGCGAAAAAGTTGAAAGAAGCCTCGGAAGCGTTTAAAGGATTACCGTTTCAAGTGTTCATTGTCGGCAAACCGCGCGATGAAACGTCCTCGTCGGGTCGTCCGTTTTTGATGCGCATTGACGGCGTTCGATACAACGAGCACTTAGATTCGATTAAAGACGACATGACCTATTTAGTTATGGCGTTGCATCACAACGACCCGTACATCGACGTCGCGTTTAGCGAAGGCGCGACAGTGTGCGACGCCAAATGCAACTGTTTCACCTCCTCGACGTTTAGACAAGCCGCGCCGGTATGCTCGGGGCACACCGCGCACTTGGAGTCTTACAAAGACCACACGTGGACGGGACCGAAAAACAAAGCCAAGATTCGTCACGCGCACTTGTTCGGCTCCGACGGCCATGGCGGTCAAATGCGAGTCCAACAAAACGTCGAATCTGCGGTTTTAAATCGATTAGATAACTTTTTGAACAAAGACTTGCCTTCTTTAGAAACTGTCGACAACCGCGACTGGATCTCCGAAGGTATGCAACAAGCGGAAGACGAAGCGAACGGCGTCGGAGAGTTCGCGCCAAAAGTCAAAGGTAAGAAGAAAAAGAAGAAATACGAAGAGGAATTCACGAACGAGTATTTGATGAAAAATCCGTTGCGTTCGTCCGGGTACTCTTGGACCGGTGGAAACGGATTCGCGGGGGCCGGGGGCAGCACCATAGAAAAAGACGTTCGCGAGGTAGATTTCCGTAAGAAAAGTAAGCAAAAGAATTCCAAACATATTAATTAATACAAACTTCAAAGTTCACACGCGGTTCGTACGCGGTGTGATGATTTATTATTAATAATAGCTGCTTTTTAATGCATAATGATTTTTCACATGTTATATACATTGTCCCTCCTTAATATTGCGCGAACAACAAGAGAGAAGAAGACCAAGAGAGCAAAAACCTCAAATTTGATCATTTTTTCGTTTGGTCTCGTTCGTAACAAAATGTCCTCAACGTCATCACTCCTGCGGGTGATCAAAAACGTCGTCTCTTCTTCTTCTCTCAGAACACGCAGAAGCGCCAGCAACAGACGAATACAAGCGATGGCATCATCGACAACGAACCCAATCGCCACTTTCGATACCACGGAAGGGTCTTTCAAAGCCGAACTGTTCGTTGACCAAATGCCATTAACCGCGTCGAATTTCATCGATTTAGCAAACACCGGTTTTTACAACGGACTGCACTTTCACAGAGTCATCGACGGATTCATGTTACAGTTTGGGTGCCCAAACTCGAAAAAGAACGGCGCCGCGAACGCAGGAATGGGAGGGCCGCCGCCAAACTCAAAGTTTACAAATCTCGCCACGAAGGAAGAAATAACGCGAGACGCGAGAGAAGGCTGCATTCCGGACGAACTGACGGCGAAGATCTCGAACGAGCCCGGGACTTTGTCGATGGCAAATACCGGCGCCAAAAACTCCGGCGGGAGTCAATTTTTCATCAACACCGTCCACAACGACTTCCTCGATTGGTTCGACAAATCGTCGCCGTCCGCGCACCCGGTGTTCGGTAAAGTCACCGAAGGTATGAACGTCGTGATGAAAATATCCGCGGTGGAGACGCACCCGAACGATTGCCCGAAGAAAGGGGTCATGGTGAACTCGATTACCATCGCGTGATGAGTTTTGGATGAGTTTTAGTTTTAGTCGTTTTAATGGTATTCGTAGTAGAGTAGTCCGGTTGTACTCTATCGTCGATCGACTCTGCTGCTTTTACCTACGTTTTGCTTCATAATAAAATCGTATCTCAACTACTCTAAAATAATTACTTTGCTGCGCTGATGATGACGACGACGACTCTTGCCGCTCCTACCGCGACGACGACGACGCGTTTTGGCACATCTGTTAAAAGTACCGCGAGAAGATTGACTGTCGCTGATGCTCGTTTACGTCGTCGTTTTGAGATGAGAAAAGGAGTAGTCTTTCGTTCATCATCATCATCATCATCGTCGTCACTCAGAAATTATGATGATGATGATGAAAGAACGCCGAGCACGTCGTACGACGACGACGATTCAAGAAGAAGAAGAACAAAAAGAACGACATCCATCCTTCTCTCCTTAGCCACGGCGTTCTCGATGGGATTTGGAGCCCAAATCGGGGACTTCTTTTCTGCTCGAGCGGAATTTTTAGACGACAGCGTAAAATCGGAGGTGACGGATTTACGGGTGAAACAACTCGACGGGGTTGATTTTTATTCCAAGTCGGAGCACTCGAACGAAGACTTCTCAAACTTGGATTTACGAGGGACGATTTGGGTGGAAGCCGAGCTACGGAACACGAATTTCTCAAAGTCAGACATGCGAGGAGCAGTGATGACGAGGTCGATAATGCCGAACGCGGACGTGCACGGGTCGGACGTTTCGAACGTGCTGTTCGATTACGTTCTGTTGCGAGGCGCGAACTTTGAAGACGCGGTGGCAGTTGGGGCGAACTTTATTCGGTCGGATATGGGCGAGATGAAAATTAAGAACGCGGATTTTACCGAGGCAGTTATCGATCGGTACCAGGTGTTAGGTTTGTGCGAAACCGCGGAAGGGGTGAATCCGTACACCGGAGTGGATACGAGGATGAGTTTGGGGTGCGATTCTTTCGTCAAGAAGTACGAAGGGAGCGGGCAAGGAGGGAAAATTGAAGTGAAATGCATCGGGAAGTGCGAATAAAAAAACGAATTGTACGCTTTAATGAACACGTTTGCTTAAAATAATATTACAATGTGACGTGCGCTACGATTTGCGTGAACGAAAAGTGATCACCTCGATCGTTCTTGGATAAGAATTGCGCCACTTTCGCGTCCGCACATATCTCCTCTAAAGTTAACGAATCATCCATCGCGACGCCGTGTAAGTAACTCTCCAAAATTCTACGATTGTATTCGCCTATCTTTTCGATTCGTAATTGATAGGACTTTGTGGTAACGTTGTACGCGACGCCGAGCCTATGTAGCTCGTCAATGACGTCTTCAGCAGTAGTCATCGATGCAGACGAAGCTGTTGGTGATGAAGGTAACATCGTCGTCGTTGAAGACGCGACGAAGGCGTTTCGATATAAAGCGTGAAATTGAGCGTCAGCGCTCTTCGCCGCGTGCACGGCGATGAAACCTAAACCGTTCGTTTTTACAGACATAGCAAACGCTCTCGCCGCAGCTCTTAAGCTTGTACCTTTTTGGATGCGTTCAAAGCCAAACGCATTATACGCGACGTCGTAGGACATCGGTTTCACTTTGAACACGTCCAAGGTGCCGCGATGCAACGCCACTGCGCGGAACGGGGAGTCGATGTCGTTCTCGTTAATCTCTTCTAAAGCGTGTTTTAAGCAAACCAAAGAGGTCGATAACAATTCAACGGCCACCACGCGACCGTTCAAGGCGGATTCTTCGTCTTCTTTCTCGTCGGAAGTCATGACTTTCTTCTTCTCCTCCTTCGACAAACCCGTTTCCCTCTCCAAATTCTCCGAGTCCGAAGACGAAAGTTCGTACTCCTCCTCTCCGTCGTTATCGTCGCTGTTCATCATCTTCCCACCACTCATTCCTCCTTTCTTCTTCAACTTCTTCGCGGCTAACTTTTCGGCTAACATCATCGAAAACGCTCCAACGCCACAATCGGCGTCTAAACATCTCAACGTCGCGTGCGCGTCCAGCAAAGCGCCAACTTGTGAATCCGCTTTCGCCCTTCGCAAATCGCGAAAGGCTCGAGACCAATCGATAGAGAGCGAGAGTTGTTTCAACTCCTTGTTCAATATTGTGCGGTATCCAAACGTCAAGCGTGTGAAGGTATCGATGGTTAATTCACCTTTTTCCGCCCGAAGTTTATTTTGCAAAACAGTCTCCGGTTCTTCCGCGGGCGAGTCATAGAGAGACGTCGGGCGAGCACCAAAGTGGTCGTCCTCGTCTTCATCGATGGAGGATAATTCCTCCGCTACGTCGTCATCGTCCGCATTCACGTGTTCGCCTTCTCCTCGCTGTTGTTGATGATGATGTTCCAGTCGCTCATCTTCGTCTTTTCTACTTTCATCTTCTTCATCCTCTTCTCCTTCCATAGTGGTCTCTAATCGCCTAGGCGATCTGTGCGGCGACGCGTTGAATTTTTGGGCGCTGTTGAAGTACGCCGCATCGTTCGCTGCCGTCGGTGTGCGCTGACCAGATCGTATAGGAGAGCCGCCGGTGGATTTTTTTAGGAACGGTGAGATTGGTGGCGCATTTCTCGGGGTGAAAGTAGCTCCAGTGGCCACGTTGTTATCCTTCGACGTTTTCGCTTTGATCGCTTTGCGCAACGCCTCCCTGCGTTCTAAATCGATGTCTCTCGCCGCAACCGCGGAAATTCGTTTCGTTTCCGCGGACGATAGACGTTTGCGTTCAGGCATCCACTCTGCTCTGACTAATGCTCTGTAAGAGATTGTCTTCGCGGCATCTTGCAAGAGAAAACTCAACAGAGCAACGCATATGCAAAACAACGTTTGCTCAAACGTACACGGCGACATTTCGTGAAACGGCCAATGTCTCGTGAGCAAAATGGAGGCAAAAGAAGACGCCATGGTGGCCAGGAATAGGAACCCACCCGGTGCTAACGTCCAAAACGGATCGGGTCCGTCCGAGCGCGCGCATAATACCGAGAATGCATCCGTTAATGCCATTTTCAAGAAAATCATGCACTTGGCTTGCTCGTACGTATCCGGCGCGATGTCCAACGCTTCGAGTAAACCAAAGTTTGCATTTGAGCTGGAGAAGATTTCGCGCGCTACAAAGCACGTCGTGAATGTGGCAACAAAGCCCATCGCTAGTCCAGATGCCAAGATGCACGGCAAACGCCACGCTTCGGGCGACGCTGACGGTCTCGCAAAATCATAAGCGATTGACAAGACGACGCAATCGTTCACCGAGGCTAACAACGCCAACGCGATGACTGGTAAAGTGAACGTTTTCGGCCACGCCACGTTAGTTTCGTTCGGAAACACTAAGAAGGCGCACAGGACAAACACGGTGAGCAAGTGGCACGTGCAGATGATGCGGTACAAAACGTAAGTCTTTGCGCGTGCAAAAACAGCTCTCGCTTCGACGATTGCAGAAGCGACGTGCGCCAGCGACGGTCTCGACACGACAAAATCAGCAACGCGAACGGCAGCATCCGTGGACGATTGCGAGGCGGCAAAAGCGGCGTCGGAAGCCCGCATGGCGGGTAGATCTTCTAAACGATCTCCGAGAACGCCAACGATGACTTTCCTGCTGCTGCCCAAAAACCGCTGGTTGTGGCGACTGTTTTGATGCATCGCCGCTTGCTTGAACCGGCGAATGATGTTCGCTTTCGTTTCCGCGTTGCTGCACTCGAAAAAGCAATCGACTTTACTGATAGGCACTATGGATGTGGTTGTTATTGTCGTCGTAGATGTAGAATGAATCGTGGACGATCGAATACCTCTTTCGGCATCGGAAACGAAATCGCTCCTTTGTTGTTCAGATGTCACTTGCTCCGGCGGTGGTCGACCTTCTAAAACTTCTCGACAATTTCGAACGATACCTTCGTATCGTTTACCCGCGTTCGTATAGAACGATTGCACGCGGGGCGAAACCGATGGTGGTTGTTGTCGATTTTTTTGACTCGCATTTTCAGACCTATTGAGTTCTGAGTCCGTATCTTGATTATCGAGTAAAGATGAAGACGCAAACTCCTCTCCCGCGTTACCAGTTCTCGTCGACGAAAGCACGCGTTTTGGATTGTGCAACTGTTCCGTTCGCACTTTAGCAAACGATTCCGACGCGGAAGTGAATAATTTCACGTCCACGCCTAAAGCTTTCAGCGCGTCTCTGCCGGCGTTGCAATCTTGACGGACGTGACGCGAGAAGGCAAAGATACCTAAGAAGACCCATCCGTTCACGATACTGCCTTGGTTCTGCGCGCTATTTTCGAACACTTCCGCGGTTGTTTGCACGTCATATGCGCATGCAACTGCAACACATCGCAAACCTCGTCGTTCAAACATTCTCTCGCGATTTCGAGCCTCGTCTAACGCTTTAAAGACTTTTTTCGCGTGTTCTTCGTTCCCGGCGCGAGAAATCATAGTTTCTCGACGGACTAAATTATCTATGGATTCTAAGCATCCTTTGGCTACAGCGAACACACCAGAGTTTGAACCATCCATGGCTTCTTCTCTGGAAATCGTTGCTCTCGAAAGTTTGACTACGGAATCGTACGGTTCGTACGTTTTCTGGATGTAGGTTTCTGAGAGCGAACTCAAACCGTCTTCCGCTAGTCGCTCCGCGATGGCGCGATCGACGGAATCGTCGAATATCAAATTCATTTCGTCGTCTGCTACCAGATGTTGCTCAAAGACATTGTTGTTGTTCGATCTCGCTGTGGTTGGGGTTGCTGATTCCATGACTGAAGATGAATTCTTCCACCATCGCGATGCCAATGCCGCGGCAACCAAAACGTCCCTCGGTTGACAACTATCTGCAAACACAATGGGTTCTCCGACAATACGAGTCGCGAACCGATCGACCACGCAGCACGACGTCGAACAGAAGAGCGCTTGCATTGCGGCAACGTCTTGTATTGCACTCAATCGGCTGATACCAAAAGTTCTCGTCGTCGTCGAGCCAACGAAGGATGACAACGGATTGCTACTACTCGATGCTTCTTTGTTCGACTGTTGTCGTTGTTGCATGTTCAGATGTTCTCTGTTTGCTTGCTCATTCAAATAATACTCGGGATAGTAATCGTCGAGTCCTGGGCTGTACCCAGGAGACGCGCGCGCTTTCGCCATTCTCCGAATACCCAACGCAACAGTCGCGTGAACGACAACTCTCACAGCTATTGGCAACGCGCACACGCACAATACGGTTGCAAAGGAGCACGCAAACCAAAATCCTCTACCGGCTACGACTAAAAAGAGCCAAAGTGAAATTGCAGAAGCGAACGACGCCACAGCCACCCCGGTCATCACGAGATCTAAAGACCGGTCAAACGCAGACCCTCTCGGCGGTGTTGCAACGGTAGTACGCGCCATCGTAGGTACTTGCTGTCGATGGTGATGACTTCGTCGTTGCGTTGAAGCCGACGATCCAAACAGAGCACCAAACGATTTCGAGCGAACCATGGATGATTTTCTCGAGCGATTTTGATGACTCGTTGAAGTCATCGAGAAGAAACCTAAAATACCAGCGGCGTTCGCGCGATGTTCTTCTATTTGCATAATCTGCTGCATTTTGCGCGCGATGGCTGTTCGAGGACCGGTTCTGCCTACAATTGCGGCACCGCAACCGGCGTAAATAACACTCCCTCCTAAAACCGGTTCGCCTTCGGAGACGCCGATTAAATCCAGCGAGTCCATTTCGTTATCATCGCCAAAGAGCATGGACAATTCATCACCACGACTCGCACCTCCGCGCGGCGTACCATTTGCAAACAAAGACGAGGATAACGTCGATGACGACGCGGTATTAATGAGATAATTCGAGTTTCGCGTGACGAATAATACGCCCGAGCCTCGATAGACGCAATCGCACGGCACGATTTGACCGACGCGCAATTCGACAATATCACCCGGCACGAGCGATTTCGACGACACGCGCATCTGCTTCCCGTTATCTCGAACTACTGTCGCGTACGCGGGGAACTGTCCGTTTCTCGGCGCGTTTGTCCGAGTCATATTTTCTAAAATTTGTTTCTGCGATTGTTTCGTCGTTGCTTTTGTTGAAGTCGTCGTCAAAGCCGAAGTCGTGACTTCCGTCCCAGCCATCAAAGCGCCGTCGTCTCTGCTTTCGGACCACCCAACGTAACAGTTTGCAAAGAAAACCAAGAACAAGACTAAAACATCAATAATAGAATCGAGTGTTTTCGCTGGATCCATAGCTTGTAGGCATTGTAAGAAAATAGCAAAGAAAATCACCCTCCCAGCTGGCGCGTTGAACTCGCGAAGGGCGTGTTTCACCAACTGACCGTAATCGAATTTCTCTCCAGGAACAGAGTTCGGGCCGAACTTTCGTAACCTGCGAGTGACTTCAAACGGAGATAGACCTGAGTTTACCGAAGTGTCGTAAAAATCAGCCGAGTGCTCTAAAACATCTCTCGCCCGTACCGGCACGAAAGTATCGACTTGAGGTTGATGATTACGATGAGCGTTGGTGCTATCGGCTTTCTTCCTACCCGGAGACGCGTGAGGACCTTTTCTCGTCGGACTCTTCGTTAAAAGTGGCGTCGTCGTCGTATCTTCATCGTCGTCGTCGGTGTCGGATTCGATTTCTGTGTCTTTATTACTGCTCCTAATCTTGTTGTTATTGTTGTTATTGTTTCTTCTAAAATCTCTTCCTGAACTACTCCTCCCGACGTTTCTAGTACTCGCACTTGAATTCATATTCATACCAAACGGGTTATACCCGGCGCCGCGATTCCTATGTGCCGCGGCGTTTTGCGCGTTCCGTAAAAATTCTGAATCTTCTGAGAAGATCGAGTCGCCTTCTTCGTAATAATCGTCGTTCGTATTATTGTCTCGACTAAACACGTCCTCGGAATTCATCGTCGCTCTATCTTCGTCGTCGTCGTCGAAATCGTCGTCGAAATCGTCCATAACGTTACCAAAAGCATCTCGTCTTGCGCGCCTATTCGTCCTCGTCCTCGCGTTCGTAATTCCATACTCGTTCTCTTCGTCGCTCAAAACTCTCTCTCGATGCCTCGCCGCTGCGTAAAAGTGTTGCCTTCGCAACCACTCCGGATCGATCGAGTTTGGCGTTTCCGGAGCGCCGCCGCCATCGTTACCACCTCCATCGTCGATTTCATCTCCTTCTTCCTCGGAAAAGAGCGACGATTGGGATAAAGCAGCAGCAGAAGAAGAAGAAGAAGGAGAAGCGTTCCTCCTCGCGAGCAGCAGTTCTTCTTCTTCTTCTTCTCCATCTTCGCTTTTGCTTACGAACGCGGAAACGCCTTTCCCGAATCCAAAACCACCAACTCCTTTTTCGCCGCCGGCGGCAGAATCGCTCCTGTTATCGTCGTCGTTTTTGTCTTCGTCCTCTTCCTCTCGTCTCCAATTTCTCGTCGTCGTCGTCATCTTCTTCTTCTTCTTCTAAATAAAAAGGAAATTCAAAAACGTAACCGCGCGGCAAAATCACTCTTCTTCGTTCTCATCATTTTCTCCATCACTTCTTCTTCTTCTTCTTAAAGCATCATCACACTTTTGGCAGCAGTTTCGGCGGTTGCAGCGTTGTTTAGCGCTTTAAACGAATACCACAAAAAACGGTCTCTCTTCTCCTGTTACTGTTGTTGTTCTTTTAAAACTCTCTCTACTGAATAGTAATACTCTACGAGAAGAATAATTTTACTTTGCGCGTGGTCGCTTTTGTGTTGAGAGAAGTGAAAAAAAAGTACGACAAAAAAAGGAGAAAAACACACAAAAAAAAAAAGAAAATTTTTTTGGAAACGACGAACGCAAAAATCAATCGATCGATTAAATTATTTTCAGAGAAGGAAGGAGCCGCAAAAAAAAAACATCAAGAGAAGGCAAATCATGTTGAGACGCGCTGCTGCTGCAACAAATCCTTCCTTTTCTGCTGCTGCTGCTTCTGCTGAGGCTGCTGCTGCGCTGTTAAACAACGCGACGACGAGGATGAGCAGAGTGTGGGGTTCAGTTTTCGCGTCGACATCAAAATCATCAGCTTTTTTCTCTTCTTCTTCCGTTGCTTTGAATGATGCATCATCGGAATCATTTTCATCAAAATCATCGTCAACCCCGATTGCCATTTTTGCGAGAAGGACAACGACAACAACAACAAAATTAACAACGAATAATACTAATAAAAGAACGTACGCCTCGCAAGCGAAAGCGGTGGACGCGTTATTCAAACGCCCTTTACCGCACAAAACGCAAGAACAGCTCATTAAATCCGCGCAGAGGTTTGGACCGAAACGACCCGGGTTGATTGCCGTGAAAGCAGGCATGACGTGCGACTGGGACGAGTGGGGGAAACGACACCCTTTGACGGTTTTATGGATCGACGATAATCAAATCGTCCAGGTGAAAACGGAAGAGAACGAAGGGTACAGCGCGGTTCAAGTTGGAAGCGGGTATAAGAAACCAAAATCGGTGACCAAACCAGAGCTCGGGCACTTTATTAAGGCGCAAGTGCCGATTAAAAGGTTTCTGAGCGAGTTTCGCGTGACGCCGCCGACGATGAAAATGTATAAAGAAGACGAGGAAGGAGACGATAATGATGACAACAACAATTTAGATGTAGAAACTGTAGAAATTAAAGGTGCTAGGGAGTATAAAGTTGGAGAGGAGTTAAACGCGAACCATTTCTTTGCTGGACAGTACGTGGACGTGCAAGGGGTCACCTCGGGCAAAGGTTTCGCCGGGCCGATGAAACGGTGGGGTTTCTCCGGGCAACCCGCCTCGCACGGGAACACGAAGAAACACCGCGCGCACGGGTCGATCGGTCAGTGTCAAGATCCGGGGAGAGTCTTTAAAGGGAAGAAAATGGCTGGACAAATGGGCGGGAGAAAACGAACCGTCCAGAACTGTTTCGTGTATAAAATCGATAGCGAACGAAATTTAGTGTACGTGCGAGGCCAAGTCCCGGGGAGGAAAGGATCGATCGTGAAAGTTAGAGACGCTTTGCGCAAGAGAGCGACCGTGGAGGAATTAGAGGCGCAAATAGGACAAATTGGCGTGACGATTGCGCCCAAGAGTAGCAAAGATCCGTACTCCGCGTATAACAAGGATTAATAATAATATAATAAAAATTAATAACGAGATTTTTCAATTCAATAACTTTGGCTGGGTTTAATAAGATCAATAATAATACATAGTCTCCTAATAATCATAACGTTTCTAATACGGTCGCGAAAGATACATTACTCGACACCTTCTTCTTCTTCTTCTTCTTCTTCTTCCGGTTCCCAATTCCCGGCGTTCTTCGCGTCTTCCTGTAACAACGGCTTTAACGTTCCATACGTCACCGTTAACGCGCTCGCCTTGTACGTTAAAAACCCAATCAACGTGACGCCGTAGTTAAAATCAAACGGATGCCCTGGGATGTGATTCCACAACGACTCCGACGCGACTACGACCACGGGAACAATCAACCTCTTCTGAAACAGCGCTCGCGAATAAATCGTCGCAATTTTACCTAAAACTGACTCCGGGCCAAACACCAACTTCTTCACGTCCGTCACCGGTTCGTACACCAAATTCCTCGTGTAATCCTCCTCCTTATACCCGTCCCGCTCCTCGTTCACCGTATCCACGTACTCGGATAAGAACTGGAGGTATACGTACGAACCAATCACACCTATCGCAGAGCTAAAACTCGACGCGATGCCGTACCCGAGTAAACAATACAAAGTCAATCCCGCGCCGTATTTCAGCGTTAAAGTTTTCAGCTCCGTTTTCAAGAGTTCGTATTCTTTGTCGGATTCGATTTTTTTCTTTGTCGCCGGTCTCGGTTGCGAATATTTCACGTTTTTCATCTTCTCCAACTCGTTTTGTTCCCACGGCATGACGTTGTTGTTATTCTCTTTTCCTGAAGATGGTGGTTCGTTCGCGTCGGTGGTGGCGTTTGTTCTTCTTCTCGTTCTTGTTCTTGTTCTTCTTGTTCTTCGTGTTGTTGTTGTTGTTGTTGTTGCGATTGATGATGATTTTGCGCCGGCGGAAAAGAATCGATTCTGATGATGATTTCCTCCTCTTTTACTTTTTAATAAGTTTATTACGCGAGTGCTACGAGTCGCGGAGCTCGCAGCAGCGGAAGCTGAAACGCGAGAGTTGATCGTTGTCGTCGCGTGTTGGTGGTGGTGCATGGTGTGGTCGTCGTTTTACGATGGAATTCCACTCGAGGTTTTTCTCTGTTTCTTTCTCCCCAAAAATTTTGCAGTCTTTTTCTTCATTTTCAACACGAGTATATTTAGGTGAATTTCTCTCTATTAGTATAGAGTAGTTTAATGTCAACGACGACGAAAGAACGAAGACCGTCCTCCTCGAGAAGACAAATCAACGCTCCGGCGAGGTTTTCATCAGATTCAGAGGACGATTTTGTCGTTGCGACGACGACGACGACTAAAAAGAAGAAAACGATGGTGAGGAAGTCATCAATTTCCCTCACCAATTCTTCGAAGAAGAAATCTAAAAATGCATCATCATCATCATCATCATTCTTCACGAGACATTCGAACGTGTATGTATACGTCCCAAACATAATCGGGTACGCGCGACTGTTATTAGTCTTCGTTTCTTTCTACTACTCTTCTTCTGGTGGAAGAACAAACACAAAAAACCACGCGGGATTTATATCTGTGTTCACGTATTTGCTCTCATTCATTTGCGACGAGTTGGATGGTCGTTTTGCACGAAAATGTAACCAGTGCACGGAATTCGGCGCGGTGCTGGATATGGTCACGGATCGATTGGCGACGACTGGATTGTTGATCATCTTGTCGAATATTTATTCCGAGATGCAATTTGTGTGCATATCGTTGATATTCTTGGATATTTCCTCGCATTGGTTACAAATGCACTCGCAACTGGCCATCGGGAAGAGAGGACACAAAGACATGCGAGAGAGTCGCTTTCGATTGTTGCGCTTGTATTACGCCAATCGAATATTCATGGGAGTGTGTTGCGTGTCCACGGAGGTTTTGTATCTGTGTTTGTTCATGGCTAAGGATAAAGAGTTGAACGCGATACCTGGTCTCGTACCGATATCGAAAGAGATCATCAAGCGCGTTTCCTTCATCGAGACGTTCGATTCGTTCCTCCAAAAAACGCTCGGCGTCGGCTCTTTGCGAACGTTCGCGACGCAATTCATCGTTCTCGCTATTCCTGGATTTTTGTTGAAACAAATCGCTAATATCGCGCAATTGCGGTCCGCAGTCGTTGCCATGTGTGAACACGAGCCTGAATTTGCGGCGAAACGAGAAGAAGCCGGGACTAAGAAGAACTGATGAATGAGCGTTTCTCACTATTATTATAGCCTCGCGTAGTAGATATTTGTGTGTTGTTATTTGAGGAAGACTCTTTTTGCTTCACTTTTCACTTTTCACTTTTCTTTTGCGCTTTTAATCAAAATGTCACCACCATCATCTGCGACGAAGAAGAAGAGAAGAAGAAGAAGAAGGTTTGCCATCGTAGACTGCGAGGATGAGGTCGAGTTTTCGTACGTCGCCATCGCGTATTCTCGCCTCCTGTCCTTCTCCTCAAAATCCTCCTCCAATTCGTCTTCCAATCAAGAAGAAGAAGAAGAAGAAATTTGGGAACACCATCGAGTGCCGGAGGGAGAATTACCAGATATGAGCGAGATTGAGACGTACGATGGGATCGTCATAACCGGGTCTCGACATTCCGCCGTGGACGGGGTGAAATCTATGCGATGGATGAAACATTTGAAACAGTTTTTAGAACGCGTGGCACGCTTGAGAAATGAGAAGAAACAACCGAAAATATTCGCGGTGAACTTTGGCGCGCACGTGTTGTGCGAAGCGTTAGGAGGGAAGGTAAGGAGACGTAATAGTATTAATAGTAACGAAGAAGAAGAGTTGGATGTGATTGGGAAATTCACGTGCGAATTTGATACGAGCGCGTGCGAGAAAGCGTTCCCGAAATCGGTTTGGTCGAATACGCGCGCGATAATCGAAGAGAAGGAGAAGCGCAGAATGAAGATGGTATCGAAGCAACGGGACGAGATTTGCGAGTTGCCAGTAGGTGCGGTGATGCTCACGAAGGCGGTCGTTGACGATGACGACGACGATGACGATAACAGTAGTGATGAAGAAAAAGAGAAAGAAAGTCCCGATCCTCCGGAACCGGAATCGGTGTTCCAACCCGTGCCGCACGAGTTTTCCAAGTTTATTCCGGAGAGGCAGAAACCAAAAGTAGCGGGAACGAGTAGCGAAGACGCTAATGCGCACGAAAAGAAGAAGAAGAAGAAAGAACAAATACGAGCAGCGAAAAAGAAGAAACCTCTGTCGTATTCGAACGAAGCGGTGTGTTGCTGGGCGTGGTCGCCGTCCTTCAGTGATGATAAAGACAACACAAAGTCGAAGGCGAGAGTGTTGGCGTGGCAACACACGCTTTTGCGAGACGAAGAAAAAGAGAAGAAGAAAAAAGAATACGACCCGGAATCAGACCCGTCGATTGCGTTTTTATCCTTAGCGAGAGCTTTTCTGAGAAGCAAGAACGACGACGATGAAAACGACGACGACGAAAGCAGCGGCGTTTCGTACTTAAAGGATTCGAAAACCTCGCTCTCGAAATGTTTACAAGCCGCGAGAGAGACGATCGAGGCGAAGAGTTTAGACCAGTGGAAGAAGAAATCCATCGTCAGAGACGAAAACGGAAACGTCACTGAACACGACGAAAATGAAGTGGTCGTCTTAGATAAAATGGAATCCGTCGCCGAACAGGCGTTCCTAGCCACTGCGAAAGCGGTAAAATCAGAGTTGGATTACGCGAGCGAAGAGTTTCGATTGTATTCCTCCTTGAACGAAGTCGCCAAGAACGCGTTCGAGAGATGCACGAAAGAAGTTTTAGACGCTCGAGTCTTCGTTGAAAAAATCGCAGACACGGAAAAGAAAATACACTGCTCGATACTTCCAACCATAGAAGCGTTGGAAAAACAAATCGAATTGTTCGAAACGACTGTCCAGAACGCGGAAAAGAAGTGCGATGAAATCGACGCCAGGATAGCTAAATTAGCCTAAACAACGCCAAAAAGGAAACGTTTGTTCAATTCGTTTTTCGGTATTTAATACAATGCGACTATTAATGGTGGGGGGCTATTCAATGCGTTTATTCTATTCTTCTACATCCACTAATTTAAACACGTCGCTTCTCAGCACAATCTTCTTCCCTGCGAATATTTCCTCCCCTTCGTGTTCGCACTTCTCCTCGCCGTGCCTGAAGAAACAAACACGTCCAGCCTTTGGCGTCACGCTCGCGATTCGATTTCTATAGTCGTCCAAGAAATACGTGTTCCCTCCTTTCAGCCCGTTCTCTTCTCCGGCTAAATATAAGAGCATTGTGTGCGTGCTCACTAACTTTTGATGTCGCGCGTTCTTCGTTCGCACGCGCTCGTCGATGTGCGGCCCGAAATGGTGCGATTCCGTGTATTCGTACACTCTGAAATTTTCATTGAGAGAGTGAAAAACCTCTTCTTCTTCTTCTTCTTCTTCTTCTTCTTCTTCTTCGTCGCTGCGAATAAACATAGTCTTCAACCCGATATCCTCCCATAACATTTTCGCTAATTTCTCGTCTGCGAACGACATCCGATTGTTTTTCCTCCTCGCTTCTCCGAATTTCGGTCCTCGGCTCGTGGCCAGTTGATACTCAAAAATCGAACAGATGGACGCGACGATCGAATCGCACTCTTTCTTGCTCAACACGTCGTCTCTGATTAAGATTTCGTGAAACGGATTTTCAATCTTTTCTGTTTTGTGCGATAGGTTCAAATCGTACGGTCGTTTGGTCAGCACAGAACCGATCTTCGAAGAGAGCAGCGTTTGGGAAAACTTCATCTCTCCTTCTTTTTCTTCTTTGTTTTCGTTGTTGTTCTTCGTAGTATTGCTCTTTGTCTTATTCTTCTTATTCTTCATTCATTCATGTTCTTGTTAATTAGTGTTGTTAAAGTTATTCATTTGCGATTTTCGCATCAACCCCTACTATAATTTTGTTGTTTTTGTTGTTCTCGTATTTTGCCACAATCCTAAAAAATTTTTTCTGCGCAAAAACAACAACAACAACAACACACTTTTAGCAATACCTACTACTCTACTAAAGAGCATCATCATCATCATCATCATCAAAACGACACACGACGATCACTACTACTCGCTTTAAACCTGCGCAGTCAGTCAATCGTGGTGGCAGCAAAACACATGGCGGCAACAACATCAACAATAAAAGAAGATGATCATCAATTACTCCTTAAGAAACAATCGAAACTGGACGAAGAGAAAACTATGTGTTCGAACAAGAATAGGTTCGAGTTAGAATTAGAATTCGTGCAATCGTTGGCGAACCCGCGATATTTACACCATCTGGCGACGACGACTTCGACGACTTCGACGACGACTTCATCCAACAACAACAACAACAACGAAGATGATGATAAAGAACCAATTGATATCCTCAACAGCAAAGAAATGATCGAATACTTATCCTACCTCCAGTACTGGTATCGAGACCCGAGATATTCGAAATACATCTTATACCCGCACTGTTTATACTTTCTGAAACTTTTGCAAACGGATGAGTTTCGGAAAGCGATGCGAAACCCACGAAGGGTAGAGGAAGTGCACGTGGCGCAGTTTACGTTTTGGGCGGAGGATTTGACCGAAAGAGTGAGGAAAGTGACGACGACGACCACCGCCACCAACGACGACGGTATCGAGGAAAGTAAAAAGAAGTAGAGTGTAGTAATAGTAGTATGTGTGTAATAGCAGAGAGAGAACCTTTATCTAATCCGTGGCGCTCTCATCATAGTTAACGTAACACTTTTCATCGGCCTCATCGAGTGTTTCTGCGAACCTAAACTGTAGGCGTGGATTATCAAACGTATGAAACGCGATATCTACCTTTTTACTCTATACTATTTTCGTCACACATTGCGTTCTCAAAAGTAATACTATAGAGAGAGAGTAAACAACACGCCGCGCGATCGATGTCGTCGTCCCTGACCTGCTCCTCATCGTTATCAAAATCATTTTCTTCGGCGGCAGTACTGACCCCGCGTCGTCGGGGTCGTCGTCGATGCAACAACAGCGTCGGTGGTGGTTTCTTCGCAGCAAAAACATCCTCCTCGACGGCATCATCAGCGTCAACAAATGATGACGAGGCGACGACGACGGGGAAACAACAAGAACAAGGACGCAACAACAAAAGCAACGAAACCCAAAAAAACGGTCGTCCTAAATCTCCTTTTTATTCGCAAGGGAAACATCAGCGACGACGAGACGACAAAATCATTCAACTGAGGAGAGGAGAATTTAAGAATAGGGAGGATCCACCTCCGTGGGAGACGACGTGGTCGGTGGAGAGTCGGTTGATGAAAATCGAAGGGAGTTTGTTCGAAGAAGAGGAAAAGGAAGAAGAAATTGCTTCATGTTTGATAGACATAAAAGGCTACGCGGAACCGAGTGGCCCGCACTCGTTCTTCCTGCAGGCGGAGATCACCGGCCACATACGATGCCACTGCGACGCGTGCGACGGGAAGTTCAACTTACCGGTAAAATCAGGATTCAAACTTTTCCTGGACGAACACGCGACGGCGTTCGGCGATGTCTCCGGAGACCTCGAAATCGTCCCGTTCCCTCGCTCGACGGAACACGTGGATTTAACCTCGGTCGCTCGGAGTTGGATCGAGATGAACTTAAAGGAGGAATTTCTGTGCGACGAGTGCGGAGAGAACGACGGGGTCGTGGAGACGTGGAGTTTAGATTACGACGGCGAGGTCAAGATCACGAAATGATAATGATAATGATGATATGTAATCTAGTCTAGTCTAAAGTAGTAGTAGTAATAGTGTGTGTAAATAGTAGGTGAATAGCAGTTACTGTGTTATTATATTCGTATGAGTCGTATTTTAGTAAAATTCGTCCTCACAACAAAAAAGGTATTCCGCCGTCACACAGAAACAACAACACACATGGATAAAATACTGGCCAACGCGATGACCTCCTCGGTTATTCCAGGACAAATTCAATCGGACATGAAACGTAAATTGGACGACATTCGAGATTTACCGATGAATTCAACCATTACTCTCACGGAGGACGAGTCTCAAGGCGCGAAGATGTTGGAAGCGTTTTCCGTGGACATTTCGCACCAAGAAGTCGAACGAATCCTCATCGAGTTGGAGGAGATTTATAAGACCCAACCGGGAGAGTGGCTCCCTATTCACGGGATTGGATCGATGTTAGCCACGGATTTAGGGTACGAGGACGAAGACGAATTCGAAGACGCGTTGAAAATGACGTTCGAAGAGTTCGTGAATAAACTACCGATGATTGAGTGCAAAGACGTGGAGTCGGAATTACAACCCGGTCTCGTTCGCAAGTGCTGGCGGTTAATACCGGAGTTGAAAGCGGAAAACCGGAAACCGAGGTGTTTGAAGCTGGAGTTGAAAGCAAAATCAGATTTGTGGAGGATATTAATGCGAGCGCCTGGGTCGTCGATTGAGATTCCGGAGATTGAGTTTTACGCCGGAGGGGATTTAAAGAGACAAATCGATAGCGTATATAATCACCTGTCGCAGGCGTGCTTTAACTTGGAGTCGCACGTGCAACACATGGCGAGTTGCGCGGCGAACTTGGAGGAGCAACGAGGGATTTTAGAAACGATTGAAAGATTAAGGAGAATGTTAGATTTAGAGGAACCGTGCACGATAGTTATTCGGTGCCCGACTGGGGAGACGGCGTTTAAACCGATGGATGGAATCGAAGTTTTGCCGTTCGACGCGCCAATCGAAGGCACGGTGTTGATGACTGACGACAGACAAGAGTTGGAGAAGAAAGTGCACAGAGAAGAAGGCGAATAGTAAAAGAATTAAGCGAATAAAAATAATGGAACGAATCGTCTTTCATGAATCGAACCATTTAAAATCGACTCTCCCACTCGTCGCTTCGTTCAACGCCGATTCCAACTCCTCTATCGCATCAAAATCGACGTTCAGCTCTAACGAAACTCCACCGGTATCTTCGTCCCATTCTTCGTCTTCAACTCGCACCCGCTCTTCGCTCGCGAAACGTTCCACCGTTCGATTGACTCTCTCCACGTCTTTCGATTCCTCGACGTTCGCAAACGCCACGACGACTTTCGCCGCTTTCAACTTTGTCTCGTTTTCTAAATCTAAAGTCTCAAACGCTTGATTTACCGCTCCACCGTAAGCTCGCATCAAACCGCCTGGACCTAACTTTGTCCCTCCATAATATCTCGTCACCATCGCGACGACGTTCTCGAAATCCAGTTTTTCTTTTTTCCCTTGGAGGACATTCAGGATTGGAATTCCGGCTGTTCCCGACGGTTCTCCGTCGTCGCTCGATCGGTTGTTCGCGTCCCCTATTCTCCAAGCGAAACAATTATGCGAGACGGACACATCCGAGTGGTCTTTTATAAACTTCATGGCTTCGTTAGAGTTGGAAATCGTAGCTATTTTGCACACGAACTTTGACTTCTTCGCGACAAAAGTGGATTCGTGATACGGTTTTTTCGTAATCACGCGTATCTTGTTTGTATGATGAGTATTGGTATCAGATGACGAATTTGCGCAGCGCGACGACGAGCGTTTCAAAACTCCCTGTGTTGTTGTTGTTCTTCTTCTGTGACGCGTATTTATTGCATTACGAGTATTCGGAGATGCATAACATCGGCGACAGAGCAACAAAACTCGACTTTGGTATCGCCCCAACATCAGTTTCAACAACATCAACTTCTTCGTTACATTGACGAAAACAAACTCGAAAATGGCTAAAATGTAGCGTAAAGCGAGAGTGGTAGTTTACCGGTACAACAACAACAACAACAACAACAACACGTTTCTCTCATTCTTCCTCGTCGCTATCGACCAAAACTCGTTTTCTACGATCACCAGCCTCCGTGTCCGCCTCCTTGTTTGTCTCCTCGTCGCTTTCGTCCTCGTCGTCGTTATCATCTGGGACGATGAAGTCGTCGTTCTCTTCGAGTTCGTCCTCCGCGCCTTCTTCCAAAAACGCCGCGTCCAACTCGGCTTCTCTTCTCGAGCGTTCGTCGTAGTACAACTCGTTCGCCACCCCACGAATACTTCGGTTACCACCCCCGTATCGTCCGTCTTTCCCACCATCCCTCCGCATTACGCCGTCGCCACCATCTGCTCGCGATCGTATATCTTCGCTCATCATTTTCTTCCGTTTTCGTTGCAACTGCGCCTCTTCCCTCGCTCTCTGTTCGAACAATCGATCCGACGCGTCCTTCTCCTTTTCCGGATCGACGTTCGACACGAACCGTATGGTCCCTTTCGCTCTCGCCCCGTGCTTCTTCTCGATCGCGTCTCGTAATCTCTTGTGCGTGTGCGAATCCGTCGTCGCCGGTCGAAACTGCATCCGTTTGCTAATCTTCGCCTTCCCTTCCATCAAACCTTGATGTCTCGCAAAGACGTATTGATTCAAACCTTGCTTACTCGATACCGCGCTTTCCATCACGTTGAAAACCTCCTCTCCTAAGTGTAACGTTCTCGATCCATCCGACCATTCCACAAACTTCGCGTTCGATTTTAACTCATTCGTCCTCTCGTCTCTCGTCCACCTCGCGACGTTCCCTTCTTTCGCTTTTAATCGGGATCGGCCAAATTCATCCACGATAGTTTTGTCCTCTTCTTCTTGGAACGTGTTTTCGTCGAATTTCTTCGCGTTCACGTCAAAAATGTTCGTCGCTTTAGAAACGATCGGGTTTAAGTAGATTTCTTTCGTAGAGTCTTCTTCTTCATCTTTGTCTTTGTCTTCTTCTTCTTCGTTCAAAGCGGCGATCAGATGCATCGGTTCGCCT
>JACLAB010016891.1_pt1 | contig 31064 bp, 48 predicted proteins | sample 8027921 | NCBI WGS metagenome assembly JACLAB01 (sample SAMN15725117, study PRJNA655200) | protist metagenome | isolation source: fluorescence activated cell sorting (FACS) single amplified genomes of... | place: USA: West Boothbay Harbor, Gulf of Maine | collected 2000-07-19 | reverse complement strand
CTTTAGGCTTACCGTAAACATATTCTAGCAATAGTTTTCTATCGTTATGGTTTTTCTTAGCCTCTTCTGCTAGACTCATCCAGAAGTCTTGTTCAGAACCAAATACCTTTTTAATGGCTTTGACTCCGAACTCCTTCATCCTTTCTCTCTTAGCTTTGTTTATAGCTGCTGTAGTAGGTTTAACAACATCTAACTGACCTTTCTTCCTTTTGTTATACTTCCTACCATCAGTAGGTTTAATCTCATTTGATTTAGCCATAAGTTTAATCTTAATACTATAACGATATGTTTAGGTTTTGTTTACCAGCACATTCCATCCATTGATGTACTGCTCTGTATTACCTCACATTTATCTTTTGATTTCCAAGCCCAAGACTTCATCCTTAACGTCATCATCTCATACATCTCATCTATCCTATCTTCTGGAATAACATCTGCTAACTCGTGTATCTTATTTCTATCCGATGCATCAAGCTTTCTATCTATTCTTTCATTTATTATCCTAACCCTTTCAGACTTCTTGTTTTCTATTCTTTCTCTTTCTTTCTTCCTATCATCAAAGAATAAGTCATAAACATTTCTAAACCTAACAAAGCTTTCGTAATAAACATCTATCTTTCTTAATGCGTGGAATATAGATGACCTGTTTCTTTTTACTCCTATATCTTCAAACCATTCGGATATCATCCTATCGTTCATTCCGTTTATATCACACATTACCTTATAGAACAAAGCTCTAAAGTACGCTTGTTCTTGATATCTTGATGTGCTTGTTAAATCTAATCCTGTTATTTGTATAAACTTATCAGCTAATTGTTTAGCTGCTTCTACATTGTATGTTCTACGTTTTGCCATTGTTATCTCTGTTTTGTATTTTTTCGTATTCTTTCCATATTTTAATATAAGCCTCTGTAAGCGACAATATCTCTGGATATGTATGCTTCCTATGTCCTAGCTCTATTGATACTCTCCAGCTACCTTCAAATGCCTCTGGGTATATTACATATCCTTTTTTAAAGCAATGACTCTGAGCCTCGTTGTTTGTCTTGTAATAGTTAAATGAAGTCTTCTTCTTCTTCGCCATAGTTATATCCCATTTCCTCCATACTACCTTTAAAGTTTAAAGCTCTAAGTAATCCGTCACACTCCTCATAACATTCATCCTCTTCTGCTTTCTTAATCCAAAGCCTCAAGTCTGCCCTAGTGTAACCTATAAATAGTAAGTCAAGACCTAATTCATAGAAGTGGTCGGATACATCCTTGTTAAATGGCATACTACAATTCTCCGTAAAATGTATATTGTTCTAAATCGTAGTCACTCATAATATAATTCTTATAAGCGTCTGTAGCCACCTGTAGCTTCTGTAGTCCACTATCTATAAATCCTGCTGTAATAGTATAGACTCCAACATCTAACGTTCTCTTATCTACTACTAAGAATATAAAGTCATCTGCGTCAAACAAGTCTAGATACAAAGCTGCCTGTAAGTCATAACTATACTTATTAGCTGAGTACATAAAGTCTCGAATGTTAGCTGTAGTCTTTAAGTCTATAATAGTCCTACCTTTCTTTGCATCTGCCTTACCTCTAAATGGTAATCCCATAATCTCTCCTATTGCAGGTATCTCAAACTCACATCCACTTAGTAAAGCAGCAGCTTCTTCATTAGCCAATACAGCTTTAGCTATCTTCTGTGCCTTGTTAAGTTCTAGGTTAGTGTAAACCAAATCTTTACCTAACTCTTCAGCAGTTAACTTAAAACTCTTACTAGCTTTAGTTCCATCTACAAATGTAAACTCATCAAGTCTATGTGGCTCTAGTACACATAAGTGTGTTAGCCTACCATCTCTAAGTGCTTGACTATCTGGAGAACCTTCAGTAAGTGATGTTGCGTATGCCTTAGGGGACTCTATTAATTTCTTACAAGAAGAAGATGATAATGCGTGTTGACCTAAGTAGCCATAGTAAAAAACATCATCATACATCTTAGGTATAATATCAGATACTTTGAACTCATCTCCGTTTAGCAGTTTTATATTTTTCATAATGTTGTATTTTAAATGAACTGCAATATAGTAATATTATTTCATATAACAAATAAATTTAATATCTATTTGTATGTAGAGTAAACTGATTTCAATGGATTAAGAACCTTTCCTTTAAATGCACAAGAGGTACATCCTGTTATCCTTATGCTAAATATTCTTTGTGCTATAGGTAGTAACTCTTTCTGTGCGTGTTTATTGTATATCGTTTGGTTAGTCTCAAAGTACTTAGCTAAAGTATTAAACTCATCTTCAGTTAAACATTTTACATTCCTGTACTTAAATACTTTATTCAACTTATCTTGTCTCTCATCACAACCACAGTCTTCTCCAGCAATAAACTTAACAACCTTCTTAATACCTGTAGCTTTAGTTATCTTAGCTACAGTATCCCCAAGTCCCTTAGACTTATTCTCATTGTCTTTGTCAAACTTAGCTTTCCATTCCTTATAAGCTTTAGTTCTTTTATCTCCTTTAAATTCTTCCATAATATGTAGTTACAATAAATGTTATTTTATTTTTACTGATTGACTTATGTCTAATTCAGTTATAATTTTCTTAACCCAAACCCTGTTCTCAAATTCTGTTGTTGCAGGTAATGATTTCTCAAACCAATTAGGTTGTATTTTGTTTAAGTTAAATAAGTACACTCCCTCTGGAGTACTGTTAATGTAGATTGGTATGTCAAGATGTTTTAGTGACTCAGAAATAATAGCATCGTACTTAGACTTTTCTAGTATCAATGTCTTGTAGTGCTTTCTCCTGCATTTAAGTTCTACCCTGTGACACTTATCTAAATCATAACAATCCCATCTAGATATTGGATTCTTACTATTTACAAGTTCTTTATAATAGTTTTTAGATAACCATTCAAACAAATCTTTCTCTTTCCAATTCTTCATAAGTTGTGTTGGTTATAGTAATTTGTCGTAGTCTCCGTTAAAGTAATCTTGAGCATCTTCATCAAACTTTTCCCTTAGTCTTCTCTTGCAGTTCTTAGATGTGTTGTATAGTGAGGTTAGGCTTATGCCTTTGTACTGATTACCATCCTCATCTATAAACTTGCTTTCCTTCTCTAAACCTCTTAGAGATATATCTGTCTTGTAGTAAATGTCCGTAAACATTATATCGTACCTATGCCATTGCTTTATCTCTTTGTCGATACTATCCATTAAGTTCTGGAAGGCATAATTTTCTTTAATGTCAAAAGCTTCTAAAACTTGGTAAGAGTAAACAACCTCATCATACTCAACGAGAGGCTGCTTACTTTTTACCCTCTTATAATCAATACAAACACTAAACAAAGTACTGTAGAAGTAACCGAATCGTATTCCGTTATCTTCGTTTAAAATCTTATTAACGTCTTTTAAAGACCTGTGTATTTTTAAATATGCTTCTTGTACTAAATCCTCAGCAAACATATTAGAGCCTACAAACTTAACAGCCAATCCAACCCACTTTTTGTGGCTCTTGTAAAGCTCTGCTAATAACTCATTCTTAGTCATACATAAATATATAACAAAATAAAAATATAATAATTAAAAGTTATTAACAATTACAACTTCTATTCTACCATTACCTTTATCGTATTCTGTAGGTAGTAGTGTCTCTATTTTAACAAAGTCATCATTGTCATCTTCCCAGCAACCATAGTGTGTTATAGCATCCAATAGAAATTTAGATACAACAGCTATTGCATTCATTTTATCTCTTCTCCTTTTATCTGGGCTAAATAACTGATAAGTTATATTAACAGGTGTGTCTATCTTAACACCTTCTAACTGGTCTCTCATAACCTCAAAGAATACTTTTTTAGCATTACCTTTAACCATATAATGCAAGTGAATAAACTTATTCATATTAAGCCAAACATTGAGATTCTTCTTCTTCTTTCTAGGTACTACTACATACATAGGTACTATAAGTTTTAGTCTGCGCAAAGTGGTATAGAATTTATGTAATCCATATTTACTACTTCTGGTAAACCTGCCTCATTAACCTTAAAGCTAAAGTCATCAAAAGAAAAGCTTCTACTTCTTTTACAGCTAACAGTAACCCATCCCTTGTTCTGTGTATTCTTCTCTAGTTGTATCTGTGTCTCCGTCTTCTTCTCAAGGAAAGAACCTAAATGTCCTGTGGGTTTAGTTGACCCAAAGTTACTATGTATAACTGTAATGATATGGCAGTTATGCTCTGCTGTCCATCTCATAATCCTTTGTACTATCTCAGAAGACTCTGTAATGTTATTTACATCCGAAACTAAATCGGCAATTCCATCAATGACAACTAATCCAATATTCTTAGACTGTAGCTTATCAGTTAATATGTATTCTATAAAATCTATCCTTTCTGTATAAGACATCTTTCTTAAAGCATAAGTATGATAGTCATCATCAATCTCTCCTGCATTCATATCTACAGGTCTTCTAAATACCTTTTGTGCGTGATACCTGCCTTGCTCCGTATCAAAGTGTATAACCCTTCTCTTATCCCTTAATCCTTTTATGTGTCCACTAAACTTGTTACTACCTTTTAAGTATGTGCTTACTAGTAAACTTACAAAGTAGGTCTTCATACTTTTAGGAGGTGCTTGTATAAAGCTAAAGTTACCATAAGTGGCTAAAGGTATTGTATAAGTCTTGTCTCCCTTTAAAGTAGTTAGGTTAGCTTCTCCACAAGATATAGCTATTGGAGGTTCTTTTATCTCTTCAGATATGTCTACGTGAGCATCTTCCTCTAGTAGAGCCATCAACATTCTTTGTTCTTCTTTTTCTTCTATACTCATATTTGTTTATCTGTTTGATGCGTCTAGACAACTAAAGCAACAGTATTGTTTACCAAGCTGTACATCTATACCACATTCCATACATTCACTACTGTCTTCTAGAGACTCATAGTAGTTATTTAATTCTTCGTCAAATGCTTCCATAGTGTTGTAATAAAAAAGGGGAAGCTTTTACACCTCCCCAATAAATTAAAATGGCAAATCGTTTGATACAGTTGTCTGTGTTGATTTAACATTGTTCTCCTTAGACTGGAAAACTGCTTTGGTACAATTTCCATCTGTCCATACCACTTGACCATTACCTAAATAGTCTTTAGCTTTCTTAGCTTCTCTCTCCTCTTTAGTTTGAGAATCAAATACTGAAACGTTCTGACCATACTGATTGGTATCGTCATTTACCGATAGTGTAAAGTTGTAATAATTACCTGCTTTACCTTTTACGATTTTTTGTTTAGGCAACTTGTCTAAGTTGATACTAACATTAATTAATGCACTCATATTATAATTGTTTAAATTTGTGTCTAAAAGAATCCGTAGACACATCGGATATTTATTTTAATAAAGCCTCTGCAACTTTCTTACTAATCTTATACTTAGTTCTAAGAGTATCTATATCCCCACCTTCCTTTAACCACTTCTGTGCTTTAGGAAACTCTGGTGTACCTTCGTTTAACCATTTAGTTGGTTCTGATGACTTAGCACCTTTTCCGTGTGTATTTGTAGCATCAGCATCTTTAGTGTCGTCTATTAAGAACATTCCATTTAAAGCATACTTTCTTGCATAAGATGAACTACTACCAAATGATTGTGCAATGTCCATTCCTTTCCTATTAGGGTCTATACCTGCCTGTGCCTGTACACTAACCTTTGCATCCATATCTCCTAATGTAACTGTTGCTTCTGCAAACAATATTCCTCCTAGTTCTTTTATCTCATCAGAGATAGTTAGTGCTAAAGCATACTTACTTAGTAGTGGCTTAACCGCCTCTAGTATGTCTTCACAACTTCTGTAGTTGTACTTACCAAAATTATTCCTTTGGTTCTTTGGTGCTTTCAATTCTTTTTGAATTGCGATTAACTTGTCGTTAAAATCTAAATCTTTTTTACTCATCTTTATTATTGTTTAATTTACTAATTTCTAAATACTTTCTAATCCAATATCTTAATTCAGACTTGGTCTTTTTAATCACAACTATTAAATGCACTATTGATGCAATAAGTAACAGTAATGTTAATAATACTAGTATCATAACGACCTTAATATTATTTCTTTATAACCCTCTGGAAGTTCATCTGACTCACAAAGTTCTATAACTAGTTCTTTAAGTTGGTCTTTCTCTATTGACAACCTTCCTACTAAAGCTTCTAATGCTTTAATTCTTTGATTTAAGTAATCTATTGTATCGCTCATTATAATTGTTTTATGGTGCAATCTACAATTAATATTTTAATCCACCAAATTTATATTAATATTTCTCTTATTAGCGTGTAAATAATCTTTCTCTTCCCTAACTTTAAACTCTACACATACCCTAGTAAGGTTAGTATCTTCCTTTAACATATCCCACATCATATCATCTATAGCTACCCAACCTACTTTAGGTTCTCTGCTTAGAGCTGAATCTAATCTTTCTAACTCTCTATCTACATCTCTTAGGTAATTACTTACATTCTTATTATCTGTAAACTCTAGTAACAAGTTTATAGTTTTGTTTCGTATTTCTTCTATTGATTTTGAATAGTCCATAGTTATCTTCTGTTTTGTTCTTTACCATCTAACCATCCTGTTATTGGGTTTACCTTCTCTTCCCAGAACCTATAGTCTCCATAAGTAAAGTAGTTTGTTTTTTCTCTATCTTCTTGAAATAATTCTTTAGTCTTACCCATTTCTTAAATCTATTAGTATTAAATTTCTTTTCATTGTATCTGGCATCTTTCTTAGATACCTGTTATAGTACCAGTACTGTGCATCTTCTTTATGTGTATAGAAGCAAGAGTAGTCGTGTAAGTTACCATCATCATCTGGTGCTTTATAAATCCAATTCTTAACCTCGTTAAATCTTCGTAATGTAATCATACCTGTTTATCTTTTAAACAAAGCTAATAAACATAATCTAGACTACCAAAAAATAAGTAATGTATTTTTACCAAATAGCAAAGTATGCAGGTTTTAAACTATCGGTGTCAAAGTATAAAGTATCTTCGCTAACAGCTATCCTTTGTATACCACACTCTACAAGTCCTTTAATAAGTATCATTCTTTTCTTTGTAGATAGTATTCTAATCCTTATTCCTAAACCAACCCTATGTGCATTCTTGGATGGTAGGAACATTTTATCAGCTACAGGTTTTGAAGTATACCCTAGTATAATATCTGGTCTTATTCTATACATCTTACAAACAACGTCTAAAATGTATACAGGTTCTCTTTCCATAAATAAATAACCAGAACCTTCAGAATCTGGAGAATCAAACATAGACCATCTTAAATGTGTTAAACCTTCTGTATCTCTCTCATTATCCATAAGTTACGCTTTATCTATATCAAATATATCATAAATAAATAACATAATTGTTAATTGTTGTTAACAGATAGGTATTGACTTTCTAATTTTTTTAGTATAACTTCGTCTTCATAAAATGAAATACTTCTCCTTTTAACCATATCTTATCGTAGCCTCCCAAAAGGCGAAGATAAAGATATTATCTTTAGGTATTAAGATTTAAGTATGTAAAGAAAAAATTATAGTTATACCAATACAGGATAACTATGTTCTAATTTTAGGGAATAAATATTCGTAGATGAATATCTTGTTTTTAGTCTTTTACTTGTGACGTATTTTCTCTAGTGTTCTAGCACCAAAATATCCACCGTAAACTAACATAAGTAGATTACCAAGTAGTGATACCCACTCAGAATCTATTTTAAAGCCTTCTAAGGCGCTATCTAGTATTACATAGATAAATAGACTTAAAGTTAAGAAAGCTAGACTTAAAGGTCTTATATTGGAAGCTAACCAACTACTAGAAGACATATCAGACTCCCAACGTTTAGTTACTTCTTGCATTTCCATTACATCTTGCTGTAGGTCAGCCAACATCATTTCTTTATCTTTTGCTGGTATATCTTTGTCTTTTGATATAGCTTTTATAACATCTATTGGATTACCTCCATCAATAGCAGCAACAATTGTTTCTCCCATTGGAATATTGTTTTTTACAACACCTCTCCAAAGGTTTCCAAAAAATGTACCTTTGCCTCCGTTCTTTCTTAATTTAGTATCACTCATATTAATATGTCCAAATTACTTGTTGTGATTTGTCTTTATCGTCATCAACGTGTATAAATGTATCTGCAATACCAATACGATTAAAACCAACGTGCATAAGTGCATTTAAGACTTTGTATCTAGTTCTACTATCAGTTGTTCTTATGTCTACTGCAAGACCTTTAATATGACTTGATGTAGGATTTTTTATAGATTCTGGATGCTCTGGACTTCTATAAGCAGAATTAATTACAAATGGCACTTTAGCAAATTCTCTTGCCTTGTCTAGTTTAGCAAGAAAGTCTGCATCCATTTTGTATTCTACTTCTTTAAAGTATTTAGTCATTGCTTATTTTATTTATCATTGTTTGTATCTCCTTTGGGTCTACATTTAATCTCATTGATAAACCACCTTGCCATACTCTTTTTAGTTTATTGCTTTCATCAAACAATATAATTGCTGGTACAGATTTTACTTGTTCTTTAAACTTCTTTGGTTGGTCATCATAATTAACTTTTAAAACCCTTACGTTTTTAAGTGTGCTTAAATGTTTATAGTCATTGCTTTTATTCCAACTTGAATTAACATACAATAAAGTAACTTTTTGAGAATATAGATTTACAGAAAATAAAAGTGATATTACAAGTAAAAAAGTTTTCATAATTATCTTTTTATTATTTGAAATAGTTTCTCATCAATCTTATCTAGCTTTTCACTATTCTTATTTACCTTTTCATTGATGTTTATTATCGTAGTACGAACTAACTCATCTTTTAATTCATACTCTGATTTCTTTATCTCTGGCTCTGGTAATTGCTTTGCTAGTTCTATATCTGATTGTAAAGCGAAATAAACAGATGCTATGGAAACTGCACCAGTAACAATAATACCAATAGTTTTTAAGTCTAGTTGTACTTGTGTATCTTCTGATATTTTATTAGCCATTTTTATTTTGTTTACTCATATTAATAATTTTCATAATTGTGTACACAATAGATACTAAAAGTAGGGTTAATTTCAGCCATTGTTCTATGTTGGAAAAACTAACCATAAAGGTTATTAAGTTTAAAGCACCCAATTTAATATCTTGCATATCCACTTTATTAGATTTTGTGTGATTCGTAGTCTAATCCAAAGAAAGAATGTACACCATTACCTTCAACATCAACTGCGTAAGATTTCCAACCATAAGGATGGTCAACTGATGTTACTTCTGGTGTTACTATCATACCATCTTCATCTAAAACTGCTTCTTCTTCTATTGTAGTAATATCTGCATCGTTCCAACATACGTCAATATGCCAACCTTCTGATAATACTGGAGCAGTAGTTTCTTCTCCTTCTTCGTCATATTCTCCTTGTTCAAGAACAATATTTCCTAGTTGTACAATGGTACTTTTGTGAGTTGGATATTCGTTTCCATCTTCATCAGTTGCAGTTCCAAGAGCATCAATTTTACTTTGTGCTTGTTCTCTTGAATCAAATTCGTATTTTGCTATTCTCATTACTTATTTATTTTAACTTTTGGTTATAACTATTAGTTATTATATTATCTGTATAGTTTTTTTAATTTTCTTATCTTATTACCTTTCTTATGTAAAGATTTACTCTTGTTATTATTATATGTGTAATTGTTACTTATGTTGTTAATGTAATTAATTCTGCGTTAGATAGTCTTGTGTTGTAAATTTTTACTTCATTATAATTTGATTGTTCTATAAAAGATGTTCCTCTTGAATTTATATAAATATCATCTAAAGTTGATGTAAACGCAAAAGTTTTGGTGTCGCTTCCAATAAGAACCCCATTTATATACATTGCACTCGAACCACTTGAATAAGCAAATGCAATTTTATGTCTTCCAACAGTAATGTTTGTCTTGCTAATATCAAAAGAATTAGAAGACGCAGTTTCTGCGTAAATTATATTGCCATCTCTGTAAATTTCTATTTTGTTACTTGAATTAGGTCTAATTGATAAAAACATATTTAAGTCAGATAATGTATCAAAATCAACATCAAGAAACATCGTCCCCTCTGTTTGCCCTATAACACCATCTGGAACAGTTTGACTACAACTATCAGCCAACCTCGTTACTGCACTTCCAGATGTAGGAATATACGATGTGCTATAACTGCCTTGTTCTAATTGTGCTCCCCAAGAATAACCACCATCTGAACTGTTTCCTAAAAATACTGGCAACCCATTTGAGTTAGTGTAATTCGATGATGCGTTTGATAAAGACATTCTCACTTCTCCACTTGTATGAATAATTGTTACAGATAATCTATACCAACCATTACCATAATCTTCTATTTTGTATGATGTTCCAGTTGGAGAACCTACTGTTGAAGTTTGTAAGTGAGTTCCATTATCTAAATTTATATATACACCGATTCTATTGGCGTAACTATCTACACTCATTCTAATAGCACCTACATTAAATTCTGCTTTCTTAAAAAAACAAGAACCAGTATAACTTCCTGCTGATGCAGAAGATACAGTATATTCTCTGTAATGTGTGTTACTTACTGATGATGCAATTAATTTATGTGCTTCGTTATTTCCATTAGGAGAAGTTATTGATGCCCCTTGACTAACCCTTGTTCCACTCCAACTGTTGAGAAAAAAGTTAGTAGAATTATCTATAATATTACTCCTCTGTGGCTCAAGTTTTAAAGCACCTTTACTATCATCTTTATAATCTATTCTTGGTTCTCCACTACCAACTGTTTCTATTAAACCAGCTTTGTTTACTACAGTAGCACTTGATGCTCTACTAAAATTGAAGGGTAAAGGTTTGTAATTACTATTCTCATCATTATAGGCAAGGATAGTATCTTTCTTTCCATACCATTCTCCGTTACCAAATTTTAATGTGTTTGCCATTTTATAATGTGTTTAAGTTTAATTCTGTTACTAATTCGCTTAATGACCTATAACTTGTAAGCGTTTCAAGCTCTAAATCCGTCAAAATTGTATCGTAGTAACCTATTTCTTTTGTCTTTCCATAGAAATCTTCTGCTCCATCCCCCCTATCAAATGCTAATTCTGTTAAAGTACCATTAGAAAAAGTATTACCAGAATTTGATACTGCTGCTTCAAAACCATTAACCCATAAAGCAAAATCATTTTCTTTATATTTTAAGACTACTTTAGTGGAAATTGTTATGTTTGTTGATGCGTTTAAAACGCCAACTGAAGGAGTAATTCTGCCTTTTACTATGTTTCCGTCTAACTCTATTGTTACTCTGTTGTTATTCGTACCATCACTTAAAGATATTAATCCAGCACTTCCAGTTTCGCTAAAAGTACTTATATCAGCAAACAATACTCCCTCACTATCATTAAACACTTCGCTATTACCACTTCCATTACAAGTTTCAGCTTGTCTTGTAACTGTTGAGCCATAGGTGGGAATGTAGGAGGTAGCGTAGCTTCCTTGTTCTAATTGTGGTGCATATATTTCAATATCTCTTGCAGTTGTAGAAGAATATGTATTTATAGTTAATCTATTTGTAGATAAAGAACTACCCGTTTGGACTAATTTCTGCCATTCTCCATTTAAAGTAAAAACACCCTCGTTACCATTACTACCAAATTTTATTGTTTTACCTACTAAACCTTTAATCCATATTGAAGAGGTTGGTGTAATTGTTACAGATGAGAAATTATTTCTAAACTCTTTTGATGAACTTGTAAATTGTATTCTTGTAGATTTTAATTCAGAACCAGTAAATGGTGTTGTTCCGTAATTTTGCGTTATAGTACTATCACTATCTCCTGACCATCCATTTGAACCTCTGATAATACCTTCTGTTTCAGAATATAATACATAATTTGTCCTCTGCGGCTCTAACAAAAGAACACCATCTGCACTATCTGTATAATCTATTCTTGGTATATCATTACCAACTACTTCAATTAATCCTTCTTTGTTTACTCTTGTTGCAATACTATCTCTAGTAGTTGTAAAAGGTAGAGGTTTATAGTTATTATTCTCGTCATTATAAGCTAACGTAGAGCCTTTTTTTGTCGCCCAAGTTCCGTTACCGAATTTAAGTTTCTGTGCCATATCTATTGTATTGAATATTGTTGTCCTTCTGCCATATCTGAAAAAGATGTCCAAGACGTTAATTGTTCTAGTTCGCTATCTGTTAATGCTGAATTGTAGTATTGTAGTTGTTTGGTGTTTCCGTAGAAAGGAGTATTATTCGCTCCACCTCTTGCAAACGCTAATTGATTAAAAGTTCCAGATGGATTCAAACTACCACTTGATGCAGTTCCTACTTCAATTCCGTTTATCCATATAGCAAAATCATTGGCTTTATATTTAATTGCTATTTTATTAAAATTAGTTACAATAATATTTTCAATAATTATTTGTACTCCAGAACCACCAACATAGTACCTATATGTTATTTGACTATCCTCATCTGTGTATAAAATACCAGCATAATTTTGAGTACCTCCATCACTTAAAGAAATGTAGTTAAATGTTCCATCATTTTCCCCTTTAGTCTCCACCATCAAAACACCCTCTGAATCATTAAACGTAGCTGCATCTCCAGAGCCATTAGCAGTTTCAGCGGAACGAGTCGTAGCACTTCCACTATTAGATTTAATATAACTAGTTGGAAAAGAACCTTCTTCATATTGTCCTCCAAATATGTATAAACTACCAACTGCACCAGTTTTAATTTGAATAGCAACTATTTGTTGTCCAGAGGCATAAGTATAAGTTTTTGAACAACGATACCATCCATTTCCATAATTTTCTATTTTTCCATTATCTGTTGTGCCACTAGATAAATCAAAACTAGTTATAGTTCCGAAATAAAATGATTCTGCAAAAGTAAAACTACTTAACGTATCAGATTTTACGAAAAAAGAGACAGTTACGTCTGTATTTCCAGATGATATAAAAGTACCACCAAGATACCCAGCACTTGTATTTATAACTAACTTATCAGAGTTTAATGTTCCATCTGGAGATATTGTTGAATCTGAAACAATACTTGAATTACTTTTACCCCAAGCAGCATTGCTAAAATCCTCACTATAAGTAACTAAATTAGTCCTCTGTGGCTCTAAAATATGATGTGGACATCCTACAACCTTACCATCAATCATTGGATAGTTTAATCTTGATACTCCATCATCAACTGTTTCTATTAGTCCTTGTGAGTTTATTCTTGTTGCTGACCCACTACGAGTAAAGTCAAAATCTCCTACACCACTTGATGGTAGTACAGAAAACAACTTGCTTCCTTGAGCAGCTGGTATTAATGCTAATTTTGGTTTTGCCATTGTTTTAGTTTTGTATGTCTTGTATTCCTATTGTATGTATTGCATCAGCTAAACACTTAACTGCTTCAACTTCTTGTCTGTCATCCATATTAAACTGACCTTGTATCATTTCAGTTGATGTTCCAATAGAAGATGCAGTATCTATTGTGTTACCCCACCAAGTACTATCGTATATTTCGTTTGCCATTATCTTTTTCTTTTATTTTTTTAAACAATATCTCCATCTTCTTAACATTGGAGTCTTTTGGTTTATAAATCTTTTTCTTCATACTATCCTAAAAATATACCTCCAGAGAAATTAGAATCTGTATCTGGATTCATCTGCTCATTTGTAGATGTGTTATATTCTGGGAACAGATTGTTATTATAATCCATATAATCTAAAAACCTCCTAGTATAAAAGTCAGCAGTCTCATTAACTTTACCCATTAAATGCACTAACTCATCTTTATCTATAGCTTGTTTGTTATCTCCAATGTGCTTATAAATACCACCATTACCAATATTATAAGAGGCAAATGGTAAGTAAGAACTTTGGCTAAACCAAATCAACATAGGCTTTACATACTGATTAATTAAATTCTTGTAGTTAATATTAGCAGCGTCATCAAGAGTATCTGTTAATATTAAGTCCTGTAACTTATCGTATAGGTTTCCACCTAAATAGTTTTGGATATGCAAATCTTGAGCAACCTCTACAAACTGTATTAGCTTATCGTCATCTGTATTTCCAGATATAATAGACTTTCTTTTTAAGTCATTTAATGTTATAAATAATGCTTTAGTTGCCATATCTTATTTTTTATTAGTTGGATAAGCCCCTCTGTCTGGTCTATCAATCATTCTTTCAGTCATCTCATTTGGATTTTTAGGTTCTTTTAAACCTTTCTCGTAAGCTGAATTAGGCTCTACTCTCTTATCTCCTTTCAACTTGTATACTCTTAACTCCCAGAAATGATGACAGTTCTTACCTCCTTTAAATTTTAGTAAACTATAGTTCTGTCTGTTATGACCTAACTCACTATTTACACCTCTAAAAGACATCATATTAATATCTTCCTTTCTAAATACTATTTTTCTTTCTGTAAACGTTTCCATCTTCTTGCAGAAAGTTCTACTATCTGGAGATTTTCTTACAGGCATATAAGCGTATCTAACTTTATAGATTTCACTATCTTCTTTAGATGACTTGTTACTAGACTTAATTTCAGCCATTTTAACATCACTTAACTCCTCAGCATACTTCTCAGTATGTATAACCTCCCAATCATCGCTTATAATCTCTCCTAAGCCTTCTAATTGCTCTAACATATCATCTCCTTCTTCATCAGAAAAGTCTGTTGGCTCTTCTTGAGAACTTAACTTCTCTCCTGTTTCTTCTTCTCTCTTAATTTTAGTAGAGATGTTGTCTAGTTCTGTAAACTCAATAGGTTGTAAAGTAACAAAGTATAAGTTTAGGTATATTCCATTTACGGATAATATCTCACAGAAGTCATCTAGTAAATCCTTTTGGAAAGGTCTAATAACAAAGTTATCCATAAGTATAGATGCAGTTCTTAATTCCTCTGCATTGTTACCAAAACCTGTGTTGTCTTTAATACCTAGTAAGATAGGAGATACAATTCCGTGTCCTAGCATTATCTTCTCTCTACTTTCATCAGCTAAGAACTGATATTGTGCGTGAGCATCTGGTAAGTGTATAGGGTCTATAGTTGCTGAACTATCTTTATCTTCGTTAAAAGCTATGATTGTTCTACCCGCATTGTTTGTTCCTCCAAACTTATCGTTTATCTTGCTTTCTATTATTTCTTGAGTCTCCTCTGGAGGAATACCATTATTGAAGTTAATAAATAAGCTAGGCTGTAAACCATTTTTTATATTGTTGATATGGTAGTTAGATACCTCTACCTCTAAATCACAGTACTGTAAACATCCGTGATAGTCACTAGGAGTATAATACCAAAATCCACTTTGATAAGGTTTAGATACAAATATCTCAGAAGTTTCCTTCTTACCACCTTGACCGAAAGCAGGTATTCTTTTAGGCTTATCTCCTCTTTTGTACTCAGCCCAATTAGGATGATAATACCAAGCCTTTATAATTCCATCTACAGCTTTCTCAGCTCTAAGAGTTTCTATTGGAAAGTGTAATGCTTTTAGTACTTTCTTTTTTGTTTTATTATAAACAACTTGGATAGCAGCCATTCCTAACTCCTTCCTGTCATTTACTATTCTTTTAATGTCTTTAGGCTTAAATATTAATTGAGTCTCTGCCCAATCTACAGGCTTCTCTTTACTATCAGTACATTCTAAACCTCTACCATAAATCATATCAGATATACCTTTGATACATCTTGAGTTAGTAGGACTACCTAAATTTAAGTCTATCAGTCTACCAAAGTGATTGTTGTCTTCTCCCCAGCTAACCCAATTATCTCCTTTTCTTTCTATAGCCTTAGGCATCTCATAGGTAGATAGTTCAACGACACTAAAGTTCTTAGTATACGTCTTTGGCTTACTTACTGAATAATTCTTTTTAATATTTATTTTACCCATTATATTGTTATGTATTTATCATCGCCATCGGTATCATTCTCTTCGTAATAGTCAGTACTTATAGTGTGGTAGATATCCGTATTAGTTTGACTTGTAACGTATATCTTATCTCTATACCATAAATCTGAACCTCTAGTCATCTCTAAAACATAGGCTCTTTCAGCTATAAACTTATCTGAAGAAAGAGTTATATCTATGTAGTCATTGTTGGCTGATGCTGTAACATTTGAAATTGTTACTACGTTGCCTGTTCCGTCTTCTCTTATTGTAGCATTGATACCTGTTGTATCTAATGTTCTAGGTAAGATAGAAAAAGTTTGTGAGCTTGATGTTGGCAATAATCTAATCATAAACTTATAACGTATATTTACTTTTTTGTTTTTATTGCAAAAGAAAAGGTCTACCGAAGTAGACCTAAACTAAAAAACATAAAGTAAACGTGAAACTATGATTGAACTACAACAGTAAATCCTACAGTTGCAGGGTCAGAGTCTAAAAAGTTAGCAGGTTTCTTTTCCATACCAGTTAAAGTTAATGTATAACCACTAAGGTCATTCATTGCTTGTCCTGTTACGATAGTACCAGCAGTTACTTGACAGCCATTTTCAAATCCAGCTAAAAAGTAATTGTCATTTTGGTCTTGAACGATAACTCTTGGTCTACCATAAGAAATTAATTTTAATTCTTTGTGGTCTTCAACAGTTAATTTTTTCAAGGTCAATTCAACTACTTGTTCGAAGGCAGTAGTTCCTGTTTCAGCACTAGACTGAATATTTTGCGTGAAAGAAGAAGCATCTCTTACTTCATACTTGAATACATTTGGTGTTCCAGTTACAGCGTCAATAACGTCTGTATTCGTAGCATCAAATGTGTAACTAGCAGGAGTAGTATCTTCAAAATTCGAGAAGTAGATAGCTTTTATACCTCCAACCGAATCTTTACATACTTCTTTTCTTCCTAATGTTAAATCACAAGCCATTTGTTGTATTGGTTTTTAATATCCCTCCCCACAAAGAGGAGGGTTATTGTTAATAATTAATTAATTAAGCTGGAGTGTAAAGAACGATGTCTGAACCAAATCCGTGTTGTACACCTGCAGTAAATCTCATTACGAAACGTACATTTTGTGAACCATCTAAATCAGCCATATCTAATACTTTCACTTCGTTATGGTCAGATAATAATCCTGTTCCAAAGAAGATGTTAGAAGCTTCAGCTAAGTACATATAGTTAGAGTCTAATCCGTTTGCTAAGAATACCTCTACTCCATCAAATAATAATGAGTTGATAGCTTGGTTATTTCCTTTTGATTCGTAACCAGCAGCTCCTACTCCAGCAGCTCCAAAACCTCCTAAAGCTCTTACATAAGCTTTATAAACATTTTGAGCAACGTATAATTTTACATCTGACTTTCCGTATAATGCAGAAGGCATAGCGTCTACTACTTTACCCATTTCAGCGATTACGTTAGCAGAAGTAACAGTAGTTCCTACTACATCGTTTACAGTTGCATCAGCAGTAGCTAAAGCTACTAATCCGTCAAATTCTCCAGCAGTTGCAGTAGCACCCATCCAGATATTTTTCTCATTCTTGTCAGCAATCTTAGCAATAATCTCAGCGATTAAAAACTCTTGGAAAGAAGGAGGTAAGTTGTCAAATGCAGAATATCCCATAGATATTGCATCCCAGTCATCTCTAAAATCAGATTTACACAAGTTTAAGTTAACTTGGAATTCCTCTGGTTGTAAGATTTTCTCGTCTAAAGTAACAGTATCAGTTGCAGCGAAATCACAGCTTCCATCAGCGATTAAGTCTGTGGTAGAAAGTCTCTTGATTACTTGCTTGAACTTTACATTTGGTTTAACAGTAATACCACCGTTTTCGATAGTATTTGCAGATAATAAAGCTGCTGAGATGTACCCTGCTGCTTTTTCTCCTGCGTAAGTTGTTGTAATTGAAGTTGTTGTTGCCATCTTTTTTTTATTTATTAAATAGTTTGTTGTAGATTGAATCTTTCACAGTTCTACTTCTGCTTTGTGAATATAAATGTTGTTGTTTTTGCTCTACTTGAGCTTCTGGAGAATGTACTATTTCTTCTGACTCAACAGATAGTTCAGTAACATCTTCCTTAATTTCTACTTCCTCTGATAACTCAGCAGGAACGTCTTTCTCTTCTGAAGGAGAAACGATTTCCATCATTTGCTTAACAGAAGCCTTTAATGAATCTAACTCTTCGTATAAAGAATCGTATTTCTTTTTTAGTGATTCAATATCTGAATCTTCAGAAATAACTTCTTCCTCTGCGATAGGAGCTTCTTCGATAACTTCCTCAGCTTGTTCTACTTTTTCTTCAGCTAGTTCAACAACCTCTTCTACAGGTGTTTCAACTACTTCTTCAGAAGAAAGTAAAATACTTTTGAAAGCATCTACAATTTCTTTTGGACTTTTCATAAATTAAAATTTATTATTAATAACTCTATAACACTAATAACTAGTAATATAAATATTGTTGTATTTTTGATTTAGATATTACCAATACCTTGATTAATCATTCTACCTTTACAGCAGTCTCTACTATACCTACTGCCATCTTTACATAGACACGCTCTTCTCTTGTTCTTTGGAGATGTTCTACTCCATTCTTGTTCTCTTCTTCTACTCATCTTTTAACTTGTTTAGTACCTCGTTTAGTAATTCTAGAGCTTCAGCGTCCTCTTCAGATAAAGATAACTTCTCTAGCTTGTTTATTGCCCATTCAACACCACTAGTTCCTCCCCAGCAATCCCACATAAGACCACCACATCCTTCTGAATAAGGTACATCTTTATGTTGCTGATGTCTTTTAAATGATGCCATTCTAGATATTGTATCTCTAGTTAGTGGCTCTCTATTAGCTAGTTGGTTTGCTCTTTGTTTTCCAACAGGAGTACCGCAACTTCCCCAACCATTCTTTTTTACCCAAGCTAATGCTCTTTTAGCATTGTTAGTTGCAGATTGTGGATAGTCACTATAAGACTTTAATTCTTCTTCTTTGTATCCTTCTGGTTTGTTATGCACCCAGCCTTTTTCTGCATACTTATCGTGTTCCTCTTTATTCATTATTTTTACTTCATCCCCAGTCTTAGGGTTGTACATAATATGAGGATACTCTACCAGCTCTTGTTTAGCTAACTCTTGTTCTTTTTGACTAAAGAAACCTTCTATACTAAATCCAAGATATTTGCCTTGTTTTACATCTTCCCATATCTCATCGTTGTCAATCTTCATAACTACTGCCCAAGCACCTTCTGGAGCATCTAACTTGTATAAGTTAGTTTTATCCATATTAGGGTCTTCTACTATCCAAGATTCTATAAGAGACACTCCTTTTACTGATAGTTCGTGTTCTATGGTAGCATTATTATTCTTTAGTCTTTTAAGGTAAAGTTCAGATGCCTTCTTAACAGTCTCTTTAGAGAACATTATCTTGTAAGCGTAGTCTCCACTTTTTCTAAATATTTCCTTGTCTGGAACTAAAGCTAGTCCTACTACAATTCTTTTCTCGTCATCTACAGATTTGAATTCTACCTTGTGTCTACTTAAAGCTACAAAGTTTTCTTCTATCGCAGGACTTTCTACTAGTGAGATAGCTTCTATCCCATCCTCTAGATTGTTTTCGTCTATTATTAATTCTATGATGTCTAAATCTTCCATAATTATTGTTTTTAACCTCCTATTGTTGCTGTGTTAGCTATATTTAAATCTAATTGTTGTTGACTTGTTATTTCTGATGAAACCACATACGTTTGTATTGGTTGGCTTAATTGACCAGCTATTGATTGTGTTAGCTGATTTGATTGTGTACTACCTGCTAAGTTAAAGTTAAACTCTCTAGTATTGTCCCCACCTCCAGAACCACCTCCACCTAACGCACCAGCAGGTGTTGTTGCTCCAGCACTAGACTGAAACTTTTGTCTAGCTATAATAGCTACTTGACCTAAACCAAATGCAATAGTAGGTAGAGCCTGCGCTAGTCTTGTGAAGAAACCACCTTTAGCATCAGCCATAACTCCTGCTGCTGCAGCAGCAGTATTAACTAAAGCACCAGCTATTTGTGCAGCCTTATTCATTCTAAACCTTTTCTTTTCTATCTTTTCTTGCTTCTTTCTTAATTCTTCATCGTTTCTAGCTATTTGTAGTTGAATATTCTTTCTTTCTTCAGCAGATAAACTTTCATTATTCAATCTTTCTCTTAGTTCATTATTTAAAGCGTTTGTTTTATTTTGCTCTATAGTCATTTGTCTATCAAACTCTCCATTCATAAAGTCAGTTACAGATGATGATATCGCATTAAACTTTTCTGCAAACTCCTCCATACCAGTTAGACTATCATCCTTTTTACCACCTGCCCCAAATCCAGAAATTAAAGCATCTTTTCTTGCTATACCTAACTTTTCAAATAATTTCATTAAGGATTCGTATTTGCTTTCAACTTCTTCAATAGATTTAACCTCTTCATTATTAGCTTGTACAACACTATCAAATAAAGTACCAGTAGCCTCCCCTCTTAATTTATCTGCATCTTCTTTTGATATCTTCTTTAACTTCTCTTTATATCCTAATTCTGTAATAAACTCAGTATATTTTCTTTTTAGCTCGTCTACGTGGTCTTTAGTTTTAGCTTTAACAACAGCTTTCTCTGTAGATAGTTTCAATTCCAACACCTTCTGCTCAGAATCTAATTGATTTTTCAATCTATCTAACTGATATTGTTCTCTTATCTTTTTCTTTTCTTCTTCTGTATCTGCTTGAGACAACTTATCGTTAAGTTCTTCTTTTAACCTAGACTCCTTTATCTGTTTTTCGTACTGTATAATAGCGTTCTCTGCATTTTTTATATCTATATCCAATTCTTTAGGCGTTGCAAAAGGAGATAATTTTTTAGTAGCACTACCTTTCTTTTTTAAACCCTCAATATACTCTATCTGTTTTGTTATCTTATCTATCGCAATACTTTGCTTTTTGTATTCCTCTGGAGTCTTAGCTTCAAGCTCCCTAGTCTTTTCTAACTCTTTTCTTTGGTCTTTTAAAGCTTTTAAAGTACCTTCTTCGGCAGCTCCTAATTTATTCTTAGCTTCATCAATCTCTTTTATCTTTTTTAACGCATCTGCGTGTAACTGAACTATATCTTCTTCTAGTTTTTTTCTATGAGATATATTATTCCTTAATCTAGACTCTATCTGTTCTATAGTTATAGAGTAGTCTGTAGCTTGAGCTTTAGCTTGCCTACCTTCCCTAGTATCTGGATAAATTATTTTAGCTTGGTCTGCTGCATTCTTCCTAGCTTTTTCAAGTCTTTCGTTTAATTTTATATCATCTTCTGTAGTGGCATTTATTTCTTCATTCTTTTTATCTATCTCTGATTGAGTACTTAGTAACTCTTTATCTAGAGCTATTTGCTGTTTCTTTAACAATATGTAGTCTCTAATTTTCTGGTTATAGTTCTCTTGAGACACTCCACTATCTGATAGAGTTTTTTCTAAAGACTTTAATTCTGAAGAAAAATCTTTTGTAGCTTTTTCGGCATCTACAGTTTCGTCTTTTGACTTACCCATACCTACCTTGAAGTAATCTAATAAAGCTATAACTCCTTGAAAGGCTATTAAAAGTCCTGCTGGACCAGCCAATCCTCTAAATAAACTACCTACAGCACCCATAAATCCAACAGTTTTACCTGTAGCTGCATCTGTAGCTTTGGACATAAAAAATAAGTTAGACGCTAACTGTTGTAAGTTGTTGGCAACACCTCGAATACCATAAGGCATATCAGACAAAACCCTACCTAGTTCTAAAGTAGCTGAAGTACTAGCTCCTGCAGCTGTTTTTCCTTCTTTCTGTACTTTAGTTAGTTTTTTTACAGAAGTCTCAACCTTGTTATTTATTGCAATCCTTTGCTTCCTTAGTGAATTTAATTTAGTTTCAAGACGAACCTGTTCTGCTACAGCTTCCTTGTACTCTCTAGTCCTTCTATCTAGTTTTTGTACGCTCTCTTTTACTTTAGTTAAACTCCGTAAAGCTCTATTTTCTTCTATCTTTATCTTTATAAGGATATCATTTTTATTATCAGCCATTTTATAATCTTCTTTGTTTTAGGTTGTACTTAAATTCTTTCCAGTTTGTAGTGGATTGATATTTTCCTTTAGCTATTAATATATCCTCATCAGATATTAGCCAATCATCTTCGTTTAATAAATCTATTATATCTTTTAACATATTATAGTGTTGTTATAGTTACAGGTCCAGCATTAGCACTTTCATTTCCGTTAGCATCATAAGATGATACAAAAAACTTGTAAGTATTTCCACTTATTAAAAGGTTAACGGTATGACTCGTATTTGTAATATTTGCTATTAATGTAGTTGATTGATAAACTTTGTAACCAGTAGCAGCAGTACCATCTGGATTAAATGAAGCTAACCAAGAAAGGTCTACGCTAGTGGTAGTCACGTTACTTCCTGTAAAATTAGTAGGAACACTCGGAGGAATCAAGTCCGTAGAGTCAGTAGTTGTTTGTGTAACAGTATTGCTAAATCCAGAGTTAGGTGTAGGTGCATAAGAATCAAAAGCGTTTACCTTAAATTGATACTCCGTTCCAGCAGATAAGCTTGTTACATTAAACTGAAAACTATTACTAGTAAAGTCTGCACTAGAAACAGTTGAGTGTAAAATAAACCCTAATCCAGAACTAGCTAGGCTTAGATAAACATTATAACCTGTATCTCCTGGATTAGAATCAAAAGTTGATGCAGTCCAAGTAAGAAGTACAGAATTATCCAAGGTACTAACAACAGATAAATTAGATGGAACTGTTGGAGTTGTAGATGTTGTCGTTGTAGAAGCCATTAACTCATCTGACCTATAAGACTCTAATCCATCAGAACTAAATGAAGATACTTGAATAGAATACGTCTGACCTGTTGTGAGGTTTTTTATTAAGGCGTTTGGAGCGTTTGAGTTATTGTATGGGTATGTTAAAGACCCATATCCGTGTTGAACCCCATCTACATAGGTAGCATAATTAGTAGCCCTTATTCCAGTTGTAGGTACAGTCCAAGTTATATTTATAGTGGTATTGGTTGTCGAAGTGACCGAAATACTATGAGGAGTGTCTGGTATTAGTGATTCAGCAAAATTACCATTAAGAAGTTCTATTTTTGACTTACCTGTTAGTAGGTTCGTTTGCAGACTATTTATATTGTAGTCTAATTCATTTATTCTAAACACATCTCTTAAACTATACCTCAATAAAACACTTAATGGTAAGTTTGCACTTACACTCATTAATCTAGTTGATGGATTAAACGCCTTGTCTATGTATGTTTTATAATAATTTTTATACAGGCTATTTCCATTCTCTATGCCAGTATATTCATCTTTCTCGTAATTAAAGTTTATGGTTTGCGAACCATCCGAACTAACATTGCTAGGTCTTAAATACTTTTCTAATAAAGGGTTTGCAATACTAGTTGAGCCTGTAAAAGCAATAGGGTAGGTAGTTGTGTTTATAGGTGTAGATACAGCAAAGTGTACTATTGGTCCAGTTTTTACAGTATTTTGATTGTCATCAACTAGCCAACCTGTTTGTATTGGTGTTCTAGGTTCTTGTAAATCATTTTCATTTGACAGTCTTTCAAATAACAAATGCTCAAACTTTAGCTTTACCTCATACTTTCCACCATCAGAAACAAAGTTGTTTATATCTCTGTTATCTCTACTTAAATCTCCAAACTCATCGATTAGAAGCTCGTTTTGGCTCTTAATACCAAAGGTCTTAGGGGTAGCGTACTTAAAGTTTATTTCAGAGTATGTAGGGGCTCTGGATATTGTTGATTCTGATATGTCAATATAATCAGAAACGTCTATAACCTCTCCTTCTGAATAATATGAGCTTAGAGGCTGAAGCATTATCCTAGCTTTAGATGGTAAAGATTCGTCCCTTTGGAAGTAAGCTGTTAAATTAAACATCTTAAATATTGACTGCAAGAAATCTATAATCTTCATTTTAGGAGCTTGACTTTTAATGTCAACTATAAATTCTGAAGCTACTGAACTGATGGTATTTGTGTAAGGAGGGTCGGTAAAGCCATACACAGCTACAGCAAAACCAATAAAAGATTCTGGGAACTTCTTAATCATAGTTAAGGACGCATCAAATTCTGTTAAGTCGCCTCCTTCTCTTGTAGTCACAAAGAAGTTTAAGTTCCAATTTCTAGGTTCTTGAGATGATAAAACACTATAGTCTATTACAACACTACCAGCACCTTCTAAGCCATCAGCAACTCCTATCTCTCCAGATGTAGTATCTACAACTCTCAAGTCATAAGGACCAGTACCAGTAATAGGAGTTATACTGAAAGTTAGTGTATAACTAACCCATTGATTGGTTGTTATCTGACCAAACTCTGTGTCAATACCGAAATCAGACTCATTAAAAACAATCTGATTATCATTAACACTTAACATAGTACCCTTGTCTTTATTTAAGTGTAAATACAGTTCGTTAAAAGGAGCAGAATCTATCCAAGTCTTATCAAAAAATAATGCTGGATATTGAGACTCTATTCCACTTATTATGTGCTTTAGTTTTATTGATGGTCTTAAATCTGAGTATTCTATACCATTATGAGCAGAAATTCCGTGCTTATGTAGGTTTCTACCTATGGTAGGCTCTCTGTTTGGGTCTCCGTGGTCGCTACTATCTGAGCTATAGTAGTAATAAGAATTACAAGATATAAAAGGGTAAACAATATCTCCAATAGCGCTTTCAAGCATAGTATCGTCGCCATTGATGTCTAAGAAATGAGCTAAACCTGTATCAAGTCCTCGCCTTACATTATCTTCGTCGTATAGATGATTAAACTTATCTAAATAATTTAAATTAGATAATTCAGCATCCCCAAGTATTTCAGCAAGAGCAACAGAAGAACCAAAAAAAACTATTTTATAAGCATAAGGTTTGTTATTTCTCATATCCACATCTTCAAGCCTTATCTTTCCAAATCTAAAGTCAGCTCCACCTATTTGTATAAGACCATCTTTCTTAAACCTAGCATCAAACCCATCCTGTATATTGTAGTTATAATAATGCTTAAATATTCTGTTATTATTTGAAGAAGCAGGTACTTTAAAAGATTGTGAATAGTCAGTAAATATCTTAGAAATGTCTCTTACATCCTTTATTTTTTGATTTAAGTTTACTGCCTCATAATCAAACAAGTCAATCCTATCTTTGTCTCCATTCCCATCTTCTATGTAAAGCTCTAAGTTTTTCATCTACCTAACGTTGTTTGTTGTGTTAAAAGAAAATTCTACGTCTATTGTGTAATTTATTAATTTATTATTTAATTTAGTCTTGTAGTCTATTGTTTTATTAGATACATTTATTGGTAATATTTGTTGCTTATAATCTATCCATACCTGCTCACTAAGCATAAGTTGTTTAAACACTTCGTTAAATTCCTCTGGAACAAACCCACTATTGATGGTTAATGTTTCTTTAGATGTCGTATAGAAATCAACATTCCTGTGAGACGATATATTTCCAGACCTGTAGTCTTTTATGGTGTTCCCTTGATACTGTTCTCTCTCTACCTCCATAGATAGTCTAGATGCCTTAAAGAACCATAATTCTTGCTTAGCACCATACTTATTTCTAAATATTATTTTATAAGGAGTGTACTTACATTCGCTTATGTTTTCTACAATTATTGTTCTTAATGGAACAGAAGAGTCATAAGAAGAAATAACTACTTTTGTAACAGGATATATTTCCTCTTCATCTAAAAATGCCTCTATACATTTATTAGTCTCAAAAGTACCACCTTTATAATATATTCTTTGTTCAAAATTACTGTATAAGTTTGGGGATGTTCCACTAACACCAAAGTACTCTATCTGCTCATTTGTGTCATTCCAATCAGAAGGTATGTCGTTTACTACAGAATGTACTATCTCATCTCCGTTAAAAAAAGATATATCCTTAAACAATTTTCTAGCTAAAGGAATAGATACGTCATTGTCTTCTAATTTGTATATTATATCATTGTCTATAAGACAGCCGTTTAAAGATGTAAAATTATAACCTTCCTCATAGTAAGAATAACCATAAACAGCATAGTCTCCAGTCTGTATAGTTCCTACAGTTGTTCCTGTATCTGTAATTGTGGTAATTCTATAGTCCACCCATACAGCAGCTCTATCTTCTGCATTATTGTAATGCTTAGTATCTATAAAGTCTTTTACTAAATCAGATATATCCCAATATACAGTATTTGGAGTGTCTGTAACAGTAGAGGTTATAGTGTAGCTAGGTGTATTAGGTCTATCAAGTACTGTTACTCCACTATAAATCCATAGCTCTATAGAAGCGTTTATTAAATCCGTAGCTGTTGCATTAATCCAATAAGGACTTCTTGCTAGTATCTTACTCATTGCTTATATTTATTATTTTTCTTAATTCAATTCTTAAATCTTCAGAGTATGCCTCCGTTATATCAACACCTATCTTACCTTCAATCTCCTTATACACTCTTTCAAATAGGTTACTACCTTTGTAGCCAAACCTTTTTATTGTACCTCTCTGAGAAGTGCTTTGCATTATAGCAAAAACAGCACTTTTATACGCACTATTCTTCAATGTTGATGTTTTAGCAAACTTATAGCCACTCTTTAGCTTTCTATAAGGTCTAATACCTTTGGCTTTTATCCAAGATTCTATACTTCTCTTCTTAGACTCCCAACCTTGAGTACTTCTAGCAGGAGAAGCTCCTTCTATAACAGCTCCAGCATAACTAGCATCAGATGTTATCTCTATAGAGTCATCTTTTACCTTAACTTTAAATGAATTGGCAAATTTACCTGTAGCAACAGTCTTATCTAGCCTAGCTCCTCTCTGAAGCCTAACTTTAAATTCTTCAGCTATCTTATTTAGCTCTGCTACAAGGTTTTTCTTTTCCATTAACAGATATTTATCTCGTTAGGTAATTGTATTTGTATAGAACCTTCCCATCCTGCTAACATATTCTCATATTTCTCCATAAAAGGAGTTGCATCCATATCGTTATCGGTAATTAGCCTAACATCCCATAAGTCTCCCCTCTTTAATTGCATAAATAGGTAGTTTAAGACGTTTAACTGCGTGTTTAAGACATCTTGAGAGTTGTCGTTACCATAGAAGTTATCTGTAGCTTTATCTTTGCTTATATCGACTATATCCATACAAATAACGTTTAAGGTTACTGTAATTGTCCTAGAGCTTAGGGTTGTTGTATCAACAATTAAGTGTGTTAAGGGAAATATAGTTGTTTTTGCTAGGTCAACATCAGATAAGTTACCTGTAGTAACAGTATTACATTGTGGATGCTGTAATAATTGTGCCTTTAAGCTGTCTAGTACGTTGTAAACTTGGTTTTGTGCCATTATCTATTCTTATTTTGTATATCTTTTACTAATCTAGCCTCTAATTTGGCTCTGTCTTGTACATATTCCAAGTACATCATACATTGGTGTAATGGAAGCTTTGAGACTTCGTCAAGTCTTCGTACATCGTCTTGTGCGAGGCATAGAAACGACTGATAATCTCCCCATTTTCTTCCAAAAGCTGCTTTCCTTCCTTGTTGGTCGTCAGTTTCGCCTGTTCCATTAAAGAGTCCATTGTATATTTCGACAATTTTGTCCCTAAACGATAAAAAAAAACCTGCATTCCCAATGCTACATTAACTGGTGCATCTTTCATCACTTCTGAGAAGTTGTCACTACCCTCATATTCAGCTATTCTGTAGTGATACTTGTTACTTATATCTTTTATTACAGGTCTGTAAAGAACTGCCATTAATCTATGCAAGTCTTTTACGTCTTTCATATAATTTTCAGCATCTTTAAACGCTCCGTATGATATTTTATCTAGAGATGGCTCAAAACCAAACTCTACAGTAATACCTTTTGCATCAGTCATCTTAAATCTGTTTATAAATGGCTTGTCCTCATTAAAACAGTCGTTTATGTGACTTAATATGTTATCAAAAGTGTTAATAGGTATCTTAAAAGACTCCTTTAAGTCCAATCCACAGAATATCTCTAGTGTTTTCTTGTTGATAAACTCATAATCCTCCACTTCCTTGTTATCTTCCCATAGCTTAGCGTATTCTTGGTACTGCTTTACAGTTATACCACTTAAATCGTTAGGAATACTAATATCAAGTTCTATTTTACTCATAATCTTATAACGTTTTTTATGTTTTTTGTCTTTTTATTAGGTAAATAAATAAAATAAAACTATATTTGCTAATATCAAAGTCAAATTAATATTAATTATTAACAATTTAATCAATGGATTTAGTAAGATATGAGGTAAGAATTGGGTTTTTTAAGGGTTTATTACTAGGATTAAGGCATTATCCCTTTGAAAGCGAAGAAGTTTACGAAGAAGACATTGTTTTCTACTTTGGAATCATTCAATTAGTAATAACCAGAATATATCAAAAGAATTAGTATGAATACAAGAGAAAAATGGGCAGAAATGCAAGAAGATGGACAATACAAGTATGTAGACCCTTCATATTCCTGTACAGATTCAAGAATAGTAGCAGATGCTATACTAAAAGCAGATGAAAGAAAAGCCACACCTGTGTTTAGCGGAGTGCTAAAGTACTTCCCAAATGCCTTAAAAGAGGTGTCTAAGTGTAGTAAGGCAGGTAATGACCAGCACCACCCAGATAAACCACTACATTGGGATATGAATAAGTCAAAAGATGAGTATGATGCTCTAACTAGGCACTTAATAGACCATACAATGAATCCTATAGATGACGATGGTATTTTACATCTAACAAAGGTAGCTTGGAGAGCATTAGCAGGACTAGAAAGATACCTAACTAATAAACTATAAGATATGTACAAAAAGAAATTAATACAGAAACTACAACAACTAATAGACAAATTACCTGCTTGTATAAAAAGACAGGAAGCAATGGATGACTTAATAGACCTAAAGCTAAGTAAGTCTGATTATCACTATGTATCATTAAGAGATAAATACAAAGAACTATGAAAAAGAAATCAAATGTGTTAGAAGGAATAATATTGTTTCTAGCATTTTCAATAACAGTAGGGATGCTTATTTATGGTATCGCATTAAAATTAGTAGATTAATTATGAGTCTAAAGAAGAAACATACAACTAAAGAGAGGTTTAAGATTATAGAAAGTGCTATAACGTCAATATACGTTGCCACTAACAAACTTAACCGAAAAGTAGAAGAGATAGAAAAACAATTAGAAACCTTAATACCAAAAGAAGATGAATAACTTTGAATTAAAACCAACAGACAAGAAAGACCACTACAGATTCTTTATAAACGGAGTAGATGTAACAGGAGAACAAGAAAGAAGTACCTTCAGACATATCATACAAGTTCTAGACAATGGTATAACTACAGGTCTATAATTATGAGATTTAAAATAAATAATCTTGAGTATGCTTGGGTAGGTAATGAAATTAAGCACATTGATAGTGCAAATAAAGAAGACAGTTATTATTTAGATGAGGGTTTAAATATTCCTTTAGTGTATTGCAACGGAACTGTCGTGAAGAGTTACTGGAGGAAAGAGTCAAATATAGATGAATCCATTATAAGAGACTTTTTTGGTTCATCAGAGTCAGTAGAACACTACAATAAGAAGATACAATTATCTAAATCTCTTGTTTTAAATAATGTGTCTATAGATGATGAAATTCAAGATTATATTATTTTAGGCTCTTCCTCAATAGTTGAGTACAGGGTAAAAGAAATAAATAAAATAATAGATTTAGTTTATTTAGATAATAATGGAGATGTATTGGTTGGTATAGAAATATTCTGCACTAACAAGAAAACGTCTAAAGACATAGAAAAGTTTAATAAGTTAAAATTTCCAGTTTATGAATACGATATCAACAAAGGAGTCTGTTATCCAATTAGCGCACCAAACACTAACACAGAGGAGCAAAGAAGAATCTACAGCGAAATTAATGAGATTGAAAGAAACCTTAGCGGAGTCAGAATTAGAATTGAAAGAGGTAGAGAGTATGTATGTGAGCAACAAGAAAGAATTAAATTGGAAAACAAAAAGTACTGGGAAGAGACAAATAGAATTGAGGAAATTAGAGAAGACATTATGCGAGCTAGATACGGTAACTCCTTCGGACTATCTAGACCAATTGAAGAGTTTACAAGAGAAAGAAGATATCTTGAAAATCAAATTAGAGAATTTAAACAAAGAGAAGTCCAAGAGACTATCTCCATACAAAAACAAATTGAGCAATTTACAAGAGATGAAAGCAAAGAAATTAAAACCATTACTAAAGAGATTAATCAGCTTGAGGAAATCATCAAATATCTAGAAAAATAATGACAGATAAGTATAAGCTTAGATTAATGCACATCATAGGATGCATAAAGAACAATTATATCTCCGAGATAGAAGGATACAATTCCATTCTTAAACTCATAAGAGACTCGGAGAATGATACAGAAACAATAACTATAGATGTATAAGACAAGTTGGTCAGATAACCACCTTAAACAACTAAAAGACATAACCAACCACAAAGTAATATACGATGGTTATGAGTTTGTATGGATGTCTAAATTAGATGGTAACTGGAATAGACACTATGTAAGAAACTTTACTAACTATAATAAACCTATGTCTTGGATACATATTAGTATCTATAAATGGAACAAAGAATATAAGAATAGATATTCACAGTACCTAGAAGATATGAGAAGAAGTTTAGAGATAGATGTTAAGATAAAAGAGATAAGTAGAGTAGCTAATATAAAGACTAAACAAAAGATACAAGAAATACTAAACCTAAAGCCAGATATAAACAATAAAGATATATCAGACATACTAGGAGTAACTATAAGAACAATAGAAAGACATAGAAAATAAGTATTATGAAATATTGTAAAAATTGTAAAAAAAACACAGAAAGATATAAGGCTGGACATTGTAAGCCTTGTGTGAATAGTAGAAATAAGGTCGCTAATGCTAATAGAAGCTCTGTTAGTATGTT
>JACLAB010005357.1_pt1 | contig 31079 bp, 24 predicted proteins | sample 8027921 | NCBI WGS metagenome assembly JACLAB01 (sample SAMN15725117, study PRJNA655200) | protist metagenome | isolation source: fluorescence activated cell sorting (FACS) single amplified genomes of... | place: USA: West Boothbay Harbor, Gulf of Maine | collected 2000-07-19 | reverse complement strand
TCGTTCGTTCGTTTCCTCGATTTCTTTGTCGCGCGCACCGAAGAGAGTCGCAAAGTGACGCTTCAGGTCCGTCACATCTCGAGGTTCACGAACCAACGAATCAAGAGGGACCGACCACGCGCGCGCGCCCACTCGAAAGGGTCGGACTGGACTGGACTGGACTTGGACTTGGATTTGGATTCCGCGGCGTCTCTCTCTCGCGCGCGGAACGACACCGCCGATGGCGCCGATGGCGAAACGAGGGGACGACGATGAACCCGACGACGACGGCGATGCGGACGAGTCGATGACGATGCGCGCGCGATTGGGTGCGACGGCGTCGACGCTGCTCTCGCAAGGCGCCGAAGCGAGGGTTTTCGCGACAACCTTTCTCAACCGGGAGTGCGTGTGCAAGCAGAGGTTTAGGAAAAAGTACCGACTGCGAGCGTTGGATGAAAAACTGACGCGATCGAGGGTGAACGGAGAGGCGCGGGCGTTGGTCAAGGCGGCGAAGTGTGGGGTGCTCGCGCCGAGGGTGTTGTGGGTGGATGCCGAGGAGGCGTGCGTGTACATGGAACGAGTGCCGGGGGAGGCGTTGAAAGAGGCGTTGCGGTCCGACGCGTGCGGGGAGGCTGATTTGAGAGAGTACGGACGACAGATTGGTGAAGCCGTGAGCGCGCTGCACGATGGGGGGATCGTACACGGGGATCTGACGACGAGTAATTTCATCGTGAGAGCGGGCGATGGGAAGATTGTGACCATTGACTTTGGCTTGAGCTACCCGAGCGACGTCGCCGAGGACAAGGGCGTGGATTTGTACGTCCTGGAGCGCGCCATCACGGCGGCGCATCCATCGCAAACCTTACTTTTTGACGAAATTCTCGCCACGTACAAGAAGAAATCCCGCATGTGGTGCGCGACGCTCAATAAATTCGCCGAAGTCAGGGCGAGAGGACGCAAACGTTCCATGGTTGGATGAGAAACCGCGTCTCTCTTCTCGTATTAGCCATCGCATCGTCGTCGTCTTCGTCTTCGTCGTCGCGCGAGTGTACAGTGTGCATAAAATGTATTACCACTAGCATCCATTCATCCACGCGCGCACGCACGCACGTTTCTCATCGACGCGAGTGTGTCCCCGTTTCAAGGTAAAATTGGAAAACGCCGCGTGGAGCCCCCATCTTGAAGAGAGTTATCCACAAGATGATGATGACGATTGATTACTCTGTACCTCGTCGTCACACCCCGACGCCGAACCCGCATCCGCCGACGAACCCCTCGTCATCATGATGGCGTCTCTCTCGACGCACCGCACTCCCGCGGGTCGGCTTCACGCCGCCGCGCGACGCTCGTCGTCGTCTTCGTCGACGTCGTGTGATAAATCGGTGACGACGCGCCGCCGGTGTGGAAACACGCGGGCCGCGATCTCGAACGACGCCCCGCCTTCCGGTGACGCGACGGTGAAAAAACTCACCGAAGATTGGCAGATTGACTTTTGCTCTCGCCCGCTTCGCGACGACCGGGGTAAAAAAGTCTGGGAGCTCCTCGTGACGGACGAGTCGAGGTCGTTTGAGCACGCAGAGTTTTTCCCAAACAATCGCATCAACTCGGTCGAGTTGGCGAGAGCGCTCGAACGGGTCATGGCGGAACGAGGAAGCCGGCCGAGAAGATTCAAGTTTTTCCGAGCGCAAATGCAAACCATCATCACTCGGGCGTGCGTTGAGGTTGACGTCGAACCGTTGCCGAGTCGAAGGTGCCAGACGTTGGTCAAGTGGCTGGCGGAACGCGTGGAGACTGTGTACAAGACGCACCCGGGTTACGACTCGAGCGCGCCACCGTTGATGGCGTTCGAACCCACGGCGCCAAAGAGACTGCCAGACGCGCTGAGAGGAGAATCCTGGGCCTTTGTTGCCCTTCCTTTGGTTGGAGTGAGAGAAGAGATGGAGCAAGTGAAGCGGGGCAAGGTGTTTGGGGCGACGTTGGACATTGACGAGAACCTTCCGGATGATACGTTGATTCCAGGAATTGCCGTGTATACGAGCCGCGCCGCCGCCTTGGCCGGATGGACAAAGGGATTAGAGTTGGCGTGCATTTCTTCGGACGTCCAAACGAGCTCCATCGTGTTGGAAACGGGCGTGAATGATTCTTGGTCGTACGCCTTTTTCCGCAAGACAAAGGAATTGACGCAAGAAGCCAAGGAATGGGAACAGGTGAAGCGCGCGTGCGACGGTCTTCATTTCCTCGCGATTCAAACCGACGAAGAAGCAGAGACCACGGATGGGTTTTGGATCTTGCAAGACAGCGCGCCTAGCGAGTACTAATACGTAGATGATGTGAATTGTTTTGTTACCACCGCTTAAAAATTTTACGCTAACGCATCAATCCATCCACACAGTTTTCAGAGCGCGCCGCGCACCGTCTTTGCCTTCGTCGCGCGTCGTTTTCGTAGCGAGGAGGATGGTGAGCGCGTTGAACGCGCTCGTCGTCGTCGTAAAAAGCCTCGTTCTTCGCGCCAATCGCATCGGCATCCTCCTCTACCTCGTCGGTCTCTCCACAGTTTTGACGTACCCGAAACTCGCTCGGCGAGTCTACGTCGACGAGAATGCTTTTTTGCTCGGATCGACGGAGAAAATCTTCAACGCGGCGGATGCAAACGTGGCGTCGGGGTACGTCGACGCGCTCGAGGGGGTGTGGAGCGAGAGATCGACGAGTGAGACGACGGTAAAACGTTTGGAGTGGATTACGTCTGCTCTTGACGCGAGAGGCTTTGAAAGCTACTACGCGTCGACGACGTTCGATGCGAACAAGTCTTCGGACGACGGTGGTGGTGAGAGAAGGATGATGATGAATGTACACGCGATCGCGCGCGCGGCTCGCGGGGATGGACGGGAATCGATCGCGCTCGTGACGCCTCTGGGAAAGTTGGACCCACGGGCAGAGGCGGCGACGGTTGGAGTCGCGCTGCGCGTCTTCGAGGTCGTGGGCCGAGCTCCCTGGTTGGCAAAGGATTTGATATGGTTGTGCATCGACGCTGAAACTGGGGAGATAGAGTCCACCATGGATTGGTTGAAGACGTATCATTCGTTTGAAAGTAGAAGCGTGGATGGTGGATTTGAGCGAGCGGGAACGATTCAGCAAGCGTTTGTTTTTTCGGCGCCGCACGGAGCAGAGGTTTCGATGATGCGAGTGAAAATCGAAGGATGGAACGGGGCGTATCCGAATCAGGATATTTATACAATGTTTAAACGCGTCGCCGAGAGCACGAGCGGGTTGAGGGTTAGCTTTGATGAGGACGCCGGTGGAGGATTGGACAACTCTTTTGCCGGTTCGCTCAAGTCGGTTTGGAGGTTCATGTGGAGAGCAATCACGGGAGTGCCGACGGGTGCGCACGCCGCGTTCAAAGCGCATTCCATAGACGCTATTTCCATCGAAGCGCGGTCGTCGGATGACAAGCGTCTTCGTACATATCGAGGCACGGATGCGTACGCCGCCTTGGGACAGACGCTCGAGCTTTCTCTTCGATCGTGCAACAACCTGTTGGAGCTGTTACACCACAGCTGCTTCTACTACATCATGCTCGGGTCAGATAAATTCTTAGGTATCGCCGAGTACATTGCCCCACAGGTTGTGTTGCTGGTCAGCCTAGTCTTGCCCGTGGCGAGGCTCACAACCTTTGGAGCGGGTAATTTCTCTGAATCGGCCGCGGAGACGAGAACGTCTCACAACTGGTTCCGAGCCGTGTCCGAATTTACAATCGTCCTAGCTCTCAGCGCTAGTCTCGGAGGAATCTGCATACATTTGAGCGATGCTGGACTCAGTCGAAGCCTCGTCACTTCGATAGTTTTGGCATTGTGTCCCGTTTTCGGCTTTGTGTTTTGTAGTATTGCAAAGAGAGGCGAATCGACGACGATGCCGCGCACGTCGAAAATTGACGGCATCGTCATTCTTTCGCAAGAAGACTGGGTGGCTGTCAAAGTCATCAACATGGCGTGGGTGATCGCTACGATGAGTGCGTGTACATTCTTCAACTTTCCCTTGGCTCTGCTGACGACAGCCGCTCTGGCACCCTTGTGTTTGCTCTCCGCCCCGGTGCAAAGCGAAACGTTCAGACGAGCGTCCACCGTTGCCCTGTGCGCGTTGCCAATCCTGTGGATATTCGCGGTGTCGCAGTTTGCAGAGTCGTCTCCGATGGACGCACTCGGTCTTCTAGCCGAGCACCACTCGCACTGGCGGACATTTGCGCTTCCGGTCGTATTTGGAATAATAGTGCCGACTTTGCTTCTGAGCGCGCGCGTCGTGTCCTCCGCGTCGGCGAGACGGAAACAAAAATCCACGTAGCTGATAGTTTATTTATTGTACGGTAGGTAATCGCTTTATACTAGGTAGTAGTGCACCGCGTACGTAGAAAGAATGCTCGACTAAAAACTACAACTCAGCGACTCAACGCGCAGCTTGCTGCGTCTCCTCGTCCGGAATGGCTGAGGAAACCGCCGCTTCGCCTCCGGCGACGGTGCGCGACGTCGAAGAAGCCCCCGCCGCCAATTCGATGATGGAGTGGAAGAATTTCATCACGAGCGCATCCGGCCACGGCGCGCCGAACGGGGCCTCTGGACCAGCCTCCCAACCGAGATGTCCACCAGATTCTGTCTCAATCAGAATGACGTGCGGGTTGGATTCAATCGCTTTTCTCGGTATGGAGCTGGAAATCGCGATGGGATCGTCGAGCGCTTGCACCGTCATCAACGGAATGGCGACGTTGTGAATCTTGTTTTTGCTCCCAGAGTACTCGTAGTACGCATCGACGGACGGAAATCCAAACGTCACGCGCGTGATGGCTTCGTCAAAGTCTCGCACCGTCTTGGCAGACTTGACGAGCTCGGGCTTGTACTTGGGTAGACCCGCGAATAAATTTTCGTGTGGCGCAAAGAGCTTGCGCATATTCTTCGCCATGGCTTGACTATAAATCTTACCGAAAAACCCACTCTCCAGGGCGGTGTCGCACGCGTTGAGGTCGAACGGGTTGCAAAGCGCCGCCGCCGCCGTGAGCTTTGAGTTTTCGCCCTCCTCACCGAGGAAATTGGTCAAAATATTAGCCCCGAGCGACCAACCGATGGCGAGCAGAGGCGCGTTTGGAAACCTCTCGTGCAGCTCATTTACGACATGTCTGATATCACCCGTGTACGACGCGCTGTAAAACTGCGGCGTCGTCAAGGGAGACTCGGAGGTGCCCCGGCAATTGAACGCGACGCACCGAAATCCTTGCGATCGCGCCCGCTTTAAAAAATGCTTCAAGTACTTGTCGTGCGACCCGCCGGCGATGCCAGACATGAGAACCAAGACGGGCGCGTCTTCAGCGATAGACTCTTGGTGCGCCATCAACCTTCTGCGAACCAAAACGTCTTGATTAAACACTTGATTCACAAACGGAGGACCGTTCTTTTCAACCTCGCACGCCGGCGCCGCTCGCGTCATCTCTGACTCCTTCTCGTCGTTGTACGTCGACTGCAAGTCGACGTCGCCGTCGACGCTCAGTGGCCAATCCAAAGTTGCGTACCCTCCGTCCGGCATCGCCAACACCTCTCTCTGATACGCGACGTCCAAATCCACACGAAACAACGAGCTCAAGATTGTGCTCGCGTGCGCGTTTGTCAACCATCCGACCGCATCGTACCCTTTACTCAACAAGCTCGCGCACCGCTCCAACACGTACGCGTTCACCGCCGTCTTCGCCGCCGTCACCCGCACCTCGCTCACCTTTCGCACCATCGCCCCACCGACCAAAAACGCCGCGTAACACGCCCCCGCAAGCGCCGCCGCCGTCGCCAACGCCGCCGCGCTCGCCGCCGAAGCCTCCGTCGCCGTCCCGCGTCTTCGCCCTCTGACGCCTCCGCGCGTCCACGTCAGCGTCCTCGTCATCATCCCGCCCCGTTCGCCGCCGACCAAAAACTGCTTCGTTCCCACGACGCAATCGAACGCCCTCGACCGCGTCGCCGTCGCCTTCGTCGCCGTCGCCTTCGTCGCCGTCGTCCTCCTCCTCCCTCCGCGCGCCGACAAGATGCCACTCACCCGGAAAGATGCCGCCGCCGCTCTCGTCGACGATGAGACTCCACCCCGTCTCCCCCACGACGACGACGACGACGTCCCTCCTCCTCCGATGGTCCGTCCCACCGTCGCCGTCACCCCTCCTCCTCCGCCGCCGACGACCGTCTGCATCCCCCGGGGTCGCCCTGGGCGGATGGTTGGACGCTCGAGCGCGCGCGCACACGAAACACGAAACGCGAAACGCGAAAGGCGAAACGCGAAAGGCGAAACGCGAAACACGAAGCGCGCGCGCACGAAGACGGGCGCGCGGGGTCGGTCGCGTCGAGCACTCGCGCGGTCCGCGACCACCGCCCGGTCGAGCGGTCGAGCGGGTCGGTGAAGTCGGTCCCTGTATAGCTCTAGATTACATTACAGTACTTGTACTCGTATACATACTGTAGCGGGTTTACACTCTATATGCGTTCGTTCGTAACTCGACTCAACTTGACTCGACGGAAGCGTCGCCCCGCATTGATTCCCTCGACGACGGATCGCGGATGGACGCGACGACGACGACGACGACGACGGAACGCGAACGCGAACGCGAACGCGAACTCGCGATGGGTGACGACGACGGGAAACGCGCGGACGGCATCGGCGGTGTGGACGCGCATCCAGCGACGACGACGATGACGACGAAGAAGGATGGCACCGGCGCGGTTGGCGCGGACGACGGTGCCGACGCCGACGGTGCCGACGGCGCTCGAGCGCTCGTCGATGCGATGGAAAACGGAGAGGCGAACGATGACGGTGACGATGATGATGTCGTCGACGACGACGGGATGGCGGTGGATGAGGCACCGATGGCGAAGAGAGCGCGCGGCGGGAACGGCGAAGGGGAAGATCCGGCGAGCGGGACGCGAGGAGGACGCGGGGCGGGGACGAGCGAAGGGGAGGACGCCATGGATGAAGACGGTGGAGACGACGCCGACGACGTTCGTGACGGCGACGATAAAATTGACGCCGTCGATGACGATGACGACGCGGATGTGCCGGCGGAACAAAGAGGTTTGGAGGATTACGACGATCAGCTCACGCTTCCGAGACGCACCAAGGTTTTGATCAGCGGAAACAACCGAACCAAGGGGAAACTCGTGGGTTTGAAGGGCATCGTGAAGAAGGCTGTCGGACTCGGTGGTTGGCACTGGTTGGTTTTATCCAACGGACAAGAGGTTCGTTTGCAGAGAAACGCGTTGACGGTGTTGGAACACCCGAGCGGGGATGAACCGGAATCGGACGACGGAGACGAGGAGGATGTCGAAAACGGCGAAGAGGAGGGCGACGAGGAGGATGGTGAAGACGACGACGACGACGACGACGACGACGAGGGAGATGAAAAGGATGCGATGAAGACGCGTCTTCGTCGTCCGACTCGTGTTCCGGGGAACGGACCGCCCAGTCAAGCCGCCGCCGCGGCGATGAAGCGTTTACAAGAGCGCCGAAGAAGCGCGAGACCGAATTGTCAGAGCAACTTTGAACGGTTGACGACGACGACGCTTCTCAAGTATAAAAAGGCGTACGGGTTGGAGGCAAACGAGGAGACGGATAAAAACAAACGCGCGCTCATTCAAGAGGTTGGTAAGCACTTCATCTCGCAAAAGGTGGATGAACAAAAGGTGCTGCAACAATTCATGTGTTCGGTCGCCGACACGACGCAACTGAAATGATTTGAGCGAGTTGAGAGGCGCGTTTGGTTTGGTTTTGAAACAACTATAGTGTATGTCGATATCACACAGCTAAACATCTAATAATACTTTCGCTAGTACTCGTCGTCTTCGTCTTTGTCATTCATTCAGAGTTGTAAATCCGACGGAAGCACACCCGTGGCGAGGGCGTTTTCCAACCGAGCGACTTCGTCCAACGTCTCCGCGTTGGCGATGGCCACCTTGAGCGCCATCATCTGCTCAGGCGTCGGACCGCTCGGCTTTTGATCTTTCTTCTTCTCCTCCTCTTCCGCCGCAGTTTCCCCGGGAACCTCCCCGGGGGTGAACGTTTTCGCCCGAGCCGCCGCCCCGTCGTCCGCCCCAAACGTCTTCATCGCGAGCTCGCGTTCGGCGGGTTTCACCTTTTGGAAATCTAAAACCTTGAGCGCCTTACACTTGTAAATGACGTACAACCGGTAGTTTTCTTTCGTCGAAACCGGATTGTCCATCAACGACAGCATTTCCAACCTCGGACACGCGCTCAACCCATCGCAATCCGCCAGATTCCGCAACCCGTTATTCGTCAGCACCAGCCTTCGCAGCGACGGACACGCGCGCGCCAGCTCCTCCCCGTTCACCCTCGCCACGCGGTTATTCGCCAGCATCAGCGTCTTCAATCGCGGTAATCTCGGAAAGTTTTCCACTTTCACGATTTCGTTATCGTTCAAATCGATGCAATCGTACTGGTTCCGCGTCGCCGCCAGGTTTTCGATCGCCGCGATTCCCAACCCGCGAAGCCGCAATTCGTACTCGTCGCACGGGTTATACCCCCGTTCGCCTCCGTCGATCGTCTCCGCCGTCATTCGTCCCGGTCTTTCCGCCCTCGTCGTCGTCGTCGTTCCGTGAGACATCTTCCCCGGAAGCCTCGCCTCGCACCGTCGTTCTCCAAACTCGCGCTCGCACCGCGGACTCCCGTCCCGTCCTCCAAGCGCCACCCGTCTCTCTCTCTCTCTCTTCGGCGTCGGGCACCACTCACCCACTCACCCACCCACCGGGCGCTCTTCTGATGGAAGGAACTCTTTCGTGATTTTTTAAATCTCTGATGAGACGGGTTGAAGACGGGTAGACGGTAGACATCTCTATTCGATTCACCTTTCGTCTCTGTTCGATTCAGCTTTCGTCTCTGTTCGATTCAGTGATGAAATTCAAGGTTTAAATAAAAATAACGATGGAAATCAAGCTTTAAATCGGGCTCGTCACCGAATCGACTCAAGACTGGGGGGAAGGAGCGCGCGCTCGAGTCCGGGACGGTTCGTTCGGTCGTTACGACGGGACGCGCGACGACGACGATGATGAGGACGACGACGACGACGGCGACGGGCGGCGACGACGAAACCGGCGTCGGTGGTCTCGGTTCAGTGGGAGTTCGACAAAGGTTAGGGACGGTGGCGACGGCGCGGAGAGCGGCGGCGGCGGCGACGGCGACGACGGGGGCGTTCGACGATCGTCGGGAAAGCGAGGGTGGGCCGCGGGGGCGCGCCGCGCGCGATGCGGTTGACGATGCGGTTGACGACGCCGCCGACGACGACGACCGCGAGAGTGGGTTCGTGCGAGAGGTACCAGGGGCGAGTAATGGATTGGAAGAGGCGGTGTTGGCGGCGCTGCGAGGGGTGTCGCTGGGAGAAGCGGCGGAGAGAGCCGGGGTGACGTCGATGGTGCGAATGAGAAGAGACGGAACGCGAGAGGTGGACGAAGCGGCGGTGCGAGCGGTGACGGAAGCGGCGCTGGATGCGGCGAGCGAGGAGAAATTGAAAGTGTTGGAACGCATGGATGCGAGAAATGTGCGCGGAATGGCGACGGATTCGATACAAGGGGCGTTTCAGAGGGCGGTGTTTGCGAAAAAGTTGCACGACGCCGTGGCTCGGCGCGTCGCGGTCGAGGTTGAGCGGCGGGCGAAGAGCGATTTACAGATGGCGAGAAGGCGGGCGCAGGAGGAAGATCTCAAGGGTAAGGACACGATGAAGGATGCGCTCGAGAGACAGCGGGAGAATCCTCACAAGCCGTGGTTTCTGTTGGAAAATCCAAAGGATGAATTCTTGCGCATGAAGAAGCGCTCGATGCTGGAGGAGGAGGCCAAGGAGGCGGGTAAAAAGCTCGACGCGAGCGCTCTGGAGCTTTGGACGACACCAGAGAGTATGATTCCAGAGCCTGTGCCGGACCCGAGGGATGATTCCATTCTCGGTACGGTGAAAAAGTGCTTCTACGCCGTGCAGTCTCACCCGAGACCGATACAAAAAGTGTTGGATTACTTGTTGGGATACTCGCCATCCATCGACGCGGAGGATTTGGAGGAAATAGCGGCGTACACCAAAGGTTTGCCCGTGTCTAGAGGAAAGCTACCGAAACAAATAGCGCACGCGTATGCCGCAAATCTAGACAAGTTGTTGGGTGAGCGAGACAAGGTTGCATTGAAGACGCTCATCGAGGATGTCAAGGATGAGTGGTCGTCGCACATCAGGGCTGGCGCGGATGCCGTCAAGCAGCTTGAATCGACGCCGTTAGACTCTGCCGAAGACATTAGAACGCAAAACCGGGATAGCTGGTTGCGTGCAATGTTTCCCAACATAGACTGGCCAACGCGTAACGAGAAAAACTACAAATTCATGGAGAGTTTGCGAGAGCTGCACGGCGCGAGCTCGACTTCAGGCGTCGGCGCGGTGACCTCCAAGCCCGTGCCATTGGCCGTGGCGCGAGAGACGCTCGCGTCAACGACCAAGGCTTTGGAGGCATCAGAAAAGGTATCGATCGATTCGGGTGGTCGTAAGCTACACTTCACCAAGGATGGCATTCCCATCGTCGCTCCGGCTGGTTACTTTCCAAAGACGGACAATTTGGATATGAAAAGCATTCGCGCCGCGGCGGTGGAGGTTGAAAAACGTTTAGAGCGGCGCTCGGTGGCTGATTAATAAAGAGTGCACACCGTGGGTCGTGAGCTCGTTCGCGGCCAGCGCCCCATCGTTGTTGTAAAATATTCGTAAATATTTGTACCAACCGCGGCTCTCCCGAACCTCACACCGCACCGATTCGATGATATATCACGAGCGGCAGATCTCGCAGCTGTGCGGAGTGCACGCGATCAACACCCTTCTCCAAGGGCCGTTCTTCTCGGCGTCCGATTTGGGAGCGATCGCGCGAGAGCTTGATGAAGAGGAACGTTCGTTACTCGGTGGGACAGCTGGAACGAGCTCGGAAAACGTCGCCGAAGACGGTAATTTCTCCATCCAAGTACTCTCTCGCGCGCTCAGCGTCTTTGATCTCACTACTGTCAGCCTTTCTCACCCGAATGAGGGCGCGTGCCGCGAAAACCCGTCGAGCGAGCTCGGATTCATCGCCAACTTGGACTTGCACTGGTTTTCGTTGAGAAGAGTCAATGCGACGTGGTGGAACCTAAATTCGATGGCGTCTTCGCCGCGAAAGATTGGAGAATTTTATCTCAGTGCGTTTCTCGATCAGCTTAAGGCGGAGGGATACTCAATCTTTGTTGTCCGCGACCTCAATTCGATGAGCTTGCCGGACATGTCGGGCCAGACGGGTGAGTTTGGAAAATGGTGGACCGAGGAGAGCGCTTTGGCAGCCTCAGCGGAAGCGGACGCCATAAAGGCGTCTGGACGAGCGCAGTTGGCGATGAAAAGCGCACCCAATCGCGCGAGTCAGGGAGAAACGCTGATTGCGGATAGAAATGACGGTCCGATTAACATGGAAATGACTGGCGACGAGGATTTCCAGACGGCGATCGAAGCGAGTTTGGCAGAACATCATCGAGCGAATGGAGGCGTCGATACCGAAGCTGAGTTGAATGCAGCCATCGCAGCGAGTCTTAAAGACATAGATGAAAATGATGCGTCAATTGAGGTGGCTATCGCGGCGAGTTTACAAGAAGAACAGCCAACGTCAAAAAGGAGAGTCGAAACGGCTCGAGTTCCAGAGCCAGATGTCGACGCTGAGAACGTTGTCACACTCGCATTCCGTCTTGCAAACGGTGTAAGAATGACGCGACGATTTCTGAAAAGCGCTCGAGTGTGTGAGATAGAGGATTATCTGATTCTTGAAGCTCAATTTGATCCAGTTGCGAGCGTGGTCGCGGCGTCATTTCCGCCTCGTCTTTTTTGCGATCCAAATCAAACCATTCAAGGTGCCGGAATAGCAGACAGAGAGCTCTTGACGATTCAGCCTCGTTCTAGCTAGTGTTGTCTTAGAATTTGTAGGAATTTTAGAGAAGAACGTCTCGAATGACGAAACATTGCCGCCTGAGATGGCTAAACGGCCCTTGTCGACGGTCGTCCGATTCGGCGTCGCCGCGCACGCCTCCTGTCTGCAACTTTGCGAACATGCTCTTCAGAGCGTGGCCTGAAATGTCACGCGACGTCAAGAAGCGCGTGGAGGCGTTCGAGGCGCTCGCGGCAACGATCGAACGCATCGAGGAGGAGATCCAAAAGCTTCAAGAAGAAGAGCGAGTGACCGTCACGCTGGTCCAAGTGTTCGCTGCATTGGCGGAGCACGCTGGGATTTTCGACATCCTCCGAACGCCGCAAGACGAGCGCGCGTCGCCTCATATCACGTGAGACTGCTTCGCCTGATACGGCGTTTGTAACACTGCGCGCATAAACGACGAAGAAACCGATGATTACAACGCGTCGAAAGTTAGGCATTCATTTTTCTTTTGCATTTTTGTCTGTGTTGTTGTAAAAATACTACCAGGTACTGTACTGTACGCGAACCATTCAATCTATCTCTACTTCCGCCTCGTGGAGACATTACTGGACGTCGGTGGCGTTCATTTGACGATGCGCTCGAAGCGTCGCGCCGATGAGTCGCCGTTCTTCCTCCGTTCGCGGCATGTCTTCGCTGCCACCTGCTTCCTCACCCCGTTGCGTTGCTGACCGCGCTTTCTTCTCCGCCTCGTAATCCTTGAACTTTTTTAAAAGAGCGCCACCTGGCGCGCCACCCGCCCGAAGCACAAAACCAGATGTGACCAAGTCGTGCGCGAGACGAGCGTGTAATTCGACTGGCACGAGAGGCATCAACCTTCGAAACAATCCATCGACGGTTTTTGCAGACGTATCCTCGCGCGCGGCGTGTGACGCGTCGACGACGTCTCCCCCTCGTCGAGCCGCGACGACGTCTCCGTCTCCGTTTGACTCGAGCGCGTCCACCCTTTTCTCCTTTTCGTTCATAGTGACATCCGTCACGTCGGCGAACGTGCGTCTAAGTATCTGTGCGCCGGATAAAAGTTTCGTTTCGTCATCCTCGCGGTACTCGCGCGCGACGCGCGTCATCGGCCCGAGAGCTAAAAATTCCTCCTCCGCCCTGTGTAAGTTTTCGAGCGAAAGCAATCGTTCGTCAGTCGACCGAGATCGCGTCTCGACGAATCGCAGCACAAGAAAAAAAGCGACGTACCACCATCTATGTCTTCGCTCGGTCGGGAACGGTTTTGAGAGGAACACCGACACGTTGGCGGTGGGAAACTGGTACGAGATGTCTCGCGCCCGATTCTTGAGCGCGCGCAACCTCGAGTTCCATCGACTCAGGACCGCTCTTCTCTCGGCCACGTTCAGAAGGGGTATGTCTTCCGCGCTGAGCGGTGACGCCTTGGGTCGTAGCAACGCGCCGTCCGTGTGCGCGTTCACGGTTTGCGCGCGGTCGCCGTTCGGCGCGTGTCTTCCGGCAGCCTCATCATCATCATCATCATCACCGCTCGCATTCGACTCGTGCGCGTCCGCCCCGGGATTCCTCGGTTGCTGCTGTTGCGGCGGCGGCGGCGCGACGCCACCGGTGATTCCTCTCGCTCGCTTTGCCGGCGGCGCTCGCGCCGTCTTTCCCGCCTCCCTCCCGCGCGGCATCGCGCGCGAGGCACGTCTGACGCGACACGCGTCGCACGACCGACGTCTGATTCGCCTCTTCGTCGTCGCGCTGTCGAACATAGCCCTACGACGAATATAGACCACAAAACAATGTGAACGATGAATACAAAGTCGTGCGACGCACAAATCGGCAATCATATATATATATAGTACAAGACCAAAGTTTGGTCAAATGTGCGTTTGACCAAACTAATTTTGAAAACGACGCGTTTTGAGTGACGTTGTCGACGCGTCGGAAACCATTCCCCGTCGCCGCGCCGGAAGAAGACGAAGAACGGCGCGACGCGCGCACCGCGGTGATGGGGTCGAAGAAAACAGAGGTGCGGACCCGCAGACGAACCCGGCGACCGCGAAGTCGCGCGGCGGCGATTCGGGCGCGATTCGGTTGCGCGACATGCACACGCGAAAACGCGTCGCGCGCAGCGTTGACGCCGCTCGCGAGCCCGGCGATGACGCGATGGCGTGCGACGCGGCTCGAAACGCTCCGGCGTAAATCCGTTTCGCCGTCGACCGCTCGCATGTGCGTGCGCGCGCGCCGTCGACGTCGCTGGAGGCGCGATCATCCAGATTGTCAGTCAGCCGGTCGGTTGTCGGCGGATGTGCAGATGTGGTAGGGGGTGGGCGGATTAAGAAGACTAGGACGATACTGACTGACCAACGCGGCTTGACGCGCGCAGTTGAAACAATCACGCTTGTTTGACGTTGGTGTGAAAGTCCAGGCAGAGAATCGCGCAGCGAATGGTGGCGTCGCCAAGCGTGTGAGTGTGGCGGAGTTTCACGCTCTGATTGAGCAGTTCAAAAAGGGTGAGCGTCCGAAGTTGCATGACATGGAGGTTGATTTTCCCGTGCGAATCAAGCAACGTGTTGGATTCTCCATCGAATGCCACGATGGTCAATTACGCGGCGATACCAAAGCGTGGGCGACGGTATATTTCGACTCGCAACGGTGTCGGTACGTCGTGGCGTGCGGACGCAACAAGACTCATACTCAGGATTTTGTGAATGCGCAGGCGCCCGACGCGCTCGTTTTGGAGGGTCTCGTCGCGCCGTGGAACAAAAAATTTTACCAATTTCATTTGAGCCACGTGCGCGAGAAGTATGCGGCATTACCAGACGACGAGAAAGTCCGACGCTGGAATGCGACGCGAGACAAAGTCATCAACGTGGATGGACGCACGTTAACGTATCGCGAAAAAAAACTTCAAAAGAAAAAGAGAGAACGCGATACCATCAGAAATATGCACGACCAATGTTTGTTCGCTGAGATAGCGAGCGAAAACTCGACGTTGATGCAGCAATTCACCGAATTGAAGCGTGTGTATAATCTTTCACTTTATTCGCCGTCGCAACGGCGCGAGCTTCGTGACAAAATCATGACGTCAAAATATCAGTGTTTACAATGGACTAACAACGCTTTGACCCCGACTGGTAAGTTCGTCTCGATTTACGATCTCACGAACCCGGACAACTTTGATGAGGTCTATGCCGGCTTTTCACGTTGGGCTCCACACACCCCAGGGTACCGTCTTGAAGCTTCGAGCGCCGTGCGTTACACGTACGGCCGAGAAGCGAACAACATGTACGTGCTCGATGTTGCGAATGATTTGCCTCTTTACGAAGCTGGCGGTGACGAAAGTTCCGTGGAGGCATTTGTGCAGGCGAAGATGAGACAAATCGGTGTCAACTGCCTTCATGGCGAGGTGTACCGCACCGCTATCGGCGGTTCCTACACCGAGGAAGAAAAGACGTTGCGGAAAACGCTCGTAGAAGACGGTTTCAGTGACGCTAGCGCCAAACGTTTCATGGCACTCAAACGTGCGGCCGAAACGCGAGGAAACATTTTTGTCTCTTGTTTTCCCAAGGGTAAGGGCGGTTGGCAAGGGAAGACTTTGCGGCGTCGCGGCCATCCTGGAGAGCGGAGGATCCCTGTGAAAACCGGAATCGACCTCGTTCGCCGAAACGCTCATTATGACAACGTGGCGTCAACCTCCACTCGACCGCGACCGCGACCGCGCAACGTGAATTGATAACGAATAGTAACGAACAGTAACGATTAGCACCGCCCACAATTGATGAGTTGTCCGACGCTCACTAATACCCGGTGGAACTCCAACAAGTCAACGGCCCCAGAATCAAGCTCGTGATGGGCGCGTCCACTTTCGCAGCTGCCCTCGGGGCCGTTAGCGGTGTCGGAATCGCGGCGTTCGCGAACGGTTTGCGTAGATTACCCGTCTTCTCTGGTACGTCGCGCGCGGCAGCGCACGTTAAAACTCGCCCGCTCGATCATTCTTAGGGTTGTGCTCCCGGTGACTCGACGGACGCACGCCAGCGAGACTGTCGCCGCCCTGTGTGCGATGAGTTTTAAACTGACGTTACCACCACGTTTGACCATAATTTAGATCCTTGGAAGCACGCCGTGGCGGCTGGAGTGGGCGCGGCAGGGCTCATGTATAGCGCAGACGTTGAGACTCAGCTCAAAGCTGATGTCGAACAGCTTCGCACGGCGCGTGCTGCCCAAAACGCAGAGTTCATGAGCGAGATTCGTGCGAAGCGTTAGATCTAGGCAAGCAGCACCTATGAGAAATGTACATATAATATTAATAGTTTCACACGAGTACTCATCCTAGGTACACTGTACACGATACATATCACCGAAGCGGTGATGGAATTCACGACTTGAGACTCGCTACGCTTCCTCTGCCAGGCTTGCCAGGCATATTTCACTTTGACAATGACGCAAATTCGAACCTCGTAGACCACCTAATCCATCCTTTACGAAGCCGATTGGTTTTTCCTGGGGAATACCCGCATCACGGTCCATCATTCTATCGAACTCCATGTGCTCGTTTGACGATTTTGAGGATGAGGAACTCGCAGAAATTCTTCGGAGCGCCTCATCATCCTGAGACTTGCGAGCCCGATCTATTTTCATTTTCGAAGGTTGCTCTTTCGACTTGGCGTCATCATTCGCTAGAGCGCTCAAATCAGGACAACTCTGCACAGACTGCATAATGGCAGCCTTGTCGTCCACCTTGACAAACCTACCTTTGACTCGAGGTAACGACTTTGCCAGCTTCTTGCGACACTCATACCGCACAGTCGGCTTCTTCAATCCAAGTAACCGACGCTCTTTCTTAGCGCGATATCTGTCTAGTTGCTCTTGTCTTTCTTTGCTAATGACGCGTCTGGGCATGCTATGAAAGAAAGCGCTCGGCATTGGCACCTTTGCCGGAGGTCCACCCGGCAAGCCGTGGCTTTGAAGCGCCGGGTTACCGTGACCAGACCCTAGCGGAGATGGTCTCTGTTCGAACGCTGCGCGAGAATTTGCCATGGCGTAAGCCCGGAGCATCGAATCTTCGACTGAATGCCCATTATGTAGGCTGTGCGCGACGGAATCGAGAGCTTCGGTAATTGATTTGGTACACTCGGCGTCAAAGACAAGGGATGACCCGTCATTTCCTTGCGCGATCATGTCGAAGATTGAATCGAAAGGGTCTTCCGCGGCGTTTGGTGTGCCGATAGGCGATACCACCTCGTGTGATTCCTCGCTCAGTCGAGAACTTCTGTCTCCGTCGTCACTCAAGGACAGCCAGCGCTCAATTTCCCTCATCGACTGCGTCTCATCGCTTGGATGCGAAGATCTATTCGCCGCATTCGTATGCAACTTGACACTCTCAAAGTTGACCGCTCCACAACGCCCATTCGACCACTCGTCTGCTACATAAGCTCCTCCTCTGAATCGCTCGGGGCTAGTCTTGGTGAGGCTCGACTTGGCGCGCCATTCCTCTATACTCACCCTTCGATGTCTCGCGGCAACCTAAGACAACGCGCACGTACACGACAAATACAAATCGCCTCGTCAGTCTCTCATCGCGTCCCTTGCATCCTTATATCGCATCCACCGCAGCGAATCGCGTCAACGATGTTAAATCAGCATCCATCGCCGTTATCCACGTTGGATCAAGCCAGTCACTACTGTATGCCCATACAGAACAGCCGCGACACCCACGCACCTCATTAGCCGAGTGCACGACCACGTCGCACTGTGCGCACAGAAACGCCTCTGCTCGCGTCGATCGATCGATCCATCGTCGTCAGTCTCTCCGAACGCTAAAACATTCCCACTTTTATTTATTTCACGAAATATTTAACGCGTCGGGTCCGCGCTCCCGTCGCGCATCAGTGTTGATTGATTTTTTCCCTCGATTCGCGCATGCTGACGCGGACGTCGTTTTCTAACCGACGCGCGTCCTCTCAACGCACCCGCGACGCGTTCCGATCGCTCCGCGTCGCGCGTACACGTTTGATAAAATATTCTCGATCGATATCACGTACCATCCGCCGCGCAGTACGTCGTCGCCGCTTCGCGCGCGCAGTGCGCGCACGGCGTCGAACGCATCGCGTGCGAGAGTGCCGAAAACGGACTCGGAACGCCGCGAATCTCGTTGAAACCGAATCGGCTAAAACGATCGATGGTTTTATCGATTGATTCGGTTGCATCGATCGATGATTTTATCGATGAGTGTTTTTGATCGGGTACCTTATGATTCACATAGGTATTTAGTATAGGACTGGATCCACAAGGTCGACGGATTTCGATCGAAGCCCGCGCGCGCGAGACGACGACGCGGTTTCGATTGTCGTTGGTGATTGGTCGACGTACGAAGTAGAAAAACAAAGGAAGGATGTCAGCGAGTGTGACGACGACGCGATCCTGCGCCGCGATGACGTCTTCGTCGTACAGTCGAACGATGCGTGCGTCTTCTAGAAGACTGAGGGCGTCATCTTGTGAGTCATCTTCTTCTTCGTCGTCTTCGGCTGTGCGAACGCGCCGAAGGATGACAGTGACGCGAGCGATGGGATCGTCCCCGCCGAATTTCGATGAAATGACTAGCGGACGGGAGAGAAGGTATTACATGGTTGGTGGTAAAGGCGGGGTTGGGAAGACGTCATTGTCGTCGTCGTTGGCTGTCAAGTTCGCGGAGAGCGGACACAAGACGCTCGTGGTGAGCACGGATCCCGCGCACTCGTTGTCAGATTCTCTGGCGCAAGACGTGCGTGGGGGGATGCCGGTGGAGGTGTCAGACACGGATGGGATGTTGTTCGCGCTCGAGATTGATCCGGAGAGCGCAAAGGCGGAGTTTACCGCGTTTGCGAGAGAAAATGACATGGGCACCGGGGCGAAACAATTTATGAGTTCCGTCGGTTTAGGTGGGTTTGCGGAGTCAATCGCAGATTTGAAACTCGGAGAACTTTTAGACACGCCGCCGCCAGGGTTGGATGAGGCTATCGCCATCGCCAAGGTGCTGCAGTTTACAAAGGATGAAAAATTCAGCAAGTTTACGCGCATCGTCTTTGACACGGCGCCCACGGGACATACGTTGCGTTTACTGTCGCTCCCGGACTTTTTGGATGCATCCATCGGTAAGATTGTGCGTTTACGACAAAAACTCACGAGTGCGACGGATGCAGTCAAGGGTATCTTTGGCGTCGGGGAGGATAAGCAAGACGACGCAGTGGAGAAACTCGAGCAGTTGAAGGCGCAAGTCAAGGAGGTGCGCAAATTGTTCCGTAACAAGGATACCACAGAGTTTATCATCGTCACCATTCCCACAGTTTTAGGCGTGAGCGAGTCTGGACGATTACTTCAGAGTTTGCGAGAGGAAGACGTACCATGCAAACGTCTCATCGTCAATCAGGTGTTAAAGGTGGACGTCAATGAGTTCAAGTCGGCCGCGGCCGAAGCCAAGGGCGCCGTGGAGTCCATGGCCTCTCGTCTCTCGGGTGCTGACGCAGAAGAGTTTGCCAAACTCACCGAACTCAACGCAAATGCATTAAAGGCTGCGCAAGCCGCCGTCAACTTTTGCAGCATCAAGGAAAAGGATCAGTCTCGCGCCTTACAAATGTGCGACGACGACGCCGGATTGAAGACGCTCAACCGCACCGAAGCGCCCCTCTTTGACATGGAAATCCGCGGTGTTCCCGCGCTAAAGTTTTTTGGCGATCAAGTCTGGAGATAGTTTTTTATAATACACACCATTACCACGTGTCCATGTCACCGTAACAATCTATGAATCCTGGTTTAAAAAAATGAACGCCCCACGTGCTCGCTCAAAGCTACAGCCGGTCAGATCCTCACACCACGAAGCGCAGAGACACGCGCGCGCGAGCGACAGAGAAGAAGGCACCCGACACCATGAATCAGGCGGACGTGGATAAACAAATCAACCAGGTGCGCGACGACGACGACGACGACGACGACGACGACGACGACGACGACGACGCGACGTGCGTCTCATCGTCAACCCGATGAGTTTCCACTCGAAAAACGACGACGCCGACAACGGAGGAGAAACCCGATGGAACACTGACCGGAACGACCAAATCGAAATGTATGACAGATGGTTCAATTCATCAAACAAGAGGCGAACGAAAAGGCGCGCGAGATTGCCATTGCAACGGAGGAAGAGTTCAACATTGAGAAACTCTCTATGGTGGATGGCGAAAAGATCAAAATAGCAAAGGAGTACGAACGCAAGGAAATGACGGTGGACACGGCGAAGAAAATCGAAGAATCGACGGGAAGGAACTCGATGAGACTTAAAGTGTTGTCGGCTCGCGAACAAGCGATGCAGACGGTGTTGGAGGAGGCACGAGTGAAACTCGGAGAGTTGACTATGAACGCCGAGCGTTACCGTCCGTTGTTGACGTCTCTCATCGTTCAAGGGGCGAAAAAACTCGGAGATACGAAGATTATCGTCCGTTGTCGCGAGAGCGACGTTCATGTGGCGCGAGAGGCGATCAAGGCGGCGTCGGCAGAGATGCCGGGGTCGACGGTGACGCTCGATGAGTCGACGAGACTTCCAGCCGCTCCGGCGTGTGTCGGCGGCGTTGAACTCACAAATCCGTCCGCCACCATCATCTGCGATAACACACTGGACGCGAGACTTCGCATCGCGTACGATCACGCCACTCCTGGGATTCGTGCCCAGATTTTTGGGTTGTCCGGGGCGGCGGCGCACGCTCGGGAGCAACAGCAACAGCCGCAGCAGGTGTCTGAGCCACAGACGGACAGTTTGATCTCCCTCTGATGTAGCCGACTGAGTAGCCACACGCACATGCAAACCAATTAAAAACCTAGCAGTACTTCTAACAAACACTAGTCATTATCATTACAACACAAACCCGTCCCTACCTCGCCCCGAACGTCGACGGAGGCTTGGCCAAGCGTCCGCTTGCCGTCGTTCGCACAGCTTCAGCTTCAGCTGCAATCTCTTCGTTCACTTGCGACGTCGCGCTACTGATTGAAAACAACCGTTCGTCAACCTTGAACGGCTTGACCTTTTTCTGCGTCGCGCTCTTCGTCTGCGCCAACGCGCTCTCGAAACCCTTTAAAACGTTTCCATTCGCGCTGTGATCTGTCAGGTAGGACGTCTCCAGGTCGTACACTTGTTTTTCGATCTCCTTCGTGTCGGCTTCGATTCTCTCCACGCGTTGCTTGAGGTGGTTCACCGCGGAAGTGGACAACGACCCACCGGCGGCGGCTCCTGTCATCGTATCAACGATCTGGGCGGGCGTCTATCTATGAGGGGAATCGCACGCACTTCGTCAGCATCTGTGCATTCTCTTGCAACAACTGTTGCCGAGCGGCTCTGAGTGTGCCCAAAATTTACAGAAAACGACAAGGCGCACAATTCAATGGTTTACGACGACGGATCGGTGACATGGGGGATGAATACATGTGCTAACAATGCTATTGCGATGATCGCGGGGTTTGAAGGAGTAATCCGACGAGGGCTTCGTGATAATCGATAGATTTTGGCGACGTCGCGAGACGTTCGGGAAGAACGTCGCAGAGCGAGCGTTGAGCGGCGACAATGGCAGATCCGATCGGTGGTGGGATCTCTGGGCCTTTTCTGTCGAATCTGGTGAATCCGAGACTTTGACGGAGCGCGAGGGCGGATGATTGTTCCTCTCGGTGTCGTTGGCGGAGGGCTTCGTCCAATGCGGACGATGGGAAAACGGAATCGGCGTGGTCATTCTCGAAGGCGGGAGCGACAAAGAGCGACCCAGGAATACACGCATCGCAGCGCGCGACTAAACCGTCTGATTCCGCTCCATACCTGTTCCTAATATATAGCGCGGATGGATAAAGTGCAGCCGCCGCGCTGCTCGTGCCGGTGCACATCGAAACGACGGGGTAGCGAGACGGAATTTTGTGATCGGCCAAGAATTTTCGGCGCGCAACATACGTCAAGTCTTGAATCGGTTCCATCAGGCGAGCACCCTCACCCTTCGGTGCGCTGAGCAGAGCTTCGAGTAAACTTCCCACGCCATCTAAGAGTGGGGCGCTGAGCAAGTCTGTCGCGATCGGTGATCCGCCAAATGGACTCTGAACGCATATGATACCGCGCACAAAGTGCATCATACGCTCGTCATGAAGCGCCACGCAAGCGCCAGAGTCGATGCCACCTTTGGAGTGACCGATCATAATGACGCGTTTCTTCGTCTCATCGTACAATTGCTCAACCTCGTACGCGAGAGCGTCGGCGTTTGACGCGACCGAACCTTCGCCGTCCACGCAACGCGAGATGCGACAGTCGACTCCTAGAGCGCAAAAATGGGAACACACATCCTCGTAGTAGCCAGGATAGTATGACGCGTACAAGCCTGGTACAAGCAAGTAGACGTACTCAGAATCGAGCAAGCGCCCTCTGTTTGTGACCACTCGGGCTAAAATGTCCTCAAATTCCACAGTCGCATCAGTGAAACCGACCTGCGCCGCTTCTTCCGATAACCAACCAATGTCACCCTTACTCGCAGCTGTGTCCGCGAGCGTGGCTTGAAACCGACGCAATAAATCTCTAGGGACTTCTGACCACGTTTCCCGCGCATCTATGAACGCAATCGCCGCCTCTCTAGCCGCTTTCATTCGTCTTGTGCTATCGCCAGCCGAGCGGTCAAGCCACTCCGCCGCCTGAGTGGCGCTTTTGAGATCCGTCGCGTCGCGCAATCTCTGCAAAGCATATCTAAGCGCTTTCGGATCGACGAATGACCGCGGTTCGATGAAAGGCAGCCGCTGAGACGCGGAGCCGCTGAGACGCACTAGTGCGTCCTCCTCCTCCTCCTCCTCCTCCTCCTCCTCCTCATCGATTCGTCGCTGGTTCGAGCCTTCTTCGTTCTTCGTGGCGCGCCTGTGAACGCCAGATCTGTTCACCGCCCGCGAAAACTTTGTGCTCGACCGCTCGCGCGTCGCCGCGAGTCGGGCGTGATGCGCGCAGGCGTGGCTGCTGCTCATTATGAAGAGCGGAGACAGTTATCTATGTCCTTTTCAATTTCTAATTGAAAGCTATGCCGAAGCGTGTTGCTAATTTCTGAGCTGATTCTAAGGTTTGAGTGTCACTGTGCTGCGCAGATTGGACGATCGAATGCGCGATTTCTTTGAGCGCTTCGACACCTTTGGGCGCTGCGCGAAGCCATTCTTCCGGTAACGCGTCTGCTATTTGCGTGAGAGCTCTGGCACACTCTGCCGCATCGACGAGCAACAGTCTAACGTACGGAACGATACGATCTGCCACTAAAACTTCGGCAATTATGCGCTGAAGTACTAGACGATCGAGGATACCGTCGAACGCGAGACAGCTTCTGATGATGTCCAACGATAGCTGGAATTGCACCGTCGCGTGACTACGAGCAGTCGCTGAACAAGCCATGATGACGGGGGAATAAGTTGGTAAGACACACTCTTCTGCACTGCGCTTGAGCCTTCTTTGGAGCATCATCAATACTTCTTTGGAATCTTCGTTCTCGGAGGGCTCGACGTAGACAAAGATATCCTTCAAAGTTGTCGAGAGCGCTTTCGACTGAGTCACATTTCTCGGTTCCCACCATTTCTCTACCGCCTCCTCGGCGATCGGAAGAATGATGTTCCGTACGATATTTGGCAGTAAATTGGCGTCTTCATCGTTTTCTTCCATTTTCCCATCGATTAAACCGTAATTAAAGAGCTCTTTATACCATGACATGTCGTCGAGAGCCGTCGGAACCATCGATCCCGTCGCCGGAAACAAAGGAGACCATCCGATCAGCTCCAGGCGTACGAACGGCGCGAATAAGCTCGGTACGGATAGAGACATGTATGTATTTTTGTAAGAGTTCAAATGCGTGCGCTTCCATTCCTCAGCACGTCTCTTGACAGCGCGCAGCGTGGAAAATTCTTCCGACGCATCCTTGAGCAAAGCGTTCGCCGCCTCTTGGGCCTCTGACCAATCTTTGTGGAATAAATCAATCTCACGCTGATCCTCAACTTTGAAAGAAGAATCGTCATCTTCTCTTCTCCGCTTAGAACGTTCTTTAGCCTTTTCGCGCATTGCGATGTTCAAATCTCTGCCCATGTCGTCAAATCTCTCGTGGTCCAGTCTCTTGACTTCAAAGACGGCTTTATCCGCTGCCGCGACCGCTGCTGCGGTTGCTTCGCTTTGCGAACCTCCCTTCTGTAGAACGGAATTTATGGCGCTTACAGCGGCTTCAGCTTCAATCAGGCTTTCCTCACATTCAGTGGCGATGGCCTCCGTAACGGCTGCGGCACGAGCTGCATGGAATTTCTTGTAGTGCGCCTCGAGCTCCGCCAACAGCGCCTCTTTGTGATAGAGCATCGCGCAAGCGTCCCTAAAATAATCTCGCAGCTTTTGCGTGTATACGTAACGTTCACTAGCACCCTTGAGCTCTTCCTCGTAAAACTGCAGAGCTTGTTGGCTCTTTTCGGTATTCTCTTCAGCGCGAACCGCTTCTTTGCGAGCTGTCGAGCTCGCTAATTGAGCCGCCTCGAGCGCACTTCTAAGACTACCAACTGCGTCTATACCGCCTTGTTCGACAGAAACTCTCTCACCCGAGCGATTACCGACGTTTGCCTGCGTACTTCGCACGGCTCGCTTCATGTCTGGTTCGTCCTTGAACACTCTGAGAAGTTGTGCGCGCTCAAACTCATCTATATCTTCCGCATCAGAGCCAGCAAGCTGGTCATGATCAACGAATTGCGCTCTCGCATCTTGTCGCGCGCCCTTGAACGCCACGTGCTCGGAGTTTCTAGAATCTAATTCAATATAGTCTGGAGCCGCAGCTGTTTGTTGTCGCGCAGCTTCGCGTTTAGCTTTGGCTTCGGCGATAGTCTTCTCATCGGGGATCTCCGTCATCACGATGTCTTCTTCATACGAAGTCGTCACGACACGCGCAGGCGGCGGTGGCAACCATTCTTTATCCTCTTTTTTCCCAAATACGTCACCAACCATCCTAAAGCCTGACGCTTCAGCTGCCGGCGTTCCGGCATGCTCCTCCGGACGATCTCTGAGCGTCACCTGTTCGCTCGCGAGCGCTTTAAGGGAAGCCAAGTCATACGAACGTCCCTCGTTAGATGTCGCGGACGCCTTTGCCTCCTTCTCGTCACCTCTTCCGAGCTGCATTGCGCGCGGCGCTAAACCTCTGCGACTCTTGTTCTTCGTCTTCTTCAGCAACACGCCCGCCCCATCGTCGTCACCTTCCCCCTCACCGCCGTCGTCGTCGAATGACAACAACTGCGCCGACTTACCCCCGCCCGACTTTTTCTTTCGAACGTTCATCCTACCACTCGCGCCGCTCGCTTCCGCGCGCTCTTTCGAGTCCTCATCCTCGTCGTCATTTCGCACCTTCTCGGACTCGTCGCGCTTCGTCCGACGACGAAACGACATCGCGCGATCGAAGCTGCGTCACCGATCGCGTTCGTTTGTTCGCCCCACGCGCCTCGGCACACCGAGTTGGGCGACGTCCAACCGCCGTCCGCAAGTGACGCACTGAGAGCCTCCGACAGCAGCAGCTCAGTACTTCATAGTCAAACGCGAGTACGCTCGAACCATCGATCCCGGTGTGATTCGACGTGAAGACTCGCAACTTGACTGCGCGAGTTAGTCTCGATCGACTGCATTGACATTAGCGCGTCTCAGGACGCGATGAACGTCACTACCGGCGAGCGACGTTCACATCTGGATGACTTTAGTTTTGAAGCTGTCCTGAGGCGTTTGGATCAAGCTTCCGACGCGACGGCGTCCACGTCTCGCAATGGACGCGATGAAATCGAGCGCGTTATTCAGGATGCGTTTGATGCGCTCGATCGATGCGGTGCGCATTTGCGGCGACGGATGGAAGGTGAAGTGTTGAAACGCATCCAGGTGCAGTTGAAAAACGCGCGCTCGCGAGACGGAGAGCGACTTCGTCGAAACGATGATGGATGCGATAGAGTTGGTGATGTTTTATATTATATGCGTCGAATGGTGCACTCTCATCAGTGTTCACCGGGCGCTCGAGTAAACTGCGCTCGCGTCGTGGCAGAGGCGACAATAGGTGGGATATTGGATTCAACTGACTGGCAAAGCATAATCGATTGTATCCCTTCGACGCCGGTGACCGCTGATTCCATACTGGCGATGGCATCCCCGAACGCTCGAGTTGGTGTTGGATCTCGAGATTGGGCTCTGACAATCGGCGCAGCCGCGGCTTCATTCGCCAAGGGTGACATGGAGATGACGAGAGAGTTATTTGGTTTGATCGACGGTAAACTGCGTGGGGGTGTCGGCGCACGGGTCGTCGGCCTCACTCTTCTTCACGCTGCGATTGCCGTGGAAGACTTCATTACGAGCGACGACTTGGTTTTGGCGGTGCATAAAGCTCTCACCGCAGTGAGTAGCTGTCCGATTGAAAACGGTTTTGCGTGCATAAGCGCAGGCATGCGCTGCGTGTACGCCGCGGCGAGGTCTCTTTCGTTGCAAGATGTGTCAACGCTGCGAACTTCTTGGCTCCAACCAAGACTCGAAGCCCAAGGGTTCAAGTGGAGTAAAACGAGCGAAAACGATCACGCGTTAAAACTATCTCTTGTTGAGTATCTGAAAATTCCTCGGGATGAAAGGCTTGAAGTGACGGCAATGACTGCCTTTTTGATCGCAGACTTGCATCTGGTTGGCTATGTGGATGCTGAAGGCTTCAGACAAATGGTTGTTCATGGCGTCGTCGATTTGGAAAGTCCCTCTTTCCAGGCGCTGAATTCGACTGAGCGCGCACTCGGACGAACTGTTGCGTCGGCTGTCATCGCAACGCAAATGAACCTGATCCACACTCTCTACGTCGCCCCAGGTCATGAGCACGATGGAGATGACGAAGTGAAGATCAAGATAGCTCTCGAGGGCAGCAAAATACTGTGTGGCAAAGCTCTTGATCTCCTTCGACTTGAACGTAACAACGCCATCAGCTTGCCAGGTAACGCCGCGTCAAAAGTCGAAGAGTTGACGACTGATGTTCATTCGAGCTCTTTACTTGGAGTGATGAGCTATGCTTTGACTACCGAGTCGATAGAAATAGAGGAAAAAGAACGGCACAGACTTGTCGCATGGTGTTGTGAGAAGTTGAGGGGTCGATTCGTCACCGCACCGGATAGTTCACTGCGCGCCACTGTCAACTCTGGATGCATTCAAGCAATGTTGCACCTCTTAGAGAGCTCGGAAGATGTGAAAATGCGCAATACTTGTATGTCTGGGCTTTGCGTGTTGATTGATCTCTGTTCAGTTCCAGAGACGCTCTATAAGCTCATAGAGTTGCTTGCGTTCAAAACACCTTCATTAGAGTTGCTTGGGGCAGAGAATCGAGACGAAGACAGCCGACGCACAGCATATGTTATCGCCGCCATGCATTGGGTGATCTCTAGATTGAAAGCTTCATCAGATTTAGCTCAAGCGCAAGAAACTCTCAACTTGTTTCGGCGACTCTTCATACTTTTACCGCGTTGTGAATTCCAGACGTGGATGGTGCACTTCACGAATGCGTACGCAGGTGCTGCGCTGTGGGTTGGGCAGATTGAAAAGGATGTTCTCATCGATACCGAACGGGTTCTGGCGGATGCGACAGCGCGAAAACACGTAGAGTCGTTCGATTCACGTGATGATATCGGTGAAGTACGCCTCGAGTGGTTGAAGAATTTACACGTCCGATCAAGCTGGCTTGAAGAAGCGTTTCAAAGTCTGCTTCACGATCCTCTTCTTGCGGCTCACTTCACTTTGGATTTGGTGGTCATCATGTCAAAGTCGGTTGACATGGGTACAAAAGGTGCGGCAGATGAGTCATTTGACGCGTCGTTTTGGCCTTACAAGAGCGAAAACCCTCTCATGCACCCACAAGCGCCGCTCGGACCTGGCGGTATTCTGGCTACTAGCGCGTCGGCGCTCAAGTTTATTCTCGAACAACTTGACAGCCGATACAGCGGAAGTTTGGGTGCTAAAACGCTAGAAGAAAGCAGAGACGAGCTCAAAGGACTTCTCAACATGACGAAATATACTTTACAAGCCGTGACTGCGGCAGGAAAAGCGATAAAAACGCCGGGAGGTGTGAGCGTTGGGCGTGTCGCACATGTCGGCGCCAAGACACTCATATCCGTCGCAAAGAACCTTACCAAGGTGGTCTTGGCGGTTCGTTCGAGCGAGTTCCCTGAGAAAAACATGGAGAAAGAGCTGATTGCGCTCACGAAGGAACTACTGCAGACATCCGACGAAGTTGAGCAAAGCAAAACGCTCGAAGCCGCACCAGGATGTCACAGAAGACGTTTTGCAGCTGGTCGCGCAGCCTTGCTACGCGCCATCAATCTGGCTGAAGTACCGACCGAGGAAGTAAAGTTTGAACTCACCAAGATTCGTCGACGAAGACGCTCCAAGCGTGAATCTGAGAAGCGCGAACGCATCCCACCAAAACCGAGGCTGACACCGTTTGCGCGAGAAGCCGAACCAGATGACTTCATAGATGAAGACGGCGTATCAATACTCGAAGCATTCGAGCCATCGACAGACGAAGATAGCGATAGCGAAGATAACGATGACGATGCATTCGTCATGCGCGGAATGGACTAGACCGACCCGCTTGTCATAGCGTAAAAGATTGAATTGTAAAAGTAAAAGTGACTCGAGGTAAAAATCCAAAATCCACTTTTTTCACTGGGGGCCTACTGCACTGCGCGCGCGCGACGATGTCGACGACGATCGGATCTCGTGCCCTGGCCGCTGTCGTATACATCTCCGAGGGTCGACGGACCGCAGTCTTGGATGTCATAGAGGGAATTGCGCGCAAAGCTACGCGCACGAGGCCGGTTGCGCTCGTGAATGTGTTCAGAGACGCAGCCTATAACAGGACCGGCTTCACCTTTGCCGGCGCCGACGTGGATGAGATACGCGTCTCCGCGCTCGAAGTCGCCGAGGCGTCTCTGAAAGAAGTGGACATGAGAACACACGACGCTTCGCATCCACGCGTCGGCGTCGTCGATCACGTGAGCTGTCACTCTCTGACGGGCGGGCGGCGAGACGCGGCCGAGTTGGCGCGAGGAATTGGTTCTGGTCTCGGGGACTTTGGCGTACCGGTTAAGCTTTACGGCGATGCCGCGCGCGATGCGGTGACATTGGATGAAATTCGTCGTCAGAGTGGGTACTTTAGCGGGGCGAAAGATGGAGCGTGGGCGGGTAAACTCTTGGCTGAAAGCAAGCTCGTCTTCGACTACGGGCCGGATGTCATTCCAGAGGAAACTGGTTTTGCAATGGTTGGTGCCGTGCCTTGGGTGTGTAACTATAACGTCCCGTTGATCTTTAGTGGCATTGAAGGTGTCGATTCTGAGACGTTGTCGAAAGAAGCGCTCGCATTTGGTAGAGTGGTCGCTCGGCGCGTCTCTGGTCGAGGTGGAGGTTTGCCAATGGTGCAATCGATGGCCTTGCCGCACGGTGCAAAGGTTGAAGTGGCGTGCAACTTGTTAGACATCGCGGTTAGCTCTACGCAAGACGTACAGGAGGCCATCGCGGCGGTCGTGAATTCTTTAGATGTCGTCGAATACCTCGGCGCCGGGGCGACGGTCACCGTGGAAGGTGGTTACGTGACCAATCAGAGCATTGAGAGCATCGTAAACGCAGTCCGACGTCTGTAAAATATAAGATAGATTCGCTACAAATCAGCAACTTTTTAAGCTCTACTAACTAACCGTCGTCTCTATTTGAAGCATTCAATCAGTTCGCAACCGAGCAACGGCCAACCGAGGCTTTCACGGATTCGAGTCAACCTCTTGGACTGTTCCCCGAGATCGCCGATCGGCGTCATGAATGGATATACGTACTTGACATCGATTGCGAATGACCGGAAGAGCACCAGCGGCCCGTTCGCCTGATCACCAGCCCAGTCTCGATCGGAAACTGTGTCGTTTTTGACGTAAAACTCCATCACGTCGTCGCCTAGCTTCCCCTTGGTCTTAAATCTCAAGTACGACCCCGCTTCACCATCCTCACGCATTATAAATTCACTATCAGGTATCGCTTCCAGCGTTGCGTCCAACAACGCGTTCGCGGCGTCCTTCGCATCCCGAAAGGTGTTCGGAGCACTCCATGCAGGTGCATACTTATCCGCTTCTCGTGCCGACGTGCTCACGCAATTATGCTCCGGAGGGCAAGCCCTGATCCTACCATTCATGAGACCGAGCTGCAGCGGACCTTCAGGCTCCATCAAAGCTCTGGCGTTGGTCTGCGCAGACGCTTGACCAGCAAAGGTTGCCCCCAACACAGCTCCCAAGAGCGATCTTCTACCGATTACTTCAGTTCTTCTCGACGTTGCCGCGCGTGTCGACGGGGCGGGAGCGCGCTCAACGACGGAACATCGCTTATCAACGATCTGGTTGAGGTTTGGCGAGTTGGCGACAACGCGAATCATGTGCGAAGCGAGTGGAACTTTGAGGTGAGACGAGTGGGATTGGTACTTTTTATTACAGCGAGCAGTGCTTGTTTTTTGCGTTGCGCGAGGCGTGAATGCTCACTTGAGCTCCGTGAGATTCGATGTCCCCAAGAGCTCGAGCTTTTCAAAGGCTGCGGCGAAATCTTCGAAAAACTTGTCTTGCGACTTGGCGTATACATCGACATAACGCTTGAACTTGGGGTCTTTGATGAGCGCGATATCACTCGGAAGCATCATGAGCTGGCCACTCGGATCCTTGTATTGGAACTTACCAGTGTCCAAGTTCGGTTCCCACTTCAAGCCCTTGAGCAGGACAAAGTAAGAGTTGTTGAACAACAGCGGCGTTCCGGTCCAGGGTCCGACGTAGCCCGACGCGTCTGCGTGACATCGGCCGAGCGCGTGCGCTCCAGAAAGAGCGACGATTTCCTTGTCGTTGAAGCCCATTCTGTAAAAGACATCTCGGAGACCGGCTTGCGTCTTCGCGCCTGGACCATCACCCTTATCGGCGTCCGGAAGGCGTCCATCCGGGGTCACTTTCGACGGGTCCATTTCGTCCACTCGTCCATATGAGAATTTCAGTTTTGGCCCGCCCATCTCTTCGATGGCGACAACACCGACGTACGCGATGAGATCTGCCCAGGAGACATCCGGATGTCGCTTCTTGATCGGTTCGAGTTTCTTCACCGCT
>JACLAB010006950.1_pt1 | contig 31100 bp, 19 predicted proteins | sample 8027921 | NCBI WGS metagenome assembly JACLAB01 (sample SAMN15725117, study PRJNA655200) | protist metagenome | isolation source: fluorescence activated cell sorting (FACS) single amplified genomes of... | place: USA: West Boothbay Harbor, Gulf of Maine | collected 2000-07-19 | reverse complement strand
AGCGCCGCGACGCAAACGCCGGCGTACGAAGAAGAAGAAGAAAAGGAGGAAGAATCGACGGAAACCTCGAACCCGTTCGCGAAAATGCTGAAAAAGTCCAAGTCGGTGCAAATGACGAAAGCTGCGCAAGGCGAACGAGATTTTGATACGGCGATCAAGGAGAGAGTGTCCTCGAAAGCGGCGGCGGCTTTGATGGAAGCGACAGATACGAGCACCGCGAAGTGGACGTTAACGCCAGACTCCTCGACGACGAAGAAACGTTTGGGTAAGATCAACTTGAAAAACGGTGACGTTTTCATCATTGGGAGAGAGAAAGGAAATGGCGTAGACGTGAGCGTGCCGTTACCGTGCGTCTCTGGCGTCCATTGCCAACTCGAAATGGAGAGAAATAAGTTATACGTCACGGATTTGGGATCGACCAACGGAACGTACGTGGACGGATTTCAGTTGCGAAAGAACAACCGATTTCGCATCTTCAATCAATCTGTGGTCAGATTAGGCGCGGAGAACAGAGACGGGGAAGATTACGCCAGTTTTGGAACCGATTTAACCGGCGCAGATGAAATGGAGAAGAACTCAGAATACGGACAGTTGAATTATTTCATCGAATTTTTGGGAGGTCCGAAGGTGGTCATCAACTTCATCTTCATCAACTTGGCTTTCCAAGGTACTTTCTTCATTCTTTTAAAGTACTTATAATATAATATAATATACTGCTACTACTACTACTATTACTACTATTACTATTGCTATCGTTCTTAATGCTGCTCTTCTCTGGTCCAGTACGCGCGCGCATTCATTTTTTTTATACATTCGATACGGACCCGTTTTCGGTGAAAACGCTCTTTCGTTTTTGTTTACGCTCAGCCAAGTCTCGCTTCTCCTCGCACGCCTTCACGCACATTAACAACGCTTCTTTGGCTCTCACTTTACGTATCGCGTTTCGTCTCGCGATTGCTTTGTTCTCTCGTTGAATAAAAAACGCTCGGATTAACGGAACTGCAAAGAAAAAGATGGCGTAATAAACCATCGGTTTGTACATCCATTGCGCGAGCTTTGGAAAAATCTCAAAGAAAGCAACCAGAGCTGGAGGTTGCTCGATAATGATTTCCTCGTCGTCTGGTCCCGCATTTAAGAGTTTGTTTTGCGACTCTGAAAACTGACCGCCGCGTCTTCCCATCGATCGTCGTAATTGCGCTCTCGTGACTGTTCGTCTCGGCGCTTTAAAATCCAATCCGCCGACGCGATAAAACAGAAACAACAAAAACACGTTGAATATTCCAGTGAATACGACTAACGGACCTTTCACTCCGTACTCGAACACTGGCTTTTGTTTTTCATAAATCGGTGGTGGGATTGGTGGAGGCGCAAACTTTGCGATTTGCGCGTCCGTTTTGTTCTCTTCAGCCGTGACTTGGAAAGATGGAAAGATGTATATTAATCTTCCGTAATCGTCGGACTCGGCGTGACCGTAAAACTGTTCCAGAATTCTCAACACGTATCCTTCGTGCTGTCGCTCTTCGCGGTCGTCTAAACTGCGCGACCCGTCGTCTTTTTTAACATCGCGTCTATTTCCACCGAAGAACGAGGAAAAAAGAGATCCTCCTCCTCGCATACCTTTTCGATCTTTCTTCGACAGTAAGAACGCATCCGTAAACGCCGCGAGTTGCTCGGCGAAAACGACGCCTCGGTTTGCGCGAAGTAGCTGCGATATCGCTTTCGACCGCTCGTGCTCTAAAAATTCGTTCGGATCGCCTCTCCCAAAGACAAACGCATAAATCGATTCGATGAACGATAACTCTTTCTTTTTATCGACAATATCGTCGTCGTGGTCGTCCTCTTCGGCAATCATCAACCGGCGATACATTTCCGGGTCCGGAAAATTACTATTATTGTTGTTGTTGTAACTGTTGCTATTATCGTCGTCGTCGTCTCCTCCTCCTCCTCCTCCTCTTCCTTCTCCTCTTCCACCGGATGGTTTGACTGGAACGCCCGTTACTACGTTCGCGTTGTTATAAATATCGCCATTCAAATACACGCGTCTTCGTTCTAAATCGTCCCAATACGACAGCCACATGATATCTCTCATGTATAAATACATCCAAAATCCATCCATGTTACCTCCTCCTCCTCCACCTCCTCCAGGCCCGTATCCTGGATTCATAAACAAAGGGATCTCTCCTCCTCCCCCGCCGCGATTATCGCCACGACCGTTTGCCAAAACTAATATGAGCATCGCGACCAACGCTAAAGCGACGACGACGACCGAAACGATCAACATGACGCTAAAACTCACGCGCAAAAACGTGTAAAACGCGCGAAACGTTCGCCTTCTCAACAAAGAAGCGCGAAAAGCGGCATCTCGCGCCATGTAGACCGATCGACAGTGTCTCGGGAAGGAAAACACCACCTCGTATTTTTTCGTTTCTTCTTCTTCTTTGACTTTGTCTTCTTCTCGCTGTTGTTGTTGTTGTTCTTTCATCGTCGTCGTTTTTGCTGCTGTCGTTGTCGTTGTTTCCACCAGCGCGTCCACCTTTGAAGCGCAAATAAACACCGTTCGTCGTAACCCACTAACGCCACCGGGAAACTCCGGAACGATGGCGTGTAAATCGCCAATCGTGAACCGTTCGTTGTTCGGAAAGGCATTCTCAATCGCTCGTAGGCAATCGAACGCGTTTTTATTAGTATTATTAGTATTGTTTTGATTCTCGTCGGACATCGTCTAAATCGTCGTTCCGGTAGTAGAGAGGTATTATCGTTGTCGTTGTTGTCGATGATGGTATGAATACTCTCTTTAAGTAAGTTATGAACGAGTACGAGAGATGCCTCGAGTGAAAGATGATTACTCTTTTTTGTAACGAAGAACAGAAGAAGAAGGAGTTTTTTGGAAGTTTTTTGGTTTCACTTTTTTCTCTCTTTTCTCCCTCTAGAGCTTTGGCAGAAAGTGTGTTTTTGTGCTTCTCTTGTTTTTGCGTGGCACCTCTTTTTATGCACTTTTTTTCCTTTTCTCTCTCTTTTATCCTCTTTGGCAATCATCATCAGGATAACAGCTCTTTACTTTTTGTCCTCTCTCGTGTTTATACACTACACACTTTATATTAATACACACACACGCACACTTTAACACGCACGTAACGCGAAGAAGACGATGAGTATGAGTTTTACTGCGAGCACCACCTCTTGTTCGGCGACGAAGAGCAGCTGTTCACTTTTAAAAGGAACAAAAAAACAATCAAAATCATCGTCGTCTCGCGTGTCGTCGTCGTCACCAAAATCATCAACGAGAAGAAGAATAAAATGCTTTGCTGGCAAAAACGAAGAAGAAGAGAAGAAAAAGACTCGCGACGACGAAACGAAGAATACCACGATGGCGAAAAAAATCGTCTCCCTTTCGACGGCGTTGGGCGTGTCGCTGACGATGACGACGATGCCATTGGTGGGTGATGATGTCGCGCAAGCGTACGAATATAATCAAAATCAAATATCTCAACTCGCTGGGTTACAAGCGAACCCGGTGACGAACGCACGCGCATTGTTAAGAAACTCACTCCCGATCGATTGCAAAGAAATTCGCCAGATACAAAAAGCGTTGGAATCGATTTCGGACGATTTGAGAGTCCCGGGGGTGAAATTTTCCGGCGTCGAGGAAAGCGTCAACAAGTCTTTGAAAATCGTCAAGAACGACGCGAACAAAATAGTGGACAAAACGGCCTCGGCGAAGAAAGACCAGGTGAGACAGTACTTGAAAGATTTAGGGACAGAATTGCAAGATTTCCAAACGATTGTCGCGAACAAAGATAAGCAAGAGGTGCCAGTCGCGCAGCAAAAGTGTTTGAGTTTGGTGACGAAGATTGAGGAGGCGTTGGTGAACGAGTTTCCGTACCAAGTGCCGGCGCCGTACGACACGACGTTGCCGAGATTAGAAGGTCGAGCGACGGTTGAAATGGAGGTGAAAATTAAAGACAACGCGGTGACTCCGGGGGGTAAGCTCACGATCGTCTTGGACGGGTACAACGCGCCCGTATCGGCTGGGAACTTTACGGATTTGATTCAGAAGAAATTTTACGACGGGATGAAAATCCAAAGATCGGACGGTTTCGTCGTCCAATCCGGGAAACCAGAAAATGCGCCAAAAGGCGTGGATGGCTACATCGATCCAGCCACGGGCAAAGAACGCTCCGTTCCGTTGGAGATTATGCCTGAAAGTTCGTTCATGAAGAAAAAAGCGCCGGAATACGATTTCACGTTTGAGGAAAACGGCATGTACCGCGAACAACCAGTCTTACCGTTCAACGCTTTTGGCACGTTAGCCATGGCCAGAAGAGAAGCCGATAACAACTCCGCGAGCTCTCAGTTCTTCTTTTTGTTGAGAGAATCGGAGTTGACCCCGTCTGGTACGAACATTTTAGACGGAAGATACTCCATCTTTGGTTACGTCGTCGATAACCAAGAGTTGTTGAGAGACATGAAGGTTGACGACGAAATCGTCAGCATGAAAATCGTCAGAGGAGGCGAAAACTTGGTCAAGAACGAACGCGCGGCACCGACGCCGACCACCCAAGAAGAACAAGCGCCCGCTTCCGAGTAAAGCATCGATGATCGTTTTTGTCCTTCTCACCGTCTTTAATATCATCATTATCTTACCACCGCAATTTAATACTAATACTAATACCTAAGCTTATTCTATCTGCAGTAGTAGTTTTCTCTCGCTTCGTACGTCACTTTTTGCCGTCAAAGAAGAAGAAGAAACATTAAAAGAAGACGACGAATAAGACGCATGATGATGATAAGGACAACGCGTCATCGCGCCTCGTCCTCCTCCTTTGCCACTTTTGCGTGTTGTCGTCACCTCCTGCGCGATGAGTATTGTACTGCGAATACTTTTAACAACAACAATCGTCGACGGAGTTACCACCACCACGGGAAAAGAATCACTCTGAAAGAATACGTCGTCGGAGGAGAAGAAGAAGAAGAAAAAGAAGGATTTTCAGAAACGAAGCTAAAGACAAAAATGGCGTTTCCAGAGCTGAACAAACACTTGATAATCTCGGGGGCCGATGACGACGACAATAACAAAGAAGAAGAAGAAGAAAAGATGAACATTGGGAAGAATCAAGTTTTGGTGAAAGTCCGAGCGTTTTCGGTGAACCCGTTGGACGCGGAAGTCGCGCGCGGATATTTAGGAAAGTTTCTTCCACGCTTGGATGGAGGAAAAGGCGGCATTGGATTAGGGAAAGACTTTAGCGGCGAAATCGTGAAACTGGGAAGAGGAGGAGGAGATGGAGGAAAGTTTGAGATTGGGGACGAGGTGTTTGGAGCGATATCGGCGGCGGATTTTAGGAACGGGACGATGGCGGAGTACGTCCTCGTCGACCGGAAACAGTTGATGAGAAAACCAAAACGGTTGACGCATAAAGAGGCGTGCGCGATACCGTTTGCGGCGTACACGGCGTACGCGTGCTTGAGAACGACCGGGTGCGTGGATAGGAAAGATCCAAAGAGGATTTTGGTGTTTGGCGGCGGGAGCGCGGTTGGAGAGTGCGTGGCGAGGATAGCTTTGAGGAGCGGATTCGCGTCGACAGTGGTTGCGACGGCCGGGAAAGCGAGCAAACAGATGTTGATGGAAGACGTTGGCGTCGAGCGAGTGATTGGATACGAAAACAAAAAGAAGGATGGAGAGATGAAGAATCAAGATCACGGCGACAGTAGTAGTAGTAGTAGTAGCGGTAGTACAACGAGTAGCAATAGTAGTGGTAGCAGTAGCCACAATAGCGGCGACAGAAAAACAAGCGAAGTGAGGGAAGGCGAGAACTTTTCGGCGAAGAATTCGCGGTTCGTCGATGACGCCGAACCTTCATTCGACGTCGCCATCGACACCGTCGGAAGTGCAAAAACGAAGTTCCAAGCCGCGAAAGCGCTGAAAAAAGGTACGGGCACGTACATCACCTTACACGGCGACATGGCGCAACTCATAGGCGAATCTGGCGTTCTTCGCGGCGGTGCCCAAGCGTCTTTAGAGCTCTTGCGCGAAAAAGCCTTCGCTCGACTTCAATACGACATCGGATACGATTGGGGGTACGCCAACGCGAACGATTTCGACGCCACGAATTTGATCGAATACCTCGTCGATAAAGGTTTCTTATCCGTGAAAGTCTACGACGATACGAAACACGAACAATCAGGACCCTTCCTCGGCTTGGAGAGCGTGGAAAGAGCGTTCAAAGCGTTGGGAGACGCGTCGAAAAAAGGGAAAATCGTCGTCGAGATGCCTTTGTAAACTTGATTGAGCGCTCGCACTTTGCGTAATAGCGAATAATGAAATGTTTGTCTTGTGCATATGAATTTGATTTTTTTTCCGCTCTGTTTTTTGCTCCCCATAAAAAACTACTCCTGTACAAAATGTTTGCCGCTCAAAACCGACAACACGTGGTACAAAACGTTGACTCCTTTAATTGCGGTGGTCAGCAAAGGAGGAGGGGTTGTTCTTCTTGTCGTTCACATCAAACGACGACGACGACGGGACGACGACGAAAACATTTGTTGTTGAAAAATTCGTATCTTTCCCGGTCGTCATCATCATCACACGAAGGAGGACAACACCACCAACAACAAAGCATAAACAAACACATCCAATTCAGAGGAACGAACGTCAGTACTATCAGCAGAAGAAGGAAATCATCATCTCTCGTGGTAGTTCGAGTATCGTCTGAATCGTCGTCGTCAAACGGTGATGATGATGATGATGATGATGATACTAAAGGAGAAGAAGAAAAAAACGGTGACGTTTCGATGTCGTTCGCGGAGGAATTGAGAAAAAGAGGCATCAAAGAAGCTTCGGACATAAAAAGCGACGACGAGAACGGAGAAGGAACGAGCAGCAGCAGCAGTAGCAATCCGTTTGCAAACGTAGCGAAAGCGGTGAAATCTCCGTTTGGATCGTCGGACTCGGCGGCGGCGCCAAAACCTCCACCGAGGTTCGCGCAGCCGCGCGGGGATGGCGACGGCGGGGCGAACAAAGAAGAAGACGACCAGTTGAAAAAATCGAGACTACTAAACAGCGAAGGTTTAGAGGGATTTCCGACGCGCGCGGGCGAACTTTTGAAACTCGCCGTGACGTCCACGGCTTCGTTTGCGCCTTTAATAGCGGTTATTTCGGTCATAACCATCGGCACGTGGTCCATCTTCGGCGCGGACTTTATTCACGGCGGCGTGAGCAGAGATTTTGGAGGCGGAGTCCCCAAGTACGTAGCGCCAGAAACTCTCTTAGCTGAACCTACGGTCGATGTAATGGTGCCGTTGAGAGCACCAAACGTGGTCGCCGCTGAGTATTAGTTAAACTCGCGTCTCCCGAAAAGTGTGCTTCGCGATACGTTTTTATTATAGTAAACTACATGCGAATATATTAAAACAACAAGCTACTAAAACTTCGCGAGCATATTAACATTCGCATCTTCTTCTAAGTCTCTTACTCTCTCCAGCTAAACATTACAAAACAAGGACGTGCGATCATACCATCAATCGTGTCGGGTTGTCGTAAAATCTTTTAGAATACTACAACAACAATCACGACAAGGGTGAAGGAGAGATTTACTTCTCTTGTTTTCTCGGTGCTCTGCGAGGCGGTTCTCTGATTCTTCTCGCCTCTCTGGATCGCACTCTCACGACTTTGCTGTGAATCGCAGCAGAGATAGAGTAGTGCACCTTTCTGTACATCTTCGGTAAAGTATACGTTTCGTACGCGCACGCCTCTTGGAGATCGCGAATGGCTGCAGATTCAACCATGTTTCTAACGATGAACCTCTTCACGGCTTTGTCTTTTGGCACCAACGCACCGCTAGATTCGCAAAATACTCTCTTGACCTGTGTAAATGTGGATGAAAAAATATCGCACGAGTCAGTTTCGATGGAAATAAATGGACACAAAACGTCGCGTCGTCTTCGCGTCTTTGCAAATCTCCGCGCTTTTCCAAAACCCGCTCATTTTGGGTTTGAACGTAAGGAGCAAAAACGACTCTCGAAATCGTTCACGCGCGGAAAACATCCACTCGCGACCGATAAAAACGACACTCGCGATCGATTCTAGATGAACAAATGTTCGCTCCGTGTAAAACAACGTACGTGTCCTCTGGCCCCGGAGGGTTTGTTTCTCCCGTTCGCTCGACGTTTCTTCGGCATGCTTTCTTCTGTGGGTCTTGTTTGTGAGGAATGAGCTTCGTTTGAAGACCCAACGACAGACACCAGAGACCAAAAAATTCGCTCCTCCTCTTCTTCCTCAAAAAACAACACAAAAACAAACAACAGGCAAAAGTGGTGAGATGCGGTAGTTGAGAACAATACTACTCTAATAATGGCGAATACTAATAATAGTAATAAGGGAGAGAGAGAGTACAAACAAGTGCCACTCTTTGGAAACTGCATGACAACTTTGATCCCTCTGGAATGGCTGGACGTCTCGGACTACCGACCAGTGCCGGATAACCAAGAAATGTTTAGCGATTTCAACGCTTTAGAGCCGTCGATGATGTGCGTGGAAATTGTCGAACGCGTCGGAGACGACGTGACTGGCGTACACTCGCAAAAGTTCAGAGAAGAGGACAACTTGGCAAAGTTTTACTTGGAGGACTTGAAAGAGCTGATGGACATCGCGACGAGGGATGATGATGATAGTCACAACAGTAAAACGATCAGAACGAAAGATTGGAGATATGAACTCTCATCTGGGAGGAAAGTACACTCAGACGTACGCGCGATATTCGTAGACGGCAAAAACGAGGACGCGAAGAAGGAGGCGATGAAGAAGATGGAAGATTTATCGTTGACGCTACCAAAAGAAGATGACGACGGAGAAGAGGAACGGGAAGGAAAGCCAAAGGAGGAAAACGACGACGACGTAAACGACGACTACGTAAAGAATAAGTGCGAGTGGATATCCTTCGCCGAGGAAAAAAACTGTCTCGTCCCTTCCAAGGAAAACCAAGAAGGCAAAGACTCCACTCGTTCGGTCACGATATCCATGTACGTGCACAGACTGGAGAAGAAATACGAGACCGATATTCTCGTAAGTTTCGTTCGACCGAGTAGTAAAAGTGATGATGCTAATCATGGCGTAATAGCAGAGGATGAAATACAGGAACAGAACAATCCCGGGACGGTTGCGCAGCAAACGCTTCGGATGTTGGACTGGAGTCTCTTAGGATTAGACGACGATTCAGACGACGTAAACGACGACGACGACGAAGAGAGTCTCGAGTAGATAAAATGCGCGTCGTAGAATATAGTAGAAAAGACTGTTGTTTAGTAGATAGTATATTGTATTTTAGTTGTAGTCCTTTAAGCGCGATGGACGAATTCTCTCTTCATTTTGTATCTCTTCCCACACAAAACAAGACTCTTCACTTGGTCGTCGTCATCGTCTGCTCCGATTCGCATTCAAACGATGACGGCGACCGACACTACATCCTCTACATCCTCCTCAAAATCGATGCAAACGTTCCTCGACGAGTGCGCGTTGATAAAAAAACAGCATCGACAAAGTTTCAACGACTTTTCGTTCCTTCGAGTATCTCCGCTGGCGTTCGTGAAACCACTGCGTAAGGACGACGATTCAGACGACGATGTGAACAACAAGAGAGCAAAAATGAGTGCAAACAGAGAGACGAAAATACTAAACGAGCTGGAGATGTGCGAGCGAACGGGAGACGTGGTTTTTAGAGCTTCTTCGAAGATGAAAAACGAGTGCGTTTTTCGTCTGAATTCACTTTCCGTGGCCGAGGAGGAAGAGAGAAGAGGAAGAAGAGGAAGAGAAAAAATAATCGCGTACCGAATGAAGATTTGGACTTTAACGGACGAGAAAGAGAAGAAGGTGGTGTTGTACGATAATTTAACAACAGAGGAGGATACTATGAATAGCAGTAATAGGAGTAAAAGTAGTTTTAAGAAGAGTAAGAAACTACTCCTGGCGCGCGTAGACGCGGATCCGAACCGAACGAGCGACGGGTTTCAGTTGAGAGGAGTGAGTTTGGCGCTCGCTGCAGAGGCGGAGAGACTTTCGAGGACGAACTCTACCTCGAAGGAGGATAAGAACGATGGTGATGGTGATACGCTTAAAATTGAGATGACATCGAACGTGGCGTTCAAACACCCGTCGATGAATAGAAAGAGCGATACGTTCAGAGAGATTTTTAAGGACGTGGACGCGAACGCAAAATTGGCGTGCGAAGCGCGTTTAGTTGAAGCGTTTGAGATTATAGAGATTCACGAACTATCCACGTACGAGAAATCAACATTCGCTGATCGTGATAAAGACGACAACGACGAAAAAAATGCACGAGTAGGAATAGAAATAGAAGTAGAAGAAGAGAGACGATCGAGATGTGCCGTTTTGAAGAGGGTCGTGGTCCCGGGCGAAAGTTGGGAGACGCCTTCGGATTTTTCAGAAATCTCGCTGAGGATAAACGACATGAATGGTAAAAGTAACGCGCACACGTTCGTTTTGAAAAGACACGAGAGTAAGAAGGATTCCTACGAGAGATTCGTGATGGCTTTGGTGAGAACGATGCGAAAGAAGGAGACGTCGGTTGCGTTCGTTCCCAAAGAACGCTTCCTCGATTTCACGTTCCCGCAACACGAAGAGGTGGGGAAGGTTATCGATGCGATACGTAAAAATAACAACAACTCCTACGATTACGAAGACTACGTCGCGATTGAAGTGCACTTGATTGATTGGGTGAGCGCGAGAGACTGTTTCGGAGACGGAAAAGTCATAAAAACGGTGCTGGAAAAGAGGGATCCGTCGAAGAGTTTTCCGAACGATTCTCCCGTGCAAGATACGAAAGTGTACATTTCCAATCTCCGCGCGAGCGCGAAAACCACATCAGGGACTGAAGGTATAATAGGCACCGACAAAAACGAGCAGCATCTAATTGGCGAAGACTTTTCGTTTCGATTAGCGTCGGGAGAGATGCCGCGTGCTTTAGAAACCGCGCTCCGAACCGCGTGCATTGGCGAAACTATTCGCGTGACTGTAGATGTGCGAGAAGAAGAAAGGACAGCGTTTGCGCTCAAACAACGAAAGGAAAGGATGCGCGCGTATTTAGACTCGTACGTATTGAGTGATACGTTAACCAAACTGGTATCTCGAGACGACGACGAGCAAAATCTGCTCAAAGCTGAGGATGGTGGTTTTCGACTCGTGCAAGTTACGTTTGAGTGCACTTTGACGGGCTTTGATAAGATTGTCAATTGGTACAGCGACGCCGTCGCCGTTTGCATCAAAGACGGCGAAGATTTGAAAACGGACGCGAACGCGCTGTTCAAAAACGGTATGCTCATCGAAGCGTTGGAAAAGTACGAAAGCGTGGCGCAAAAGTTGAATCAGCTCGCCTCGCGCGTGTTGCTCGAAGAAGAAGAAGGAGAAGGAGAAAAGTACGAACCTCGGATCGTCGCTTTGAGAAACAACGTGCTCTTGAACGCCGCGGTAACGGCAAAGAAGTTGAGAGATTACACCGCCGCGAGGAAAAGCTTGGAGAAAATTCCGGAAAATGAGAGATCGTTCAAGGCTAAAATGTTAAAAGGGTGCATTTTTCTCGACGAGAACGAATTCGATTTGGCCAAGGAAGCGTTCCGAGAGTTGCTGACCGATATCGCCGCCGACGAAGACGAAGATGAAGTGACTAAAGACGAAAAGAAGAAAGAGCTAGAGAGAGAGCTTGCGCGCGTGAAGCAACTCGAGAAGCGGGCGTTGGAGGAGATGCGAAATAAGTTTCGAGGTAAGCTGTAAAGAGTAGTAATTGTAGTAGTAGTGGTAGTAGCAGTAGTAGTAGTAGTAATATTCACAAGCGGAAACGTTTCTTGTTGTTGTTGTTGTTGTTGTTGTTGTTGTTGTTGTTGTTGTTGTTGTCGTTCTTTTAAAAAATTCGTATATGTATAATAAGTGTTCTTTTACTCATCGTCCGAGTAATACACGGTTTGGTTCAACGCTTTCACTGGACTTCCAACGAACCCTTCGTCGGTCCCAGCCGCGTACGTGACTCGTCTTTTCGCGCTTTTCTTCTTCTCGCTCGTCGAAGACCCGTTGTTCTCGCCGCCGTTGTTCAACTTTACGATGCCGTTTCTCTTCGCGTCGTTCGACGACGATTTATTCTTCTTCTTCTTATTGTTATCGTTTTCGTACGAGTACGACGCGTTCCCATACCCTCTGTCCTCCGTGTAATACTTCGCCATCTGCACTTCCTTCGGGGCAAACCCGCACTTTTCGTAAAACTGAACGTTTTCCGCGGAGCAGTCCAAAATGGTTTTATAACACTTCACGTGGTTCCTCGATATAATCGACATCGCGTCAATCATAACCTTCCCTAATCCAGAGTCTCGCGCTTCTTCGTCCACGACGACGTCTTCTACGTGTCCGGAGAGACCTAAATTTCGTCCGAATTTCCGTTCCACCATTAACGTCGCCGTCGCGAGAATTTTCGTTTTCTCCTCGTTTTCCAACACGTAACAAAACTCCGGTCCTTCTCTCATTTGGTGCCAACGTTTCACGAATCTCTTCTTTGTCATCTTCGGCGCCACGGTGAGTTGTTTCAGCAGATCCACGAAGCCTTTCTCGTAATCGTTCGCTTGTAACCGTCGAATGGTTTTTTTCTTCCCGAACTTATCCGTCACGGAGATTTGTTTCGGTGGTAAACCGTATCCTCTCGAGAACGTTTTCGCGACGAACCGTAACGCCATCGCGCTCAGAAATCCAAAAAGAAACGGAATCTGTGTTTCTTTGTGATTCGTGAGAAGTTGCACGCGCATCACGGTGTTGTTGTTATTCGACGATTTTCGTCGACCCCCGTTACTGGTGTTGTTGTTGTTCTTCGATCCTGCTCTCGGTGGGTACATCTCAGAAGACGAAGAAAAAGCAGCAGCAGCAGCAGAAGAAGACATTGAAATTGATTACTCAAAAGTCTTTCCTTCGAAGGATGAGGAAGAAAAAAGTCTGTTAATGGTGTTGTTCTTTTGTTGTTCTTTTCGGGCAAACAAAAAAAAGTCGTTTTTTTGACTTTTTCAGAGAAGACGAAGAGAGAGAAAGAAGAAGAAGAAGAAGAAGAAGAAGAAGAAGAAGAACTTTTGCTTTTTTCGCCTTACAAAAACACACACGAATTTTCACATCAAACTCCGTATAAATAAAGCATGTTGTTGTTTTAATAAAAAGAGAAGAAGAGACAAAACGAAGAGACGACGACGACGAAGAAGAGAAAAAGAGCGTTACTATGTCTTCTTCGCTCTCTCTGTTCGGGTTTGGAGTCACGGCGGAGGATTTCACGATGTCTCGCTCTGAGACGTTGTTGTTGTCTTCTTCTTCTTCTCGTCGTCGACGTCGCTTAGAATCAGACGATGTAGAAGAAGACGACGAAGAAGAAGAAGAAGAAGAAGCAAACGACGACGACGACGACGAGAGAGGAAGAAACGGAGGAAGAGGAGGAAAAGAAAGGGTGGCATCGTCGTCCACGCTATCGCTTTCAACCGCGACCAAACACATATTCTCCATCGGTTGGCCGACGTGTTTGCAAAACGTTTCCGCCGCCGTGGCGTCTCTCTTCGCCGTGAGCTTGATTTCGCACCACGAAGATACAACCTGCGTGGCCGCGTACGGTTTAGGAACGAGTTTATGTTCAGTCACCGGGCATTGCTTTTTATGGGGAATCGGAGGCGCGTTGGATACGCTTTCCAGTCAATCGTTTGGGATGAAGAAACGGAGGAGAGTCGGGGAGTTATTTTGGCGAGCGGTGGCGATATTGGTGTGCACGTGTTGGTTGCCGGCGATGATTGTTTGGTCGTTCGCGGAGGAGATTTTATGTTTCATGAAGTTTCCGAAAGACGTGGCAAAGTTGGTGGAAGTGTACGCGATGGCGTACGCGCCTGGGTTGTTGGCGCAGTGTTTCTCGTGCGCGTGTTTGAAAACGTTGTTGGCGTGTAAGAAATCAAACACGGTGGCGAAAATTAGCGTCGTGAGCAGTCCGATGACGATGTTGTTGACGTACGCGTGCATTGCAAAAATGAAGTTTGGTTTCGTCGGCGCGCCGTTAGCGCTGACTTTAGTCGACGTCTTTAAAGCCGCGTGTTATTGTCTCTCGACGTTTGTCTTGGACGAGGACGTGAAGAAATGTTTCGTTCTTCGTCGTCAAAGCGAGAATAGCAGTCGTCGTCGTCGTCGTGGCGCCGTCGCGCAGTTCGGGAAAGCCGCGTTTTCGAAATGGACGACGTTTTTCAAGATTGCGCTTCCAAATTTGGTTTTATCCATATTCGAATGGTGGGCCTGGGATCTCATGAATCTCTTGACGGGACAACTTCCAAACGCGAAGGACGCTTTGGCGGCGCAAACGATCCAGACGAATTCCATGATTGTCGTGTATAACATCGCCGGGTGCGTCCAACGCGGCGCATCGAGTTGCGTAGGAAACGCGTTAGGAGCTAAAAAAGCGAAAGAGGCGAAAATATACGCCACGGCTTCGTTTATCAGCGCCTTTTCAGGAACGCTTTTGATTTCCTCTCTTTATTACGCGTTTGGTTTCGAGTGCATGAACGCTCTTTACTCGAACGACCACGATCCTTCCGCGCGCATAATCTTGGACAATTACGTCAAGCCTTTGACGAATTTAGTCTCCTTGTTTATGCTTTTGGATGGTGTGCAAGTGGGTTTAGCGGGTGTCGTTACTGGCGCTGGTTTTCAATCGAAGACGATGCCCGCTTTGTTCGTCTCGTATTGGATGCTCGCGCTTCCCGTCGGCGTGTATTTAGCGTTTCAACGGAAAATGTCTCTCGTGGGATTATGGATCGGGATGTCGATCGGCGTTTTCTTCCACGCGTTTTGGGTACTCTTCGTCGTGTTTGGTGGTGAAATGTTTCCAAAGTTTAAAAACTCGCAGTGGACGATTGATTGGCCCGAGGCGGTCTCTCGCGCCGAGCTCGCCGTGGAGCGAGACGAGGAAGAAAAAGACGATTCGTTTTTCGAGGAGGAGGAGGAGGAGGAGGAAGAAGAAGAAGATGATTTAGAAGAAGAAAAAGAAGAACAAGAACGAGAACGAGAAGGAGATTATTCAGGAGGAGAAAATATAGGCGACGACGTCGAAGAAGCTCTTCTGCGTCGTCATAGCAATATATAGTTGATTGTGTAAAACGGTAGAAGAAGTAGAACAAGGCGACGCAAAAAAAGGCACGCGCTCAAAGTAGCTTTTACCCCGCACGCAAAAAAAAGGCCGATGCCGGTAATCGAAACCGGGGCCTCACCCACCCTAAGGGTGAATCATACCACTAGACCACATCAGCTTCTCTCAGTGAAAAGAGAAGGAAGAGAAAGATTTCTCTTTCTTCTTTTGAAAAACATGAACGTTAGGGTTTAGTAAAAGGAATATAAATATTTTAGAGTTCCAAATTTAAAGACTATATTCTCGTTTCAGCAGAGCGGTAGTAGTGTTCTTGTTATTAGTCGAGAGTCGAGTTATTAAATAAAGTCTAATCATAGTACCAGGTACCTCGAGGTACTGGTATCACGAGCAATTATTATTATTAGCAATTATTGTTGTTATTAATTCGGGACGTAGTTTTGATCCTCGGAGTGTTTACCGTCCACGTAATAGGACGTGTACCAATCTACAAACTTCTTCAAACCTTCGTCCAAACTGACGCGTGGCTCGTATCCTAAATCGCGTCTCGCCGCCGAAACGTCCGCGTGCGTAAACGGAACGTCGCCCGTCTTTGGCATCGGAACGTATTCTCGAATAGCTTCTTTCCCGAGATGCTTTTCCAACGTGCTCACGAAGTCCGACACCGTCACCGGGTGCGTGTTCCCCAAGTTGTACACTCTAAACTTTGGTTTCTTCTTTCCGGCTGTTTTCTCGCTCGGCGTGTTGCTCGGCTCGCTCGTATCGCAACTCGCGATGACACCTCTAGCGACGTCGTCGATGTACGTAAAATCTCTCGCTAACTCTGAGCCGCCCGGGCCAGTGAAGATTTTGATTGGTTTCCCTTTCACGATGTTGTTCGCAAACGAGAAGTACGCCATATCCGGTCTCCCTAAAGGACCGTACACGGTGAAAAATCTTAACGCTGTCACCGCGACGCCGTGTATGGCGTTGTACGTGTGTGCGAGCAACTCGTCTGATTTCTTCGTCGCGGCGTATAAACTCGCAGGGGAATCAGTCATATCCGTTTCGCTAAATGGTACTTTCGTATTCAACCCGTACACAGAACTCGAAGAGGCGAAAATGACTCTGGGAATAAACGGTCGCTGTCTCACGGCAACTTCCATGAGAGACACGAAACCAGCAACGTTGGAGTGGACGTACGCGTGCGGATTCTTCGCCGCGTATCGAACGCCCGCTTGCGCCGCCAGATGCAACACGTGCGTAAGCGTGCACAAAGAAAACATCTCCGCGAGCGTCTCTTGATCGTTCAAATCTGCTTCAACCGTGTGCACGCCCGCTCTGTTGAGCTCCTTTAACCTCGCGCGTTTCAAACCTTGCGGATAATAATCGTTCACCACGTCCAAGCCGACGACGTAATCACCTCTCTCTTTCAGTTTCGTCGCGACGTGGTAGCCGACAAAGCCAGCCGTACCGGTGACGAGAAACACTTTCGGTTGGTCCTCGCCTTCGCTATTGTTGTTGTTATTATTATCATCATTAGAATTCCCTCCGTTGCAACTCTGCGCGATCAGACTCGCGCTATCCTTCTTCGCCTTCGGGTAGGAAACCGATGATTTTGGCAACGACGACCCGGCCCCGGATCCTTTCTTTTTCGTCCTCTCTCTTCCTAAAATTGTGTTGCTTTTTCCTCCTCCTTCTTCCTCCTCTTCCTGATGATGATTGCGATGGTAGCTGTTGCGAGAAGAATGCGCGTCGTCGTGAAGTTCATCGTCGTCTTCGAAATCGTCGACCTCGTCGCGATGATGACGGCGATGATGATGTTCGGACGCGCCTCCTCCGAACCGTCGACTGTTTTGTTGTTGTTGTTGTTGTTGTTGTTGCAAACGATGATGATTATGATTATGATGTTGATGGATAGCAGAAGAGGAGGAGTTGGAGAAAACGTAGACGAAAAACGTGACGCTCATCACCGCCGCGATGCACAGCGGAGAGGAGAGTTTCAGACGAAACAATCCACCACCACTTCGAGATGATCCTCCTCCTCCTAAAACACCTCCAAGGCCGGCGCCTCCTCCTCCTCCTCCCAGAAGAGTTGGTGTTCTCGGCATTTGTCTTCTTCTTTCTTTCTTTCTTTCGATTTTTAGCAGCCGTAGTGTTCAAAGTACTTTTTCAAGTGTTTTGTGTGGTGTCAAATTTCACACGAAAAATAACACAATTGACTTTTCGATGAAATTCATCGAGAGTTGTTTGAGTTGTAATTTTTAACTTTGATGAAACACCATCACGTCCCACAGAAGAATACCCCCCCCTTGATAACTTACTGATTTACTCGTATTTAATAAAAAGAAAATGACACAGTTAGTACCCCCGTTGCGACGAACGGTGGTGCAGCAGACGATGATGATGTGCGCGAGACGCGCGTCGTCGTCGTTTTCCTCCTGTTCTTCTTCTTTGTCTTCTTCTTCTTCTGCTCCTGCGGGGAGCGCGATGATGATGATGTCAACGATGATGAAATCGAACCAATTTTCAACGTCTCCACATCATCATCACACGAGTTCTTCTTTCGAGAAAAACACGTTGCGGGAAGGCGAGCACTTTAAGAAAGTGATTGGGTTTAAGCCGTCGAAAATAGCCTCGTCGCAAGGCGCGTCGTACATTTCTAACCCGTGGAGGTTGAGAGACGCCACCGCGAGCGGAGAGGTCAACCACTGGGAGAACCCTTTGCAAGGGTACGTTTCGTTCGGTTCCGAAGGTAAAGTACCGAAAACGTTGGAGTTTGAAACGAGAGAAGCGATGGAGAAATTCTGCCAAAAGAGAGGGTGGTCGTTGGAAGTTCTCGAGAAGAAAGAGACGGAGCATTTCACGCAACGTGGGAGCTCGATCATCCCGGGCGCGGGGAAGATAGGAACGCAACCAAAGGCGTACGGCGATAATTTCTCCGTCAATAGAAAAGGGTTGCCGATTTGGCCGTAAAAAGAAGACGCGAGTGCGTGCGGGAAAGATAGCGAGAGTAAAAGAAAGGAACGGCGGTATTCGAGACGAATTTGTGTGTTGGTGTTTGTGTGTCTCATTAGTTTGATATTGTGTGTGAATAAAAAAATGAGAGAGATTGCATTATTACCAATCCCTTCCTATAATAGTACGAGTACTCACTTTCGTATTTGTTCCATCTTTCCTATTTAATCGTTCCGTTTTGTTCGTCGTATACTTTTCAGTGTTGTTGTTGTTGTTGTTGTTGTTGTTGTTGTTGTTGTTGTTATATTAAAGCGCACACAAAGCCAAGGAAGCTACCAAGAATGTCGCCGCAAAGTACACGAAAAACATGCTCTTCGCCGCAAAGTGGGTAAAACCAGAGGAAGGCGTCGCTCCGATAATTGTCGGTTCGATACCAACGCAACTATCGAGAGACGGCGCGCCTTCGTGGACACCCATGTCGTCCGCGGCTATGTTCAAATTCTTTACCACATTCACCGCAAAGCAGTAGTGGTTCGCGTGGTTCGGCGTCGTCGCCGTGTTGAACATGTAATCCAAAACTTGCGCTCCGCTCGAATCGACTTCCGATACCCACGGCGCGAGGACTCTCCAGAATGCCCATCCCTCCGCTTGATGCTCGCGGTAATCTGCTCCACTGGCCACGTCTTGGTCTAACATCAAACCGTATCTAACGGCACACTGCGCGTAGATAGTCTTGATTGATTTCAAGATGATGTCGTGGTTGTTTTGGCTTTGTCCAGATTTGAACGCGGCGGATATCGCAGCGTTCACCTTGGCCGTAACTCCATCCGAACTTAAGGTTCCAAAATTCGCCGCGCGCTTATTCGCGCGCCCGTAAATAGTCGTCGATCGCGTCGTTGCTTTTCCGAAATATTTCGCCGCCGCAGCGTCCCACGCATTCTTGTCCGAGATGCCTCGATAGAGGTCGGACGCGATCGCATTCACCATGGTCGCGTCCCACATAGTTTTCTCAACCGCCTCCAATCGTGCCGGTTCTGAATTAGATGTCGCCGTGCCATCAGTTGCGCGATAGAGGAAATCTGAAATCCACGTCTTTGAGGCGTAATAAGCGTAAAAGAGATTATACGCGGGCTCGCCAGATCTGTCCGCGTCCGCCATGCCGCGCAAACCGTCCGATCTGTATTTTGCCTTGATCGCGGCAAAGTTTGGCGAGGTAACATCGAGGATAGCTTTGACGTCAGAAACGAGATTGGACGTCTCTAAAGAAGCGCCAATATCAGTCGTTGCCGTGAAAAGCGTAGTGTCACCTTCGGAGATGACCTTCGAAGTTGCCACGTTTGAACACGAAGCCAAAGAAGTAGCGTCTTCCAAGGAGCCCAAGTCCGCATTGGAGATGGATAAAGCATCCGTAACGATTTGTTCAACGAGACAATACGAGTGACCAATGACTGAAAACGGCCTCTTCGTCGTGTCGAAGATTTGAGATACGGTATCGTAACCGGAGCTAGATTTGACCCACGGCGCAATGACTCTGAAAAACGCCAACCCTTCCGCCTGGTGTTCGCGATAATCGGTGCCTTCAACAACGTCGCGATCGATAAGCCACGCGTATCGAATAGTAGCTTGCGCGTAGATAATTTTGATGTTTTTCAACACCGTGTTGTAGTTGGCCACAGTATTACCCGAGGCCAAGGCAGTCGCGATGGCACTGTTCGCTTTCGCGACAGTACCCGATTGCAAGGTGCCGTAGTTGGCCGCTCTCTTGTCGCCGCGCGCAAAGACGGTGGAGTCGTAACTGTCGCCGGCGCCGTGAAACTTCGCCGCACCTTGGTCCCATTTATTCTGGTCGTCGTTCGAGTAGCCTTGATAGAGATCGCTGATGATCGCTTGCACTTGCAACGCGTCCATGACGGTCTTTTCGAGCAGTTCCGCTCTCGCGCCCGGGTGCGAAGATAAAGTCGTGCCATCGCAGATTTGATCGACAAAGTCAGAAATCCACGTGGTAGAACCAAAGTGCGCCTTGAAATCGTCCCAAACAGGCTCGCCCGTGTGATCGGTATCAGCCAACGCGCGTAATCCCAACTCAGTGTACGTTTCCTTAATGGTCGCGTAGTCGGACGAGTCCCCGAGCAACGTTTTCACTTGCGAAACCGCCTGCGAAACGGACAAGTCTGGACCGACAATGGATTGCGGCGTGTATGTATCCGTACCACTTCTTTGCAAATTGCTCATATGCGCGTCGATTGTCGGACAGATAATCTCATCCATGTGGTCGTAAGTTCCAATCTCTTCGTCAGAAATCCCGCCGTTGATGTCCGATTGCAAAATCGCTTTTGCCGCGCAGTAGTTGTAATGCGCGTACCCTCGCGGAACTTTAGACGTGTCAAACATAGCTTCTAACGCCGTCGCGTTCTTCGGCTCGTATCCGTTTACCCATGGTGCGAGAATACGAGCGAATGCTTGACCTTCCGCTTGCGCTTCCATGTACGCCGTCGCCGTTTTTTCGGCAATTGCGTGGTCCATTTGAAGCGCGTACTTAATGATACCTTGCGCGTACACGATGCGCATTTGGTGCTCAATAATCTCGTACTGTTGCTCTTTCGTCGTAGTCGACGAAGATTGTTTGCCTTGTCTGAAAGCTAAGTTGATCTTTACATTCGTAGCAGAGTTGCCGCCCGACGTCGTACCAAATTGTCCACCCAAATACTCCGAGCGATGATAAAGAGATCCAAGTTTATTTTGGCCGTAATACACCGCCGCAGCTCTATCCCACTTGGTATCATCGTTAACCGTAGCGTAGCCCAAGTACAAATAGCGCAAAACGGCGTGAATTCCGCACATGTCCTTGACGGTCTTTTCAACCTTTTCGAGGGCTCCGTCGGCTGGCGCAGTCCCCGCCTTGGCGGCAGTGATGGTGTCCGTCAAGTATTTGGTCATGAACGTATTCGAAGCAACTCTCGTGCCACCAGTAGATGTCGTGAACTCGTAGTCTTTAAACTTATTCCAATCATCGCCACCTTCAACTTCGCAAAATTCATCCATGTACGATTCAAAATCTTGCAAATAATCATCCCAGTCGTACGGTACGATGAACTCGTCTTTGATGTGCTGCGCGCGCTCGGAGAGATAATACGGTCCGATCGTTTTCGTCACGCCGTCAAAATCTCTCGTTTCTTGAATAGTCGAATCGTCGTCGACGGTATACACCAACCCATCCCAACCAATCTCTAACTCCGCCGCTTCCGCACCGAGTAAAAAAAATCCACCTCGCGAACTCGTCGTCGTCGGCCGCCACACGCCCCCTGACATCATCGCAAAGAGGACGATGCAAAAGCAGGTCGTCGTCGTCTTCATCGCGCGAGGAGGTTGAAGAAACACCGTATATCTTCTAAAAACAGCGCCAACAAAAGTACTGAAAGTAGTGCTGAAAGTGCGTTGTGTCTGTTCTGAAACACTCTTACGTGAGTGAGTGTGTTTATCTGTGGTTTTCTTCCCCGTAAAACGTATCCTTTTACAAAAGTGGCACACGCCCTCTTTTTTAGAAGAGAGCGGAAGAAAACACAGAGGAGAAAAAAAGAGAGATTTTATCATCATCCTCCTCTTTTTCGCATTCACAGCTGTGCTCTGGCCAAAAAATGATTTTGCGCAGAAGAGAGAGGAGACACTTTTTTCAAAGAAAGCAGAGAAAAGATGAAATTTTTGCGAACTTTTTGCTCTTTTTCTCATTGCGAGTAATAACTGTTGTTGTTGCGTCTTTCTTTGTTGAGAGCTGAGATGATGAGGTCGTCTTTCACGATGCGCGCGCGACGAGTATACCACCACCACTACTGATGATGATGATGATGATAAAAATGATGGGACGACGACGACAAAAACGATCGCAAAAGATGTTTCTTCTTTTGTTGTCGTGTGCTGTTTTTCTTCTTCTTCTTCTTCTTCTTCTTCAGGAGGAGGATTTGGTCGTTTTCGTGGTGGCGAAAGCGCCTTCGGGTTCGTCGTCTGAATCGTCGTTCGCCGCGTCGTGCGGGACGTGCCAAAGATGCGCGACTGTATCGGAAGAAGAAGAAGACAAAGGTTTTGAAGAAAGTATTGAAGAAAGAGGAGCGGACAAAAACGAGCGTTTTCGCCGTTCCTCTTTATCTTCTTCTTCTTCGTCCTCTGACGAAGGGCACGACAACGCCAAAGCGAAAGAGCTCGCGGAAAACGGCAAGAAGTGCGACGTGTGCTTCGGGTGCACGCACGTTTTGAAAGAGATGGTGAGAACGGTGACGATGAAAAATAAGACGTACGAACCGGAAATAGGCGCATCGCCGGCGACGCTGGTGAAAGTGAAAAGGAGAGAGAAGAAGACGACGACGACGAAGAGCGACGAAGAAGACGAGGAGTGGGCGATTGCAAAGATGTGGTGCGTGGGAGAAAAAAAGAAACCGGACGGCGCGACGGTGGATCAAGGCGGCGCCGGCGTGTGCTATCGAAAAGAAGGAAACGTAATCGTAGACGCGACGTCGCCGCAGCGCACGAAAGCCGTGAGAACGATGCGGAATTCAGTGACGATGCAAAAGATTCTCGATTATTGCGACGCGTCGGAAATTTCCGTGCGACACTGGACAGAGCGCGTGAAGAGCGTGCATCCCAGCAATACTCGAAAGATAGAAACGGACGCGCTATTCATGTCTATCGCGCCGGGAATTTCAATCACGCAATTAGATGGACGGCTGGTGAAAAGTGACCCGATTGGCGCTCGCGACGCGTTGGCGAACGTCGATCACGAGTCTGTCGTGAAAGCGGCGGTGATGGATGCTTTGTTAGGTCAATGCGATCGACACGGTGAAAATATATTCATCGACGTGGTGAACGAAACGTATTCGAAAATGACATTCATAGATAACGATCAAATGTTTGGACGCGGTTGGAGAGCGTGCGTGACGGAGTCGGTATTCATACCAGGGAGCGAAAAGTTCAGCATTGCGAGATTTTCTAACTCACACGTAAACGGCGACGCAGATGCGAGGAGAGTAAAAACCTCGGTAAGCTTGAGCGTGATGTTGGATTACAGGTGTCACGCGAGAGATGGATTCTTGGGCAAAAACTCATTCGGGGACAAATTAGACACGTGTTTAAGTGAACTCGCGAATATGCGCATCGAAGAAGCGATGAATAAGTTTGAGTTTTTCGACGAGAAAGATGCAAAGTTCGTTCTCGAAAGAGCGAAAGGTTTAAAAGAGTTTGGATTTGAAAGAGCAATGTTGCGTTGGCAACGAAACTCGGGCTTGAAAAATGTAGGCATCGGTAAGAATTTTCGAGCATTCCCGTGGCCGGCCACGTGTTGCTATCCTTCGTTGTCACATTCGCAAGGCGAGAACACAGCTTTGCTTTCGTGCGAAACCGATACGAGTCAACGCTTGAAGTGTAAAGGTGGGGCGGACGCGTGCATGTTTTCCGGAGGCTGGGAAGCAGTCGCTTGATGATGACGATGATGGTGATAGTAGTAGTAGTAGTAGCGATAGTAAATGTTAGAAATAGTTTATCATAATACACAGAAGCAAAACGCGACAATCAAGCGCCTTGAATCCCATCAAGAAAATACCATTTCCCGTCTTCCTCTTTCCTAAACGTGGACAGCTCCGACTGCGTCTCCTCTCTGCCTCGATCGAAACCTTTTTGACCTCGCACACGGCAGTTATAACTGAAAGAAACCAGATGTTCCGTCTCGTTCTTCTTCTTCTCGTTGGCGATTTTCAATCCATAAAATTCAACTTTTTCGCACGTCGCGATCACGTCCGCTTCTAACGTGCTCACTTTCACTCCGCTCTTTGTTTTGCTCCCGTCTTTTTTGATTTCATTTTCCGAGTGCGTGGTCATAACGACGTATTTCGCTTTGCCTTTGGCGTAGGCTGAAAATCGAGATTTCATCAGAGTCACCGGGTCGGGTGGATATCGTTCCAAATCGTGATACGGGCGGCAACAGGACTTGTAAGAGCTAGAAGAGCCGCACGGACACCGTTCGTTTTCGTTCGTTTTACTAGTACTCGTGCTTGGGCCGTCATCGTCGTCGTCGTCCTCCTTTTTTTTTTTCATCAACTCGGCGGCGAATCCGCTTTTTTTCTTCGCGTGTACGAGAAGAATTGAACGACGACGAGGACGAGAACGAGGACGCGAGTGCCTTTTGTTTTCGCCGACGAGGACGATGCTTCTCGACGAGTAACGGTGGTTCAGAGATGATGATGATGAAGAAAACGTCTTCAACATTACGCGAAGATCCGTTCAAAGAGTACAAAGCACGAGTGCGATTTTTGTAACGAGTTTTGTTCATATATATTATACAAAGTCTCTCGCATCAGTTCTTGACTAACTGGACATCTGAACGTTGGCATCCACTTTGGCAATGTTCTCGTAAAACGCCAAGAAGTGTTTATGGCATATGTCCACGTCTTCGGTGCCCATCATTTCTCGAACAGAGTGCATGGATAACTGCGGCACGCCGACGTCGACGGTTCGGATGCCGGTTTGCGCGCTGACGATTGGACCGATGGTGGATCCGCAGCCCATGTCGTTTTTCACGACAAACTCTTGGGTAGGGATACCACTGAGTTTAGCGCATTCTCGAAACATGTACGCGGTGAGTGCGGTCGTCGCGTACCGTTGGTTGGCGTTGTGCTTGACGACAACGCCTTTGTGAAATAACGGTTGATGTTGTTCTTCATGCTTTTCCGTGTAGTTTGGATGGATGGCGTGCGCCATGTCCGCGCTGACGAGGAACGATTTCGCGAGGCATTGTTCGATGACATCACTCTCTCCTCCACTGCTGTTACTACTGTTACTACTGTTACTACTCAGAGTCGCACGTTTAATGGCTTCAATCATAACCGTACCGCCGCCGCCGCTTGTCGATACGGATCCAACTTCCTCGTTATCAAATAAAGCGATGGCGCGCGCCCCTTTGTGTTTCTTCAAAGACGAATCCTTCGAGGCGTCTATGAGCGCTTTCAAAGCGCAAAAAGAAGAGCACAAGTTATCGAGTCTTCCACTAAATATGAATTCGTTCGTCGCTCCTCCTATTTGAGACTTTTGCGTGTCGCACACGTTGAGTTCAAAATCGATGATGTCTTCCGGTTCGCACTTCAACTCCTCGGCGAGTATGGCGAGAATGATAGGATGATGCATCGTTTCACCTCCGCTAGAACTGCTGCTGTTATCGTTGTTGGCGTCCTTGTTTTTATTCTCTCTGTTATTATTGAAACCTTCGAGTTCGGCTTTAATTGCCGTGGCCAAGATGGGCGCAAAGTTCGTCTCCAAGTTTGGTTTAAAACCAGACTGGTTGATTTCTCGATCCAAGTGTATAGCCAGCGACGGTATTCTCACGATCGGGCGCTCAATCTTCACCAACTCGCTTTGGACTCGACCGTCGTTCTTCTTCAGCAAAACTCTCCCGGCAACACTTAAATCTCTATCGAACCACGTGTGCCACAATCCTCCCCCGTACGGTTGCACGCCGACGCCTATGCACCCGGCGCGTTCTTTCCGCTTGGAGACTGGTTTCAGTTTGGGACACGGCGAATCGGTATGCGCGGCGATGATGTGAAACCCATCGCCCGGGACGTACTCTCCACCCAAACAAAACGCCACGATGCAACTTTGATTCCTCACCACATAATATTTCCCGTTCGGTTTCAACGGTGGATTCGAATTCGAATTCGAACTCGACGACGACCAACTCTTGTCCTCGTCCAGTTTTACGAAACCTGCTTTTTTGAGCATCTCTTCCGCGTTTTTCGTCGCGTGAAAAGCCGTCCAAGACTTGTTCAAATACTCCACCAACTCTTTCGCCACGGTTGGTGGCTCAATCGAGGATAACTTTTTCCTTTCGTAAAGAGAATCATCGTTGGACCAGGATTTGGTAGATGATGATGATGATGATGATGAGTATCTGCTTTGCTGTTGCTGTTGAATTCTGTTAAAAGAAAGAGGAGGTTTTATCATCCGCATTCCCCACGAAGGACAAAAACCGCAATCGCACTCGTTGTCAGAAAAAGTATTACTGCCTGAAGAAGACGTTGAAACCAACACCGGTATCCTCCGAACGACGCGATGATGCTGATGCTGAGAACGTCTTCCTCGAAGGAGGAGTTTCGCGGTCATCATTGCCGCGCCGGGGCCGCTCTTCAAAGAGGAAGACGGGGACAACAAAAGCTTCATTCTTTTTTATCCAAACTGTCTTTTTCTTGCTTTTTTGTGTCGTCGGTTCGACTTTTTCCTTTTGTTGTTTTTTTTGTTTGCGAAAAAATGAAAAAAGTGTCCCCACAAAAACACACACCTTTTAGAACAGAACCAAACGAAACGAAAATAATAATGCGCCGAAATTGCAAAGAAGAATTGCGCTGCTCACGCTGCCGCTTTAATAAAGACGAGGACGAAAGAAGTTTTTTAAAGACGACGAGCAGATCTTGCGGTGGTGGTGGTGGTGGTAGTGGTGGTAGTGGTGAGAGTGGGAGTCGTTCTCGTCTGAAAAGAAAGCAACGAGGAAATTTTGATGGCAAGAAAAGGGGGGGAGGAATCTATGGTTTTCTTTCCTCCTCTTCTTCTTCTTCTTCTTCTTCTTCTTTGATATTTTTGTTGTTTTTCTTCGTGTTCTTCTTCGTCTGTGATAATGTGAAAGAAGTGAGAGGAGAAGAAGAAACAACAACAACATCGAACAGAATAAACGCGTGCGGAATGAATTTGTTAGAAAACGTCAACGACACAGTAAACGCAAATTTCAACACGCGGTTGGAAGGTTTGACGCTCACTGTGGCGGCTATTTGGGATCCCGGGTACGTTTCCATCGAAGGGGAAGCGGCGCCGACGCGAACGAGAGACTATCCGGACGTGTATTGTACCGATTGCGGAAGTCAATTATCGGGGTATAACTTTGACGTTTTCGAAAAGATGGCGTCGCTTGGGAACTTTAAAACGAATTGGACGATATTCGGGGACGTGGATTCGAGCAGAGGAGAAACGTACGAGCAAATGGCTTTGAACTTCACTCGAGACTTTGACGTGAGCGGACAGTGGTGGTCGGATACGGCGAGAAGGCGCTCCATCGGCGTCTCTTGCGGATATTATCACACGGACGTCACTCGAATGCTCACCGTGCTCGAAACTACCGGTTCAGATACCTTCTCGCTGCTCATGCTTTTCGCTCCGTTTCAGTCATACATTTGGTTGGTGCTATTCGCGGCGTTTCTTTTGGTTTCAACCGCGTTGGTGTACATCGAGCACGATTTTCACACCGATTCGAAGCGAGTAAATTTTAAAGACGAGTTGTGCCGCTCGTTGTGGAACACTTGGTGCCGATTTGCGTGCGGAGGTGATGCTCACGATCCACGCACGCATTTAGGTCAGCTCGTTCAAGGCTCCTACGGATTTCTCCGCTTAATAGTTGTTGCACTGTACGGCGCGAGTTTAACTTCTATTCTCATCGAGGACGCCAATACTTCCGGTACGATCAAAACGATGAGCGAATTGCGCGCCGCCGGTGGTAAAGCGATAATGTTTGAGGGCGATCCGCTCAAGTCACGCATATTAGCGCAAAACCCTTGGCTCATCCCGGAAGATGTTTCTAGGGGTGAAATCTTAAATACCACCGATTTTCGCGCTTTGCTCGATAAATACGGCTCACAGGCGGTCATTCTTTCGGCGCCGGACGCGCTGACCGTGGCGCAGAATTCAGATCTCTGTGACGTCATAGTCTCCGGCGTGGCCATATCCGCGGGAGGAGGATTCATTACGAGTTACGATGATTGCCTTTCGGATTTAAATTTTGTTTTTGATTCGCTCCTGATGACCATGGAGTCCGATGGAACGCTCGATTACATCACGGCTTCCTACGCGAATAAAAAATGCACGTCCGTGATCAAAACGGAAAGTCCAAAATCGAAGTATCAAGTTGGCTTATTTCGCATTTCTGGCATCTTTGTTCTCGGAAGTGCCGTGTTAGTTGGTGTTAGCGTGCTCTCAAAACTGCATCAAGTTGCGGATGGCGTCGCTTCAAAATCTCGCGCAAAGGAAAGCGGACAAACTGAAGGATGATGAAAGATTTGGGTAATCAAGGTATGTATAAATAGAATCTGTAATAAATACACGCACACGCTAATTTACATTCGTGTCATCCGCCAAGAGAAAGCTGGCGCAACTCCAGCTATACATCCATCTTCGTATAGGCGAAGAAATGGAAATTCCCCCACTTTTTCTCGAACAGGATAATAAATCTGCCTCGTAAATTTCCTTCTCAAATGTTCTTCCGCAATAATACATGTATTGAACCGGTCGGTCGAAAGAATTCCATAAATTATACGAACGACACTTTGTATTCTTCATCTCCTCGTTTTGCGCGTCTAATCCTTTCTGAATTATAGATTTTGTCGACTCGATCGGCTTGTCAAAGAGTTGCGGAAAATAGCACGAGCGAAGCCAATGACCAACCGTCGTCGCGTCGTGTAAAATATTCCCCAAGGAGAAAGTGTTCATGAAAAGAACGTGAGGAATTGCTGGTGTCACCATGCCTTTCCAAAACTTATCTCCGGATTCCTCGTGTGCAAAAAACTTCGTGCCATTTGGGAATAAAATAGGAGCTTTAGGATTGTCGTATCCAGTGCAGCAGATGATGACATCTGCGTCAACCCCTAATCCTTTCGTGGTGTAAAGCTTTTTCCCTTCTAGATAACCAATCTCTCCGCGCAAATGAGAAGATTTCCGGTACGGCTGCATTCGCTCTGGTTCAATGATTGCGCCGTGAAAGTTACCGAGATCATACGTAGTCGCATCGAAAGGATTCAAAAGATAACCAACTTTTGCGAGAATAAACAAACCGACTCGAGAGAGCCAACTCGATCGCGACATATCAAAATCCAATCGAACTTTCATGAACACATATTGAAGAACTTTTCGCCATCGCGCGAATAGAGACGATTTGTTGATGAAAGAACTCTGAAAGTAAGAAAAGTTCGTTCCCCAATACGTCTTTCTAAACAACCACACAAAAGACGTGTAGCCTCGCTGATTAAAATTCCAAACCGTATCCATGGCGGCTTTAGAACCGCCGAGTACGACAACTTTATGCTTTCGCTCCAGAATTTCATCGAATTTGTTCGATGAAACATCAGCTGCTGCAAGAATCTCACCTGTGTATTTATTCTTACCTTGAGCAAATTCAGGCACTTTCGGTTGATGCGTCGTTCCGGTGTATATCACAAAATCTGCAAAGAGCGCTCGCTCTTCTTCGTCTTTGTCCGCCTCCGAAAATTTAGTGCAGAGCACGTTGAGTTTCACTCGCGAGGAGGACGAAGAGGTCGTTTGAACCATCTCCATAGACTTCACGCGCGTGGAAAGATACACCGTAACTTCGACTCTTTTTTCCGCGTCGGACTGATGCAACAACATGAAAATCAGGAAACAAATCGTCGAAGCATCGTAGGCGGTATTCATGATGGCGTGCGATGTCTCAAAATATCGCGTAGACTCCCAGTGCGAGCAAAACGTATAATGCGAGAGAGAAAAGCCCGCACCACCAATTGAAAGCAGTCCACTCGCCGCTATAAACGCATCAAATTGTTCAGAGTCGGATTCTGCGAAAAGGACGCACCCGGCCGCGAATATGAGTAGACTCATCAATCGACACGGCAGCACTCCGAATTTATCAAGGAGGATGCCCCAGACTAAAAGTGAAACCGGCGTCCCGAACGCTCCAGCGGTGTAGATTTGAGAATATCTCACGTTTGCGCTCGCGCACGTGGCGATTGCGGTGGTAAAAGTGTTGTTGGTGTTGTTGTTGTTGTTATTACTATCGTTAGTATGATCGGTATCATTTTCATCCGAGGCACACAGTTCGGAATATTGTCCCTCTTTTCTCATGATTACGAACAACGACGAGGCTCCAAACATCACTCCGGTGCAAAAAACACACTCAATCGCGCTCAGACAAAGTAAAGACCAACGTCTCAACATCGACGATCGCGTCCACAACCACGGACCGGAAAACGCGGACATGTCGATGCTCTCTATCACTGCGTGTGCTTTTGGTGGTAATTGTTAGACGTTTTGATCAAAACGTATTCAATAAATAGAATAGTTTTGTTCCGGGGTGAGGAGACGTGAATTGTTTGTTACGGAGGGGATTATATGAAGAAAACAGCACAAAAGATCTCTGAAAAAGAAGGGGGGGGACGATCGAGTAAAAAACCTTCCAAAAAGAGTATGGGTAATTAAATTCGTGGGTTTTGTCCTTTCTTTCTTTTTTCTTTCGCTTTCTCTTTTTTTCGTAGATTTCCCCTCGTGATGAGATGAAGAACAAGTAAAAAAACAAGAATAGAAACAACTTCAACCCTTCCTTCCTAAAGTAAGAACTGCATCATGTGTATAATAAATAAATACTTTAATCGAAACCTTTATTCGACCGTAACTTTTTCTTCTGACTGGCGCTTTTCTTCTGTTCTAATCGCTTGGCGTTTGCCTTTTTCGCGCTCTTCTCCATCTTTTTCCTCGCTTGAGCGTTTTCCACGTCTTTCAACACCGACGCGCTTTGGATGATATCGTCCATCTTCTCTAAAGCGTCGTCTATGTTTTTACTCTGCGTTCGATGTTTCGTACTATTCACGACTAGGCAGTCTTCGCTATTGATTCTGTTCTTTTCCAATATCCGCAGACGAGCGGCGACCCATTTGGGTAGGAATCCAGATGCCACGGCGCCGTTGAGAGATAAGCGCATGTCAACTTTCGTGTTTACTTTGTTCACGTTTTGCCCGCCGGCGCCTCCCGAGCGCGAGAAGGATATCTCTACATCGCCTTTCTCCAACGGTCGAGGCGATGAGCTATCTTCGCCTTCTCCAGGTTTCGGTAAGTCGTCTTCCCTCGAAATACCAATAGACGACGATGACGACGATGAAGAAGAAAACGCGCGAACCCCGTCCGGCGAAGAAGTCGGCAAAGTCAAGCTACTGCCTCGCTTTGGCGGACTCTTTTTGTTCTTCTTAGTCCCGGGCG
>JACLAB010008795.1_pt1 | contig 31186 bp, 23 predicted proteins | sample 8027921 | NCBI WGS metagenome assembly JACLAB01 (sample SAMN15725117, study PRJNA655200) | protist metagenome | isolation source: fluorescence activated cell sorting (FACS) single amplified genomes of... | place: USA: West Boothbay Harbor, Gulf of Maine | collected 2000-07-19 | reverse complement strand
TCGCGCGCTCGCCAGCGCCTTCACCTCGTCCGAATCCGCCAATAACGCCGTGCTCGCGCGCGCCTCCATCGCTTTGGCGATAAACCCATCATCGTGCGTCTTCGTCGCCGTCGCCTGCGCCGCGCACGCGCGTTTGGCGTCCACGGCGCGGCGTGCGCGTGGCACACGCGTGGGTGCGCGAAACGGCGCCGTGCGGGCGACCGAGGACATCGCGACGTCGACGGTGTGGGCGCGTAATGCCGACGTCGGGCGCCGTCGCGCGCCGGGATGGACGCCGCCGCGACCCTATCCATTTGGGTTTACTCGAGAAATCTCGGACACACGGATCGCATTGGAGATCATTACAGTGCATAAGCGTTATAAATAAATCAAACGGGACACGATAAATACACGCAAAGTTGTAACAATAGAGGGTTCAGAGGCTTCAGTGTGTGGTTGGGCGTCACGTGTCTTTACGAGACGCGTGCGCGCGACGACGCCCCGACGACGACAGTGGTCGACGCGGCGCCCGACGACGACGCGCGGTGCTCGATGGTGGTCACGCGCGCGGCGAGCGTCACGCGTGGGTTCACCACCGCGCCGTCGTCGAGCTCGATCTCGATCGACGACGACGCGAGCGCGAGCGCGGACGCTAACGGCGCGAGCGAGGCGGAGGCCGCCGCCGCGTGGGCGCGAAGTGGGTTGGCGAGCTTTCGCGACGGCGACGATGCGTTGGCGGCGAGCGCGAGTGCGATAGAACGCGCATCGAGCGCGTCTCCGCCCGGGGGATTGCAGCGTCAAGGCAGCGCGAGCGGGTCCAAGGCGAGTCTGTTGAGCGCTGGTTTGCGAAGGATTGATTCTGGGTTGTTGATTGATCGGGACGCCGACGCGAAGAGAAAACTCTCGCCAGAGGACTTTGATATATTAAAATTAGTCGGGCAAGGGGCGTTTGGGAAAGTATTTCAAGTGCGTAAGAAGGATTCAGGGGCGATTTATGCGATGAAGGTGATGAAGAAGGATAGGATTATTGAAAAGGACCAAGCCGAGTACACGCGCGCCGAGCGGGATATTCTCACGGCGGTGACTCATCCTTTCGTTGTATCGATGCGGTATTCGTTCCAGACCGCGTCGAAGTTGTATTTAATTTTGGACTTTATCAACGGTGGGCACTTATTCTTTTTATTGTACAATCAAGGCACTTTTGGTAACGAACTGACAAAGTTTTACTTGAGCGAAATTTGTCTCGCCATCGGTCACTTGCATGGGTTGAATATTATGCATCGCGATTTAAAGCCGGAAAATATTCTGGTTGACATCGAAGGGCACGTGAAAATCACCGACTTTGGCTTGGCGAAAAGAATTGAAGAGGACAAGCGAAATAACTCCCTCGCTGGGTCGATTGATTACATGGCACCTGAGATTTTAAACGCCAAGGGGCACGGCAAGACGGCGGATTGGTGGTCCGTCGGCGTATTGATGTTTGAAATGCTCGCTGGTACGTTACCATTCAAGGGTAAAAACAAGCAACTTGTACAAAAAGCAATTTGTAGCGACAAGGTCAAGGTGCCAAACTACTTTCTTCCCGATGCCGTGGGGTTGATTAAGGGCTTACTCACCAAGGAGCCGACGGTGCGTCTCGGCCACGGCGCGAATGGCACGGCGGATGTCAAAGGACACAAGTACTTTAAAGGCGTAGATTGGGCAAAAATTGAAGCCAAGGCGATCCCCCCACCCTACAAACCCGATGTACAAGGCAAAAACTGCACCGCGAATTTTGACGCGAGATGGACGGATGTCCCAGCCGTGGATTCCGTCGCCGCGACGCCCGTGTCGGGCGACCAACAAAAATTCATGGGTTTCACTTTTGTGTCGTCGTTTATGGAAGAAGCCATGGCCAAGCTCGAAGTGAAGACAACATCATCACCGACGCGAGGTAAACATGCCGACGCCGACGATGAAGACGCCGATAGCGCGAGCGCAACGACGCGCGAGCAAAGCGAAGACGAATTGGAGTTTTCCGAGGATGAGGACAAACATCGGGACTCGACGTCGCCGCGTCGCCCGCCTTCCGTCACCCTTCCTCCGCGTCCCATTCCATCCTCAAGCATCCACGGCGCATTGCGCCCTGATGCCCCGGCATTCATTCCACCGGGTCGTCGTTGATTTTAGCGCGCGTACATCCATAGCGTACGCGTTTACATTCTTTCGCACACACAGCTCTCGCGTGTAACTGTACATTTTTCCAACGCCACACATCGACGCGCGCGCGCATCTGGCGCCCGGCGCGACGTTTCGCACGCATATGGACGTTCTCGTGCACGTCGGTCTCGCCAATTCGCGCGCGCGCGCACCGGCGTCCGTGCGCCTGCCGCTCGACGCGACGTTTCGCGAACTCCACCGCGTCGCGTGCGAGGCAGCCGGCGTGCCGTCCAGCGATTATCGCACGCATTATCGCGGCAAAGTGCGCGGTGACGACGAGACCATAGGGGATGTCATCAAGGCATCGACCGCCAAGGTGGCGCTGCTGCCGAATCCGGCGTCCAAGGCGGATGCGAGGCGACGGTTGGAGGAGGAGCTCGAGAAGACGCGCGCCGAACGAGGCGAGCGATGGGCGCGCGACGCGCGACGTGGCGCGCCCGAGACCACGGTCAACGCGCATGACGCCGTAGGTGATTGCGGTGGCGTCGCACGAGGTGGTGGCGACGAGAACGCGGCGATTGAGGCGTCGCGCGACGCCATCGCCGCGACGTACGAGACAGCGCTCGCATTCGCGGAAGACGTCGCCGCGATAGAGCGCATTCGCGACGACGATGCGAGCGCGCTCGGCGCAAAAGCGACGCAGCAAAAGTTGTTATTTTTGAATGAACAGTGCGAACGCGCTTTACTCAAGCTCGATGCCGTGGAGTCGCACGGGTGCGCGGTCGTGCGCGCCGACAGGAAAGCGGCTGTCGGCGCGTTTAATGAATTGTGCGATCGAATCTCCGCGCTCAAGCGGTGAGCGCGTTGTATAGAAACTGCACCTTTGTCGTTGTCGTTGATGTATAGGATATAGCTCATGAACGTTGCGCATTGCCGCTTGTGATATATGTGTTTGAATGTACAAAGCCGCGCTTCACTCTTCACTCTCGGGCTGGCGCGTCGCGGACATGGCGCGATCCCGCCGCGCCATCGCGTCCGACACCTCGAACGACGACGATGATGAAGAGTCCGCCGTCATTTCGTCGTCGCCGTCGCTCAAATGGGCGCCCGGGTCGAGTGGGAAGGACCAACGCGCGCGCACCAAAGCCATGAGAAACCGTCAGCAGAACGCGCGACGAAACGCGCAAGCGACGCCGGCGGCGGCGAGCTTGAGCGACAACTCGCATTCGAAAGAGTCGAACACGCGCGCGAGCGAAGCTATGGGGATGCGAAAGTTGGTGCGCGTGCTCGACGTCGCCAGTGGATGCGAAAACTGTGACGTGGTTGTTGAGCTCGCGCGCGGCGCCGTCGCGAGCGTCGAGGAATTCACGTCGGGCGACAGCCGTTTAAAGGATATTGACGTCGTGCGCGATGGTGATGGACGTTCTGTGTATTGGCGACGCGAGCGTGGCGATGAGGACGAGGTGACGTCGTCTACGACGCGGGAGTTTTCTCGCGCCTTGAAGGTTTCAGCCGCTTTGGACGTGGACGCGTTCGACGCGCTTCCCCAGGAAGTTTGGGCGCGGATTTTCGAGATTTCGTCGCTGCGAGACAGCGTAAAATTAGCGGCGACGTGTAAATCGCTATTCGTGCTTTGGCACAGCGCGTACGTGCGCGATTGCCGCTATCAGTCGATGTTTGGTAGGCGCCTACCATCGGACGACGCCGCGGGCGCAGAGCGCGAAATGATGATTTCGTACGTCACGAGCGAGCGCTGGTTCGGGTCGTGCCGCGCACACCTCGGCGAGGTTCAGCACGCTAAACCAAACGAGTACGGCGTCGGTCCGAGTTTCGTTCGGGGAATGATTGCTGATGAAACGACGGTGACGACGTTCGATCGCGAAAAGGTCAAGCTATGGTACCACGGAGCTGGAGCGCGCGGAGACGCAGGCGGAGAAGCTGGCGGGCGCCTGGCGTCAATGTCCGTGGAAAAGAAATCATCATCTAAACGTGGGCTCACCGCGCTCGCGGTGAACGAGGCGAGCATCATCGCTGGAGACGACGGAGGTCGGCTGCGCATTTGGAAGAGCGACACTTTGGAATATGTTCAAAAGCGCGCGCACGCAATCGCAAACGATGGCGTCATTTCCGCGCTCTGCGGCATTCCGGCGACGTCGCTCGTCGCGTGCGCGAGCGCGAGCGCGCAGGATATCGAGATTTGGGACACGGATGAAGTCGCGAGCGTGACGTCGGTTTCGCTGTCTGATTTGGCTGGAAGCGAACACCGCGGCGGCGTGACGTGTCTGTCAATGTTCGGCGGCAACTCGTATCAAGGACGGCATCGAACATTCACGGGTGCGACTTCGCGCATGTGGGCTGGCACGACGTTCGACAAAGTCGTCGGCGTCGATTTGAATCGCGCCTCTTTTGTAGATACGCTGTCGCTTCCCGAATACTGTCGAGGAACGTCTGCAATCACGGCAATCGCGGTAAATGGACCATTGATTGCGACCGTCGTGCGGGGCGTCGGCGCGTTGATGTGGGATCGACGCGGGTACCCGCGAGAGCAAATCGTCGCGACGTTTCATTCACATTTTGAATGCAAGGCTGACGCGGCGGAGGAGCAGTCGAGTTGCATCGATTTAGAAGACTACGCGTTGTGGATGTCAAATCCAGGCGATCCTGGCGTGAGTGTGTTTGACATACGCAAAGTATTCGGTCCGTCGCGACGACAAGATCGATGGGTCGCGGGCGACGCGACACGACACTCCGTCGTGTCGATTTTGCGTCCGCGCGCTCGCGCGCAACGAGGAGCGTTTTCAACCGATGTCAACGTCGGTTGTTTCGCGCGCGTGTGTGGATCTCCAGGGGTCGTCGTCGTCGCCCCTGATGCAGAATCATCAGAGGCGCGGTGTTCGATATTTTCGCACAAAAACGTCATGCCAAACGCCGACGTGTTCGACGCTACGGAGATTAAGGATGACGGCTTTCGCTCGCGGCGGTCGCGGCAAGGCAAGTCGTCGCAACCAAAGGCGCGTGGGCGATATCCCAAACGCGGAGGATTGATCGGTTAGCGTATAGTATTATCGTAGCACTTGTAGCGAAGTATGTAGCGGCATGTAATTGCAGTAGTTATAGTACTAGAACATCAATCGTCTCTCGTCGTATGGTCTCGTCGACGCGTCTCTGAGCTATGAAGAACGTCGCGGATGTCATTTGAACGTCGGCGCTTTCTTTTCGATGATGAGCGGCGGACCATCCGCAGAGCTAATTCGCTGAAGGCGATCCGGACCTTCTTCGCGAACGATTTTGTCCCCACGTATGGCAACGTAGGAATAACGCAGTTCGCCAGAGCCAATATCTGCTACGACTTGCCATCGGTCGGCGCCCATGCGGCGCAACGCCAACGGCGCGCGCAGCGCCTCATCATCCCCAACCACCCCTAAACTCACCCCTTCTGGAAGCGAACACTGTACAGCTAACGTAACCTTCACTACCGGTCTTTTCTTCACCGCCACGGGTGCCGTCGCGCGCCGAATCGGCGTCGGACCTGGCGCCCGCGCGGGTTGCGGCCGCGCCGGAGCTCGCGGCTCCGCCGGCGCCAACCCCCTCGGCTTTATATTCACCTCGCACTTGACGTTCGAAAAAATAGGCACATCTGTCGTATTCGCCGCCGCGCGTCGCTCGCGCGGCGTCGGTGGCGCGATTTTCGCGGCACGTTCGCGTCCCGCGCGTCGACCGTCGAGCGCGTCGGATATTCTCGACTTGACTGGTGCCAAAGACGCTCGTCGTCTTTCGGCGATGTTCTGCGCGCGAATGTCGCGCGCAATTTTCATGAGCGCCCACGGGATGCCTAAAATTAACCCCGTGTTGAACGCCGCGGCTTGTGCGGGCGGGAGCGCGACGCCAGGAAGCAACGTGGGTTGAACAGTTTGAACAGTTGCACTGACGTCCCGCGCGGGCGCGAACGCGTACGCATCGCCGCGCGCGGCGCTCACGACGGGCGCAGCGCGCGTGCGACGACGCGGTGTCGCCGACGCACGCGTGCTAGGCGCCGCGCCGAGCGTCTGCGTGCGGGTGAGCATAGTACGACGACGACGTGTGAGGACGCGAACGCGTTCAGCTGGCGGTTGTGGATAGAGCATCTTTTTTGTGGATTAATTTACAGCGACATAATCTCCTTGTCTTTCGCCGCGCAGAGTTTGGTGATGACGGCAATCGTGTCATCTGTCATGCTCTGCAAGTGCTTTTCAGCGCGCTTTTGATCATCTTCGGGCATGGCGGCCCGCTTGATGTGCTTGAGCGCTCGATGCCGAATGTTACGCGCGGCAATTTTCGCGTTTTCGGCGAGTTTACTCGCGAGTTTGCTCACTTCTTTGCGCGTGTCTTGCGTCATAGTCGGAATTGGCACAATCATACCATCGCTCGATGATCTCGGCACCAGGCCAAGCGGGGAGTTCATGATAGCCTTTTCAACCGCCGAAGCGGTGGACGCGTCGTAGAGCGTCACCGAAAGCGTCTGCGCGTTTGGCGCTGTAATCGTCGCTAATTGCGATAATGGCGTCGATTCGCCGTATACATCAACCATAATATGGTCAATCATCCCTGCTGACGCGCGTGAAGTTCTAAGTTGCGCTAAATCCTCCGTGAGCGCGTGCGTCGCGCCCTCAAACTTACTACGTCCGCGAAACGAGGCTCGTCAGTATTCGTGGAAATCATAACGCGATATCGGGCGCGCGTCGCACTGGTATCCTTACCTCTGCCAAACTTTTGGGTCGTACTCGATTGCGCCATCGCCGTCTTCGCCATCATCCTCGCTGCCGTCGTCCTCGTCGCTCGAAACGTCATCAGCGCCGACGGCGGCGGTGTCCTTCTTCCCACCTTTCCCTTTCTTTTTCTTGCTATATGAACGTCGCGCTGAATCAAGCGCGCGAGTCGCACACGTCAATGTATTTTCGACGCGCTCATCGCGCGCGCGCGCGATGGATGACACTGGCGCTGGCGTAGATGTCGTCCACAAATGTCGAGTCAGCTGTTCGGGCGAGACGCGCGGGGACGCGACGTCGACGATGCATCGCTCGGAGGTCGGGACGAGTGCGCGAACGTGCTCGTGCGCGTACATTCGCGCGCGCCGGCGGGCGAGGAGGGTGAAACACGCGCGAGAAGACATGGCGCACGCGTGGTGGTTTGTGTGGACGCGAACAAAATATAAACGCTGCTGTATTATACGATGGATGGCGACGTTGAACGCCGATCCGACGTGCTATCTATGTTTATTAGCCCTGAAACGTGGCAAACCAAGCTGACGCGTCTGCCATGTGACATCGCTCGTAGTGGGCGCGCATGAGCGTTGGCGTACTTAAAGTGACACCGTCGAGCCGGCAACAAATGCGACGGTGACCGACGTTGTCCGTCGAGTGCTTCATGAAGACATCGAGAGCCATTTCACTCGGTGTCAATTTATTCTTCAATGTTCTCGGTGAGAGTGACATTCTTGCAAGCGGTGGCTTCGTCGACGGCGCAGTGGAGGCTGCCGCGTCGGTACCACCAAAGCGAAACAATCGACGTCCTCCATTTTGTCCATTATTAATGCCGTTCGCTTGCGCCGTACTGAACATCGATGACGCTGGTGCAGCCATCATCGCTACTCGATCTCCAGCTCGAGTCGTCGGTATCTCGTTGATCGGATCAGATTCCGTTGGTCGTTGATGAGTAGTTTCTTGTGGATATTGTGATGTTGGTGGCGGCGGCGGTGGCGGTGTGTGACCTGTGGCCAGAGTGTACTGCGAGTTCTGGGGCGCTCCACCGTGAGCGAATCCTTCACCACGGATGAACCCTTGACCGTAGCGCGCATAGTCAGGGGGGACGTACCCATGCGGAACGGTGAACTGTCGTTCGTATAAAAGACGTTGCATCATTTCACGCATCTCGGCGAGTTGCTTTTCAAGCGAATCAATCTTCGCCACAGTGTACTCGTACTGCTTCATCGAAACGGTTGCAACCTCATTCGACGGCTGGACATGATCCATGACTGCGCGTGATTGCGGTGTCTCCGCCCCGGGCGTATTCATATTGGGTTGCTGAATCGCATCGAGTTGTCGTTGTCGCCCGTTGACTGGTTTGATTGCCGTTTCGAACGGTGCGGTGTTTTCAGATTGCGGCGACTCCACGATTGGCGATTTCGCATACAACGCTGGTGGCTCTGCCTGTACTTGTCTAGGAAGATTCACCTTACTTTTTGGTTCTAGCGGTGAAAGCTTCTCAACGACAACCTCGACGGGTTCTGGAGCTGGAAGTTGTATGCGTTCGCCACGGCTCCAACGCTGACATTCACTTCTAAAGTTCTTCTCCACGTGCGCTCGCACGAGACTGAACCGTGTGAGTACTTTTCCATCGAGTTTGAACTTGTACTGACGATGTCCTAAATATTCGACGAATTCAGACAAGAATCCATCCAGGTTCCCTATATCATCCTCCACAACGGACGCTGCGATAGTTTTCGGCTGCGTCACCGCCCGCGTGGGCTGTTCCTCCTCTGATTGCGTTGGAATCTCTTTGATATTCTGCTCGATTTTAATGACTTTCGCTTGCTTTTCAGTCTCATCGGAGGTTGAAGATCTCGTGCGCATCTCTTTCTTTTCTTTCTTTTCTTCTGCAGGAGGACGCTTCGGCGGTTGAGCCTTTACGGCTCGCTCCGCGGCCACCCGTCGTTCATCCTCGCGTTCACGTTTTGCGAGTTCGGCAACCTTGTCAATTGCACGCTGCACTGCATCTATGGCACTTGACTTATGTTTGGCTTCTGCAGTTTTCGCACTCTTAGACGTTGACTCTGGTGCTGGTGAAAGCTCTTTCTTTTGCGCCTCAATCGTCTCGGGCGCAGGCGCGATTGCGGGCGCGATTGCGGGCGCGGGCGTGGACACCTCATCGACTGTCTTTTCACGCTTTAACTCCGTCTTCGCCACATTTCCTTCATCGAGGTGCTCCATGATGACTTGAATCACATCGACACACGCCTTAGTGTCCAAATGATTATGCCCCAGAACTGTTTGTCGAATGTCTCTCGCGCGAATAAACAAAGGTTTGGCTTCGACGAACAACTGCAATTCGAGCAACGTTTCGCCAAGGTCGACGCACCGGCGCGCGATTTCGAGATGCTTCGGTCCGAATTTCGCATCCGCTGTCTCTAGCGCTTGTTCATAGTATCGCCGTGCCTTTTGCCATCTCCTTTGTACCTTGTACAATTCCGCAAGGCTTAAAGTGTACTGGAAGAAATCATCTTGTCTGAAATAGTCCCGCTCGGCGGCCGTGAGCGCTTGAGCGTACAACGCTTCCGTCTTTTCAAAGTGATTCATATCCTTGTACAAGACTGCAAGCGCATGCAGATGCTTGGCAAGATCAGGGTACTCATCTTGGTCAGCTGAACGCAGCCATTGCTCGGCTTGTCGGCAGAAATTAATCGCACTCTTTTCATTGCCGCTGTTTTTGTGCGCCTTGGCGAGCGCGATGGCGATGACCGCCAAGTCTGGATGATCATTGCCCAAAGTGTGCGTCTCAATTTCCATCACACGCGTGTACAGTGCTTTTGCTTGGTCGTTGTTCTTGATATCGGCGTGGAACGCCGCTAAATCCATCATACGACGCGCAACGCCTCGATACATTTTGCCGTAGCGTTTCGTGGTGATTTCGAGCGCGCGGATGAACATTTTTTTCGCCGCGTCATCCTTGCCTAACGCGTGCGCGGCATGCGCGGTCTTGCCACATGCATTGGCTAACATTTCACTTTCGTCATCAACGATAGCTTCGAGTTTACCCAACACCTCGTCGTATATTTCTGCTGCGTTGGCAAAGTCTTTCTTGTCAGCGTACAAGTCTGCGAGCGCGAGCAAATTGTTGAGCAATTCAAGCGAATCCTCGGGAAATACGTCTACGGCGTATGAAAGCATCTGTTCCACGCATAGTTCAGCTTTTTCCCATTCTTTATTCTTGGCGTACATGGAAGCCATGTGCTTAGTTTGGACGTAAATTGCGCGATGATCAGGGCCAAATTTGGCTTCAAGATCGGCGAGTAACGTTTCATGAGCTTTGGCTTCTGCGGCGTGATCTCCACTGAGGCCGTACAGCACCGCAACGTTCGTCATGGCGGAAGTTAAATGTTTGAAACCATCAGATTCTTCTTCATGGCATAATTTCCATGACGCAACTGACGACTTTGCGGATTCCAGTGCCTCGTTGATGGCAGCTTTGACTTCGTCTCTCGAGCCTTTAAAGCCGTGACTGTCTAGCGTCAGTTTATCCATGTTTGTACGCGCGAGACTCAACGAAAGTTCGTTTCTCACGCTCGCTCCCGCAGGCGTATTCCCATTGAAGTTGGAACTTTCGAAAGAGTACGCCAATTTGAGCGCGGTGATCGATTTGTTCCAATCTGACATGTAACGTAACGCGCGACCGTACTTGGTGTTCAATGACACGGTGAAATTGTGCGCTGAATTTGGTCTGTTGCATACGATTTCCAACATCGTAATAACTTGAGGATAAGCGCGAATCCACATCAAAAAGTCCGATGCGTGCTCTGCCAAGTTATCAGCCATGCGATTGTTCATGTTCATCAATTTCCCAGTGAGGACTTGCGCGGCGTCTCGACCGGATTTATCTGTCGCTACGGTCAGCGCGTGCCAACAACGCAGTAAATCAGACTTGTATCCTCCTTTCCACATGAACTGTATCAAGTGCAAGTCTGTCATGTAGCCAAACACGACTTCTTGCGAACCAATCCACGATCCATTGCGCATGAAATGCAACACCTCGAGAACATCCCTCGATTGAAAGTCTTGTTGACTGGCGTGCACTTTACGTAAAAAGTACAACGCTGCATCTCTTTGCACTTTCTCAACTACGCTTTTGGTACTGCAATACGCGCTGCGAACGTAGTCGATGACATATGATGATCTTAACACCAACGCATCTTTCGGAACGCAATCAAACGTCATACCAGATTCATAACACCAGCACATGTGTGAAATATCATCACTGAGCGCGAGCGCCATGTCTTTGGAAAGTTGGGCGATATCAGCCAGTTCAGCGGGCGTCACACCATTTCGCGATGATTCGATCAATATCATGCACTGCCGAACAGTTTCGAAGCCGTAAATGTTTTGCAAGTCCTCAAAGACCGCACTCACGAGCTCTTCGCACGTTTGGGGCAAATAGCGCAGCTCAGAATCAACATTCAGCGGTGCGTCTGGTCTGCGTTGTCCATTCCTCACCCGCCGACGCAACTCGTGCGCGGCGAGGTACAAGTATTCGGGCAATCCCGCATCCTTGTGCGAGGTAATATTTTCGAAGATATGTCCCGTGATGATTGTCTCGCTCGAGTCGTTAAACAGCGCGTGCGCCAGGGAGCGTTTCTCCTTTGCGTTGAGATGCGAAAGGCGCTTCTTTACAATCCTCGCCGCATGTTCGCCACCACCCGATAGATAGTTCGTCGCCTTACCTCGAGTTCGCACACCGATAATGACGCGAATATCGCTCGGCATCGTCGCCGGCAGCCATTCAGACATCTTCACGTGCCCTAGACCATCAACTTCATCTAATTCATCAATGACGACGACGACGACGCGCGACTGGTCCAACGCGATTTCCTCAATCATTTCATAAAACACTCGCGGCGCCTCATCTGCCGTCTGCGGCATTCCAACGAACGACCGGTTCGACCCATTCTCTTTCTCCATGCGCGCGCAAGTCATCCATAACAGGTGCTTTAAATCGAATTCCCTCGCCGCGGGACCGCCGCCAGTGACGTGCACCACATACGGCTTCTTCTCGCCCAACTTTTCACCAGTCGTATCTTCATGCTCCATCATCGCCTGCACGCGCTCGTGTAACTCTAGCACGTATGCACTCAACACCGACGATATCCCCGCCCCACGGTCGCCTTCTAACACCAGAACGTTCGGCGCGGCGTCGCTCTCCGCGTGCGCTCTCGCCGCGCGCGTCGCCTCCTCTCTCGCAATGTACCGTCCAACCCTATCCGCGCGCGACGTGCCCGCTCTCGACGCGCGCACGCACGCGACATTCGCTTCTGCCGCGTCCAATGGCGCGTACGCTGTCGGTACCGACGCCGGTAACCGCAGCGCACGTCGTTCGAGGTCGGTAATCATCACCGTTGAGGTGGTCGTCACCGCGGCTTTCTCGCGGCGCGCATCTCTCTCGCGCGACGGCTGCGGCTTGGACTGTGGCGTCGCATCGACCGCGAGCGATGTGTTCTTTGGCTGTGACATGTGCGCGGCGCGCGGTGCGCGAGGTGTGGCGCGCGGGCGAATGAAGAGTGCGTGAATTCAGACGTAACGGCTTGTCCCGTGACACTTTTTCAAAGTCGACTTTTGAGCGTAAACGTGAAATGCGGCATTGTTACAACGCGAAGAAATGTACTGATGAGTGTGAAAACTAAAGACGGCGATAAATATTGTGATGTATGTGTTGTCTACCAGAAGCGCGCGGATGCGGCGCGAGCGTTTGCGGTGGCGCTCGCGGCGGATGATGACGCGCTCGTGGGTTTCGCGGCGGCGGCATCCTGGCTCAAGAGGAAGACATTAACCATGCGCGCGGCGACACGTTCGGCGAGACCACCGGCGACGTGTTGGACGAAAACACTGGCGCTGGGTTTGCGTAATGCTTCGGCGAACGGTTGCAATGCCTGCGGGTCAAAACCTTTGCTTGAGGAAAGTAATTCGACGACGCGCAAGACTTGATCGCGCTTCTCCATGAGTTTCTTCTCTTGCTTTGCGCTGCCCATGGTGAGAGGCGGAAGCGCGCGGAACTGCTCGGGGAGCGCGGCAATGATTGGAGCTAACGCATCCGATCGGGCACCTTCCATGGCGCCACCGAGAAGAATGGCTTCTAAAACCTTGACGGTTTCCGCTTCGATGAGTGGACGCAGTATGTTCTTCTCTTCTCCCGGCTTGTCCTCGCCAATCGCAAGTTCGATGAGTGGTGGAATGACACCCGCAGCGTTGTAGTCATCGCTCTTACGACCTTCGCGCAACAAATTCTCGAGACGGTTCCATCTAAATTGACCATCCTTGAAGAGCAATTCAGCAAACGATTTTCGTAATTCCGGACGCGGGTCGGTGAGCAAACGGCGAGCCATGTACGGGTAAGCCTTCGCGAGCACCTTGAATTTCGGGTCAGTGCTCAGAGCTAAACCTTCGAGAACAGTAAGTGAACGAAGAATGAGAGCGTAATACCCAGGAACATTGAACGGGTACTTGTAGAGCACCGCGCCGAGCCCGTCCGTGATTGTTTTGAAGTTGAGCTCTTCAACCGTAGCTTCCAAAACGTCGTCGAAAAACTCTGCAAGCGCCGGAACAATGGGAGTGACGTCCACACTTTCATCCAAAAATTCCAACGCGTAATAATCGTTCGCCATCTCAACGTAGTCGCGATTCACCAAGTGAACAACGTGATCGATGATGGCGTATCGTGCGCTTTCTGGCATTTCACTCATCATACCAAAGTCTAAAAACGCCAACCGACCATCACGCGTAGCCAACAAGTTACCAGGGTGAGGATCGGCATGGAAGTAGCCAAACTCCAACAGCTGTCTTAGCGAGCATTGAATGCCGGAATCCACAAGCTTGAGGACATCCAAACCTTGAGCCGCGAGCGACTCTTGATCGCTCAACTTTGTACCTTCAATCCATTCCATGGTAATCACGCGCGGGCTCGTGTACTGCCACTCGATTGAAGGCACCACAATGTCTGGACGGTCACCATATAAACGAGCGAATCGCTCGGCATTGCGCCCTTCTTGTACGTAATCCAACTCTTGAAACACGCGCACCGCAAACTCATCAACCAACTCTACTATGGACGTATTCAACGACGTCACAATCTTGTCGATAACCACCGCACCAGATCTAATGAGGTAGAAATCTAAATCTAAACCAGCGGAGATGCTCGGGCGTTGTACCTTGAGCGCGACATCTTTTCCCTCCTTTGTCACCGCCTTGTACACTTGACCCAAACTTGCCGCCGCAATGGGACTCGGCGAGATTCGTTCAAACATTGAATCTAACGGCCGACCGAGCTCCTTCTCCACCAACGCAAACGCATCAGCATCCTGAAACGTCGGCAATGCATCCTGCAGCGAGCTCAACTCTTCCAAATATTGCGTCGGCAACAAATCTGGCCGCGTACTCAACGCTTGTCCAACTTTCACAAACGCCGGTCCAAGCTTCGTCAACTTCTCTCTCAGCTCCCCCGCGCGCTGCTTAGCGTTCTTTTCAATCGAGTCTGACTGGTAATCTAACGCTACGCTTACGCCAAAAGAGCTCAGCGTCGCCGCGATTTCCGCCGCCCGTAACGCCACGCGCGCCGGATCCTTCCCAAACTCTCTTGCGCTCCGCTCAGGGTCGTATCGCAGCGGTGTATCGCTCCTCGACGCCGCGACGCGTTGTGAATCATCCATGGGTACTTCCCCGTCGCCACCGCCTCGCACGATCGTCCCCGTCGGTCGCACGCTCGTCGACTTTGCCGTAAACGTCCCATCGACGTCAGCAGACGTTTCGCCGTCGTTTGACGACGACGCCGCGCTCATCGGCGGCTCCGCGATCGCACGCACGATCGAACGCGTTCGCTTCTGCGCGTCCGACGCCGTCGATCGCGCGTTCGCCGCCGCTGGGCGCGCCCGCGCGTGCGCGCGAGGTCGCACAGGGGTGCACCCAGGGCGCGTCGTCGCGGGCTTCACGCCGTGGCGTCGCGCACGCATCGCCGCCGCCGCGCCAGGCGCTGCCGACGCGTGTGTCGATGTCGCGTGCATGCTTTTGCTCCAGCGCACGCGCGCGCGTGAACGATGCGTGTGTGGTTATGACGGGATCAAGCTGTAGACGCGGCTCTCGCCGCGGCGAGCCGAGCGTCCACCGCGTGCAATTTGAGTCAGATATCGTTGTGATATAAATGTTGCTAGTGCTATCGTGGACGCGAAGAGCGAGGGGTATTTATGCCTCGTCGGACGCCACGGCTTGCTTTTCAAAGCTCGCGGTCGCGGTGGCCCAATCTTCAGTCATCGCGCACAAGACGCGAAGGAGTTCGGGCACTCGAGGAATGGGGACGCGCACTTGGTCGCATGAATCACGCTCACGCACGGTGACGGTACCGTCAGTGATGGAACGGTGATCTACGGTGACGGCGAACGGGACCCCGAGCTCGTCAGTGCGCGCGTAGCGCTTACCGATGGAGATGGCGGTGGTGTCGAGCTTGGCGCTGATGCCGTTGGACGTCAACGACTTGTTCATCGCGACGGACAACTCGTTCAACGCGGAGTCGTTCACGAGCGGGAAAATAGTCGCCTTGATTGGGGCGACAACTGGGGTAAGCTTGAGCACGGTCTTCTGTTCGTCATCCGGGCGAATGTAAAAGGCGTGCTCAAACATGCAGTACATGATGCGGCCGATGCCAAAAGACGGTTCGATAACGGATGGCGTGTAGTTGCGTCCATTCACCGTCTTCGTCACACGCTCGACAGTGACCATGCCAGTAATGATTTGCATTTCACCGCTTTCGGTTTGCAAAGGTGCCGTGCCGTTCGCCTCGATTACGTCGCGCAAGGCGAATGCGTCGGCCTCGTTCAACGCAGCAAGTGCGTCAGTCACCGCCTTGGCGTCGCGCTTAAACGCTTTACCAATCGCTTGCTTGTTCGGCGTGACTTCAACGATTTCCTCTTGAATCGGTTCAGCATATCGTTCATACGCCACCAACTCGACGTTGGACTTTTCGCTGTGCGCTTTCAAGTCAAACGCCGAACGATCCGCGAGGCCAACACACTCGATCCAACCGTACGAGCATTGGATTTCAGCGTCCCAGCAGTCGGCGGCGTAGTGTGCCATTTCGTGCTTCAAGTGTTGGCGGAAGCGCAAACGCGTGGTGTCGATACCGATTTGCAACAAGAATAAGTGGCACCGCGCAATGAAATATCCCAACGTTTCATTCGCGATGATACCCTTGGACACGGCTTCGCCGACGGTCATCAAGAATGGCTTCTTCACTTCGCCCAACTGCGCGTCTTGGCTAAACAAGTTGAGCACGGTGTCCGCAACTTCAACGAAACGCGGATGGTTCTTGTGGTCAGGGTGCACAAAGTGCTCGATTTCCGCTTGCGTGAATTCGCGCACGCGCAAAAGACCCGCACGAGGTGCGATTTCATTCCGGAAACTTTGGCCGATTTGCGCGGCGGCAAATGGAAGCTTGCCGCCATTGTAATAGAGCAAGTCTCTAAAGTTGACAAAGATACCTTGGGCCGTTTCGGGGCGCAAGAAACCCTTCACTGCGCCAGACGGGCCGATTTGCGTCGGGAACATCAGGTTGAACGGGTACGGCTCGCACAAATCATTATTCGTTGTCGGTGCCTTGGTTTCAGTGTTCTTCAACGCCTCGGCCATTTGCTCGGGGTTGAATTCGTCGATGCGCGCCTGCATATCCTCCAATTCGCGGCGGCGATCGGCTTTGAGCATCGGGTCCTTCAACAATTCTTCCACGCGATCACCGAGCAAGTGATCGGCCCGGTAGCAATCCTTGGTGACGACATCGTTCACCATCAAGTCGGTGAACTTTTCGACGTGCCTGAGATGAAACACGAAAAAGAAAAAATCACACATGTCAGTCCACTCACATTCGCGTACGCTGCTCAAACACCGCACGCCACGCGTTCGGAAAAAGGACCTCAGCATAGTATAATAAGTTTTGTAATCACTGTACATTCAGCGATAGCTGGAACTTAGTTTATTCTTCACGGGTCTTTCCGAGCCAGCAGCCGGCGGATAAGTCGCTCGCGACGAGCGCGTGCGCGTCAGTAAAACAATCAAACTCACCCTGAAGCTCTGAGCACCGCTTCCGGCGTTACTGCGGGACACTCCAACTCCAACATGCTCTCTTCCAAGACGAAATGCTGTCTCCAGAACTGCTGCACGTTCGCCTTCACCGCGCATCCCGGCGGACCGTAATCGTACAACCCCGCGACACCTCCATAAATCTTAAACGACGGTACATAAAACATGCGTCCTTCCAAGAGCGTAGATAACTTTGCACGAAACTCTTCCTTTGCCTTTGCCTCGACGTTCCCGGCTTCCTTCAACGCCGTGAGCTCGGCTTCGAGGGAAACCTTGAGCTGCTTGAGCGCATCGATCGCGGCGGTAATCTCGTCTTGCGCCGCGCCTTGCGCCTTGAGCGCGCGCACTTGCGCGCCGGCTTGGTTGACGGCTTCTTGCTTTTCTTCCAACGCGTTCATCGCGCGCGAGAGAGTCGGGATCACGTGACGCGGGCGCGCGAGTGCGAAAGTGACGCTGTACGCCGCCGACGCGTCAAAACTACGCACGCAGTGTGCTGCTGGGGACACGCGCGACACGTCTCGCCCGGACGCGAACGATGTCGTCCGGGCGCGGGAGAATTACCAGAGAACACTATTACATCGCCATCGGGTGCGCGAAAGAGCGCATGGTGCGTGCGCGAGCGCCAGAGATGCGCTGAGCGTGATGATTGCGCTTTATGTTGTTTCTTCATTGAGCACTGAACTGACGAGCGTGCATTTTTTTCATGCGTGCGCGTACAGATGACGTTTTGTATGATTGCGTCTCGCTTAAAATACGTATTGTTGTCGTATACGGTGTACGTGAACGATCGGTCGGCGATGGATGCGTGTGTGGAGCTCACGCAGCGAACGCCGGGCTGCGACGAGAGCAAGATTGCGCTCTTCGCGTCGACGACCGAGATGGCAGACTTTGTGTGGGTGCGCGAGTACGAAGAATGGCTCGCGCGCGCACACGACGAGGACAATAGATGGATGCGTGTGTGCGTGACAAGCGACGGGTGCGGGCCAAATGTGCGCGACGGTGAGGCGCCGACGAATACAGAGGTGCTTATTAACTATGACTTTCCTTCGTCGACGGCGAAATATCGAAGTCGCGCGGCTAATGTATTCGCAAACGATGCAGACGACCGCCAAAGTTTTCGGCGTAGAGAGATTGTCATTAGTATCGTCACCGCGGATGATTTGGAAGCCTTTCGCACGTTGCGACAGGATGTTCCCTTCAGAAACTTCGCCGACTTCAAGCCCCTTCATGGACCATGACGCCTCGAGCGCGCCGAAGATGCATTAGAATAATCCACGTAGGTACAATAGTTACGTCGCGCCGCGACGCGCGACGCGCGATGCGCATAGCCATAGCCTAGCTGCACATGTATTGTCTTGTTGTTTCGATAAAGCATATCCACCGCGACGAGCTCGAGTGACCCGACACTTCGCGTCTCGCACCTCACGATGTCAACTCCGGCTCGCGCGCTTGGATTATCCGTCGCTGGTGTCGCCGCCGCCGCCGGCGCGTATTTTGCGCCGTCATCCGTGGAGATATACCGCGCGGAAACCGCGCTCAGGGCGTCTGAGCTGGAGCTCGAGCGCGTCAAGGCGCTCGCGGCAACTGACACGTCGAATTACTCGCGCGCCAACTCGCGGTGGAGCTCGATCAAACAAACACTTATGGCAAAGCGTGATGCCTACAAGCGATCGGATCAGGCATTCGCGCAGTCACGGCAGGTGTACTTGGCGGCGAAGAGCGCGTACGAGGAGGCTGAGACGTCCCGACGCAACGCGAGCACCGAGCTTTCAAATGCTGAACGCGAGAACGAGGCCGCGACGAAGGATTTGGAAATTGCAAAGGCGAAATTAGGAACACACGACGTGGCGATTCAGCGCGCGAAGGCAGAGGTGGATAGGCTTACACGGATAGCGGAGGAGAAGATTAAATTGTTGAAACTTCCATTTTAGAGACTTCGATGTAATGAAATAACGGCACGCCGTGCTGTGATGCTAGTGATACCCACGTTGAGATGCGATTTATACCATATTTATGCCATACCCGCTGGCAAAGAATCAGATGATTCCTCCTCTTCGCTGTCGGCATACAGCCAGTTGATGTACTCGTACATGGCGTCGATTCCAGCTGTTAATAAGCGTTTTCTCTCGATGCGAAACAAGAGCGCAGCGCGGCCGAACGCTGTGTCGTACTTCACGTTCGATTCTAACAATTCCTCGTCAGCTTCCAAAGTCGTCGGAAACGCATCGAGCTCGTCTTCCCAAGCCTCGGCGATTGTTTGAGCGTTTCCAACCTGTCTCTCCGCGTCTTCGGCGGAAAGCTCCCAGTCGTCGTCGACAATGTTCGCACCTGGAGGAATGATGCAGGCAGAACCAACAATAGCAATAAGGCGTCTTATGTCTTCTTCTGCAGTGGCTGCCGACATGAGACCGACGTCTTCGAGGGCGTAACGCAACGCCCCGAGACGAAGTCGTGACGATGTCGTTTCTGTCATTGGAATATTAATCCTATCGTTACGATTGCCACGAAGGGCAAACCCGTAGCTCATCATCAGCTCCAAGTTATCTGCGGCTGGAACATAGCTGATTGTGATTTCCTCACCTTTGGCTGCGAGAGGTCTGTTGGTTTCCAAGCAACACGAACCTCCACCGCCTTCAATGTTTCCACCAGTTATCACTCGCCAATACGCCCCACGTAAACCACCCCCGTCGCTCGCGCCAATTTTCTTTAATGCCGTCACTTTCGCAGCGTCTACGTGGTTTGCCATGTCCACGCAAGGCGCGAGAACAGCAACCGCAGTATCGTCATTGCCCCCAGGATTCGCCCCGACTTCCGCGGCGATGGCGCGGGACTTCACTATGGAAAACGCCCAACACAAATCTTCAAACGTCACGCTTCCAGGTACTAAACCAGACGCTAAACCATCAAATATTTTACGCACCTCAGCCTTCAAAAAGGCAGCTTGTCGCACGATGGCTTCATTTTGAGTCATCGCGAGCTCATCGCTGGTCGCGAGCAAAAGACTCGGCAACTCCCTCTTCTTCGGCAACCACTTGCCGTACGACTCCCACACTTTTCCTCCTTCTCGGACGGCAAATAGCAACCAAAGTGCCACGCCTAGTTCTCGATCTTCGCCAGATTTCGAAAACATCATGTTTTTAATTCCCTCAGGGACAGTCGCGTTGCGACGCTCCCAAGACTCGACAATTTTCCGAGCGGTGATATCCTCGCTCGCGGCGTCGCCGTCACCCACGGGTGCGACGATGCACACATCTAACGGCACCTCGAGCAAGAGCTCGATCTCTTTCCATCCCGCGGGACCGGTGGTGAACAACCCTCGACCGTTGTCGCCGTACCCGAGCTCGACGCGCGAGCGGATGCTTGCGCTTTTTATAAACTCGTTGAAAGCTTCGGGTTCCGTCGTCGCGAGCGCGCGACGGGGCGGACATCGCGGGCGCGACGCGCGCGAACCCGCGCGAGACGTCCCGGATGCGGTGTGTGGTGCGGCGCGAGACGTCGATGCCGTTGCCATGGCGCGTGCGGAAGTGCGGATGTCGAGCGCGACGGAGCGCGTAGAAAGTGGATAGCGCTCAGAGCGACGTCGCGCGCATCAGCGAGCCCGCGAGGAGCGCGTGCGTGTTGAAAGTAGTAATCGATAATGTAATCATAAAATGAAAGCGCTAAACGAAATGTCTTCTAGTACAGTAAGTTTAACCGTCGACTTCGCCAGAAATGTTCAAGAATTTGGCCGCGGTGGTGACATCCTTGTCGCCGCGACCGGAAAAGTTGAGCACAACCTTTGTGCCATCCGGCAAACCCGGGCAAAGCTTCCACAAGTACGCCAAAGCGTGGGAAGTTTCGAGAGCCGGGATGATACCTTCCAAGCGAGAGACGTTCACGAAGGCATCGAGGGCTTCCTGGTCGGTGATGGCGTGGTATTCGGCGCGGCCGAAATCCTTCAAAAAGGCGTGCTCGGGGCCGATGCCCGGGTAGTCAAGACCGGCGGAAATAGAGTGCGGCTCGATGATTTGACCTTCGTTGTCTTGGATGAGATAGGAGAAAGATCCGTGCAACACACCCGGCGTACCGAGGGTCAACGTCGCCGCGTGCTTTTGGCCCGGGCCGATGCCTTCGCCAGCCGCTTCGACGCCAATAATGCGGACGGATTCTTCGTTAATGAAGTCGTGGAACAAACCCATGGCGTTGGAACCGCCACCGACGCATGCGACAAGGATGTCCGGCAAGCCGCCCCACTTTTCCATGGCTTGTGCTCTAGTTTCTTGACCAATGATGGCGTGGAAGTCGCGCACCATCATCGGGTACGGGTGCGGACCCGCGACGGAGCCCAAAATGTAGTGCGTATCCTCGACGTTCGTCACCCAATCACGAATAGCCTCGCTCGTCGCATCCTTCAACGTCGCCGTACCCGCACGCACCGGTCGCACGGTGGCGCCGAGCAAACGCATACGGAACACGTTGAGCTTTTGGCGCTCCATATCCGCGGCGCCCATGTAAATGATGCACTCGAGGCCGAAACGCGCACACACCGTCGCCGTCGCCACACCGTGCTGACCGGCACCAGTTTCAGCGATAATACGCTTCTTACCCATGCGCTTCGCCAACAACGCTTGTCCAACCGCGTTGTTAATCTTGTGCGCCCCCGTGTGGTTCAGGTCTTCGCGCTTCAAGTACACGTGCGGACCCTTCCCGTTCGCATCCTTGAACTCCTCCGTCAATCGTTCCGCAAAATATAACGGGTTTTCACGTCCAACGTAATCCTTCAAAATATTCTTCAATTCCGCTTGGAACGCCGCATCCGTCTTGATCGCCTCGTATTCCTTCTCGAGCTCGACGAGGGCTGGGATCAACGTCTCGGGCACGTACTTCCCCCCGAACACCCCATACCGCCCGTTCGCATCCGGGCGCTGCTGCTCAGAAATCTTCCCTTCCATCTTCGGCGGCGTCACCACCGCGCGCACGACCGGTGCGGTGCGCGACATCGCGCCGCGACGGCGCGAAGACGATGACGATGACGACGACGGGGGCTTGGTGCCGTACGCCACCGAGGACGCCAGCGCGCGCGCGGCGGACATGTCAACGACGACGGGCGCGTGAGCGAACGGGTGGAGCGGCGCTCGACGACGACGGACGTAGAACCGGGCGGGCGGAGCGAGACGCGGCGCGCTCGGGCGACGGGCGTCGTGGATTGACGCGGGCGAGGTTGACGTCGACGCCAATCGCTATCCGCGAGTCCCCCTGTACGCGCTGGGTTATGATTGGTCACATAGGTTGCGTCGACGATGTTCAGTGATTCCGTGCGCGGTGCGCGCGCGGTGCGCGTCACACGCGAGCGCGCCAGAAGCCATGCCGACGTGGGCCGAAGACGACGGCGATGAGCTCCCGCCGCCGCCGCCGGGATTCGAGGACGTGCACCCGGGCGCACACGCCGATGCGGTGGATGCGATCGCCAAGCAGTTGACATCGGCGTCGGGCGGGACGACGATCGGGACACCGGCTGGGGTCGTGGATGCCCCGGATTTGGCGTTGAAGACTGGGGATTTGCGCGAGGAGCACGCGGGGGAGGTGATGAAGACGATTGTTGATCCGAGTACGCCGTATACGAGCGCAAAGTCGTTTGAGGATTTGGGATTGAGCGCGGAGCTCTTGCGCGGATTGTACGGGGAGATGAAGTTTGAAAAGCCGTCGAAGATTCAGGCGGAAACGTTACCGCTGATTTTGATGCCGCCGCATAGGAACTTGATTGCTCAGGCGCATAATGGGAGTGGGAAGACGACGTGCTTTACGCTTGGGATGTTGAGTAGAATTGATCCAAACGTCAAGGCGCCGCAAGGGTTGATGATTTGCCCGACGCGGGAGCTCGTGGTACAGAATGTGAGCGTGATGGAACGCATGGGGAAGTACACGGGAATCACGATTGCGTCTACGGCTGATCCGAAGTGGGATAACACGAACAGAAGCAAGATTGTGGACCAAGCCGTCATCGGGACGCCGGGGAAGATCTTACGTTGGATGCGAGAACGGCAACTCGCGTGCAGCGACATGAAAATCTTGGTCTTTGACGAAGCTGACCATATGATGGCTACCGACGGACACCGCGTGGATAGCACGAAGATTTTGAAGCACCTCTCCATGAATGCAAAGTCATGGCAAGTGTTGTTATTTAGCGCGACGTTCAACGAAGCCGTCAAGAGCTTCGCTACCAAGGTTGTCCCGAACGCCAACCAAATTTTCATTCCGGCTGCGCAGTTGTCTTTGGACGTCATCAAGCAACATCGCGTTGTGGTGGGCTCGGTTGAAGCCAAGGATGTGTTGCTCAAGGAGAAAATTTTCCCTTTGTGCGACAAAATCGGCCAAACCATCATCTTTGTGCGCACGCGTGAAGGTGCCAGGCGTCTGCACGCATCTATGAACGCTGCGGGCTACAAGTGCACGGTCATCGAGGGTCAAATGGAACACTCCGATCGCGACCGGGTCGTGCAAGAGTTCCGAAACGGTTTGACCAAGATTCTCATCGCCACGGATGTGTTGTCGCGCGGTTTGGATGTAAGCACGGTGACGCTCGTCATCAACTACGATATGCCAGTTGACTTCCACAACCCGAGATCGCCAAACTATGAAACGTACTTGCACCGCATCGGTCGCAGTGGTCGCTTCGGAAACAAGGGTGCTGCGTTCAACTTGATTTTGGGTGACTCGGAGCGCGCCATCATGGACCAAATCGAATTACACTTCAACCACAAGGTCCCTGAGGTTCAATTCAACGATGATTTGACCTTTGAAAAGGTGCTCGAGGAGGCTGGACTGATGAGCAAAGAAGAGGCGCTCTAGAGCGTCCAATGAATTAGCGAATTTCTAGGATTGTAAAAGTTTTTTGAGGACGAGGACAAACGCGTCGCACGCGTGTACCGTCCTTATCTGTTTGACATTGACAGTTTTCGTTTAGCATTGTTTGTTTTACACAGTGCACTACATCTACGCATCTTGAGTACGCGCTAGTTCGATTACGTTTGTTTGCGATGTTTTGCTTTCTCCTTCGCCGCCTTTTGCGCCTCGAGTCGCCGAGCCTGCCGACATTCGGCGACACTCTTTGCAGACGGTCCTCGAAGAAACGCGATGAACCCTGAAACCTTCCTCATCACGCCTAGGAAGAATTCAATCATCGTCAATTTTATGAGCGTTCGGAATGTCCATTGTATGCATCGCGTACGTCTGAATATGTACAGTGCGAGCACAATGCCGCCGCCTACAATCATTCGCGATATCATTTGCACTAAAAAGTCTGCAAGTATATACGAACGATCGGGCTTACCGCCATACTTGGGATCGAGCCATAACTGTTCAGCTCGCCCTAATTCCTTCAAACGCGCCGCCGCGAGCTTATCGAACGCATTCGATGCGAGCAACGATTTAAATAATTTGCGCGCCGCCACCGCGTCCATCGTGTCGCCACCCGTCACCACCGCGCAATCCTCCACCGCTTCCTCACCTTGAACCCGCGTCGCCAATCCAGCACCGTAACGCATTAATAACGCATCCGCGGCACGAACTATTCCGAGTTCAACACCATCTGCCCCTGCCTTCTTATACATTTCGATCAACGTGTCGTCGCACCTCGTCGCGCCCGGCGGCAGAGCGCACGCGCGCGCTTCCCCCGCCAACATCACCGCCTCAGGCATCACGCTTACCTTGGCGTGCGAGCCAGCGGCAAATAAAAACTCTGCACCTAAGCTCTTCGCCGCAGCGGCGGCGGAGGCGTTTCCCATCACCGCCGACTCGCGCTCTATGACGTCCCGCGCGCACGCGCCGTCGTCGCTGTACAAACAACACCCCAGCGCCAAGAGCTCCGCGAACGCCATGTCCGGCACGAGCGCACGCACTTGAAAATACCCCGCGAGTACGCGCGCGCCGTGACCTACCGCATTTTCCCTCGCACCGCGCCGCATGTCCTCGAGCGCGCGCGACAGCTTGGCATCCGCAGCCACTGAATTGCGAATGGTTGTCCCACACACGCGAGCTGCGTACTCGCACGGCACCTCTCTCGGCGGCTCGGCGGCGACGACGTGCGCGAGACATAGCGCGCACAGCGCGAGCACGAGCGCGAACGCGGAATGCGTCGCGCGCCGCCGCATGGTGCGTGCGGATTTGAGGACAAAATGTGCAGAATGCAAAATCTAAATGGGCGACATTCGTCGACGCGTCGTGCACGGAGCGAGACGTGTGACCGGGTACTGCCGCCGCGAAAGAGCGAACAGTGCAACTGTGTCAACGCGCACGCGTCGCCCTTGACTTTAGCGCCATCGTCGTGTTGCGTAGGCGACAAGCGATTTAATTTCAGTGATCGACGCAGGGGAAAATGACGGACACGTGCCGCGCGTTCAAGACGAAGCTCGCATCGCTGAACATTAGCGTGCAGAGTATAGAGACGTTGTCGCACTGGTGCATATTTCACCGCAAGAATGCGCGAGCGTTGGCGTTGGTGTGGTCAGAGGAGCTCGCGCGAGCTCCGGCGAAACAAAAGTTGGCGTACTTGTACTTGGCGAGCGATATCGTACAAAATGCGCGGAAAAAAGGCACAGACTGGGCAGATGCGATGGTCGACTTAGCGCCGACAGCGTGCCGAGACGTGGCGACGAGTGGTGATGACAAGACTACCGAGCGTGTGCGGAAAGTTTTGCGCATCTGGGACGAGCGCAAAGTGTTTGGCTCAGCCCCGGTAACGACGTGGTTAGATGGCGCTGATGGCGCAGGTACGACGGCAACAGGCGCAAAACCTAGCGCGCGCGTGCCAGCGGAACCTTCGGTCGCGGTCAAGAAGAACAAGCGCGACTTGACGGAGGTTCCCGCGCTGAGTGGAGAAAACGCTGCGTTGGCAAAGTTACTCGTCAAGATGGAGACTGCCGAACGCGAGTTCAACGAAGCGACTGAGCGATTCGCAGCTGATGTTAAGGAAGACTTATTAGATGAGAAAGCGTTGGATGAAACGAGTGATCCGCCTGCATTATTGAGAGCGTTGCAAAGTGCGGAAAGCGCCATTGCGGCCAAGCGCAACGCAATCGAAACGACATCGGAGACGCTCGACGGGTTGGAGAAGAAATTGCGCTCTGCTCTCGAACGTGTGGACGCGCTGCGACAGAAGCAAGATCAGTCTGTCATGTCAGAATTGACGCAAATGGCAGTCAAGTGCGCGACGCTACGCATGAAAGCATCGAAGAAAGCTGCGGCATTCGTAGCCATGCAAGCCGCAAGCGGCGCATCTGCCCCGCCAACAGCGGCGGAGAGAGAAGATGACGCAAATGATGAAGACGCGTACCTTCCAGAGCCAGTCGATTTCGATGCCGAGGATGACGACCAGTACGATCCCACAGACGCGCCAGAAGAATTCGATTTCGGCGGCAAGCGTCAGCGCACCGATTAGTCACCACAGACGAAAATCTTCACAGTAGACAACGCATCTCAATATACAAGCACAAAATTTACTTTAAGTTCGAACCAATTAATTACACGCGCGTAATCATCGCAGTCATCGCTGAAGACGTCCCGCTGCACAAATAAGCACACCTGTCGCAAAGACTGCCACACTCTGCAGCGTGCATCTTTCGGACGCGCCGACGCCAAGTCGTTCCACGCGCGCACGAGTTAATCACACGCGTCCCATTCGCCCCGCGTCGCCATCGTCACGCGAACTCACGGCGAACGTTTGGCGCGGTAGTCTTTTTCAAACAACGGTCGCCAGCAACGGTCGCAACATGTCTTACGCGCGCCCAGCGGCGCCCTACGGCGCTTCGAGCAGCGGACTCACGTCCCGTCCGAACGCGCACAACGCCGAAGTCCAAGTGCAGATGCCGAGAGATTTTGACATGGAAGACGAGGTGGATGGCTTGCGAAGTAAGGTGAAGTTGCTCAAGCGTATGAGCCACGAAATCGGTGAAGAGGCGAGCATACGTGGACAATTAATCGATGCTTTGGAGATCGATTTTAGCAGCTCCGACGCGGCGATGCGGGACATAAAACAGAAATTGAACAAAGCGTACAAACAGGCGAAAAGTGGACACTTAATGGCGTTGATGTTTTTTGCACTGAGTGCGTTTGCGGGCTTATTCATCTTTATGAAGTTTACCGCCGTCGTGCGATTCTTCGTGCCAAAAGGTCAGGGGCATTCGGTGCGGCATCATTGACGCTTCTTAGTTTCGATATCATATCCTAGCGTAGTATAACATGCATAGTGAGCAGTCTTCTAAACGAGCTAAAAAAACAAGTCGCCGTCCCGAGACTGTCTCGCGCTCTAGCTCTTGTGCTTGCGAATCTCAAACTGTATATCCGTGACACCGACGCTGTCTGACGCGTTCTCGCAATACTCAAACCATCCATCGGGATCTTCGCTCAAGTCTACATCCTTCCAAACCGTGCCTCCAGTACTTTTGATAACCGCGCCCTTGGTCGGGTACCACGCCTCCAACTCGAGTCCGCGGCATTCAAAGCCCATCACCGGCACAAACTCGCCGCTCTTCGCCACGACACCAGAAGTGGTAACACCCTTGACATCGGTAAACACAACTGATGCTTGCTTCTTGCTGTCGGGAAACTTGATTACGAAGTTTGCTTCGCCACGCGAATTGTCAAGCTCTTGCGTGTCCTCAGCGCACATGAACACGCCCTTGCGGTCTTCGTCGCTTTGGCCATCCTTGACGTCGAAGCAATAGTGGTATTCAGGTGCCGGAAACGTGACGCTCTCGATGTTTTCGAACTCGGCTTTGACATATAAAACTAAGAGAACCATGACGACAGTAGCGCTGCGCGAGTGGTGAAGTGAAGCTTGGTCTGCAAGAGCTAATATTGAAATGAATTACATCGCTGCGACTGAAAGGCGCGTTATCTAGCTAAATCGAGGGAGCTCTACATCACCAGGTTCATCTGAGGCTGTCTCGACGTATCCAACATCCGAGTTGTTTGGATTTTTCTCGGCGTATACCTTGGCCACAGCGACGCCGGCGCTCAACATCACGAGTGATACCAATATCAAAGCCACCTCCGTGGAAGACGAATCCGCGATCGCGGCGAGTGGTACACCCATGGCATATCCTAAGTCACGCCAGAATCGAACGACACCTAGAGTGGATGCGTAGTGGTTCGCATCGGGCGCGTGATCCACGGCGGCGGCCGCGAGCAATGGGTATGTAACGCCCGTGCAAAATCCAAGGAATACCGAAGAAAACGTCAACACTGCGTATTCTGTTGATTTGAGCTTATCAACATCGGATGCTCCAACCGTAAAATGTCCTCGAAAACCCGCACCAAAAGTCGCGATCAACAACGAAATCGCGCCGCCGATCAAGCCAAACGCCATGGGCGTCTTGCGACCAATTTTGTCGCTCAACATGCCCGAGCCAATCTGCGTAAATCCCTTCATGAACGAGTAGCACGCGGTGAAAACATCGCGTTGTCGACCAGTAAGCGCGAGTTGATCGCGTGCCCACACGGACATCAGACCCCATGCGACAGCAGTTTCAAAGTTGGCGCAAAACGCCGCGTAGCACACGACGGCGGTGTTTTTATTCGCCCACGATGTGCGATACATAGCCTCCCGAAAAGTCTCCACTTTCGCCGCTGCGAAAGATGCCGCGCCCGAACGATCGAACTCGTCGTCATTAGATATTCGTACACCTACCACGCCCTTATCCATCGATTCGTCTTCTTCGATGGGATTGACCCATGACGAACCGCCGACGGCGAATCGATGTCCGCCAGAGCTTTCCTTCAACAAGACAACAGAGACAATGAGCCCAATCAAACACATGAGCAACTCAATACCCATGGGCACTTGCATGTATCCACGACAGACGCACGCGCCAACGCACGCGCTCGTCCAGTCATCTGGCGTGACGCACGTTTGCTCGGCATTTGACGCGACGCACGCGTCGCTTCGCGTCTCATCCACCCACGAGCACGTCACTCCAGAGCTTTCCATCGCCCCGTACACGTGCGCAAACAACGCAATCGCAGTATAACCTACGGTTTCGTTCAGCCCCGACGCGAACCCACGGCGCGTCGACCCACAAATATCCACGCACGCCAGCACCAAAGCCGTCCACGTCAAACCTTGCGCGCACCCAAGAAACAACGCCGACATCGTCACCACCCCGAATCCACCGCTCTTCACTCGCGTTGCAATCATCCCTAACACAGGCGCGATCACACCGACGCTCCAACCGAGCACGGTGACGCGACGTCGCCCGTACGCGTCCGCCCAGCGCCCAACCGCCAAGTTTGCGCTCGACTTTGCCAGCGCAAACGGCAACAGAAACGAGACCTTCACCGCGCTCGAGGTTTCGGCAAACTCCCGCCCCGCGCTATCGATCGACGCGAGCTTGTGCAGCTGCAACACGCCGCCGAGCGCGGCGGTGAGCGCGATGGCTACGCCGAGCTGCGCTGCGGCGCGGCGCGAGAACCCAGCCACGGTTGACGACGACATCTCGTCCGCGCAATCGCCAGAGGCGACGAGGGGTGTAAATGCGCGCACGTGCGCGTTTCGACGCCACGCGCGATGATCACGCGCGCGCGCGGCGTGTGCGCGCGGCGAGCAATGCCGCGAGTGCACTTTTTCCAGACTCCGCATACGACGACGCGTCGCGCGCATCGCCGACCTCATCGCCGGCGACGACGCGATACGAACGCACCTCTCGAGATGTCCGCGCGCGGTGTCGCGCACTTTCGCGGCGTCGACGACCTCGGACGCGACGTCGGCACGCACGAAGAGTTTTGGCTGAAAGTGAAACGCGGCGCGAAGAACGCGGACGGGAAACCGCTGTGGTACGCCAAGGGGATTGAGTACTGGGACGCGATCGATGCCGACGTTGACGGCGTGCTCGGTGGGTTCGGGCACGTCAGTGCGGCGGATGCGCGGGATAATGCGCGGGTGCTGAGGGATGTGTACGGGGCGACGTTGGAGGCGAGACGCGCGAGCGGCGAAAAGGCGACGGCGCTCGATTGCGGCGCGGGCGTCGGACGCGTGACGTCGAGTTTTTTGATTGAACATTTCGATGAAGTTGATTTAGTGGAGCCCGTGGGGCATTTTCTTGAGGCGGCGCGCGTTGATGAAGCGGTGACGGGCGCGGGGCGACGCGACGGCCACCGCGCCGTCGGATTCTTTAAAGAGCCATTGGAAGAGTTCACGCCTGAAATCGGGAGATATGATGTGATTTGGATTCAATGGTGTATTGGACACTTGACGGATGACGATCTGGTGGCGTTTTTTCTTCGATGTAAGGAGGGCTTGAAGCCAGGCGGCATCATCGTCATGAAGGAGAACAACGCAAAGGATGGTTTCATCTTGGATTTGGAAGACTCTTCCATCACGAGAAGCCACGAGTACTTATTGCACGTCATAGACAAGGCTGGAATGCGCTGCGTTGAACATCGTGTACAAACTGGGTTCCCGAAGGAACTATTTACCGTGAGCATGTACGTCATTCAGCCGTAGCTGAACGTTGTTTGTTAATAAGCAAAATGTGAAATTACAGTCGTCTACAGCACGTTCGTCGTACATCTAGTTATCTAATCAATCGTTACATCTCGGACGTGCCCCATACATCCGAACCGGTCTCCATCTCGTCATCTTCTTCTTCTTCCAACGACAGGCGAAGGTACTCACCGCGCGCAAAGCGATCCCATTCAGTCAAATGTGGTTCTTCGCGCTCTTGTCGCATCAAGAACGGGTCCCGCGTTTCAAAGGCGATGAACTTGTTCATGTTGAATAGAACATTGAAAAAGTTGCCGCTCATCTTACTCGCTCGCAAGTCTTTCAACGTCACTCGACCGTCGACTTCGGGCTTGAGCATGTCCATCATTTGGCATAAAATGTCCTCAAACAATACTGGTTCCTGAGCCAAGCACTCCATGCGTTGGATTTGTTCTTCATAAAAGTAAAAGATTTCATCTGCCGTGATCACGCCGTCATGGTGCGTGTCGACGCACTTGAACCAGTAATCAAGCGCAAGCGGATGTTTTTTGTACTCCTCACTCAAAATGAACCAAACGAAATCCTCGTAGCACATCTTCCCTGGCTTGTCAGATTTGAACGGTCGGCCAGCTTGGTCGAAAATTCTCGCCACAATTCTATACGTCAACGCGTGATTTCCATAGCACAATAGATCTTCGCGATCGATATAAAAATCGTGATCGGTGTCAAGTTCCCAAAATTTGCAGTAAAT
>JACLAB010014088.1_pt1 | contig 31192 bp, 12 predicted proteins | sample 8027921 | NCBI WGS metagenome assembly JACLAB01 (sample SAMN15725117, study PRJNA655200) | protist metagenome | isolation source: fluorescence activated cell sorting (FACS) single amplified genomes of... | place: USA: West Boothbay Harbor, Gulf of Maine | collected 2000-07-19 | reverse complement strand
CGATGGAACTCACGTTTTCGAGAACAAACAACAAGAATCGAGCGACGAGGAGGAGTTTGGTAAACGTGGGAGGAAAAGGGGCAGAGGTTGGTAGATATTTTAGCGGAGACGGAAGGATCAAAGCGGTGACGACGTCGTCGTCTGTTTCATCCTCCGTATTCGCGTTGCGAGAGGACGGGGAGGTTTTGGGATACGATGAAGAAAAGCCGGGGAACGTAAAGAACATCACGAAACCATTTCAAGAAAGCGTGAGCGTGCACTGCGCGAAGAGTAAGGAAGTGTTTACGCTCTTTCACGTGAATAGAGAGAGTTCTGAACACCAAAAAGAAAAGTTGTGCGCGATGTGTTTGGAAACGAGACGAGCCGGAGGGAGAGTGATTTATAACGGGTTTTGTGCGGAGTTGAACGAGGACGACGGAATAAAGGTAGATGGCGACGTTTCGAGTTTTTCCTACATAGTTTCTCGAGAATACGAACCGATAGCGTTCCAAGCGGTTGATGATTACGTGGTTGCTTTAGAGAGACAAAAGAAAAACGACGGAATGTTTCGATTACAAATGTTCTCGAGCAAAGCGATTTTAGTTTCCTCGAAACTGAAATCACCGATTGAACCGATTTTGGCGTATTCCTCGAATAATAATAATAAAGGGGTAGACGATGATCAGATTAAAGTTCTCTCTTTAACTTACTCCAAGTTCAACGACGACGACGATATCGCTCCAAATGCCGTACCGAATACCTTGGGTATCTTTACCCTCGGCGTCCCGATCGGAACGACGACGAACCAAACAGACGCGATAGTTCTCCGAATGTTCAACGCGCGAACGGAAGACATCTCAGCCACGTTGGCGAGTGCGCACGTCACCATCAAATGGACCCGGATTCTCTTCGTCGTCTTGATTACCATAATCGGCTGTTCCGCGATGCTGTTATGCGCGGCGTCTGCTTTCGTCGGAACGCCAAAACCATTTTTGGAAGAAGACGTAGAAGCCAACGGCGACGTGGAAGAACAGTTACTCGATTCCATTCTAGAAGAAGAAGAAGAAGAAACAGAAGAAGAAACAGAAGAAGAAGAAGAAGAAGAAGAAGAAAAACAAGACAAAATAGTAGACAATAACAGCGTTCTTAGCTCTAGCGACGCGCAAACACTCTCTCACGAAAATGAAGAAGAAAAAGAAGAAGAAAAACAACAAGAAGAAGATGAAGACGACACCGAACGTCGTCTCGCCGGTGGCGTTCAAGCGTTCTTCGAGAGCTTTCTTTTTACTTCTTCTAAAAGCTGATCGTGAGATGATATGCGTTTTTGACGGCTACAAATAGTTTTTAGATAAAATTTAGAGGAAACAAACATCCACGTCACAATATCTATTCTATCTGTCACACACATGCTTCGCGCCGCCTGCAATCGATTCATACTCGCATCGAACCCTTTAATAAGAACAATGTCCACGTCTGCCACCTCTGGCGTTTGGAAGCACCACAAAGTCGTTCCGGAGACACCCGCGGGGTTTACCATGCGTGGAACTGTCCCCACGGACGAGAACGGCGTCGATGTGATGATGGAGAAATGGGAAAAAGGAAGTTCAGAGCCGCCTCATTCGCATCCGGGCGATGACATGACCGTGGTCATAGAAGGGAAAATGTCCGTGCAATTCTTCAAAAAAGACGGGGAGAAACTCGTCGAGGACGGGAAACCGTTAATTTTGAACAAAGGCGATGCGGGGTACATCGAAGGTGGGCGCATACACGACGCGAAATATTTGGAAGATTGCAAGTTGGTCTACGTGCACGATAAACAATTCGGATTCGACGCCGCAGCCGTGAGCGCTTAATACTACTAATAACAGTACTAATACTACTTATCTTTCTATTAATACTCCATCGTGGTACGGTAGCGATGGAAACATAATATTAATACTAATATGCTTTAATAATAATAATAATAATATCTATCTATTAACGGTACGGTACGGGTACCGATGGTAATATAATCTAATATACTGTGTTGTTGTTGCTATGTGTTGCTGTTGTTATTACTCAGTTGCTATTCCTAATATACCGGTAGTATCTATGAAACACTTAATAATTATTAATAACGATTGTAATGCTGCTGACTGAGTTCGCGAAACGCTCTGGAGGCCTCGTTACGATTTTCAACATCGTTCGTGAAATGGTACGTCTGCGCGAGTAAATATTGCGATTCTTTGACGATGTCGATGTTGCCGAGCTTTTCTCCGAATAAAGATGCACGGTTCAGGTCATCGACGATAGATTCAATCGTTTCTTCCATTTCCTCGTCCGTTTCATCTTGGATGTTGACTTCCAAAGACGCTTTGGCGTTGATCAAATGAAACCGAGCTCGTAAGCGCAGCTCGTTCGAGCTTAAAAACGCTCTCGAGTACTTCTCCAAATAGAGTTTGCCCAAGTTCGCGTGCGAGCCTTTCAACTCAATCAAACACTCCGCGACGATAAGTTTCGCGAACAACGCGTACTGGTCGACGCCTAAATCTGTCGCGCGCTTATCCACTCCTAACGCTCTCAACAATGCAAACGCGTAGTTTTGCGAATTTTTAAACGTCTCCGCGACGCCCAACTCCGATTTCAAAACGTGCATCGCGTTTCTCGGGTCCGCGCTGCTATTTCCGTTTTTCATCGACGAATCGCTTTCGAGTTGAGAGAAAGCAAAGGTCAGAATATCTGCACCTCTCAGAAAGCTTTCGAATGATTCTGCGTAGTTTCTGTTCATGGCGTAAATTTCAGCCAACGCCCGATTCGCCTCTAATACCGCACTCGAATCCGTCTTCTCGCCAATCGGATGAACCAACGCGTGCATCTGTCGCATGCACTCGTTCGCTTCGAAACACTCGTTCCGTGCGATAGCATCGTCGAATAGTATCGAAATTCTCGCCGCGTTCAACTCTCTCGAAACTTCCTCGTTATCATCCACGTGTTCACGCAAACGCGATTCCGCTTTTTCGAGTTCCATCAAGGCGCGTTCGGTGCCTCTCGTCCTTTGCGTGGATTTCGATAAAACTGCAAATGCTCGCGCGGCGTCCACGGGCGAAGCATCTTTCAAAGTACCCTCGGATAATGCTTTCAAATTGGCAACCCTCGCTAACCCGTCGTCGCCCCGCGTCGACCACGTCGTCGATTGCATCGAAAACGCCGGCGTGCGCAAACAGTTGATGGCGTTTTTCGTTTCTTTGGCGGTGTCAAAAGTGGCGTAACGTTGTAAGGTGCCTAAAGACGTGTGCGTAACTTTCCCACCAGATGTTGACGAAGACGCCATCGTGGACGAAGAAGCGGGATATATTTCGTTCATTCGAATCAAAGACGTCGCCTGTGCGACGGCGATAGCATCAAGCGATTGGTTACCGCCGCCTTGCGTTTGTTGTTGTCCGGTGGTATTCGCGCCGCCGTTCGCACCTCCGGTATTTCCGGAAGACGGGTTATTCGAAGCGCCCTTTTCTCGTAAAATTATCTCTTGTTTGCGCATATGTTCTGCGGTCGTTCTCGTAGCTGGCGCGGAAGCAACGAGCGTTGTTTTATGCGACAAAACTTCGACGTTTTGAATAGCTTTTTCAACAACTTCTGGTGCAGATATTTGAGTCGATGTAGGCGCGGAAACGAACGAGGTGGTACCTTTCGTCGTTGCAGCCGCTACGCCAGCGTTTTTGCTCGTTAATGCCGCTCTACGTTCCTCCATAACGCGGTCTCTTCCAGCATCGTTCGGAAACGCCGCCACTTGTCTAGCTAACGCCAACTCGGCGTAGCTCGCCAGCGCGGGATTTTTCAACTGTCTTCCAAGCTTTAAACACCGACGTAAAAGTGTTCGAGATCGCTTCGCTTTTTTCAAGACTGATGAAGACGAAGATAACGAAGAGGATGTCGAGGAACTATACTTTTGTTGTTGTTGTTGTTGTTGTTTGATGTTGTCTAAAGATTCTTCGAAAGGCTCGTCGTCGTCCTCATCGCTATCTTCATCCTCGTCTACGTCCACGTCGTCGTCGTCGTCGTCGAAATACTCCGACTCGGCTAAAAGCCCACTCAACGCTAACGCTTTCGCTAATGCGTCTTCATCTCCAGATTGCTGCGCGATTCGCGTCGCCTCTTCTAACGCTCTCGCGGTTTCTTTTCGATGTTGAAACTGCGCGTGCGTTGCGCCGAGCGCAATTAAAGCCTCCGCTGCTCGTCTTCCAGATTGCGACACGGGCGTTATGGAGTGCGCGCTGCGACTTCCTCCACCACCAGCGCTAATCAACTCGTGCAACAAAACAGACTCGTCCGCAGGGATATCTCCGTTTATTTCAAAGTGTCTGTGTAAATGGAACAAAGCGTTGACGACATCTTTTTGTTTTAAACTCTCCACATGTCTCGCGCGCGGATGCCTGTTGTGAATCGCCGTGTTCTCATGTTCCGCTAAAACTTTACGAAGCACCGCGCCTACGCTCTTGTTGTTCTTCGTCGGAAAACCAGAATTCCCACTATTGCTGCGACTGTTAGTATTTCTAGTGCTGTTATCTTTCTCTCTCGGGTCAAGAATACCTCCTAAACCCATAGCGATGCCAAACGGAAGCGTTTCGTCCTCCTCGTCGTTACTTTCCTCTTCATTCGCCGAACTCTTCTTAACCCCTAATCGTTCGCACTTCTCCACCAACGTGTCCACAATCGCGCGTTCGTTCGCTTTGCTCGTTCTGTGCAGCAAAAAAGTAACTTCTCCTTTCTCTCCACCGTTCATCTCTTCCGCCGCCGCGTTCACGAACGCATCGAAATCTTCCCGATACCTTCTCAACATCTCGTGACACTCGCACACGCCGTCAAACGACAAGCGCTCAAATTCAACCAACTGTCGTCGTAAAAACCTCCCGCACACACTTTCCGGATCAATCTTCCTCACCGCTAAATCTTCACCGCTCGACACCGCGAAACAATCTCTCGCCTCCCTCGCTAAACATCTCGGCAGACGTTCAAATTTTCTCACCAGTTCGTCAACCGACTCGAGTAAATACTTCTCCTTCGTTTGCAACACGTGGAAGAAATCCTCGATTTGCTGCGCTTTATCGCATCTCGTTTCATCATCATCATCATCATCATTATCGGCGTACTCTTCTTCGTATTCATCGTAACCATTATTATTATTCGCTCTCGACACTTCCATCTCTTCTTCTTCTTCTTCTTCGCTGTTCTTCTTTGTCTTCTTCTTCGTCTTGGAGGAAGAAGGAAGCACAAAAAACCGATACACTCGTCTCCAAAACTCCTCCGAATCTGGTTCGCACAACACCAATCCATTCGACGACGACGTCTTCCCTCTCTCCATCAAAACCTCTTTCGTCACGAACCGAACGATTTTTTTTCGAAACTTCAAGGTTAAACTCTCGTACGCGTTTTCCGCGTCGTAATACTTTTTCCTCTCCTCCTCTTCTTCTTCCCTCTCATCAAAATCATCGTCATCGAGTCGTTTCTTTTTCCCTACCGAAGAAATCCCTTTAACCTCTGAGTTTGGTTGGCACGCGATTTCGAGCAAAGAGCACAAATGAACGACGTAAGGGGTCGGGATTGCAGAAGTCTGGTCGAACTGCACCGTCTGAACTCTCCGTTTTGACATCATATACTCTTCTTCTTCTTGTTAATGTTGTTTTTAACGTGAGCGCGCGCGAGAGAGAGAGAGAGAGAGAAAAAGAACTGATGAAGAAGAAAAAAAGACAAACAACGAATTTTTTGAATTTTTTTTCAAAACTCTGTCTGCCCTTTTTTTTGGTTGTTTTTTCGTTTGTGTTTTTCATCGTCCGTCAGTTTTTTTGTTTGTATCTCGTTCTAGGTGATGTAATTTTTGTCTTGTCTCAAATCATCATCAAACTATAAGAAGAAGAAGAAGAAGAAGAAGTTAAAGAAGAAGAAGTTAAAGAAGAAGACAAAGAAGAAGACAAAGAAGGCAGAGAGAAAAGCCCGCGTTTCAAATGGTGCTCCCGAACGGCAGCACGCATTACTTCAACGACGACTCCTCGCGGTTGTTACAACCGGCAGATTTAGTGTTCTGCGAAAAGAGACGACAAAAGAAGAAGAAGGTAAAGAAGAAGAAAACGATGTCGAGGAGGAAAAAAAGTAGGAATACAACGAAGAATGTAGGTGATGAGGAGGAGGAGGAGGAGGAGGAGGAGGAAAAGGAGGAACAAGATGTACCGATAGAAATAAACGAAGCGTTTGAGAACGCGTACCACATAGGGACAGTCGCGGATACCTATCACGACTCGGATTCGGAATTTTTTGATTACGACTCAGAGGGACAGATTTTAGAGGACGACACGGAAGTTTTAGTCGCGTTCGGGACGACGGAGCTGAAAATGGGAGAGACTTGGGGTGGGATGAGAGTCAACAAAGGGGGGTCAGACTTGATCTGTTCTAAAGTAGAGGACTTGACGATATTAGACAGACGGTATTTCGCAGTTGGCGATAATTGCGTGAAGGCAAAGAATACGTTGGGGATGTGCGGGAAAATTGTGGACATGAACGTGAAGGCGACGCTGTTCTGTCCGGCGACGAAGGAGTACGCGGACGGAGTGGACTCGAACGAGTGCCAGACGTTACGGAGAGTGTATCCTGAGGCCACGGTTGTTTATGGAAACTGGATAGGGATCGTAGAGACTGTGACAGATGTTATCAGGGTGGGATTGTTGAAGGACAACGGAAAGAAGGCTACAAAGAAGAAGAAAACCGGGAAATGGCTGAAACCCTCTTGGCCGCTACCAGCCGGTGATGCTTTCGTCAAGAAAGAAAAAGATCGAGAAGATGTCGAAAATCACGCGTATCTGGACGAGGAGTTGCCAGATTTGCTAGTGGAAGTGAAGCCGAGCGGGCAATCGGACGAGTATGCCAGCGACGGTGAAGAATTATCGGACGAAGAGGAACGGGAATATTATTATATGAACACGCTCGGCCTCCGCCATTGCGACGAGGCCGAATCAAGTAGAGTTGACAGGTTCCATCTTGCATCGACGCAGTGCGGGTGCTATCGCCCAGGCGATATCGTTGACGTGGAGGAACAAAAAGTAGGGCGAGCTGTACAGGAAGTTCTGCGCGATGGAAGGGATAAGGTAAGACTCGACCGCGCAGATTTTCTCGAACACTGTTGGATTAAAGGTGACGAGGATGACGACGAATGGGTCACACTTTTTTCGGCGTTTGCAGTAGATAACGAACCCCATTATGCAGAGGATTACGAAGAAATTACAAGTAAACAAGACGAACAATACGACGCAAAGATGGCCGTTGTGTGCAAGAAACTTGTATACCAAAAGCATAGCATGGCGCAAAGGGCAGTCGTGAAATCCATCCACGACGGCATGGCACAGGTGAAGTGGAAGATGCAACACCTTTATAAAGAAGAAGGTATGGTACGAAATGCTCGAGAGTATAAAGACGATCCTTTACGTCGAGTTGCACCGAAGAAACTTCCTTGCGAGGAAGAAGAAGTAGTTTTAGAAGAAGAAGAAGATGCGCCTCCCGATGGCAATCCTGAACATTTTTTGCCGCCATGGTGTGAAGGTTCGTGCAAAGTACAGGAGAAACCTCCGCGCTATATGCCATCGTCAATGCTCACCGTTGTCGATAAGTTCTGTGCTCACTTTTTACAAGCCGGAGATCACGTCTTGTGCGATAAAAATGCTCTGAAAAAATACTTTCCGGAAGCGCATAAACGCGCGCTTCGCTTCGAAGAAAAGCGCGAGAAGCTTTGGGTGCAGGAGGAGAAGAAAGAGGAAGAAAAACAGAACTTTTACAAATCGTCGTTAACGTCAAACGATGAAGTTTATTGCGCTCGCGTCATTTCTACTGAAACCACGTGCGAAGTTCTGTGGCAAGACGGGTCCAGAACGTTTGAAAAGGCTAAAGATTTATTGAAAATGGAACACTTAGAAGACCACGTGTACATGTGCGGTGACTTTGTGGTGAAATCCAGCGAGTTTAAGAAAGCTGTCGGGTCGGAGAAAGTGCAAGATCTCGAGCAGACGTGGGAGGACGATTTAATGAGGAAACGCGAACAGTATAGCGAGAAAACAGTTCTTGACACTTTCGCAGTTGGTTACGTCGAAGCTACGAACAGCGAAGAGCGCACGGCAGACGTTGTCTGGATCGCCGATGCGTTTGTATTTGAAGCTTCAGAGAATGACAACGAGAGGTTCTTAGCAAACGCAGAAGGTAAAGAACGACCACCGCACGTCATGGAGCTCAAATGGCGCGAAGACTGGGATGATGATGATTTCTCGAGCGAAGGTAAACCCCCGCAAGTTTCCATCGATGGCGGCGGTGCTTCGTATTTCGATAATCACTATAACAAATATTACGCCAATACCATGAACAAGTTACTGGAGCTAAAGAAAAGAAAAGCGGGAGAAAATGAATGTACTAAACGTGGCGTTGTAAGATTTAAGTCCAGAGAAACGGTTCCGGTGTACGCACTTCAGTCATACCCTTCGGTATTGTTCCAAGCGTCTGGAAATGACGTCGTTTTGAGAAATATTCCGGGAATCGACCAATTGCTTGTGGAAAATGATCAGCCTGATACTATGGGCATCGAAGATTTCATGACTGTTCCTAACGACAATAACAAAGAAGTTTCAGCTTCGACTGGGCCTAAAGTTTTAGACTCTTTAGTAGAACAGTGGGGTTCGACCAGATTCATGCACGAGTTGAAGAATCACGATATTTTCAATCGTGATCTGGCGCCACCGCATGCGTTGGCGGCGTGTGAACGCATACTAGGATCAATTCATATCGACGCCACAAAACGCGATCCTGTTCACTTCTTGTGCAGTGCTGTGAAGGATGTTTTCGTGCCTTTCTATGAACGCGAATTACAAGTTATACCGGGGAACCCGTGGTCCGTTCCCAAACTCGAGGAGAATGTGTATTGGTTCCGAGGATCTTCCAAAACTCCAAAAAGGTTAATCGCAACTTCCCCGGAATGGCAACAATCGCATGGTGAACACGTGCGAGTGTGGGGTTTCGCCGCCGCAGAAGCTTACAAGCACAGACACGCGAAACACCCTAGACTGAATTCGACTAAATTAGACGAATTCGGCGCGCGTACATACATCTCAAGTTTTGTACAAGACGTTTCGTGGGTCGGAGAGATCGTAGAATCGAGTGCTGGTCTGATGAAGATAGCGTGGGGTAGTGGAACAAATACACATCAACCGCCTTTTAACATCGAGCTGTGCGAGCTTTTGGATGATTCAGACGATAGTGATTCGGATGATGGCGATTCAGACGATTCTATGGAGAGCGGATGGGAAACAGATGAGAACGAAGATTATTATTCGGAGTTAGACCAAGAGGAAGACGACCAATCATGGGGGAGTTTCCCCACCGGCAGAATCTCGGAAACGCATTCTGATGATGGGTTTTCAGACTCGGAACTTTCCAGTGTGCCAATGATGGATTTTAGTGGTGATGAAGGAGAAGAAGAAGGAGAAGAAGGAGATATGGGTTTGACGATTGATGACGATTCCTTCGACGATGAGGAGAGTGACAGGGTTAGCGGTAGCGAAGACTTGGACCTTCTTGACGATGAGAATGGTACGATCGAACGCGGTGCTGGTTCAGTAGCCGTATTTGGTTCGCTTCTCGATGGCCAACTTGAATCAATCCGTCGAATGGTTGAAGATACAGCGGCGAAGGATTTTATCTGGAGAGGTAAAATCTTCGGGAAAGATCAAGACGATATAAAGAAGAGTAGTGGGTCTATCGACGCAGATTCGATATCTCGCTTGGTCAAAAATGCGTTACCGCCCGGTCTATTCGAAGAAGACACTGCCGACGCGGCAGTTGACGACATCATGGAAAGATACAAAAAACTGAGCTTCAGCGCACATACTGAGCTGAAGAAGACTTTGACCAGGTATTCCGACGAAGAGCTGAAGCTATTGCTCATCTCCACTCACTTCTGGCGCCGAAGAAGGGGGGCTGGCTTTGAAGAAGACGACGAAGTGTTAGGAGATAATGCAGAGCCAAGTGATCTCGAGAAGGATTTTGTCTCGAAAGCACAGTTGAACGCCGAATATGCCGCCAGATCTCGGAGATACAAGGATATGGCACATCCACGCAACATCGCAAAAGCCTATCCTGGTATATTTCTGGATGCAGACGACGCCCGGACCACTGTTTCTGATGTGTTACGGGACTCTAGTATATGCTCAAATATGGTTGGGTTGAACGCTTTCCATTCCTTGGTAGAAGCGAACGGACCTCGCAATACCTCTAGAGATGAAATGCCGTCATTATTGGATTCGCTCAATTTCGTCTGGAGACAAGAGAGGAAGGAGAAAGTGAAGCAGCTCGAGAACCAATTTCTTTGTCGCAGTCCAAGGCAAACGTTGTCGAAAGTTGACGACGATGCAACGATCGCGGATGAGAATAATATCAACGACGAGGATGAAGAGGCATTGTCTACAAGTTTTGATGTCGTCGACGGCGGCTTTTCTGATTTTTTACTCAGAGATTCGAGTTCTCAAATGAATTTGCCGCGACAAGTTCAGAAAGCTGTTCAAAAAGAATGGTCAATCTTACATAAAGGCTTGCCCGCGAACGAAATTTGGGTAAAATCGTCGCAAGCGAAAATGAACGTTTTGCGGGCGATGATCAAAGGACCATCGTTGACGCCTTACCACGACGGTTTATTTTGCTTTGACATTTTGTTCGACGAGAACTATCCGTCTGTTCCTCCAAAAGTTCATTATCACTCGTACGGATACCGACTCAATCCAAACTTGTACAAGGAAGGCAAAGTCTGCCTGTCGTTGCTCAATACGTGGGACTCGGAGGAAAATTCGGAAAGATGGAGCAGTTCATCAAGTGCGTTGCAGGTTTTAGTTTCGCTCCAAGCGTTAGTGCTGAACGATAAGCCTTATTACAACGAAGCGGGCTACGAAAAACAACGTGGAACGGAAGAAGGCATTCGAAACTCAGCCATGTATTCAGAAAATGCGTATCTTCTCAACTTGAAGACGATGATACAAACGATCAAACGCCCACCCGTAGGGTTTGAGGCGCTCGTTCGAGCGCACTTCAAAAGTCGTCGAGCCTCGATATTAAAGAGCATTGCTGCGTATCTTGAAGGTGCACCAGTTGGTAGCTATTGCGATGACCCGAACGTACAGCACACGAAGCACGACACGCACAATGTGAAACCGACGAAAGGGTTTCTACTAAGTTTACAAGGGTTACAAGAAACGGTGCGAACTGCATTCCGGAAGATTTGAAGATGAACGACAACTACTATGATTGTTCTTCTCATACATTTTTTCGTGGAGCTAACATACCCCGACCTTAGAATTTTTTAATAGTAATGCGTGCGCGCGGCTTTTTCTACGCATTTCATAACAAATGCACCAATCTTCACTTCTGTTGGACCAAGTTCACTGGCGCCTCTTGCACACCGAGCCATCATGCGGCTCAAATTTGCATTCTCCGCCAGCATCCGCATCGCAGATTCCTGCGTTTCCGTAATCGAAAGAATATGCGCAATCATAATGAGCGCATATCGCAAGACTCTCGCGTTGATCCCAGAAACTGGCGCGACTTTAGACGACGGCGTTTTCCTTGTCTTGATCTTAGCTTTCTGAACCGCCATCTCCCAAAGCGCCGTGTTTGCCGCTGCGGCCAAAACGTTTTCCTTACGAACAACTCTTGGCCACCCTTTCCAATCCAAGTGCGCAAACGCGGCTAAGACGCGCAAAGATAAATCGACGAGCTCTCTCGATCGAGAGCACGTGTAGTTTATGTAAGTTGCATTTTGATCCTGCGTCGTCGCAATATCCATGATATTCGTGGACGTCGAAGGGATTTCGTTCCTCAAAACAGATACTACATCGCTCAACACCGCATATTCGTTCAAGGCGTCTTGGAATGATTTACACGTAGATAGCGTCCGGATGAGAGACAGGCATGCCATTCGCGTATCTTGCGGCGAGCTTGCTTTCAAGCAATAGTTCAACCAACACGAAGTCGTAATCTGTGACTGCTTTGGCGCCGAGATAACACCGGATTGTGGGATCTCATCTTCTCCAGTTTTTAAATTTGTCGTCGGGACCGCCCGTCTCGACGCAACCATTGTCATCACCAAATCACTCGCGGGTAATACGCGACTACCAACTACATCTCTCCCATTTGTAAATTCAGAAGCAGCAAATGAGGTTAACCAAGTGAGAGCACCTAGGAGAGGCGATGTAGCTTCCCATGCTCGTGCGCCAACACATCTACGCAAACAATCAACGACAATCGCCACCGCATCAAACTTCTCATCCACTACAGCGGTAGCGCTTCGAGAAGGAGCGCTCGAAGAAGCGTCGCTCTTTTTCGATTTTGACGCGCCCTTAGATGGAGCGGTGATGTAATCTTCTGTGGGAACTTGCTCTTTCGTGTGCACGAAAACTCTCCCAGTGGTTGAGAGCGGGTGCGGTAGCAATGAACCGCCGGCGAAAGAACCGGCGCACGCGCTCGCCACATCAAACTCTGAACCGTTGACTCTTCTGCGAAGGATCTTTCTCTTCTCGTTACCTCTAACATTTGTCGTTATCGAAGCTGCGACCGTCGCTTTATCGGTGATCATCATGTCATCTTCCTCTACAGAATCTTCCGCTTCGTCATCTTCAGTAGCTCCACCTCTTGGGGGCGGTTGCGATGTTGAGAGATTTCTGAGCAAGTTGCGCCGCCGAGCTTCAATCACTCTTCGACAGCACGTTTGATCGTTCTTAAGCAGAATTAGCAAAAGTCTCGCTGCTGAAGCCGCGAGTTCATCTCGGGCGTTATCGTCCGCAAACTCGTTCCTCGGTGGATTCAAGTCTTTGTCGCCGTCAAACGCTGCGACAGATTTCAGCGCCTCAAGAAGCGTGATGAGGAAATTCGCGTTACTGAATACCTCGTTGATACTATCAATTCTATATCCGCTGTTCTTCGGGGTACCGTCTACATAGCTATTATCGTCTCCCTGATCTTCATCGTCGAGGAAAACAGAAGCGAGCGCTCGGCCAATCGCCACGCTGTGGTACTCCCATCCTTCCTCTATATCGCGCAGTCCGCTCCCGACTTTCTTGCTATTAGTATGACTACTACTACTATTTTTCTTCTTTCTCAAAGACGCCAACGTGGCACCTTTTTCAACAGCTTGAGTGTGGAAACCGAGAAACACCAAAGCATCACGTTTGGCAAAAGAATCTAAAAAGAACGCAAACTTCTTCGACGAGGTTCCTCTTTGATTGTCCGCGTTGTTATTGTTGGTAGCATTACCGTGATAGTGGTACAACGCTGAAGCTGCCATTGAAGCTTGATCAAACAAACCTTTCGGTGCTTTCGGTAGCATCGGTCGCCAGTCCGAAACTTCTTTACATGTCGTCGTCGTCGTCGTCGTCGTCGTCGTCGTCGTCGTCATTGCTTTTGGCTCCGATGCTATCGTCTTTGTCGTATCCATGTTCTTGATTTGTTGTTGCTGTTGTTGCGCTTGTCGATTTGTCGCACCAGTAGCAGCATTCGCGGCTACGCTGAGGGAATGCTGCTTTTGATGGACGTTGTTGTTGTCGAACCGTTTAATTGCATCCGATACGCTCAAACCACCACCACCGCCTTCCACATCTTGTTTCCTTCGCTTCGCCTCGTTCCCTGCGACCGTCCCAGTTTCATCCTCGCTTCTTTTCTTCTTCTGTAGCTTTTGTTCCTCGAATTCATTCTCTCTCTTCTTTACTTGCTCTCTCAAACCGTAAATCTCGTTCATCAACTCTTGTTTCTCCCTCCTCGACCGCCTTCTCGCGTTCTCTTCTCTCTCCTGCGCCTCTTGCAACTCTTCGTCTTTAAATCCGAGCAAATTTCTCAATTTTTCAACCTCTTTTCGCATCTCTCGGATTTCTGCCGCTGCAACGTGATGCGCAGCGCTCGTGTTCGCGTACGACGTCGTCGCGATCGCAACCTCCGATTGTTGCTGATGACCGTGCGCGATCGCTATCCTACCACTTTGTCCGCCTCCCGCCGTCGCATCCTTCGCCTCCCGTTTCAGCTTGGCGTTTTCCTTCTCGTATTGCTCCACGCGAGAGCGGAGCAACGAGAGCATGCCATCTTTATCTTTATCTCTCCGCTCGAGCTCGTGTAATCGGGATTGTAAAAAATGCGCGTCTGTTACTTCTAAATTGTTCGTATTGTTCTTCTGTTGTTGTTGTTGTTGTTGTTGTTGTTGCGAGACGTCGCCCATCTGTCGCCGCTGCTGTTGAGATTGCGTGATGTTGCCGAGATTATTATTCACATTATTATTATTATTATTATTCACGGTTTGTTGCGTCGTCGTCGTCGCGTTCCCGCCGCTCGTTCCAGTGCCACCGCCTCTTTGCCTGCTCGCCTTTTCCGCTTGCTCGATGATGGAGTCAAAGTTACTATTGAGAGTCAGAGAGTAAGTTTAATACATGTGTTGCAGATGCCTAGATAAAAATCCCCCCCCAAACCGAACAAACAAAACGAGGGATGAGAAGAGAGAGAGAGAAATAGAAAGAGCTTCTTCGCAAGAAAACAAATAAACTCACCTGGCGTCCACGTTCGCCCACACGTCGTCGTCGTCGTCGTCGTCCTCGTCGTCTTGGCCAAAGCCGAACTCAGGTGTTGTGTTCGTTCCCATTCTTCTCGCAGAGCAGAAAAAGCAGTGAAGGAAGTACGAAAAAATTCAAAAATTCTTCTCGAGACTGTTGATGAGTGAAAAAACAGCGGAGAGAAATTTTATTTTGGCCGCACTTTTTAAGGAGAAAACATTATTATGACTCCTTCGACAACACCATCGAATAAGATACTGATGATGAGAGCGTCTTCACTTTCATCATCATCTCTGCGCAGAAATAGTCGCAGTTATACGAGTAGTCGCAGTTGTTGTTGTTTCTCTCGTCGCGCTGTTTCAAAGAAAATGACGAGGATACAGACAAAGACGGATACAGTTTTGGGAAGAACGCGCGATGCAAAGTTCGTTACGACGAAAAGACGAGTCACAACCGCATCGTCGTCATCATCTTCATCATCATCGACGGGGAGTGAGGGGTTTACTCGTGATGATATCGTCGAGTCTTTCGAGAGCTCGAAAGCATCCAGTGCACTCCACAACGACGATTTATCTCCCGTTCTGAAACAGAATCGAACGTTTTCAACCTTCGATACCGCTTCCTTGTGGGTCGGTTTAGTCGTCTGCGTTCCCGCCTGGCAACTGGTTTCCAGTCTCATGGGGATTGGAAATTTGAGCGCTTTTCTAGCGCTATTGCTGGTGTTTGTGGCGAATTTATTCGTCGTGTGGCCGATTGTGTTGCAAGCAAACGCGGGTGTTAAATACGGGATCCCGTTCGTGGTGCACGCGCGGTCATCGTTCGGGGTGAAAGGCGCGAACGTGGCTGGATTGAGTCGCGGGTTTATCGCGAGCGCGTGGTTCGGGATTCAGACGGTGGTGGGCGCGAACTGTTTGAGAAGTTTAGCGGTAGATTTCGGGGTGGCATCGGGTGTATCGTCGCCGTATTTGGGAGGCATATGTTATATCATATTTTGGCTCTTGCAAGCGTACGTGGTTTGGAACGACGTGGAGAGCATAAAGACGATCGAGAAGCTCGCGGCGCCGATTTTGCTGTTTTTGACGCTTCTCTTGTTTATATTTACGTGCGTTTCTTCCGGAGGTGTCGTGCAATCGGTTCTCTCTGCGTTTGCGACGAATGATGGTGGTAGTAACATGAGTAGTAATAGTATCGCTGGTAGTTTCTCGTGGAAAACGTTTTTCCAAGCGGCGACGGCGTCGGCTTCGTTTTGGGCGACGATGATATGTAACGTGAGCGATTTCTCGAGGTTTTCGAAATCGCGAGAGAGTTTCGAGAAAGCGTCGTTTGCTATGCCTTTAGCGATGGCTGTGTTCGCGTTCGCTTCGATAGTGGTCACGTCATCGGCCGCACACATTTTGAACACGAGTTCAAATTTGATTACTGATCCGATGGTGGTGACATCGTTGTTGTCGACGCATTTCAATTGGGGTAAAATAGCGAGCGTTTTGGCCGCGATTGGTATATTGACGGCGACGCTAAGCACAAACATCGCGGCGAATATTTTAGCACCAGCCAATGCCATTCAAAATTTAGCCCCTTCGAAATTGTCCTTTCGAACGTCCGCGATTCTTTCGATGATTTTAGGCACCTTATGTCTCCCTTGGAAACTCACCAGCGACGCGAACTCGTACATATTCGTGTGGTTGACTGGATACGGCGCGTTCCTCGCTCCGATTTTAGGAATCATGCTTTGCGATTACTTCCTCATACGAAACCAAAACTTAGTCTTGGAAGACTTATACTCCGCCGACAAGAACAGTTCGTATTACTTCACCAACGGCGTCAACTATAAAGCGATGCTCGCCTTCGCCGTAGGCGTCCTCGCAAACTTGCCTGGATTTTTACACGCCGTAGGTCTCTGGCCGTCTTCGATGTTGCCGCAGTGTTTAGCGCTGGCGTACGATTGCGCCTGGTTCGTCGGCGTCCTCGTCGGTGGATGCATGCATTTCGCGCTCGAGAAATTCTTACCCTAGAAGTAGTTATATTAGTAGTAGTTGTACTAAAAGTCGTTTTGAGGCCATGCGTTGGCGAGACGTGATGAAACCGATCCGGACGACGCGTAAACTCGTAAAGTTTGATGAAATCACTCCACACAACATTTACACGTTTTGTCACAAACACACCAACAAACCACCATGTCCACCATCCCATCCTCCTCCCCTTCCTCCTCGTCGTCACCTTTTTATTACGTTTTCGCGTACGACAGTTCAATCTCCAACGAAAACAATGAAATCGAACGCGTGGTTCATTTCTATCCCGAAGAGACTTCGGAACGAATCCAATGCGAAACGAGCGCGTTTTTGTGCGGATTGGACGCGTTCATGTCGACGTTTCTTACGAGCGAGGACGATGAAAACGAAGAAGAAGAAGAAGACGACGACGAAAAAGAGGAGGATGAAAAGACGACGACGGAAAAGAAAGGATTTTCCTCGTCTGATTCGTCCTTCATCGGCGCGAAAACGAGAGGGAAATTTTACTGCGCGGTGAATGTCCTTTCCTCGGTTTGGTTGGCAGTCGTCGAAGTTTCCGTCGACTCCTCTTCGTCGAGAAGACATCCACTCGAGATGGAACAACAACAACAACAACATCATCAACAACAAGGGAACGAGCGCTTACGGGTGTTACGAGACGTGATGGAGAGAGAAGTGAAAGAGAAGTTATTCGTAAACGACGACACGGCACCACTCGTCGTCGCCGCCGACGCGGAACGGCGTCGTCGCGGAACATCGAGCAGCAGCGAAGAGGAGGAAAAGAGAAAATGGAAGGAAGAGTTGAAGAGGTTAATCGATCGATTAGGGGAGAGGTTGAACGACGAATCGTCGTCGTCGTTTGCGATGGGCGGCGCGATGATGAAGACAAGTAGTGTAACAGAAACGAAAGAGGACGAGGATGTGGCGTACGTGCTAGAAGAGAGGGAAAATAGGAGCGGATGTTTTGTTCAAACGAGCGCGTCGAAGTCGTTGGACGCGTTGAGCTTGATTTCAAAAAGAGAAGCGACGAAGCTCAGAGACGAGATGGAATCTGTATTAGAAGAAGACGAATCTGGAAGTTCTGCGACAAGAACATCAACAACAATAGAAAGAGCGACGCGACCTGGCCACGATGCGTGGCTTTGGTCCCGAGTCATCGCAGATCGTACCAAACGCCTTTTCTTTATAACCGAAAGAGAAGACGTGAAAACGTTGTTGCAAGCGAATGACGCAGTGAGCGAATTAGGCGCGGCGTAGTTTAGTAAAGTTGTATTCATTAGTAGTACGTTAGTAGTAGTTTGTATATTTTTATAATTAAATATTATTTCGTTAGAATAGTACAGAGGTTTGTTGTTTGATCTTGGAACGAGATTACGCGCCCAAATCAATGACGCGATCGTATTCGCTTTGCGGAACAAATTTACCCGCCGCAACCACCGGTTGTTTCGTCGCCGCAACCACCGGTTGTTTCGTCGCCGCAACCACCGGTTGTTTCGTCGCCGCAACCGCCGGTTGTCTCGTCGCCGTCAACGGAGTAGTCGCCGCACTAGCATTCGGTCGACACGTGTGCGCCGGACCGTGAGCGGCATCCGCGCACGTAAATTTTTGCTGAAACGCAAACGCGTCTCTGAACATGTCTTGGTGCGTGCTCGCGCGCATGTCCCAGTTGGAAATGTCGTGCGCGAACCCGTTCTCACCAGTGAATTCAAACATTCTGTCGTAGTTTCTGCACTGTGGCAAAGACCATTTGGAGACGTCTTGGTTGAACCTTAAGGCCATCATGAACATTTCGTCCACAGACTTCGCAGATTTCATGTTCCAGTTGGTGATATCTCCGTTAAATCTATCCGTATGCTTGAACATGCCGGAGAAGGATTGAACCTTGGACACGTCCCATCGAGACAAATCGCCGTTGAAGGCGTTCGCTCTGTTGAACATGCGAATCATCGACGTGACGCTAGAGACGTCCCATTTGGATAAGTCGCCATTGAACGAGGAGTGTCTGTCGCCTTCGACTGATTTCGGCGGGTCCATGAACAATTGGTCCATGTTCGTCACGCGAGAGACGTCCCAGGTGGACAACGGGCCAAAGGCTTGGCCGTGGCAGTCACCTCTCACCGGTTCGGCGAGCAAACAATCCGTGACTTCATCCATAATGTTCGCATCGGTCAACACACCAGCTTCTTCCGTTCCAAACGACGCTTCATTGTTGGAGGTCGAGAGCTTCTCGGCCGCAGCGATCGGTTGGTTTTTCGCCGCGGAGATCGAGTTGTACAAAGAAGAGGAGGATGATTTTTTGCTAGTCGAGGCACCGGCCGCATCTCCTCTGCCGTTGACGATGTCATCCATCACTTTCGAGGAGGTGCACGAGTGGAAGTCGAGTAAACCGGACGGTCTAAAACCGCACTCCCACGAGGCTTTGAACGCAGTCGCACCGGCGAACATGTGATTGTCCGTCTTTTTCGCCGCGTATCTCCACGCGGAAATGTCTTGGTCGAAGGACGCCGCGCCGCTAAACATTCTGTCGAAGTACTTAACAGATCGAGTATCCCACTGCGACAAATCGCCGTTGAATCTGTCTTGATCCGCGAACGCTTCGCTCATGTCGGTGACTTCGGAGACGTCCCACATGGACATAACGCCAAACTCGGATTGCTTGGCAAATTTGTGGCAGTTACCTTCCGTCGGGTCTTCGTCCAAGCACGCCTTGACGGCTAACTTGAACGTATCGTCGTCCGGTTTCGGCACTTGGCACGACCCCGGGTGCCTTTGCGCCGGGTTGCCGCACTGCGGCACGTCCGAGCGACACGCGCCAAAGATAAAGACGTTGTTCCCCATCGGGTTCGCAACGCCCTTTCTCGGGTAGTATTCCGTGTCTTCCAACTCGTGCTTGGTGTTGCACGAAGCCATGGTAGAGATGAATTGCACCGGGTACTCGATTCTCGCTTGCACAACTTCCACTTCGATTGGGTTTTCAGAGGAAATTTCAACATCCTTGTGCTGCTTCTTGGCGCTTTTGATCATCGAGACTTCTCTGTCGTACTCCTCAACCTTCTTTTGTTGTTCGGCGGACAATTTCGCGGCGGTCTTCTTGTGCGGCACGGCCAACTTTTGCACCGGTTTGTGGGCGGAAGAAAGAAGCGCGCGTCTGGATTTGATCTTAGCGCTTTCTTCTTTGGATTGCTGCGCAATCTCCTCTTCCGCGTGGAACAAGGAGGAGGACCACCATCCCCAATCGAAGAACGCGCCGACGTTTTTCTTCTCCTTGGCGAGCGTCTTCGCCTTCTCCAACTCATCCTTCTCTTGCTTGAGAAACTCTTCTCGCTCCAGCTGCTCTTTCTCTCGTTCTGCTTCTTCGTTGTGTTTCGCTTCCTCTTCGGTGGCGAGACGTTCTTTCTCCGCGTCCGCCTCTCTCGCTTCTTGGACTTCTTTCTCCAATATGTCAATCTTTTCTTGTTGCAAACGCACCATCTTCTCCTCGGCGGTTTCTTTCTTGGAAGAAGAAGAAGAAGATTTCTTCGCTTCTGTTTCTTCTTCTTCTTCTTCTTTGTCGTCGTCCTCGTCAGCAGCAGCGGCAGACTTCTTGGACGCCTTCTTCGAGGAAGAGGACTTGGACTCTTTGTGCGCCAGCGTCGCCTTCTTCTCGAAGAACTCTTTTTGCGTCGGCGTCATCTTCGTCCCGTCTTCAAACTCGCCCTCCTTCTGCTTCATCTCCTTCGCTTTCTCTTGCTTCTTCTCTTCCTTCTTCGAGACTGGTTTGGCAGCAGTCTGAACTTCTTCCTCCACGATTTCAATGTCGGCGTACCCGCCTTTCGGTTGGACCCCGATATCGGACACAAAGTTCTCCGGGTTCGCTTTCTCGTATAAAAAGAAACCGTAGCGAGCGTCGTGCGCGAGTTCGTGCGGAACCGCAAACACGCCGCACATTTCTTCCGGCATGTCGATCGCGTTCTCGTACGAAAAGTTCGGGGACATGTTCGCGGTGATGAATTTCGCGCCCACTTTGCCTGTTTTAATATTATTATTATCATCATTGATGTTGTTTTGAGACGATGATTTGGAATGTAATGATATAACAGTAGAGTGTAGAAAAAATGTCAGCGACGCGTCGTATTTCGTTGTCAAGCAGCTCTTTGGTCTGTTTCTCACTCGTCGTAGGTTCCGAGAGAGAAAATTTGATCGCGCGAGGAATATAAACGACGAAACGATATACACGTATACTAAAAGAATAAACCGCGCACCTCTCCAAGATTTCGGTTCGAACGGCAGTAACGATAAAACGTCCTGCGGCGAGCACCCGACGGACAAGCGAATCGTCGATTGCGTTTGCCCTAATCGGCTTCCATGAGTGAATGGAGCCGCGGAACCCCCGAACGATGATGATGATTTTGACGACGCCAATCCCAAAATCCCGACCGCCGCGAGACCGCCCACGGTGAGAAAAACATTCTTCTTCGCGGAAGTAGTAGTAGTCTTCTTAGTCTCTCCTTCTTCGTTCTTCTGAGAGAGTAAAGACTGCGTTTCTTTCTCGTTATTCGCAGTAAACGTGTTCATGATGATGTTTCTTTTACACCCACAATTTCTTCTAACACCAACGAGTGAGTAATGAGGAAAACGAGGAAGAGAGACAAAAGCACAATCCCTTTCCCCCGCGGTGTCAAACGTTTCCTTAAAAAAAAAGGAGAAATAATTTCAGTAAAATTTCAAAAACCCTAAACAGTTATTATAGAACGCATTTTTTCAAAGACACGACAACAAACACATCAGAAAAAAAGAGAGGATTGCACGCGCGCTTTGCTGCAGGGCGTGTAAATCTAATAATAACAAAAAGAAATGAAGAAAGCGATAATACTCTGCGCTGGAGTCATCTCTGCCGTCACAGTTGCGAATACCAACAACGGTGTTGCAGCGGCGACAGCGAGTTCTTTGTCTTTAAAACATAACGTGAAACAAAACCAAGGAGGAGGAAAAGAAAGAGTTTTATCAGGGAAGAAAAATGAGGCCGCGCATTCCTCCGCCGGGGATCTGCAGAAGCAAAAATCATCCTCCTCTGAAGGAGATGATGTCGCCTCGTTATCGTTCGGTGGTGGGAAAAAACGCGCGCAACAACAACAACAACAGCAACAACACTTCGAGCAGCAGCAGTTACAGCATCGGGAAGGAATGAATACTCATTTGGAGACGAAGAAAGCGCCGTTACCTTCCTCATTCGTTGTTGAAAATCACGATTTTGATGGCAGAAATGGTGTTGGAGAAAAAGCTGATGAAGAAGAAGAAGATTCAAAAAATGGCGCTTCGGCGGAAAAAACGCGCATCGGCGAACGACAACAACAACTCGCGGGAGTCGATGAAAACGAACACAAACACAAACAAAACTTCGTGGAATTCATGCGAGCGCACGACAAGAACTACTGTCCGGAAAACAAACCTTCGGAGATTGAGAAACCGTGCTCGGAATCAATCAAGAGAGAGAAGATCTTCGAGACGAACTTGTTGAAAATGAACCAACACAACGCGAAGAGCGGGAAAGCGTTTGGGATGCGAGTGACGGAATTCGCGGATTTGACGCAAGAAGAGTTCATCGCGAAACATTTGACGTATAAGAGTTGGAAGAAAGAGCAGATGGAGATTGCTGCGAACAGAGCTGGGAGACAACCGGACGATCCGAAGGTTGAGATTCCAGCCGAGGCTGAAAAGTCGTTCGAGAAGGCATTCGGGAAGTTGGAGAAAGCGGTCGAGGATGAAAGCGTCAATGCGCCAACTTTGGAATCGAAACAATCTTTAGTCGTTGAAGAAGCCGAGAAGCAAAATGCGAACAAGGATAACAATAACGACAACAACGACAACAATCAACAACAACCGAATCAACAACAACAACAGCAAAATCAAGACGCGAGAAAAGATGCTGCAGTGAAGCAAAACAACAACAACAACAAAGATGCGAACCGAATAATCAACGAGGCTAAGGAAGGGCATCATGAATCGCACGCCTCCTCCGATGATGACAATTCGTACGAAAACATCATAGGTGAGATGTTCACGAGCGACGAGGACGTAGACTCGTCCTCCTCGAGCGTCGGCGACGATGAATATTCTTCTTCCACCTCTCTTCCGAACGATCGCGCCTCTTTACTCGGTGTGGATAACTACCCGGAGGAATTTTCGTGGACCGACCCGCCAGAAGGATGGCCGAGAGACTTGGTTGGCGAAGTTCACGATCAACGAGACACGTGCGCTTCGTGCTGGGCGTTCGTCTCCGCCGACTCCATCGCGGCTCGCGCCGCGGTCATGACCAAAGACGACATCGTCATTTTGTCCGTCAAACAGTTGATGAACTGCGACTCCAGAGATCACGGGTGTAATACCGGGAACATGTACACGGCGTATATGTACGTGGACGAGAGCGGCGGGATTGCGTCGAAAGATAAATATGATTCCGTTTTGTCCTCTTCTGGTCTCTCGTTCACCGAGGAAGACCAAGACGAGATGCAGTGCATGGAGAACGTGGAGAAGAAATGGACGACACCGGGGATGTGCGATATCGCGCAAACCGAAGGTAACGATGCGTTGATGAAAGCTATCTACGAAAAAGGTCCAGTTGCGATTGGTATCAATGCCAACAACTTACAAATGTACGACGAGGGCGTGATTAAGTTTGACGATTGCGGCCCGGCCGGGAGAGGTATCGCGTCCATTAACCACGCCGCTTTGGTCGTCGGTTGGGGAATCGACCATAAGTACGGGGACACGCCGTACTGGCTGGTGAAGAACTCGTACGGGACGAGTTTTGGCGAGGATGGATACTTCAAATTAGAGAGAGGACCTAAAGGCCCGGTAACGTTGAACGAAAACCAATACGACGAGAATGGATTCTCCACGTGCGGTTTGCTCTTCGAATCCGTCTACCCGGTTGTGAGACACGCGGACGACGACGGAGGCGCGGAACTCGGTAGCGACGAGACGTGCACGACTGGCTCGTATTATAAGAGAGAATACAGACGCGACCCGAGCAAGAACCCCGGCGTGGCGTCAACCTCCTCCGCGGCGTTGTCTTCGCAGCTCGGCGAAGCAATCGCCAACGGGAAGGAAACCATCACGGAATTAGACATGATTAAAATGTGGGACGAGCAAATGCGAGACACTTTACCGTCTGGAAAAGAGTTCACGGGAGTTGCTCCCTTAGCTGGTGCCATGGCGGCAACTTTAGCGGTTGTCGCTGGTATCGCGCGAAAGGCGAGAAAATTGTCCGCGGCGAACAAGTTTGTCGACCAAAACGCTGGCGAAGATTCGCCGTTGTTGATGAACAAAGCCGTCGTCTCCACCCAATAATGATAATAAGATAAATAATAAAATAATGATAATAATAATAGTGACGTATCTATTGAATGTGTGAATTGTGTATGAGTGTACTAGAATAATGAAAGAGAAGAGAGAGAGAGAAGAAAGAAGATGAAAAAAATGAGTTTTGAGGTTGTGGCTTGTCAATATGAAAGTAAAACAACACTCGACGATATAAAACTACCTACTAAGTACTACCACTAAATAATGCGCACAAACATAAGAAAACACCTTCAATAATCACTTTTTCATGTGTTGTTTCTTGGGCGGCGATTGGTAAAACAACTCTTGATTGACGCGATTAAACTTATCGTTGTACGGTTTCTTCTCCTTATTTTCTCGCCTTCTTTCGCTACCGAGGAGAGAAGGATTGGCTAAATCGTCCGCCGATAAACCTTTCTCCGCGCGAGAGGACGATGCGATCGCGTTTTGGATGCGTTCGGTGGTCGGTAACGTTCGCACGAACTTTTGTACCTGTCGAATGCACTCGCGAGGGTTGTCGTAAAACACGTCGTCGTGACCGGCTGTTTGCGACCAATACGCGTACGTTTTAAACCTCTCTTTAGAATCTCCTCTCGCTTGCAACTTGTCGAAAATTAACTTGCTGTGGGAATGGTGAATCTCGAAATCTTTCATACCGTGCATGACTAAAGCAGGACACTTCACGTTCACCGCTAAACCTTGGTTATCGTACACCTCACACTTTCGAAAACATCTCACCGGGCTTAGTATCCCGTGTTTTTCCTTCGCTTCGCCGATTAAAACTCTCGTACCGCTCGCCAAAGCGCACTCTAAAATCAATCCTCCAACCTCTTTTTCCGTGGCGACTTTCGTGGACGGTCCAGACCCGATCGATTGCCCCCACAAAACGATATCGTCTAAACCAAACCGATCTCGATTATAATCTCCGGTTTGTCCACCGACTAAACCTCTCGCTTTCGTCGCCCAAGCCACGACTCTCCGTAAATCCTCCGCGCACGACTCCGCCGTCGGCTGGTCGTATACATCTCCCGATTTCCCGTACCCTCTGTAATCGTAACTTAAAATCGACACGTCTAACTGATCCCCAATCTCCGCTAACATCTCAAACCCACCTCCACAATCCATCGCGTTTCCGTGCGAGTGAATAATCAACCTCGCTCGCTTCGCGTCTCTCGGCGCCGGTCGGAAGAAGACGCATATACTATTCTTCTTCGACGAAGTCTTTTTTTCTCCTTTATCTTCTCCCTCTTCTAAAAAAGGAATCTCGTAGCACTGAAACGAGGCGAACGCTTTGCTCGCCACTCTCGCGTCCGCGTTTTTGTGCATGTACGTCGGATGAAACTGAGAAATGGTCGGGTACCTGGTCCCTCGGTTGGTCGTTTTCAACTCGTAATGACTCGGTTTCGGTGGATGAAACGCAAACCGACTCGCGAGTTTTGTTGCGTCGCACCCGACGTAACAATACGCCAAAGAGAGAACACACAGAGAGAAACACTCGGACGGATATTTTATATTCACCTCTTTTTCTTCTTTCTCTTCTTTTTTATGATGATTCTTCTTACGATGATTTTTCGCAGAAGCGACTGAAAACTCGTCGTCGAATTCATCAGATGAGTCGCTCATGATGATGATGATTTGATGTGTTCTCGCGAATTTTTTGTTGTTGTTTACGTCTGACGATGACGACAAAAATGCGCTCTCTTCTCACAAAAGCAGCAGCAACACACGCACGAAACAACAGTAGTACTCGTAGAGTACTCCTCCTCCTCCTCCTACAACAAGAACGACTTTAACAGAGTGGTAATAAGGTGGTTACACTATCATACTACTCTACCACACAGCAGAGAATTCATCCGAGCATTTTCTCTCCCTTCTTTGGTGACAATTTTTGTTTCGTGATGAGATGCCTTTTTCGCGAGACGAGACAGAAGAGACAAAGTTGACGAGAGAACACAGTTTTTCTTTTTTTGGAGGGTTGGCCTTTAGTCGTTCGTCCAAAGGGCAAAAAAAACAGACTTTTTAAACCCTAAACCCCTTTTTGACCACTCTCAAGGATGGAACCGATCGCCGTCATTCGTTCTTTTCCTAGAGACATCGTAAGAGTAATCTCTTCTTTCTTTCTTCCCAGAGAAGCGCTCTTTCTTGAGAGCATAATGAATACGACGAATACCACCACCATGAATACTACTACTCTTTCGTCGTCTCTTTCGTCGTCGCAACAACACACGAAGTCGTCGATGGAATACACGCAGCACATGTTCGCGGGCGCGTTCGCCGGGACGATGGAACACACGGTGATGTTCCCGGTGGATACCGTGAAGACGCGAATGCAACTGGTCGCCGCCGCGTCTTCTTCTTCTTCTTCTGCTTCTTTGTCTTCTTCTTTAACGAGTAGTGGAAGCAGTACGAGTAGTTCTATAAATATGATTAAAAGCACGATACCGAACGCGATTCGATCGATCTTGAAAACCGACGGGGTGAAAGGTCTGTATCGAGGCGTCGTCGCTGGTGGGTTAGGGGCTGGGCCGGCGCACGCGGTGTATTTCGCCACGTACGAGTACGGGAAGAAGATGTTTCGTTTAAACCCGATAGGATCATCATCATCATCATCATCGTCATCAGCGTACGGCGAGTTTGTGGCAGACGCGAGCGCGGGGGCGTTAGCGACGATTGTAGGAGACGCGGTGCAAACGCCGTTGGATACGGTGAAACAGAGGATGCAAATGCAATTAGGCGGGAACTGTCCGAGCGAGGTGAAGGCGATGAGCGGGGAAGGTATCGGCGGCGGCAGCAGTAGTAGTAGAATTAGTATGAATAGTATTTCTAGTAGTAGTAGCAATACCACCGGGCCTGCGGCGACGAGAAAGTTTAAAAGCGCGTTTGACGCGCTGAGAACAATCGTTAGGAACGAAGGCGCGCACGTTTTATACCGATCGTATCCGACAACGTTGATTATGAACGTGCCGTTCACGGCCATTCACGTCGGTTTATACGAAAGCGCGAAGAGAGCGTTAAAGATTGAAGAGGAAGACGAGGGTTTCCGAACGCAATTTTTAGCCGGCGGTTTCGCGGGAGGCATCGCCGGGTTTTTGACCACGCCGATGGACGTCGTCAAGACTCGAATGCAAACGCACTGCGAGGTAGCCTTGGGGTGCGACGTGAGCAAAACCGTGGAAACGGCGACGGCGAACCAAACGTGCGCCGTTCGAGGCGATCCAAAGTTGTGCGTTTCAACAACAACATCTTCGACGCCGACGCCGACTGCGCCGCCGCTCTCGTCGTCGTCTCGAAGCGTCTACGCGTCCGCCAACGCTTTCAAAGTCGCTCGACACGTCGCCGAACGCGAAGGCGCAAAAGCTTTGTTCTCCGGCGCTACCGCTCGCGTCCTCTTCCACGTTCCAGCCGCGGCTATTTGTTGGACCGCGTACGAGTTCATGAAGAGGAATTTAGGCATCGAGGTTGATCCGTCGTCCGCGCACTAATTAGGTTGAAATACTATCAGAACAAAATATGCACGATGCATAAAAAAACTGGTCTTAAAAAGAGTTTCATTTTTTTTTGTGAATTTTTTTTTTTTTGTTCAAAACACCATCGCAAGTGATGATGAAACACGTCATCTCCTTTTTCATCGCCTGATGAATGCCTGGTGTGCATTTTCCTGTTTTGGTGGTTGTTTTTTTGCGGTGTTTTTCGTCGCGGGAGAGAGTGCACACAAAACACATCACTTTGTTTTTGCATTTGTAACGCGTTTGTGTATAAAAGTATTACACACATAATACATATCTCATTAAAATGAGAAGAAGAACTTGGGAAAAGACGCTCTTCAGAAGTATTCCTCGCATTAGTTCTTCTTCGTTTACGTCGTGTACGTCGTCGGCTTCGTGCGGTGGTCGTCATCAAACGACGACTTTGAGGACGACGACGACGTTTCGGGAAAGATATCGTCGGAACGATGAGAGAACAATCTGGACGTCATCCTCGCCACGCGCGGGATACTCTTTCGGCGTCATCGGTGGCGGCACGCCCTCGGAAATCACCCCGATCGATGATTTCATGGGGGACAACAAACCAAAAGCGAAACCGATGAAACGAGCCGCCACGGCGCAAGGGACCGCGCAAACGGAAGCCTCGGACAACCGAATCGGTCGTGGGAGTGCGAACACCATCAAAGAGAAACCGAAGGACGAACGAATAGGGCAGACGCATTTGTTGGACATTTTGAAGAAAGAGAAGGAGAAAAACAATAACAACGGTATCGAAGACGATTCAGGTGAGAAGAGAAACTTACCGTCGTTTGCGTTTTGCGGCGTCGGCGGTTTGGACGATCACTTCGCGACGTTGTTTCGACGAGTGTTCGCGTCGAGGATGATCGACCCGATCGTGGCGAAGAAGATGGAGTTGGAACACGTGCGAGGGGTTTTGTTGCACGGGCCTCCCGGGACTGGGAAGACGTTAGTCGCGAAAGCGCTTGGTGAGCTTTTGCACGCGCACCCGCCGAAAATTGTCAACGGACCGGAAATTTTGCAAAGGTTCGTCGGTCAATCCGAGGAGAACATCCGAGGTCTGTTCGCGGACGCCGAATTGGAGTATAAAATTCGAGGCGAAGAGAGTAAGTTACACGTGATTGTGTTCGATGAAATCGATGCGGTGTGTAAAGCGAGAGGTTCGGGAGGCGTGACCGCGTCTGTGGTGCACGATAACGTGGTGAACCAGTTGTTGACAAAGTTGGACGGGATGCGGACGCTGAACAACGTGCTCGTCGTCGGCATTACGAATCGAAGAGATTTGTTAGACAAAGCGTTGTTACGACCGGGTCGATTGGAGTTGCAATTAGAGATTGGTTTACCGGATGCGTACGGACGGTTACAGATTTTAGGCATTCACACGAAATCGATGAAAGAGAGCGGGACTTTGAGCGAGTGCGTGGATTTGGAACGGTTGGCGCAGATGACCGAGAACCACAGCGGCGCGGAATTGAAAGGTTTAGTGAGAGCGGCGACCAGTCACGCGTTGGCGAGACATTTAGGTATGGGGACTGACGACATCGCACAAGTCGACACTTCTTCTTCTTCCTCACTGGAAGAGAACCCGAAAGTTACCATGGACGATTTCATCGCCGCGATGAAAGAGTTCGTCTCGGCCATGAAGCAAGACGCGAAGGAAGTCGCCAACATCGTCCCGGAAAACTTTGTCCAACTAGAGAAACAAACCAAAGCCTTCGATGAACTCACGGAAACTTTGGTCACGTTACGAAACAGCGGCGGAGGTAAAAACGACGGACACAATATCAGCGGTATCGCGCAAACTATCGTTCAAGTTCGAGGCGCGAGAAACAGCGGCAAAACGACGTTGGCGTGTAAAGCCGTCACGGACGCAAAGTACCCGCACGCGAGAATAATCAGCGCGCACGACATATTAAAAAAAGTCGAAGACCCGTCTTTGACAGCCTCTTCGGTCGTCTATGCCATCAAAAATGCGTTCGACGATGCCGCCAAAGGAAAATTGTCCGCGATTATTATCGACGATTTGGACGTGTTACTCGGCGTCGATCGAGCGACTGGACAAATCCCGGACGGGAACAAAGAAATGGCTCGAGTCGTCCTCGAAATGATCGCATCGGCGCCAGAACGCGGACGTAAACTCGCCGTCATCGTCACCACGAACTCCTCCCCCTCAACTTCGTCGGAAGAAAGAGACGTCATTAAATCCATTGAAATCGATGAAAACGACGCAAACCTGTTCGAAGACTACGACGACGAAAGCGACGACGACGACTACACCGAACTCGATTTCCTCCTCTCCGAATACGTCTCGAGAACCATCGATGTCCTCCCAGACGATACCAAATCCGCCTGCGACACCATTCTCATGGCGCAAGGCTTACCGTCCTATTTATCCTCCAGTTGCCTCGAGTTCAGCGAACACGGAAGCGACACCGGGAGTACAATTCCTACGGGTAAGTTGATGAAAATGGTCGAACACGCGAAAGAGAGCATCGGTACGGAGAAAATCGAGGCGAACGTGAGAGAGATTTTTAGGAAGAGCATGAAAGTTGCCGCGCACATAGTCGTTTAAATAGAAGAGAGTGTAATACTATAAAATGCTGTAGTACTTATTGCGTTTTGTAATATGTGTTTCTCGGGCTTCATTAAGCCGGAGTTTGTACTCGTAAACGTGTTCATACTACTTTGAAAATCTGTCGTAAAGTCGTTACAACAAACACCACACATCATATATACCTTCAGATGATGACGACAAGAAGTCTTCTCTTCCTCTTCTTCTCCCTTTTTGGAGGATTCACAAAGACGCTTCTCACATCTCGCGCTTCCTCGTTTGAATCGTCGTCGGTATTGTCGCTGGAAACTGATGATGAACGTGAAAGGAATAAATATTTCGGTCGAGTCAACTCCCACAACGCGCTTTCCGGGATTCGAAAGTTTCAGTCTCCTTTACCGATCGATCCTACTTATGGCCCGGACGGAAACTCGTACTCCACGGACGGGGTGACCATAAAAGCCGAGAAGACAAAGATTAGTGGGGATAAACCTCGGATTACCGTCACTGTTACAGTGCCAAGAGATGTGTTGAATAATGCTTCAAGAACGGATTACACGTCCGATAATCTCAAGAGGCACTGGGTAGGCGTGTATTCGCCGGCGAACGCTTCGATGCTCAATGAAACAGCACCGGTGAAATATTCAATCGTCGAGAAGTATTCAAACGCATACGTAGCGTCCGGGATAGGCGGTTTAAAGTTTGATTTACACAAAATGCGAGAGGACTTTGATTTCGTCTTGTTCAGCTCCAACGACCCGCAGTCGACGCACGCTATTTATCACAAGAACTTTTCGGATTGGGCGAATATTTTAGGCGACTCGCAACCGATCGCGAGGAGTGAAAGAGTTACGTTTGAAGACGATAAGGACGAGCCCATTGTCCCTAGAATTGGTGTGACGAAGAGTGATGATCAGAAAAAGGTTTCCATCACGTGGACGTCGGGGAGGAAAGATGCAAACGCGAAAGTTCGGTGGCGATACGTGGGAGAGGCAAATTGGGAGCCAACGATTGCGTCCGAACCCGCGGTAGAGGTGACGAAAGACCAGTTTTGTGGCGCACCAGCGAACGCGTTTGGGTACAGGCACAGCGGGTATCAACACTACGCGGAAATTGAAAACAAAGTGGATAATAAAAGAGCGTTCGAGTACCAACTCGGCGACGATATCAGCGATTTCAAAGAGTCGACGAGAGTCTACGAGGGGAAGTTTTTACCCGTCGTCGGCGCGTCGCACACGACGTTAGCTT
>JACLAB010012783.1_pt1 | contig 31196 bp, 21 predicted proteins | sample 8027921 | NCBI WGS metagenome assembly JACLAB01 (sample SAMN15725117, study PRJNA655200) | protist metagenome | isolation source: fluorescence activated cell sorting (FACS) single amplified genomes of... | place: USA: West Boothbay Harbor, Gulf of Maine | collected 2000-07-19 | reverse complement strand
AATTATTACCTTCGTAGATCTGATGATATGTGTCAGTGTTTGTATACGGAGTCAGTATCGACTCGTCTCAGGAACTTAAAACTGGTGACGAGCACCATCATGCAGAGTGCCGAAGGCCATGGTTTTGCATGAGCAGTGTTCGAAACGCAGACGCCGCCATTCTTGTCACTGCCTTCGCCCTGTTTCTACTAACTGCTGAATATCGATGCCTGTCTCAACTCGTTTGAAACTGTTTATCGTTTTAAGCTTAGCCCCGTGTCTTTGGGCCGACAAAACGTATTATTTTTGTCCCGATGATTGCAACGTCGAAGTGGGCTTTGGAACCTGTCAGGTGCGTTGTGGCGAAATGATGCGGTTTTGTCCCAGTTACACCTCAAGCTGTCTAACGTGTTCAAAAACTTTCAAACAGGAAGATGGTACTTGTTTGTGCTCCCCGGGCCACGTGGGCGTCGACTGCTCACAGGTGGGTTCCATTCGAATGCGTGATGCATTGTTATGTGACCTGACCTCATGATATTACCGCGAATAATCTTCTCGATGCCTGATTTACTAAGAACTAATCGAACATGTTGTGTTTGCAGGTTCGCGCTGGGCTCTCCCTCCAAAAACGGCGAGACGGCTCGCATGGCTATAGGTTCATCACCCGTGGAGAAATCGAAGGGGATCGCCGCGTTGCAGACTTAGCATACAGTGCTGGGAATGGTAGAATGTATGCCAGTGTTTATGATTCTTCCGGGAGAGATGCGGTCATTGAAATTTCTTCAATTGGAGACACTGAGGCTGACATTCCTGGTTGGGGAGAGTCAGGACCAGCCCGTCCACGTAACGGATCTCAACCTCTTCCCATGGTACCAATAGATGATAGCTGGTGTGGAACTGGAATCGCGGCGGGAAACATGTGCTCACAAAGCCATCCGGGTGGGCGGGCTACCCCGGGCTGGAGTGATGAGTATCAGACAGCACACGGTTGGCGCGATGAGGGAGGGTATCGAGACATTGCGCTGGATTCCACTCGGTCATTCGTTTACACTGTGTTGAACATGTGGAGAGCAAAACAATCCGACACACCATCTGAAAGCGATGTCGACGATCCGTATGAATATGTGTTCAGAATATACCGCTGGGATGGAAGAAATGGATCTCTCGCTTCCACGCAAAACAGATCGGAGATAGACTTCTATACTCATAGTGAAGGCTGGATATTAGACGCGATGACCATAAACGATGTAGATGGAACTTTAATCTACAAGGCAACACCGAGAGATGTCAATAGCAAGTCACATATTGGGGTGCTGGAAGTTCAGAATGATGTGCTCATTTCTGTGAAAGATGTTCCAATTTCACCTAGTTACCTTGGGAAACGTTGCACGACATGTGCTACACGACGTGATGCTTTTAGGTTCAACGCCGCCACATCTGCTTCAATTCATGGAGACCAGTACGTCATTTTCGTAGGATCATCCCGAACTGAGAACTCGGATGCGAGCTATTACCCCTCTGTTCTCAAAATCCACGCAGAAGCTAGCAAAATCAATGATGGTGGAGTTGATGGTCCGGAAATGTATTTCGATGGCAATAATCGAAAAAAGATAGACCATTCAACATTCAAGTCGGTCGTCGCACATGGTCAATATGCGTATGCTGGAACTGCATCGGCAGGATGCCGTGCTGGTGATTGTAATATTTTACCAGGACGCATATGGATGTTCAGTTTGACATTTACTGACGTAGATGATCATGGTTCTTTAAGAGAGGTGGTTCTATCAGCAGGTGAAAACGAGGGCCCCGAAGAAATCAATGTTCATCGAATGGCGGTACTGCCTGATGAAACAATGAATGGTGGATTTTTGTTCGCATTGACGGGGAAATCTGCGACGTCGACTTCTCGCATAGTAAAGCTAGAAATCGGCGGTCCTGATACCGCAGCGTCCTGCACTGCTCAATGTTTTCGACGGATTGCATCATATATTTCAACCGAGCCTCTCAGGGCGATGGTGTATGCTCAAGATGTGTTATCACTCATCACTGCTTCTCTCACGGAGCCGACAGTGACATATGCAAGACTTTCTACCGCAGAAATCATATCTATATCGCCAAGATATGGTCCAACTTCCGGGGCCAGCACGATAATCACCATAGCAGGTTCTGGTTTCCCTAAAGAAAGCACTTTGGAAGGTAAAAGTAACTTTGCAGCATGTCGGTTCGGATTCGCAATTGATGAAGTTGACGTATTCCCAATTGGGGGCTGGGTTCCTGCTATTGTTGTCAACGACACCATCGTGCACTGCACAGTGCCCCAAGCTGGAGAAATCTCGGTCCGCAAAGATTATGGACCATTGGCAAGTGGGGTTTCCATTGTTCAGCTTTCCTTCGATGGGTTTCACGAACATTCTGTAACTAATCGCGATCGGCTTTTCAACATCTCTCTGTGGACAGATGATAAAACGGTGTACAGATTCTACACTGTGCCACTTGTGACGAGGATTCTAGCAAATGGTGTTTCCCCTCCATCTGTCATGATCACTGGGGAAGACGCTGATCAGGTCCCGTCCCAGATTTCGCTAATTGGGGGACCATTTATAAACACCAAATCACTCGTATGTCGGTTCAATCAGAATGCAAGCTCAGATCAACCAGCCATTTTTATCACCGCGACAATGATCACTTGTCCAATCTGCAGGACGCATGTCGTGTCTAAGGAAAACGGGAAAACGCGTTGCTTTCCGCTTGGAGCTACAGATGGGAGTGTTGATTTCTATCAAGCCATGAAGTGGCTTCCAAACGACGATCCAAGGTTTGTAACAGTTGCATTCTCCATGAATGCGCGGGATTTTCACATGGCAGATGAGCCCTTGAGAATATACGGTTCGCCGCATCACCTTCAAGTCATCGGGCGAAAGACTGTAGAGAAAGACAGTCATGGTTCAGTTCAGAACCAGAAAAGCATGACCTTTGGTACAATTCATATGCAGATTTCTGATATTAATGGCTTTGTCATGGGGAATGATGTTGGCGAGGGTGGAACTCGAGGTTTCTCAGTGAAAATAACAATGAATGCTTCCGTATCTCCTCGGAGTAGTTCAGCAGCTGAATTAGAATCTGGCTTCGAAGGTGTGACGGATCGAGGGTCGCTGGCGTTAACTCCAAGGTTTTCTCAGCCTCTAACCCGAGGTGACTATTATCTCATCCTTTCACTTCATGACTGCACTCGTGGCATTGATTCGTGTATCAACATGCCTGGAATAACCACACAAGTCATAACTGTATTTCCTGGGGCTGCTGCTCAAATACTTGTACGACCAGGATATGTATCTGCAAACGACCAGAAGTCAGGATGGTCAGCAGATGGGATAATTAAAGCAGCGGCGCTTTCAGTAGAGCTTGGCTCGATATTTGTGGATATCTTAGATGGCGGCAGCAATCAAGTTGGTGATCTGGATCGCTCTTTGCATACAATACATGTTGTCAGCACAACCAGTCAAACAAAATTCAATGGAATACTGGGTGCAGATATGCTCGAGGAGCGCGTGAGCGGCGCGGGACTTTACGGTACAACAGTTGTTAACTCACTTAATGGCAAGGCAATATTTTCTGATCTGAAATTGGTCAACCAAGAGCCCACGGGCGCGAGAACACAAGGAAGTGACAATACTCTTTCCTTTGGATCTCCATCCCAAGGGTTTTATCGTTTACAGTTCTACACACAATTACCTGGACTTCTAGAGGGTGCTTATGCGCTTGCAATTTCGAAGCTGGAAATCATCCCTGGTCAAGCTGTTTACCTAAATATTTCAAACTATGTGGAAGTTGTTATAGCATGTGATGCTTCCAATGAGCCGATATCGACGATAATTGCATTGAATATTTTTGACGGAGGCAATAACAAATTGACAAAGGATGAAGCGCAAAGGACAGTAACGGCATTACCTCATGGACCTCCTAGGTTACAAGTCTATGGTATGACTTCATTAAGAGACAGTGTAGGCGCCGCAGAATGGCGGTTTCCTGCGTTCTCATTGAGCGTTAGATGTAGTAAGGCTGGCTGGTATGCGCTCGAGTTCGTCTCTCCTTCAGTGAAGCCAAGCACACAAGTGATCCGCATGGTCAGTGGAACTCGTGGTTACCAGTGGCACATTGCTCACCTGGAAAATTGGGGGAATTTATCTGCTGCAGCCATGGTTTCATTTGGAGGTTTCAGGATGGAAGTTCTTGACGGCGGAGGCAACAGGTTAGGTGGATTTGATCGATATGATGTATACTCTGACGCAGAGGTAACTCGAGAAATATTTTGCTCCTCCGCAACTGCGAGCTTGACTGGCACCACAACAGGAAACACGGCAAGAGCTGGATATGTTGAATTGAAAAATATATCGCTTGTGCGTCCTATTGCTGGGGCACATCTCATAGAGTGTTTCGAGAAACGAGTCACCGTCCACAGCACCCCAGAGCTTGTTTTCCTAGATTCCGACGACGGATTTGTTCCATTGCTGAACACAGGAACTTCAGTGAACATCGTCGCTGGACAGCGCGAAAAACTGTCCGCGCAGGTAATCGGTAATTCATTCAAAATCTCAGGAGATTATTCAGTTTCGCTCGGAAAAGTCAACGTGTCAAATTTTCGAGAATATGCTTCGGCAGACTACCTCATTCCTCTCGATACACTTCGTGTTTTCCCAGTAGATGCTGGCAATAATCAGCTTTTAGGCAAGTTGCCAAAGTATAATACCTCTAAAGTTGATGTTACATATGGACCTATGGTAGAAAACAGAAACATAGCCGTTCGGACTCCAATCGGGAGTCAGGCGGGCACAGAACGCTCATTCTTTGCGTACCCTTTAGAAAGAATCGAAGCTAATAGCATACCTGCACCAGGCATTTTCCGAAAAGTTTTCCGTAATGTGACAAAGTGGTCTGTGATGAATCAAACACACGTCGAAGAATTCAATTTGACATTTCACTACACTGTCACAACGGTGACATACCAACGCCGCTTCGTGGTCGTGAGTCTTCCTGGCGTTCCCACGACTGGATTTTATTCTCACATCACAGGCAAAAACATGAGATATTCTCGCGACGATGTGCTCATCAAGATGCACAAAACTTTCGACACACAGGACCAAGCCACGTTTGATGCCCCCGAGATGTCCGGCGAATCGAATGTCGCGATTGTCAATGATCTGGGGCTCCGAAAACCTCCACATGGTACTTTCAATATTGTGGTACGCACCAGCCCATCAGATTCCATGTTAGGGAGTGCTTCAATACAAATCACGGTACACCCAGGTCGTGCCCACCACCTTGGTATATCTGCTCCTTGTGAAAGTAACGAGTCAGACAGCAGTTGCGCATTGGGATCAGTAGCTAGTGATAATGCACAGCAGCCCTGCACATGCGTTTCATATCATGTTTCTGCAGTTGTCCCATTATCACCAATTCGTATTTACGTACTTGACGGGGCAGAAAATATTCTTCATGGAACACACGACCCGGCATGTAGGGTAGGCTCTTCAACATGTTCTCTTCAGAAGATCATCATGGAACATCAGCATGTTCTCGATAACGCCCCCTGTACACTTGATCTTGAAGGGGTTTCTACTTCTGCAACTGAGAACCCCATGTGTGCTGTCAATCAGCCAGAGATCTTTTTCGGGATTCCATTTGATGGATCATTTACATTTTCAAGCCTTGCGCTCGTTGCGCCAAAGCAATCAACTCCGTTAAATCCATTACTATTATCATTTGCGTCCTCGGGCGTTCTTGGGGTGAGCGTTGGTATCGAGATTCTGCCCGGAGTAGCTGTAAAATTGGGTATCGTGCTCCCACACGGTTTCCCAATACAGTTCCCAAGCAAGTTAGAGACAATAATATCAACTTCTGCTTTCCCAATAATCATTCAGGTTTTAGATGCAGGCGGATCACCATTGGGAGCATCCGATGAATCTTTCCGACGCGTACGGGTCGCATGCGCGTCTGCCGCCCTCGGGGCATATCCAGGCGGTTCTGAAACAGGATTGAAAGACTCAGTCTATACAAAGCGAGACATTGCATATTTCGCTTCAGTAATGCTCTTGTCGCCACCAAAAGGGGTACACGACTTGACCTTCTCTTCACTGCCTCTCGATTCCGTGACACTTACCGTAGCAATCATCGAAGGCGAAGTAGTTCGGCTCAAAGTGCTGTCAACTGCACAGACTGTTTATGCTGCAGAAACTGTGGTGACAATTAAACCAATCACTCTTGGTGCCTATGACGCAGGCTTCAATTTTGTTGGCTTATCGAATCGTCTTACAAAGTATATTTTCGCGAACATTACTGGCGGCCCAAATGGATCGTCGCAGCTCTCTCATAAAACCATACTCGGCGAAAACATTGAGATTTTGCGCTCTGGTTTCGGAACGGTGATGTTTGACAAAATTCAACTTCGGAACCCATTGATCGGCGTTTATAACATCACTTTTGGCGGAGATGGGATCTTCAATGTCGCGTCTTCATTCATAATTGAAGTAGGAACCCCCTACCGGCTCGATGTCCCCGAAATACATGCCATGGTATCAACAGCCTTTCCCCCAAAAGTTATTCTCTACATGTTTCTTGTTTTGCCTGTGTTTTGTTACAAATTTACCTTGACCCATTCCTGACCGTATCTATAGCACAACAACAAAGTTTACAAATTGCAAACTACTTATGCATCAGAGAGATTGGTACGAATTGAAAGCTTTGCCGTTACTGTGATGGATGGAGGGGACAACTTTATAGGTGCACTTGATGTCGACCAATTGGGCACAGCCGTGCGTCGAGATCTTGTCACAACGGTCGAGGGCAAATCCAGTACACAAGTTAAGAAGTACACTTCAACGCCTGGTGGGGCACCCGTAATTGACGAAGGTCCCTGGCTCTCGGATGTATCTGTTAGTGCTCGCCGAACTGCTCTCGGAGAGGGTGTGATTGATGACTTGCAGCTAAGCAGTCCGACACTGGGGAATTATGCTGTGACGATATCATCCCCTGCACTTGCCTCTGTCTCCTTTGATATCAGTATCACTGCTGGTCAACCATCCAGTTTGGATGCATGCGGATGCCCAACTTGCTTTCGACGCGCAGACGATGGCATCTGTGTTGATACACTGCCCTATAGATCAGATGTCCAAATGCCCCTGAGATTTGCTCTTGTTGTAATGCGCGACGCTGGTGGTGCACTTGTGAACACCACTCTAGTTGATACAGCAATACGAAACGTGACGGCCGAGCTGATATATGGTAAAAATGATGCAACGGGTCAAGAGGTGAGATATACGCCAAACGCAACTCTTCTTTCGGAGGCGAGCCAAGTGCGACTGATTGCGGAAGGGGGAATGGTTGCGTGGTGCAGAAACGGCACAGCTGAGAATCCTATTCCACAGTTTTGCCTTCTTTCAGATACAGGTGTAGATGGCCCTCGTGTTTTCGCGTTAGAAGGCCGCTCAAGCGGTCAATCAAGCGAGCGGTTACAACCTGGGCACGTTGGAACAGGCAGTGAAAACGATGGAGAAGATTTCTATGGAATTCAAACAGAGCCTCTGTGGTCAGGAGGCGCGTCCGGTCTCTACCTGAAATCCCCCTATACTGGTACCTATATATATCAATTTTCGAGCAGATGTCTTGTCGGCAAATGCGAGCATGCTTTGTATAGTGAATTGTATATCGATCAACTCGAAATTACTGTCGTTCCAGGCCCGCTGCATCGCTTGACCTTCTTGGTTGCTCCGCCGTCTGCATTCGAGAATGATTTTGTCATAGATCCAAGTGTGCAGCTGTTGTTGTTGGACGTTGCCGACAATGTTTGCAGTGATTTAGATACGGTTGCGAGCATGAATATATCACCAGATGTACATCGTATCTATGGTCAGACTACTCCTGTGACTGGTGGAATTGCATCTTTTGGAAAGCTGAGGATTGTGGGGGACCGCGGTATATCTTACACACTCCGCTTTGATATCATTACAACAGGGCTAAGCATAGTGCACTTTCCTTACCAGATAAATTCCTGCAAAGACATCAAGCCAAACTCCCAGAGGGCTCGTGGTGGCCATTGTGAGTGTGTGCCTGGCTACACAGAAGACGCGCGTCCCACTGCCGCGGGTGGTACAGGATACACAGAGTCTTTCCAGAGCACATCAACAAATTTCAAACTCTATGAAAAGGTTGTCTATATGCCACAAATTTATCATCGCACCCTTCGACCGTATGGTATTTGTATACCGTGCGCGAACGGTTATTTTAAACAGCTTCCTGGACCTCAATCATGTACAGCATGTCCATTTAACATGGACACAACCCTTGAACATGGCTCCTTGAAAGGATCGTGGACAACGCATTCTGGTCAAGTTCTCCCAGGTTATCTTGGAAACTATGCGCGCTCTGCATGCCATTGTATTTCTCTTCACAAAGAGTTCTTCGGAAATGATGTGATCTCAATGTATCGAGTGAACCCAGAAGATGCATTCACCTGCGAGACTTGTCCGAGGGGGGGGAAGTGCAATGGTCTTTCAAAACAACAGATAATCGTAAAATATGGACATTGGCGCACGGGAGTAAATATTACTGTCATTTATCAATGTCCAAATCTCCATGCATGTCTAGGAGGTGTCAACAGTGAATGCTCCGTTGGGCATGAAGGCAATTTGTGTGCAGTGTGCTCTAATGGATACGCTGGCTCCACTTTTCATAGTGTACAAAAGCAGATATGCATCAAATGTGGGCCGGATGTCATTGGAAGTCTGGTTCTCATTGTGTCATACGTAGCACAGGGGATCGTGATGATGGGTGTCTTTCGCATGGCGACTCGCAAACATAATTCTGCCGTGGGCTTTTGCAGAATAATCCTTTCGCACTTTCAGGTTATGGTGGGTCATTTACACAACCATTATCCTTTTCAAACACTTTTCTGTGCCTCGTCAATTCCTCTCGCTAAAGCTTCAATATTCAACATTTTTAAATGCGTTCCGCCCGTGTGAGAAGGGAATTGTGAAAGACATTGACTTGGACTGGTCACCTTTGCAGTACTTTACGTTCCAAATCTTTGACAGGCTGTCGTCACCTTCTATCAAATCTTTCGAGGTTGACTGTGTACTGGATTGGAATCATTATCAATACGTAGCCTACTATGTATCCTTGCCTGGCATCATTTTTTTTCTATCTATTTTGTGTCATCTTGTGTTTCGTGCTCGCAATGCTTTGATCGAGAAGCGCAAATTTGACACCAGGAAAGTTGAGCTCCAAGAGAAGATCATCTCAGAACGAAGAAAGGGAAACGATACCACAAAGATCCAGGAGTCACTTGACGAAATGCATTCGACGCCTGATTTCTTTACCTTAAACCATGGTTCAGCCGCGGTGCTCGACCGCGTGGATAGACATAACATCGATGCAGACAAAAACAATACTCAAGGGCTGACGGAAGACGATCTATCTAAGATGCCTGCCACGGCATATGATATCGCCTTTTGTTTCTCCTTGATATTGTTCCATTTCTCTTGGATCACCATAATCAAACACCTAACCCTTTTGATTCGGTCGCGATCACTTCAAGACACTGGGGCGTTTTTGCTCGCGGACTTGAGAATAAATGTCCAGACTACAGTGCATTACGCCTGGCTTGTGGCACTCATAACATTTATGATCGCATACATCGGTGTTTTTCCCTTCGCAATGTTTGATCGTCTGCGTGGTCATAATGATCGTTTACATTGGCAATCTGTGAAGAGTCGACTTGGATATTTGTTTCAAGGCCTCCAATCTAGGTACTATTGGTGGGAGCTTCTAGTGATGACCCGGAAACTGATTTTGACGGTGCGATGAACAAGTGACATATCATGATTTCAAGAATTTCTAAATTTGTTTACAATTTCTCGGTCCTACGTGTCGGTCGTCTCTACCATACTGCCTGAATACCCGCTTATGGCGGCCTACACTTCTCTTTTTGTTGTCCAGGGTAAAAAAAATGCTGTGTGTTCAGAATTCTCCTATGAAAGTCCTGAACATAATTGTGTGTTTGATCCCTGCGTAGTTGGAATTTTCTGTGCGGCCAATGCTTACAGTAAATGAAATGAATCGGCATCGAGCTTTTTTGGCTGACTTCACTTAATAATATCCTTCCTTCATTCGTAGGTGGCCACTGTTCTGCACTTGATGTGCGAGCCGTTTCTGTCAAAGCGGCAGCAATCGTTGGAAACATTTTCTCTTTTTGCTACTGCCATCATGTATCACCTTGGTATCATGCAGAAAGCTGCTAGAAACGACTCAGCATCACAGCAAATCATCAAAAGCTTCATCCTTTTCCTCCAACTTTTACTAAATGGAGCGCTGCTCTGGGCTTTTTTCAGGTTTCTCTTCAAAGATACGATGCTGGTGAGTATGACCTCAACTGAACAAAACTGAATTTTCTGTTTGAACGCAGAACTTCACCTCTCAGGAAACGATTAAAACAAAGGTTGCAAGCGACAAGGAACACATTCAATCTGAGAACATATCACGCGAGAAGTTGATCCAGCGTGAAGTCATAGAATTTCATCCAGGCGCGCGTGCTTTACTGCAAGATGCTCTCACGAAGACCGGTCTTGAACAAAGTAATAGGAAATCAAGAGATGTAATTGTTGATGCAGAAGTTCCAGATCTTTGGATGAAACACATGCAGCTTAGCGTGAACTTGGAGATGCTCCGCGACTCGTGGCATCACGTAAAAGGAAATAAACGACGCGACACTGACCATCAACAATGATCAGAACATAGAGGATGAATGATATTCAATCTCGGGGGCGCTCTTGGTGGCAAGGCCAGAACGATAAGACTCTGCTTCATCAAAGGACAACTGATGTCAGGTTTGCCATGTCAATCTTTGGTCACAGCTAGACAACAACGCAGACAGCCTGTCGTACAGGGTCAAAGTTAAAAATCACACGATCCACGGCATGAGGTTACATATTTTAAAGGTGCTCTTCGGATGATTCTGATCACGGCTCAATGGATTTCAAATGGGAGTGGATCCATTGAGCTGCCCTCTCAATGGATTTCAAAAAGCTGCCCGGAGTACTCTTCAGCCAATTTAATGTTGAGCATGTGATACACTTTCTAATAGCCGTGCCGCTGCAGAGATGCCCTGCGGAGCTTCCCCGAGTCCGAGCATGTGTGATAATTCCTCAACTCGCGAATCGTACCCTGTGAGGGCGTCAATAACAATTTTTCTTTGTTGACCGACAGAATGATAGTCACCCCGGTGACTATCCAGACGCTTCTTTACACTCAGATGGAAATCCCCACGTGCTGCAACTTGCGGTAAGTGTGTCACACAAAGTACTTGCTGTCCCCCGTCATGGGAGAGCTTTCTTAAAGCAGCTCCAATCTGGTTTCCAACACGTGCACCGACACCACTGTCCAACTCATCAAAAACTGAAACACCACGGAAATGAACGGGAGATTGATGTCCTTCATGGGTGCATTCTGTCACCTCAAATCCCAAGTCCTCCATACTCGTATTCCCTCCAGGATGCGAGCTATGAGTGTTTTTTTTCTCTTTTCTATTCCTCAGGGTGGGGGCAAGTTTGATTGCGAGGAGAATCCTCGCCATTTCACCTCCAGATGCTATTGACCGCACGGGCCGAAGCGGTTCAGATAGACCTGCGGCCATTAGAAAAACGATGTCGTCAAATCCACCACAACGAATTTGATATACGCTAGAGCTTCCTCCTTCCTTAGCATTATCAGAAGCTCTGGCTTGCACAGATATAACATTGGGGTTCGGAGAAATTTCTTCAGCACTTTTCCAAGATAAAGACACGTCGAATCGGCTTCCGTCCATGGAAAGAAAGTTGACTGCATCATTGACATACTCCGAAAATGAGATCGCGGCACGTTGGCGGGTTTCTGAAAGCAAGGATCCTACTTCAGCAATTTCGAACTCAGTATCTTGAATCAATTTGGAAAGTTCAGATTCTTTTTGTACTCCTTTGTCTGCTTCTTTTAGCTTGTTAGTTGCAACCTACATATACCGGCAATCGAACGGAAACTCGGTCAAAGAAGGAAAAGGATCAAATTGAATGAACGGGGTGACTGCTCTCTCACAGTTCCGCACCTTTGATGCTTCATGAGCTTCGGTGGCGTTTTTCACACCAATTTTTCGACAGAGTCTATCAAGTTCCCGCAGTCGTCTAATATACTTATCGTAGAGCTGCGGTTCCACCCTAAGATGACCCGCATAGTTTGCTATGATTGACTGTGCTCTAGATATGAGAAACTCCGCCTCGTAGCACATAGAAAGGGCATCTTCCAGCCCGAGAATATTCTCGTCACCAGTTCGCCGTTCCTCGGCAAAGCTGAGATTATTTTGCTGGTTCCCTTGCTCATCAGTGTCTGTTAAGCTCAAATAGCTGAGATTTGAATCATCATACTTCGTTACTGCGATCAAGCTTTTCAACTGCGAGGATGAATCCGCCAGGGTGCAAAGAACGTCATTACTGCCTGATCCAGCACTGTTTGTTTCACAGCCAGTGCCCAGACTCCTTGACAGCTCGTTGAATCTTTCTAATGTTGACTGGATGCGCTTCATACGTCTAAGCTCTGTTTTTATGGTCACGTCCTCTCCAATCTTTGGCCCGACCAATTCTACCTCACGGATAAGGTTTTCCAAATTTAGCTTCTCAGCATCAGTGATTTTCGATGATTTTTTAGCTCGATATTCGCAGAGGAGTGCTGCAAGCGAGTCAAAGCTAGAACACATCTTTGAAGTTCCACCCCAGGCATCTAGTAATTTACGCTGAGAGTCTTGCGTAGACAGTGCCGTCGCCGCACCTTGACCGTTGAAGTCAACTAAAGTTGTTCCGAGCTCCCGGAGCACTTTGAGAGGTATTGTGGTTCCATTAATCTTGCACACGCTGCGGACTCGCAGGGAAGTTTCAGTCATCTGATTTTGAAGCTGCTCAATGTACCCCGCTTTTTGGTCGTCGGCTCTAGCCTGCAAATGCTTGTCTCGAACAGTGATGAGCCTGCGCTCAACCTCCAGACTTAGTAGCTTCTCAGTGCCAATATTGTGGTCTGGCGAACATGGAGCCTCTTGTCGACACTCTAAAGTTTCCCAATCAAGTTCTGGCATACCGGATTGGTAAAGTATGTTCCGTATGATATTTACATCATCAGCTTCAAGCATGAATGTCCCTCGCAGAAGAGCGCACTCGGCATCTACACGCAACAAATCTTCATGTGCCGGTGCACCGCAAAGCTGCGAGATGGCTTCGAGAAAAACGGACTTTCCGCTGCCTGATTTACCGGTGATGACGTTGAAGCGTGGGTGTAAGCGAACGTACTGTTCCTCTACTAACGCGAAATCTTGGATGTAGATATCATGTATATAGGATCCCTTAGCTGGCGCAAAACAGCCCCTTCGAAGGAGGGGAAACATGTTCAAGCGAGGACTCCTCGCGTTCCAATTTCGAATCTGATGTAGCGAAGTTTCAGGAAAACAGTTTTGCCATGAGCCTCTGCATCGATACATGAGTTTCGCTTGCCGACCGCGACTAACGATGTGGGCATAGTCACCCGACACCGATCGAATGGTTTGCTGATGCGCAAATGACGTAGACATTGCTCACACGCCGAGACAAGAAGTGGTTCAAATGTAGGACGATCCTCTAACAACCGTTGGGATGCTTTGAATGAAAACTCCCCGAAGTGTCTCGCGGCGCGATAAAGCGGTGAACGTAATAATTTACGAAGAAAATAGGGTAATCTCTCTGACATCACACCAAAGTGAGAAGCTGGCACGTTTCTTTGTTGCAATTGGCACACGGCAAGCGATGGACACAATACAACTGACACAGTCTTCAAACATGACAATCCCACATGTTCCCCGGTAATATGCACGAGTCGAAAGATATGGAGAAAACAAAACTCCTCTCCGGTTCATTTGGGCGCGAGAACCTGGCGTCCCGTTGCGCGCAAGGCGCCGTTCATGGATGCTTCGGAGAATGCACAGCCCTGGCTGTTGCAGGCGAGCCAATATCATCACAGGGAACGCTGTTTGTTCTCATTGAGTATTTGCTCTTCGTACTTCTGTCCCTGAGCGGCAGGTTTAAGGCACCGAAGAATATTTCCATTTGTGGGTACTTGGAACTGCTCCCAAACTGGGTTGCCTTTCTATACTTCCATGTGGCCGCAGCAGGCATCGACTCCACTGTATGGCACAGCGTTATGGCAGTGAAGAGAGAAGTTTTCATGCCTATCGCAATGGCACAGATGTTGTTGGGCGTTGGGTGTGCCGGGACGTTATTCGGGTTCAGTGTATTTCCTAGATGTTTGTGGGACCTGCATCAAGGTTGTGTGCTGTGGTGGGTGTATGTCACCTCCGCGTCCATCGTGCTTATGTTCATGAGAGACCGCTCAAAGATCAACTACACGGCAGTTCCTGCACTTTTATGGCTCCTTGGTACCATGGCCTGCAACCTTTATTATTACGAGTCTTCCTTTCGGTTTTACGCAGCAGAATCGCTCACGATTATTGCCTACATAGCATGGTGTTCAAGTTTACATCGTTTTCACGGTCGAAAACTTAACGCTTTAAGGGTAGCCCTAGTTAATGGGCTGGAAGCCGCAGTGATGCTGTACTTGTACCGATATAATCAACACCAAGTGTGCAAGACAAGTGGAGAGTGGTAGTTACGTGAAACAGGAAACAAGTCTTCTTCTGTATGTAAAGTCTTCTGTGAAGGTAACATTAATTGATTAATTTTAATTCTGGACATGCGTTGCATTGAAGATTAATGCCGCCGGCATGCGCACACAAGATATATGAAAGGCACGTGCTTGACTCATTCAGTCCATCGCGTGTTCGCCGCAAAGCACGCTCGACAGACTGGCACGTATGCCTCTGCTCCCACGACTAGCTCCTGTGAATCAGGCTCTAGTGTTGTGCGCAGAGAAAATAAAGCGTTGTCATTTGCGCACAGGCTGCAGTTGGTCTTAAGCCTTAAAACTTCGTCTGTTTATTTGTTCGAATCCTGGAAGATTTTTCGGCATAGCCGACCTTACGGGATACTAAAATGACGTCGTTAACTCGGAAACGTTGGTTTAGCGTTACATATAGTTGGTCCCTTCATCGGACGAAATAAACCAATTTTCTTAAAAGTAACGTGTTGAACATTTGTCCATGTATAATGTTTACTTGTAATACGTGAGGGCATATTTATATGTATGTAATATAACTCAATTAATTCACATTAATTCACACGTCCATCAGACCTAGCTAGCTAGCAAGCTATAAATAAACGTACGTATGTAGTCGTACTCTCAGTCTCATCATGTTTTAATTAATAATTCCGTGCATGCACGGCGGCTGTGCCGATACTCCTGGGAACGGACCCACGTAATCACGTTTAAAACTGTTTGCTCAGTCCCTGGAAGATTTTTATTATCACGGCCCAAGCAAGCTACGAACGAAGGTACCTGACCAATTCCGCGAGTCGATGAAGAAAAGTACTGCCGTAGGAATTTTCTTCATCGACTCGGTACGATTGATTTAATTATCGTAAGGTTACATGGTGTATGTTAATCAAATATACGATCCAAATCACGTGATTTGTAACGGATTCCCATACAAAAGTGACATCGCCGCGCACGGGTAGGAATGCATTTGCCGTTGAGTTAGAGTTTTTGCGCAGCTCGAGTGTTTTGACAGCCTCCACTCTTTCGCTTCGCCATGGCCGAACGACGAAGCCAAAGAGGACAGCCAAACCTTGGCGGGAGACCTAAGGGTCTTCGTGCCACTTGTATCAACTTAGATCTACATGACAATGAGCGGCGCTGGAAGTGGAAGCGCAGCAAGCTGCTTGCTTCCTTCAATAATGTTGTATGAGCAACGTGACAGAATATGTTTCTGGATCTCCTGGAACAACCGAGCTGCGCAAAACTTCAAACTCAACGGCAAATGCATTCGTCACAGTGACGTATTCGTATGAAATGGAGTCTAAGGGTTTTGCGCAGCTTTTTTCCTACCCGTGTAATGGATTAAATCCTGCGGCAGGTTTTTGGCGATTTTTCTTCATCGACTCGCGGAATTGGTCACCTTCGAAGGTAATAATAATAAGCAATCATTTTTCGATCCTTCCAAATATTGAAAAAATACATATTTTGATGACTGATGATCATATAAATATCCGTCCGAAACATCCGTCCGGACGGATATCCGTCAGTCAGTAGACATAGGCACTAGCTAGCTAGCTGAGATTAGGCAAGCTAGCTAGCTAGCTAGCTAGCTAGCTATCTCTAGCTAGCTAGATATGGGTTATTTGCTTGAAATATCACTTATTTAAAATTGTCACCTTCGAAGTAAGGTATATTCTTGATTTCAACCACCTACCCTCGGAAACTTATTGCCTTACGGACGGAGGTAGTAGAGCAGTTCATTTTTTTATATTAAACATGGGGTTGTAATGCCTAACTAGTGCCCCCGTGGTCGAGGGTTAGTTTAATTGGGGTTTGCAACAGGGTTCGGTTGGGTGTAAAATTCGTGTGCACCGTATATTCCGCGTCGGGCCCCATGGTGTCGGTCGTTGGTGACGACGGATCCGGCGATCCTTTGCATGAGCGATGTGATGAGAGCGACGTGTATGAGGGCGAGGTTGCGCAGGTGGACGTGGTTCCGGAGCTCGTTGGGTGGTTCGATGGAATTCATTCCTTCATTCGTGTGATATATATTTATAAAGTCCGAAATACAATATATAATAATCATAATATCATATCATATATATATTATTGAATACTACCTTCCTACTACATATAATAATATATTATTAAATATATGATTTTTATATCAGTTCTTATCCCATTTCGGTTCCCCACAAATATGATATATCTTATTAATAAATGGTACAGTAATAGAATGTATTCTGATATTCATCATCAGGATGACATTTTTTTATGCATAACGATTTTATATAAGAACGTAAAGACTTTATCATTACGACCCCCACAATCACTCCAGTGGGCAAACAGTATAAAGATTCCGCTTATGTTCACTTAACCGACTTATATATCCTTAACTATATGATAACACTTATTAATAATAATCAATTTGCGCAATAAGTTAACTTATTACTTTAAAAATGTCTCACCCTTATGAATATCAGAATACGAAGGTAATATAAATATATTGATCACCAAAACCCACCCCTAATAAATGAACAGTATATGTAACTCTTATATCCGCTGATAAAAGTAAGGTGATGAGCAAGGTTGCGAATCGAACGAAATATGACTTTGAAAAAAAAATGACTCGGGAGTTTCAAGTTGTCGCGGTCGACTGGTTTAAGACGAGGTAGAGTTGAAAGACTATAGTTTAGATTTGAAACTGAATGTTCATCGATGTATCGGTCAGTTTCGACGTCTACCATCGCCTCCTCGGAAGACGCGTTTGCGTCGTTATTTCGTTCAAAAGTGGCGTTCGTGTGAGGAAACGCTTACGCACACGCCAGGCGTAAAGATAAAGACGTACCGCTGAACATTTGTCGTCTAAAGAACGGGAAGGCATCGCACACTGTTGTTAGTCAGAAATAAAGTAAGCATCGATGTACGTACGGTGATTTTGTCTATAACCTTTGCAAATGATCGAGCTCACGATCCATCCAGAACACGAATAAACAACCGGCCGGGTTGGAATGTGAGCTAAATGTGACTCGTCAGTGAAATGACTCGTGCCAAAAAAACGAAAACGGTGGTTGAAAGCCAGAATATTCGGATATAATAGAGCTAGCTAGCTAGCCAGCTCTGGTAGTCTACGAGTCTACGAAGGTAGGTAGCTAGCTAAGTTCGTGAACGACGGACTTACTGGGTCAGACAACCAACAGCTGAAATCATGGCGTGTTGCAAAAACCTTCTCAACCTCGCATGTTTACAGCTAAAGCCGCGCAGGCTACTACTGCCTCGTGCGTCCTTCCAAACTGGGTGCCAACCCGGGATCGGGTTAGTCAAGACGGCGAGGCATCTTTCGTGTATAGTCACCCCCGGGAATCGGTCAGCCGATAAATATGCGTCTCTCGAAGTCAGGCTCCAGCAGCAACCGTGTAGCTTGGGAGTTGTGCATAGTCTGGCATTGCGTATCTGCGGCTTTTACAGGTAGCTCACATATTTCTTATTATTCCTTCGCAAAGTTTTTGCGCACACTCAAGCTCACTTATACACTGCAGCAAAGAATCGATACATCGACGTGCTGCAGACAGGCTATATGCCTCAGCCACGGCGCAAAGTACGAATAAAACGTTTTTGGATGCTCTTAGTGTTGAAAGATCTTTTCGTGGTGACTTTGGTATAATCGCTCTCCATGTTTGGATGTTGCTGCGTCGAATGCGTGAGGAAGGCATAGCTGGGAAAGAATTGAGTCAAACCATGTACGATGTTTTCCAAGATGACATAGAACAGCGAGTATACGCAGAGGGTGTCACGGTTCAGGCGGGCAAGTTACTTCCTGCGCTGGAACAGTCATTTTATGGCAGTGCGGTGAGGAGTCTCTCCCAACTTATCTTAGTAGTCGGCAACTGAATTATGCAACATCTCTACTGAATTGATTTTCCTGTATACATCCGTATAACAGGCGGCTTATGACAAATCATTGAAAAATTCTTCCAGGGGACTCGCAGAAGCCCTTCATCGTAATGTATTTTTCGACGAGGGCGATAGCGAGAAAGCAAAGGTCCTTGCGGAACATGTCCGACACGAACTGGGCTGCCTCAGTGTCACCGCAACCGATGCTCTTCTCGAAGGTCGAATGCGCTTCTCAAATGTGGAGGTCTTGTATCGAAAAAACCGAACGAAGTAATCGTCTTGAACCATTTTTTACCCAACGCTACCTATCGATCATACCTGCTCAGAGTGCCAGTTCTTCATTATCTGTTCTGTTCATCACACGTTGCGCCATGGTCTGGCGTGTACACGGCGACAGTGGCGATGAAGCATAGAACAAGTTAGCCTCTGACCCAGGTTTCTCCCTGACTGCATGCATGGGTTGGAGGTTACAGACTTTTTGAAGCACGCAATCCTGACGTGTTCTCTTCACAGGCAAAAACCTTATTCAGCTCCCTCGAGCACTGCGGGTTAACCTGAAGATCCTACTTCTACCCGCTTCTTGCGCTTGCTCTCGATGTACTCTTTTTTCATCATCACTTGGAGCTTGGCCCCTTCGTATTCAAGTGTATTTGCTTTACTTAGAAGATAAGTACAGCTCTCCAGATTGCTGAGCTCCACAAAAACGCTTCCCTGCAAGAATAGAACCAAGATGATTTTCTTTTAGCAATGAAACAAAAGATGTTTCGGGGAAGCGACACATATTCATCAAATGCGGCACATGTAATCGTAATTTCGAGAGCAGCCTGCCGTCTCGCAGTAGCTTACCTTGAAATCCTTCGACAATACATGACGACGAAGGCGGATCGACAAGACTTTTGCGTGTCTTGAAAAGTACTCGCTGAGATCGTCAATGGTCGTCGTCATTGAAAATGGTGACGCGTAAATACTGCGCTCTTCTACTTCGGCGTCTACTTCTTCGCGCGGTCGGAGATGCGCTGAGCGTCTGACGCGCCTTTGGTCCTCGCTCAAAGTGAGAGAATCAGAGGTTGCCAAAAGGTCAGCCACAGCCGCAACGATTTCTTCTTGCTTTGAGCCGCCCAGCGGATCGAGGAAACATCGCAACCGACTGAATGTGATTATTAGAGCGATATCTACGAATCCGTCCGGGTCTGCGCTGACCGTTTCTCTCAAGAACTTGTCGCGCGGAAGATTCGAGTCGGAAAAGTAGAACTCGACCTGGAGCTTCACCTTTTGCTTGCTTTCCTCGTCCAAGCACGCGATCGTGCCTACGGATGTATCCATGTCGATTCGTCGTGAGCTCGTTAACTCAAGCAAGGCCGTGGAACCTTAAATGTCGTGTCTCTTCCAACGCACCGCCTCTCCGCACGCCGCCGCCGATCTTGTTTCGCACCTTTTTAATTTATTTAGCCTACCGCGAGACAGTTAACGTACTTAATACGAGTACTTGATTGTTAGTCTACGATTATTGTTACTGTACCTTTATATATGTGCAACAATTAGTCATCATACAGCATGCATGCATGGTGGGTGAAAATGCATGTTTCACATATTGAGTGGACCACTATCAAATTTATTTGATGGAGAACCCTCAAATAAAGTAAGTCTACAAGTACTTATTGTCCCTTCGATTCTATCACCTCGTAAGTGTTATAAATTATTGGTAAAAGTTCGTTCGTTTGGATCTTGATGGTTTGATCGATAGTGAAACTGTAGACTATCTACTATCATAGCTATTTAATGCCCTATATTCGTGCATTTACCAGGTCATAAACGTGCGCCATCCAGCAGAGTTAGGTTTAGAATAGTATATACTAATAAAATCTGATAAATATCATATCAGTAATAATGAATACCTTCGTTCGAACGAAGGTCGACGGTAGTTTTAAATACCTCTTAAATGACGCATAAAATAAATAATGAGTTGATGACCTGCTCCTCGTAAGAAGGGAAACCTCAGGACTTTGGCGGCCATTCTAAACACTAAAATGACCATCACTCTGTCCTCAACATGCGCATCGTGCATCGACGTAAGTCATGCCTGTACCGCCCGTCTTTCCCGCACGGCATGTCGACCCTTGGCCATGGCCGGTGCGGGAAGGAAGACTAAAGATGACGATAAGCCCAGCTTCGTAAGGTGCGTCTCTTGACCGATACGCGTTGTGAACGAGAGATTAAGTTGCTAGCATAAGATCGCGATCCGAACCTATTCACGCCCCGAGGCCATTCATATGCGTTGGTCTGCACGTTACCTCTCCCTCTTCACGCGCCCGGCATCGTAACACCATTGACAGGTTCCTGCCTCAATTACAACTCTGCAGTGAAAGAGGGATGGCTGGAGGTATGAGAGGGCCCGGCGCCGCGCCTCTTCGGATGGAAACTGACGACCAGCGCAAGTTCGGGTATGGGGGAGATGGCTTGCCGCCTGATGATGGCGGCGACGATGGTAATTGGGAGCCAGGTGGGGATAGCGGCGCACCTAGCCCCTACGGCCTGTTCATACTCCTCGGCGCTGGTGCTTGGGCTTTGTGGGAATATCGAAGACCTGGTGGCAGTCTCAACCCACAGACCAAAAGAGACCTTGCGCAAAAGCGATATGACGCGCAACTCGCGGCCCGGAAGAAAAGGCTCCAGCATCAGCAGGGTGGTGGCACCGGGACGATAAACCTGAAGCCGTGACCATGGCCCTAAGAATGAACATATTTACTTCGCTCCTTTGTTCGTTTTATCTCGGAACCCAGCATCATGAGTACAGGTGGCGAGTGTTATGATGAGCGCGCTGGGCGGATCATGAACTTAGTGCATGTCGCATACAAAGGTGTCTTGTGCACTTCTTTCATTCTGCAAATCGGCTAGCTAGGTGTGGAATACGGAGGTATTAAAAAAAAAAGCTGGTTTATTTCGTCACAAAAGATATTTACCATATATCGTAAAAACATGTAAAAACCATTTTGACTTAAATCATGGCTAAAATAACCGTAACACATACAGATAAAATATGCTACCTTCGTATAATTCAACCCTTTTAAAATCAACGATGACGAAAATAATGCTGACATTGTACGGAACAAATAGACCTTGGTCCTTGATCATTATATTGATGAATAATAATTTAATGAAGGACGGGCGGCCGGGGATCGATGTTTATGCACGAAATCATGAAATTTATAAGCAGTCGACCCCGAATGGTGATTGCCTAGATTGTACTTCCCAGTTTTTGATTGGACAGAATATTCGAAAGACCCGGCCATTGGCTAAAATATCAAATCGTAACGAATGGCTAAAATGAGAAAGGGGAAAACTTTTCGGAAAGGTAGACGGACCTCAAAGACTGGAAGAACAACCTCGCGCACATCAAGATTCAAGTTAAAAATACCGCACGCTTTCCGGGCATTACAGAGGTCCTGGTGTGACGCAGACCATGTCAGCATTATCCCCTCGGCAGTTTGCTTCCCGCTCCTCTCGCAAACTGCTGCGGTCGTGCACGTGCCAGAAACGCCCGCGTTGTCGGGCAACACGGACAGGGAATTCGAGCCGGCTTCCACGCACGTGTTCCCAAGCCATGCGGACACCGTCGATGGCTTTGCGCACGACCCCGACAAATGCTCCCCTTGCCAGCTTCCCGAAATCCAAGGTCCAATCTCGTCAGAAAGTGCTCCCGGCATCAGAAAAGTTTGAGAAGCAATATGCTGACTACTCCACAGGATATGCATCTGTTCCCGGACTGACGTATGAAAGATCCGAATGGATTACTGACATAGAGGGCAAAATCCCAAAAGAGCTGGAAGGCACACTTCTCAGGAATGGACCGGCGATGTATATAAGAGGTGAAGGTGCTGACAGGTTTGAGAAGTCATACCTTGATGGTGATGGCATGGTTACGTCCGTCGCCCTCAAAGACGGCAAAGCCTACTTCAGGAACAAGTTCGTACGCACGGAAGATTTCGAGAAAGAGGAGGCTCTCGGCAAATATACCGAGCCATCGATATTTACTGCCAAGGATCCACGCAAACCAGCCTTTATCTGGCGCCTTTTTAATGATATCCTTGCGGGGAACTTAAATCGCAAGCAGAATGGGGCGTACAACGTCTTGAACTGGGGAGGCAACCTTGTTGCAGTTGACTACAAGAAGCCCTATGAACTTGATCCGGACACGCTAGATACTGTTGGTCATGCGGCCAGTCCCCTCTCATCGGTTATGCACACTTCGCACTATCGGACCGTTGACGAGCCTGATGGTTCTGGTAGGCGTTGTGTCGCGTTCCTCAATGAAGTCGATTGGCGTTCGGAAACCACTGGAGCTGTTTTCTATGAATTCGACGAAGCTGGAAATGAGGTGTCGAGGCGAGCCTACGACTACCCAGCGAGTTATGTGCATGATCTCATCGTGACAGACAACTACTACATTCTTTTCGACTGCCCTATCAAGATCGACTTTCCTGCAGTGTTCACAAAGTACATATTTGAAAAGTCTTGTCTTTCTGAGCTTATTTGTGAAGACACTGATCGGCGACCGCTCTTTCGATTGTTTCCGCGCCGTGGAGATAGTCGTGAGGTGATCACTATTGAAGCAGATTACTGGTGCTATGCCTACCACCACGTGAATGGTTTTGAAGACTCTGACGGAAAGATCATTTTTGACACGTGTACCTGGGATAAATTTACGCTCTACTTTACAGACATATGCTCCCCAAATGGTCAGGAAAACTTTCCTCGGATGAAGCTAAGCCGGTTTATCCTTGACGTCGACAACGGCAAGGCTACACATCACTGCCTCTCTGATCTTCCATGCGAGCTTCCAATCACGAGTTGGGACTACACTGGGAAACCATACAGGCATATGTATCTTTCGAGCTCTGTTGGAACGAACGAAGCCGGTGTTAATGGACCCATGCAAGCACTTACCAAAGTTACACTTCCCACGGTTGATGCTCTCGGGGATGCACAGGAGGAAGAGTGGATTCCAGGTGAGAGTAAATTTGCCATGGAACCATTTTTTGTTGCACGCAAAGGTGCCATAGATGAAGATGATGGCTGGGTTGTTGCGCTTGTACATGATGCAAACTATGAGAAGTCAGATTTTGGCGGGAGGGGTACAGAAATGGTGATAATTGACGCCAAAAAGTTTGAGGAAGGGCCAGTCGCGCGCATCCGACTTCCCGTCTACATACCTTTTGGGGTACATGGATCATGGAGTACAAGATACGTAGCTGGTCCACCGAAAGAAGCGGAACGGAAAGCTATCAGCGTGCGACAGCAACGTCAAAGTGAACGCTCACAGATGGGTTTTGTGGGCAGCGCGGCTGTCCAATCGGTGCAACCAGGTGCTGATATGACGGACATAGGTTGGCCAGTTGCCCTTGTCGCATCTGCTCTGACGATTCTCGCATTTTTTCAGCTCTGAACTAGCTGCGTTCACGCTGCAGCCGCTTTTTGTCCCTCCTTATGTCCACGTACACCAACGCCTGTTTGCAAGCTGCTTGCAGGTTGCTCAGTGGGCGCAAATGTTTGATTCTTTTGCCTATTACGTTTCTTTGGAAAAAATGTCACACTCACCTGGTAACGTTTTATCAAGGACCACGGTCTATTCGTTCCATAAATTGTGGCAATTTTTGACTTTGTTTATTCAAGATCGTCGGTTTAGCGCTACAGGTTCCTTCATTGGATGAAATAAATAAACAAATAAAATCAAATAAACCAATTAAAACCAATCAAGCAATAATCTAGCTAGCTATATCTAGATGGATATTGATAATCTATATATCTCTAATGTACACGCACGGCGCGGCGGGAAAACTGATACGATGTCGCTTGCAAAATTTAACAGCAGATGAAAACCACAAATGTATTAAATAAACATTAAAAACCACAAATATTAAATACCCTCGAACGAAGGTGTACATTATTATTATTACAATACCATATATACACAAGCAATCAATTCGAGCAATATATACCTTGCTTGCTTGCTTGTAATTGGTAACGTTACGTAAATAACGGTACGTATACGTATATATGTATTAATACGTATATATGTAGCTAGAAGCAAACCTGTAAGACGGTCCTTAAGAACATATATATATATAACATTATTACGAACGAAGGTATATATATTATTAATATTAAAATACGAAGTAATAAGGTATTTATATACCTTCGTTCGAACGAAACCTTAAGTTATTTACCTTCGGTAATTATTTAACTTCGTATTTATATATATCTTAAGATCTTATTATTTATGTAATTATTTTATAAGATCTTAATATATATGATTATATATATTATTATAATAATACGAAGGTAATATCATAATAATAATATATATATATATAAAATTGTATATATAATATATTATGATATATTATTATTATATATTATGATAATATATATATTGATTATTGTATATTCATCTATATATATATGTGAGGCCTCGAATAAAGCTTTTGGTTCCACCGTTTCCCCTCTTTTCGCCAAAGCAAAGCAAGGCCTCGTTTTTTGTGAAGGGGCCCCTGCGCTCTGTTGGAAATCAAATATCTGTTCTTCTAAACGCCCCCTTAGCCAAGAATCTTGGGCAGCAACAACACGGAAATTGCATATCCAGTGGCCACGAGAACTCGAGTAGGGTTATCCTAAACTGAGCAGTTCCGTTTGTCGAACAGCAATTGTGACCGGACAAGATCTCTCCCGACAGCCTGGTTGGGCGGCACCGCGAACCTTTACACGCTGCAAGCTATACGATAATGTCGTGCAGTGATGATGATTTGCCCCTTGTTGCCCGTGCGCGTGGTCCAATAGCCGGTCATGAATCTGACTCAGACGATGACGTGCCGCTCAGCGCGAGAGTTCCTAGCGTTACCACCACAAAACCCAAACCAAAAAACAAAAACAAGTCAGGTGGGAATAAGCTCGCAAATAAGCGGAAACCCTCTGATACTGAAGACTATAGCAGTGGAGACGATGAACCCATCGGAAGCTTAGCAGGAATACGTAATGGGAAGTCGTCAAGACCACAAGGTCGCTCAACGAAGAAGAAAGTAAAACGTGTTGATGACGAGCCGTGGAGGGAAAAGAAAGGGGCCAAAAAAATGTGGTCATCGCTGGAGCACAATGGTGTGGTGTTTCCGCCTCCTTACGAGGTGCATGGTATACCGCTGGTATACGATGGGCACGATGTTGAGCTTCTCCCACACGAGGAAGAGGTGGCAACCTTTTTTGCTGTCATGAAGGATACAGATTATGCGCAGAAGGACATCTTCGTGAAAAATTTCTTTGATGGTTTCAAGAAGACTCTGCGAGGCGGGCCACATGGTTTCATCAAGGATTTCAAGAAGTGTGACTTTACGAAAATCTACATGTGGAATTTACAAGAACGCGAACGGAAAAAAATGGTCAGCATAGAAGAGAAAAAGCGGGCCAAGGCCGAGCAAGCAGCCGCAGAGGACAAGTACTGCTGGGCAACAATCGATGGCAGACGGGAAAGGGTCGGTAATTACAGAGTCGAACCGCCTGGTCTATTTCGTGGTCGCGGTGAGCACCCTAAGATGGGTAGAATCAAGAAACGCATAATGCCAGAGGACATCATTATCAACATCGGTAAGAGTTCCAAGGTCCCGGAGCCGTCGCCTGGGCATAAATGGAAACAAGTAATCCACAATGACACAGTCACTTGGCTCTGTGGTTGGAATGACACGATAAACACGAAAGACTGGAAATACGTGCAATTCGGCGCAACTTCGTCGATCAAGGCAGAATCTGACATACAAAAATACGAAAAGGCCCGTAAGCTTAAACTTGCCGTGGACGCAATCCGACGTGATTACTTTAAAAAAATGAAGTCCGGCTCTATCCTTGAGCAGCAGCTGGCCGTGACCACTTATCTCGTCGATAAACTAGCACTTCGTGCAGGTGGCGAGAAGGACGACGATTTAGCGGATACTGTTGGAGTGTGCACCTTGCGTGTCGGTCATGTTGATTTCTTGCCTCCAACAACTATCAAATTTGACTTCCTCGGTAAAGACTCGATACGATACCTTCAGGAGCACGAAGTTGACCCGCTTGTATTTCACGCTTTGCAGCGCTTTTGCAAAGGCAAGAAGAAGGATCAAGATATTTTTGATCATATAGATCCGACGAAGGTCAATAAGCACCTTCAAACTTTGATGCCTGGTCTAACAATCAAGGTGTTCCGCACATACAACGCCAGCTACACTTTGAACAAGTTGTTGAAGGAAACGACGCCAGCTGGCAGCGCCACCGTTCCCATGAAAAAGGCAGCGTATGATGCAGCAAACAAGGAAGTAGCAGTACTTTGCAATCATCAGAAGGGCGTATCTAAGGCGCATGACGCACAAATGGAGAAACTACAGGATAAGAAGAAAACCATTGAGAAGGAGATATCCGCACTGCGCAAGGAAAAGAAGGAAAGAAACAAGGCCAAGATCACGACGTTGAAGGAACGGCTATCCAAGCTTGAGCTACAGATGAAGATGAAGGATGAACTCAAGACTGTATCGCTTGGAACTTCTAAGATTAACTACATGGACCCTCGAATCACTATTGCTTGGTGTAAACAGAATGACGTTCCACCCCCAACCGTGTATACCAAGGCACTCGTTGAGAAATTCAACTGGGCTATGGAAGTGGAACCCAACTTTGATTTCTAGCTTCATTGAAGAGATATACGGGTGCACATTGAAATTCTACAATACTATATCGCAAAGTTCATTTCACCAAAAACATACTAGCGCAATGGCTATTGTCGAGTCGAGATATGTTCAATGTCAAGAGAGCGGCTTAGCGTGCTGCGCACAGCTGTTGAGGACGCAACCCATCATAGGAACATATGCTCGCTCGCGTAAAATGACCTGAACACCTAATTGAAACCGCGGTGTGAAGTTAGAATCCCTTGCCCGGTGGCGGCAAAGTAATTTGCCGCACATGATTTGGAATATTCAGCACATCTGCAAACGCAGAATCTGGCGCCCCATTGCCTGCCTTTTCGATTTCACGGAAAACTCTGATAAGCTCGTGGGAATGCACAGCGCCGGATAATATTATTTTACCACCAATCAAGAAAGTCGGAATGGAATGGATACCTAGACGCTCAAGAATAAACTGCGTCTCTTCAATTTCACTGCTGCCTCCATCGGAAGCAAGGAACGCGTCGCATGCAACCGGGTCAGCACCTGCAGTGGCAGCAGCCTTGCAGAGCAAAGAAGGATTGTTCAATTTCATGCCTTCAACAAAATGCTTGTGGTTTAGCTCATTATACACTGCTTCTGATGCGACGCAGCCATACAGTTTGGTCATCCACTGCACAAGACGGTGTGATGCTAGCGTGTTGCTTGCCAATCGGTCTAAGTTAAAGTGCTCGATTCCAACTTCTTGACCTCGTTCTTTCAGCCGGTGTCTTTTCTTTTGGGCAGCAAAAGATGCCTTGCCACCCCATTTCCGCTCCAACCTCTCCCTATTTGTTTCATGCCAGCTCGTATCCCTATCATAGTGAGGCTCAAGGAAAAATGGGACCCGCAGTAGAAAAAAACGCAGAGGATTATCATTGTCCATCGGCAACTGCATCACATCGTCCATTGCATTTTGGAGATGTTTTTTGCCGATGAAACCGTTGGGTCACATTGTATCGCTGATCAGCTCAATGGTAACAAGCTGGTGTCGAGGATTGCAAGCTGAAGACATAGCAGCACGTAGAAACGTTGCGGTCGACACACAGACCGGGGTGTCCACGCTTGTGGTACGGGGCCTGAGCAGGGCCCCTAAGACAGTCTTCCTTGCGTTTGCAAACTTGGAGGCCATGATGGTGTGAGAAGACAGTTCTTGTCTACGTTTCGGAACTGGTGAGGGTTCTTACTTTTTTTCCACAGCGAGATCGACGTTTTCGTGCGTATGACCGGGAGGGAGCGCGAAACCGTCGACCGCCTCGCTGAAGCGCACGACGACTTTGTCTGGCGTAATTTGAGCCGAACTCACGCCACAGACTGCGTTGATGATCGCGGAGGCGACCTCCTTGCGTACTTGCGGTGTGCGACACGCCTTCGGGAGCCACGCGACGTGAACAAACGGCATGTATCAAGGGAAACTTAAGCTCTTCGGCCGCAGGGTCTGTTGTCTCCTGAAAAGGGGGGTATATTTGGCTACAGAGGGGGTCCTCGGTCGCGGAGACTGCTCCGCTCACTCTTCACTTCACTTTTATGTCAGCAGCTAAATGCTGCAAAACCCTGACGTCTAAACCACGGGCCTGTGGGTCTTAAACTTTATGTACGGGCATTCATTATTATTAAAAAAAACGAGAGCGAGATTTTGATAATGCGTATTATTACACTCTAAAAATAAAGAGAAACAGCTGATGGATTTAAGGTTCTGCGCAGTTTTCGAGGATCTACGCGTGGATTATGTCGGGTCTGAGGTCGAGGACGGGCGCGGGCTCGTCGTCGACGTGTTGGTTGCGCGCTTTTGCGATGGTTCCGATGCACCACTCCATGTTCTGTCTGTGGAGTTGGAGTTGAGCTTCGGCGACGTTGTAGTGGTACTTCTTGATGGCCTCGGGGTTGTATGAGCCTTGCTCGTTGGTGGCGGTCTCGGCGGGGAGGTGAAATATTTAGACCAGAAACGACAGTAAACGGGTAACGGGAATGAATAGATTTATTAGTGGAGATTAGCAACCCGCGCTGATCGTAGCCCGATTTTATAGGTTCAAAACGGCCGTGACAAGCAGTTTTTCTACTTTTACAGCTAAAATCGGCTCAGCTGATGTGCACATCAGTGTATGTTCAACCTTCTCAAGGACGTGTGTTGCGGTGGTCGGCTCTCGTGCATACATGTCTTGAACCGCTTGAAATGATGGATGAGTGCGTCGCGAAGTGCTCGACCCGACCCCAGTACTTCGAACGGAGAGATTTTTGGACCGGGAATCGGCGGCTCGCAAAAAATCCATAAAAATCCCAAATCTGATTCTATTTTTATATGAGACAATCGTCGGTCTGTGACTCAAGACGATGATTAGTTATGGCGCATACAGATTGTTGACAACATTTGGATAACGTTTCGAAAATAATTCAGAGCATGCCTTCATAGTCTATAAAAAACAAGGCCGGGATCCATCGCGAATGCATGACGAATCAAAAGCCCGAAGGAAATCGCGGAACAGTTTCCTCCAATCTGATTGGCCAATGTGGCGGGGAAATCGCTTGCTGCAAGCGGGAATAATATGTGACGCTTTCAAAGCCTCGACCCCAGAACCACCGTCCGTAAGATCACGGTCGAAAGATGTCTGCCTTTTTAACCGATCGGGCCCTTATGGCCAGGTGAGCCGCCCGAAACATCCGTTCGTCATTATTTCCGTGCAAAAGGCTCTGCTGTATCCCCGCGAACTTGAAAAGTTCCGGCAAATAACAACCATCCGGGCTTGTTTTGAGAGACGACGGGCTTTGCTGACCACCACCATCCATCCGCCGACCATATTCATATAGACTGAAGCCCAACTTTGCGAACGCTAGAACGTCGGGGCGGACTTCGCGAGCGCGTTTTGTATCGGTGGCCGCCGTAGCCCGGCCGAACTTTTTCCCCGGTTCGACCCCACCCAAACACCTCGACGGCACGATGCCTGGCGACTACGGCTTCGACCCACTCGGACTTGGTAAGATACGTTTACAAGCGAAACCGAAATTTCCTTTTACAACTCATACATCGTCCCTGTTCGCCTCTTACATTCACGTGAGGCTTCTTTTCGTCATTGATCTTTTTATCACCACTGCAGGTGAGGACAAGGCAGCTTTGGAGTGGTATCAGCAAGCTGAGCTGATGCATGCCCGGTGGGCAATGCTTGGCGTTGCCGGCATGGCAGCTCCTGAGATTCTTGGCAATCCGCTCGTCGACGGCCCTCTGCCAAACTGGGCTGAAGCTCCCTTCTTTGATGGCTATGTAGCCGACGCCAACACCCTCTTCGTTGTGCAAATGTTCATGATGAATTGGGCTGAAGTCCGCCGCTGGCAAGACATAAAAAATCCCGGATCCGTCCACGCCGATCCATATGATGAAAGCCGCAGATGCACCGGAACTGATGTCGGATACCCAGGGGGAGGGCTGTTTAATCCCATGGGCATGGCCAAGAGTGCTGAAGAACAGAAAACTCTGCGCGCAAAAGAGATCGCTAATGGCAGGCTCGCCATGGTGGCTGCCATGGGTTGCTTCATTCAGCATGACGTGACCGGTACTGGCCCCGTCCAGAACCTGAAGGCTCATCTCGCCGATCCGTCTCATGTCACCATCTTCCAAAACTTCCACCCGTTCGCGTTCTAATGTTTTAATATAAACCTCATTATCTTTATTATACATCCGCCAGTGAGCACTACACCAGCCAGTCGTGCCCTATGAATAATAAGCATCCCGAGCCTTGATACCTAGCTAGTAGGAGGAGGTTGTGTGATCTGGTCAGGCGAAGACTACATCCGTCCAAATAATTTTATATCACGGTTGAATAACGGTTCGTGACTGTCACCAGTTTCGATCCGAGTAGAAACGTTTCCGGTCCATTCAGTAAGAGTAATAATAAGATCGGCAACATTCGTGATCTATCGTGAACG
>JACLAB010000416.1_pt1 | contig 31211 bp, 44 predicted proteins | sample 8027921 | NCBI WGS metagenome assembly JACLAB01 (sample SAMN15725117, study PRJNA655200) | protist metagenome | isolation source: fluorescence activated cell sorting (FACS) single amplified genomes of... | place: USA: West Boothbay Harbor, Gulf of Maine | collected 2000-07-19 | reverse complement strand
AGCAGGAACTAAGTAGTTCGTTGCAGCGTCTCGAGTGTCAATAGTCAAAGCACCACCGCCAGCAGCAGCAGTAAGACGGTTAGCGTAGTCAAGCTTCAACGTGTCGAAACCTGCAACCATGCCAACTCTTGAACGCTCGTAAGCTGAATCAGACTTTTCGTTGCCGAAAGATCGTGAGGCTTTGGAGAGGTCATTCGCCATACCGTTGTAGTCACGGCTAGACAGTGCTAAGTGACGGTCGTAGTCGGGAACACCCTGCTCGTTCATGATCGCGTCACACTGGGCAACGTCATCATAACCAGTGGCAGCGGCAGTACGCTTAACAACCAGAGTGCCCTGAGCGGCAGCAACGTCCATGATCGCAACGTTGATGTCTGAGGCAAGCTTGTTCTTAGCGGCTGCACCTAATCGGTCTTCCTGCAACGCATCACGCAATTCGAGCGCGTTCAAAGTGAACGGCACAGCCTTGCTGTATGAGATGCTAGATGGAACTGCCAACTGGACGTAGTCGCTGTACAACGCGCTAATATCAGTGCCGGGAGCGGCATTGATTGAAGTGCCGATGTAAGGCATTGGTCGCCAGATGGTGTCGTTAGTACGTTCCATCATTACCTGATCAGTAGTGTAAATACCGACATTCTTGGATAAAACTAGAGCATCCTGAAAACCTTCAAGGATGTTCTCGAACGCTACGCGTTCTTCTTTGGAAAAGCTATTAGCCATGATTGGCTCCTTTAAATTTATTTAGCCGCTTGTTTCTGCGCTCGTTTGTAGGCCATGACCTTATCCATGTTACCTGATTTCGAGGCTTCTTCTCGCAGTCGTTCTAGGGTTGAGTCCACAGCACCCTTTAGCGGGGCCGTTGCCGAAACTTTACCTTCGGGCCGTGTTGCTGCCTTACGATTTGAAATCTTCAATTGACTCTCCAATTTTGCTACCGCAAAGGCAAACTTTACGGGATCATCTATCTTTGCCAGTTCCTTAGCCTTTTTCGGGTTTTTACCCAGAGCATAGATCACCAACGCAGGGTCTTCAGCACCTTGAATCATTACGCCTTGCTGAACCACGTTAAACGTTTGCTGTGCAACTTCCTCAGCATCGTCGTAGTCCTTAACCTTCAGCTTAGACTTTGCATCGGCATAGCCCTGTAGCTGTTGTTGCCAAGCATCAGCCTGCTGTTGTTCAGCCTGCCTCGCCTGTGCCTGTTGATCGTCTACTGAGCGTTTCCGCTCGTACCAATCAGCCAGTGACGCTTCATATTTATCGGTGTCGTAATCGTGTTGCTCAAGACTTGGTTTGGCCCCTAGCGTGACAACTGGATTGGTCTCAGTAGTCTGGTGGACCTGTGCCTCTAGCTCACGATTTCTTTTCTGTAACTCCCTGTGTGACTTTCTTAACTCGCGGACCCATTCAGGTGCGGCTTCTGGTTCTGGAGGTGGCGGTTCCTCCCCTATGGATACGACTATGTCTTCGGATTCCTCTTCAGAATCTTCAACCCCGCTTGGATCACCATCGACATCTTCGTCTTCAGTGACTTCCTCAAGCTCAAGTTGCTCCTCCTCAAGTGTTTCCTCTTCCTCAAAGTCTATACCCTCTTCTGCCTCATTCATGTTTCTGATCCCTATAAACTCACCCAATTGATCGGCTGGGCGGTTGCCGTGTATCAATTATCACCGTTTTATTAGATAATTACCACTTTTGGAGGTATTGATGGTTACAGTAGAAAAATGCTATCAGTGCGGCATAGATTTCATTGCCCATCCTGAATATCAGATGGTTGATACTTGGATATGCCCAAACTGCATTCAAGAGCTGGTCAATGAAGAAATCATTACCGATTCAGTTATGTCTCACCCATAGATTCTTTTTTGCGCTCAGACTGTAGCGCTCCTAAAGTTAACGCCGCGCCGCCTGCGCCATACATTGGCATATTACCTTTCACAAAACCTTCCAGAACTTCTTTCTGCGTCTTTCCGGTCACTTGTGATGTTCGAGATATCATTTCATTGACCCACTCAATCATTGGCTTACCTTCAGATCCTTTGAAGCCTGCCCACGATACATCTTGCAGGTTCGCGGCCTTAATGCCTCTCTTCTTCGCTTCATCATGGACAATTGATTCGATAACACCATAGCTCAAGCTTGGTGGAGCATTAAACTTGCCGCCCGTGAGTCCTTGCGTCATTTGTTCGTCAATAGTTGCTCGATTCATATCGCCTAAAAAGTTAGCAGAGAAGTTGAATCGCTTGGGTTGATCCTTCGCCGTTAAACCGACTTCCTTGTTCAGTATCTTGTCGTACATCGCCATGTTTCCAGTGACGTATCGACCGCCGATTGGGTGCGGCATTTCATAAGACGCACTACCGGGAGGCAAACTTTTTGATCTTTGGAAGTTTCCATACGCTGCCATCAACAAGTTAGAACCGGGGTCAGCGCCACCAGTTGTTGCGGCCATTGCATCTGCAAACCTTAGCTTGAATTGCTTCCTGCCCTCTTCCTCGCCTAAAACTCTAATGAACTCGTCTTCTAGCTGCCCCATTGCATACCAATTCTGGGCCTTTGGGTTGTTACCGGCATCAAACGCCGCGTTTAGCGCCGCCCTGCCCTCTGGGGTGTCGAATTTCTCTATTTTCGCGGCTATTGTTTCCGCTCTTTTCGGCAGTGTATCGGTTAAGGTATTTCCTGATATTTCATACTTGCTTGGATCGGCATAGTATCTTTCGTCAATATTGAAATAAGGATCGTAATTACCTTTTTTAATCTCTTTGTTGATTGCTTGGCGCTCTGCTTGTAACGCAAGCTCTTCCGCAGACAAGCCTTTTGAAAGAAATTCTTTGCCTGATTTTTTGTCTACATTTTGAACAGGAATGCCAACAGCAGGGTACTCTTCAGCCAATCTCTGACGATTTAGAGGCGCAACCTTAGAGGCTTTCGATGCGGCCCTTGGAACTTTCAGTGCCGTACCTACAGCAGCGCCTACCGGACCTGCCGCGTATAAGGCATCGCCCATACCGCCAAGTCCCTGCAAAAACGCATCCATGAAGTTACCTTCATCTAGGTTTTGAGCGAAACTGGGTCCGTACTCTTCGGAAAATGCTTCTGTGATCACTGCGTCACGGTCAGGGGTTACAGGATAACGACCCATCATGTCTGCAAAGGCAGCGCCGGGAGCCATAGCGCCACCAAAGTTGGCAGTCTGCGCCGGAGTAGGTAGAGCGTCACGCTCAAATCTCGCAGCGCCCATCTCGTAGTCTCGCGCCTGTTTGTTAGCTAGAGTCTGTTGCAAAAAGAACTCTGACAGTTCGCGCATTGAAGCCATTACGTTTCCTCTTGAAAGCTTTGCGAGGTGTCCTCGCCGGTTGCCCTAGCCAGCATAGCAGCGGCCACTGGTATTGCCACGCCGTATTTCTTGGCGATGCTGATTAGTCTGTCATCAAATATGACGTAGTTTATTGACTGCTTGTCTGGAGACTTGTGCCGAGTGAATGCGTCAGCATATTTAACGCCTTTTACGCCTCGCTTTAGCAGCTCTCTAACCCCTTGTGGGGAGCGAGTTAACCGGTGCATTAACTGCTCGTCTGTGGGGTCATACGGCATTCCGACCCTTTCCTTTAGCGGCAAATCACCTTCATCGCCTTTTTTGTACTTTTCAACGAAGCCTTTCACCCCTTGAGGTTGCTCGTCAATCGGTCTGTCCCATTTGAGCAGTTCGTCAGGTTCTACGTCGATGTTGACCTCGTACATGCTGCCGCGAGGCTTAACACTTGTTATGCTTGATCGATTTTTGTTTATCCATTCTTGGACCGGCTCCCAAATTTTGGGATCGTCATATTCCGAAAATGTTTTCGATTGCTTTAAAGCATCATCAATTGCTTCGGATACAGATTTTTCGGGAAATTTTCTTACCTCGCCAGCAATCAAATCTAGCGCAATATTTTTCGTATCAGACTTCCCGTCATAATCGACAGCGGTCCCGTTTATTTCGATCTCAACCTTTTGGTTTCTGCTTAACTGCTCTCGATACTCTTTTGCAACCTTTTCGTTCTCAGCAAAATACAATCCACGGCCATACTGCTGCGCGCCTTCGCCAGTGCCAATAGACTCAGTGCTGAACCGATCAAAACTGTGCGGCGAACCATGGAATGCCTTGATGCCCTTTCGGACCTGAGACGCGGCAGGCACAAATGGCACAACACCGGCAGCACTTAGAATATAGTTTGGAATGTTTCTCGACTCAGGATCTCGCATGTACATGTCAACGTCAGCGGCCAGACCCGTAACATCTCCGACCACAGGAACTGGGCTTGTGATCAACGCAGCAGCGTCTAGCGGGGACATCTGGTCACCAGCACCGTAGCCAATGTTGATAGGCTCGCCGGTAGAGTATGGACCCCTGTCCATTACTTCAGAGTATCGTTCTGGTTGTTTAGCCGTTAGCAGTTGCTTGGCTAACTCTGCCATTGATATTGCCATTTAGGTGTTCCACTGTCCGTACGCTTGTATGTTCTTTAGGGGTGACATTGCGAATCCGCTTATATGTATTTAAGAGTCCCTGATCATATCTTGTAGCAGCCTCGCGCTCTTGACCGACCGCTCTTCTGACTCAGTCTCAACGCGCAGGTTCTCCTGCTCGATACCCGCGAGTGTCTCTAGCGTTCTGGCCTGCTCTAGATCCGTACTCGCGCCGGTCTCAAGCACCCTAGCCTGTTGCAACTCAGCGTCCGCAATCGTCTTAACAACGTCAGCCCTAGCCTTCGCAGCCTTGGCCGTAGCCTCTTCTGCCGCAGCCTGTAGGAATACTGCGTTGGGATCTGGCTGCTGATTCTGCATCGCCATCATCAACTCTTCCGCTTCCGCTTCTGTGGGCTGAACAACGCCCATCTTCAGTAGTTTCTGCCTGAAGTACTTACGAACATCAGAGATGCCTTCGCCCTCCATGTTCATCATCGCCATCGCGCCTAACACACTCTGCATTTCTGGGTCCGCAGTAATCTGCATCATGCCGGTTAATGCCCTGACTGTGGCCTGCTTCTTGGTGCTAGAGCTTGGACCGACCTCAACGTCAACGTCAAAGGTAGCCTTCGTAAGATCATTCTCCATGATGACCTCGCCCATCTCGCTAATGGCGGGTTGCATCAGGGTGACGCTGTCAACCGTCTCAGTAACGTCGATGATCTTCATTTTGCGCTCATCTTCGACGTAAACGTCCTTCGCCATACTCAGCCAGACTTCACCACAACGGCGCATAGCCTTGGAAAAGTTAGACATGTAAATGAACGTCTGCATATCCAATCTGGTCTGTATCAGCTCGACAGCCTTGCCAGAGATGTTTGAGGCAATCTCTTCGCCGCCAGTTTGGTTGCCCATGATCTGCATCATGTCTGTTTCAGTAATCTGCAACAACGCGGCCATAGCCGGTGGGATTTGGGGTGGCTTAGTGTAGCCAACCGGACCAGAAACAGCCTGATTGCCGTTCGCGTCAGTGATCGGGTTTACCAGCATGTACGGATAGTCTTTAAGGTTGTCCTCAGACCACATGACCTGATGCCCGGCTACCTGCTCTGGGGTCAGGATAGGTTTCTCGACCGTACTCAGTGCAGATATTTCTGCCAGCTTACTGATTTGCATGTTCTTCAGGCGCTGCGCGTCCTTAGCCAATCTAACGTGGCCCATGCACCGCTCGATGTTGTCAACGAACCATCGCTTGCCAAATACTGGGATGATCGGGATGCACTTGCCCGCAATGTAGCCGCAGTCTTCGAGAATCTTCGCACCGGACATGATGTACTTATGCACCATCTTCTTTTTGACGCGCTTCTGACGGACCTCGACAGTGCCAACAGCCGCGAGCATTTCTTCTAGCGACTCGTCTTCTCTGAAATCGTGCGTAGTGTAACGCTCCTCAGTACCGGCCAAATTCTCAAATATCCTGACGGTCTCGCCAACCTCTTCGACCCGGTAGTATTCAGCAACGTAAACAACGTCAGGCGTTAGCCAATCAAACTCGTGCTGGTGCACAGTCTTGGGCCAACTTGCGGGGTCATCTCCGTACTCTTCCAGATAGCTGTCATAGGTCAGCGAACTAATAACGAAACAGACCTTCGCGTCTGCCTTGTCCTGTCTCTTTGCGTCTAGGTCAAACCAGACACTGCTGTCAGCATCATAGATTGGTTCGATCAGGATTCTCTGGCGTTCGTCTTCGTCGTTCTCGTGATCTTCGTAGTCAGCCCGTAGCCGCCACGCACCAAAGCCACCACCGACTGCCTCCTCAAAGGCGTTGTCGTAGGCTTCATTGGCGATAGAATCTTTCTCATCAGCGCGGTACAGGCCATCGCAAGTGTCAGCTAACTTGTCGTTTGGCGTACCGTCTTTGCTAGTGAAGTCAACAGTAACCCGATTATTGCGGTACTCGTTGATGATTCTCATGACCGACAGAGCAATCTTGTTTACTTCCAATCTAGGCTTATTCTCGTACTGATCTAGGAGGTTTCCCTCCCACTGAGCGCCATTGATCGAGTAGAACCGTCGATCCTCTAAACATTGCAGTCGTTCGTCTCTGAGTGCGCTCTGAATTCGGGCGAATTCGCCTAGCGCGTCATTGTGAACGTCCGATAATCTTTGCTCGTTTGTTCTTCTAGCCATAGGAATATCCTGATTGTCAAGCGTATTATCTACCAACGATTGGCAGTTGGCAACGGCACAAAGTCAGTGACCGGAGTGGATGGGTTCGCCCGGCGTACACCTTCGCATGCATATCTGAGCGCGTCGATAACGTGATTCTTCTTGTCTTCGAGGATCGGCAGCACCTGATTGGTGGCCGGATCGGTCTTGTAAGAGTACAGCATCAGTTCATCAATCGTGTGAACGCAGCGAGGATGCACGATGATATCGTAGGATTTTAGCCACTCGATACCCTCCTCGACGGACTTTGGACCTTTGATCGCGCCCATAATCTTTGGAAACCCGTTCTTCCGCATGTGAGAGATCGTCTCTGGCCGCGCAGAGTCAGCCACAATCGGCCACCGCTCGCTATCAGGTATCTGCATGAACAGGTCAGGGGTATCAGTGATCTCGCAACCGACCATATACGCTTCATGATCAACGTAGAGGTTCCTGCCGATGATGTGACACCGGACCAATACCGTTGGGTCTACGGCAAAACCCCAATCTGCGCCTAGCCTGAACAGCGCCTCTTCTGGTGCATCAAACTCCTCAATGCACCAATTCCTAAACACTCTGCTCTGGCTGTTCTGCAAGTAAGCGCCCTTCCAGACATGTTGAAACTTGTCGGGGTCGCGGCGCTTGTCGTATTCCATTTCGTCAGCGAGAACATCAGGAAACCAAGGATTGTCCTCGTAGTTGACCTCGATCACCGCGCTATGCGGTGGTGGATTGTCACCGCGCAGCAGCCAGTTGACTGGGTCGTTCTCGTTTCTGGGGTTCCATGTAAACCAGATTTCACTGTTAGGCTTCCGTATCGTCGGTCTCAGCAGGTCCAGAGATTGCTGACTTAGGCTTTGCGCTTCCTCAACCCACGCCCTGTCGTAGCCCTCAAGCGATTTAATGCTGTCTGCCGTGTGATTCTGCATACCCTGAAAGATTATTCGCCCGTTTCCGCGCTTTGACTTGATGACTGAATCTTGGATCTCGAAAAACTCACCGGCGTTCAGCTCCTCGATCTTTAGTTCGAGCAGTCGTTTGACAGATTGGTTCAGCGATTTCTGGATCTCCCGCACACAGACCGATGACTGATTCGGGTTCATGATGTGTTCTTCGATCAACATCTCAGCGAACATGTGAGACTTACCGCTGCCTCGACCGCCATACGCAGCCTTGTACCGGCAGGGTTCAAACAGGGGAAGCGCCCACTCTGGGGTCTGTATCTGCAATACGTTATTTTTTAACGATGACACGCTCAATTCTCTTGATTGCGACAGGGGACTCTTCGTTACCGGATAGTTCTAGCTTATCGCCATACTTCTTCGGGGCCATCTTACTGAGCAACCACTTGCGCGTATCAACCCGTAAACGCTGCTTCTGGACCATCGCATTGTCAATCTTGCCGCCCTCTAGAGGTTCTAGCTGTTCATCAGTGATCGTTAGGATGTCATCAGCAATGGCATCGATCATATCTGCTCTGGCCAACGCGTATTGGGTGGATAGCGCCTCATCCTTGTCAACCCAGTCATGAAAAGTTCGCCTGTTCACATCAGCGATTTCAGTGGCCTTCCGCAAGCTGTTGCCCTTCCGCATCTCTCTCAGGACAATTTCTATCTTCTTGTCCTTGATCTCCTTTGGTATCGCCTTCATTGCTTGATCCCTTTTATCATTTCGTTTGCCTGAGCTGTTGACTCAATGCAGGCCCACTTACCGCCGTGTTCTATCCAGTAGTCCCTGAACTTCTCCTCTCCCGCTGTCAGCCTTCTGGCGCTTGGTACTTTGCTGCCGTCCTTTATCTCGACCGCAACCGTGTGACCGGCGTATGTTACTAGTATATCAACAAAGTCAGGCAGTGAACTAACGTCCCTTACACCGCAGCCAAGTCTGATGAACTCATTGGCAATCTCGTGATGATTATCATCCTTTTTCTTGTGGCGTACAAATTTGCTCATCTGTGATAACCCATGATGGCCGATTCTACTTCTGCCGGGACCGGGTGATCGTGGTCATCAAGTATCCTAGCGAACTCGCCCTTCTCAAATTCTTTCCTGCTCTCGTACTCGTAGCTGTCACCAGAGTGTAATGCCCGGTGATGTTCATCGCATAGCGGAATAACCCACCAGTGACCAATCGGGACTTTGTTGTGCTTTGCAGTTGCCCCAACTGGGTGATGGATCTGCGCCGGTCCGAAACACTCGACGCATTGTAGGTTAGCCACCTGATCGTGCCACCGCTTTTGCTCTGCTGTAGGCGCGTTGCCCTTACTCCTCATACTCCTCGCCCTCGCTCTCTATCTGATCTGAAATGTCAATCAGTGTTCCGCTGTCGATGTCGCAGTAATTAACCTCTGCAACCATTTGTATTTTAAGACCGTTCCACCCAAAGACCTCAGACGTACTGAGGGCAACGGCTCCAACATCGCCGTCAGTGTAGATAAACACCGTGTCACCGTGCTTATTCTTGCCCCGAATGTAGTCAGGCTGCAATGTTTGCGTCCAGCCAATAAATTGGGGCACAGTCTTCCCAGTAATCTTCGCCGCTTCCTTGATTGAGAGGCTCATAAGCATTCAACCAAAGTGTAAGCTGCCGCAGCCGCCGCGCAAAAGAACACTGCGAACAGCAACCAAAATATATGCCCCGCCGCTGTTTCGATCATGTCGAGGAAATTCATTTGATCGCCCCCTTGACCAAAGTTACACCGCTTTTGCCCATTGGCACTTCAACGATGTGACCGTCATCAGCAAAAAACTTCTCTAGCGCCTTCTGCATTTCAATTCGCGCCGCCTCTTTCTCAGCGAAAGTCTTTAACTTTGGCTGAATTGTTCGCTCTTGTTTTCTGGTTAATTTTACCATTTCTCGCATCCTTTTTATCCAACATTCGCTTTATTTCTGCCACCGTCAGTTCTTCTCTGGGGTAGCTTAGATCTCTCCAACCCGTGTTTCTAGGGTAGCTCACATCGCCGCCCATTCGTTTAACTGATCCATTGTCAGCAGTTCACCGTATTTCTGTATGAACGCCCTATGCAGTGCCAAGAAGCAATCCTTGAACTCGTCGTTGTCCATGTTCTCAAAGCACAATGACTGAGCCTCAACAGCCTGCCTCACGGTCCCGTTGATATCAACACTGCCGATTGCGGTAAAGTATCCGGCCTTGATCGTGAGCATCTTGCGCCAAGGATCGAACAGCAACGGCTCGTCTACCATTTCAAACATGATACGCAGCATCTTCATCGCTCTTGCGTGGTATCGCGGGTTTCTAGACTGCTTGATGTCAACAACGAACAGCGCCCCGTCCTTCTTGCGCGAGGTCAGGTCAACAGACTCCTCGTCGTAAGGCAGGTAGCAGTCCCCTTGCTTCTGGATTGTGCACTTCATTCTTGCAACCCCTTGACGAACTCTCTGAGCTTGTCACGATTCTGTGGCGTATCGAATATCTTAACCTCGACCCGCGACACACTGGACTCAGCGTTCTTCTGCCGAAACCTGCGTAGCCGCGCTGCCGTTTTTTCTCGCGCTATGTCGCGCTGCGTTTGCCCTTCCGTCATTTTCTTTTTTCCTTTTTGGTGCGCCCCACAGGGAGCGGTTATTTGTCGTAAGCCCCAGACAGCACCAGCTCTATCTCTTTGGTGTCGTCGGGGTGATACTTAATCCAATTTTCTTTATCTTGATAGATATCACTGGCAGCTTCGAGTACATCCTTTATTGTGTATTCATGGATGGCGCTTGTTTCAGTTCTCAAACTGTACCAGCTAGGGTTTAAGTAAAGCCAAGTACCATCACCCTCTGGACATCCCCACTTATCAATACCGTTGCCTTCATAGCTTACGCTTTCGAATACCTGTGGGTACTTCTTCATCAACTTGCTAATCTGTTTGCTCATACTTACTCCTGCTTGTTAACAATCGTGAACAGATGCGACACCGGCATTGCACCACTCAAAGTACAACCCGTGTTTTTCTAAAACAGCGGGGATGACTGTTTCTTCTCCGAAATGGTTGCTGTAAAAATTAAGAAACTTACCGGGGTTGTCGCCCTCGCTGCCGTCACCGTGATACTCGCCAGAAATGGCAAAGTGACCACCCCAACCACGATCTGCATCTAGAACGTGGACCCCTTGTTTTTTAAGCTCGTTGAAAGCTAATCGTGCATTTCTTTTCATTTCCCTTTTCCTTTTTGGTTTCTCAGACGCTTTCGCCCCGTTTGGTTTAAGCTGCAAAAATCTCTTCTAAGTGTTCCTTACCATGCCTACCTTCTTCGAGAAGAAGTTTAAGCGCTAACGCTTTTGTGTGTGGTCGGACTTGTGAGCGAATCTGCGGGTAGTCTCTTAATTCTCTGAATATTTCTCTAGCTGCGTCAGAGGTCATGCTCGCGTAGAAGTCTTCAATCTTTTCATGTAACTGCATTGTCTTGATTCCTTTTGTTTGCGTTGGTATGTGTTTTATTATCCATATCGTTACCGGAAACGCAATAGGTTGATGTAAATAAATTGCAAAAAAAAACGCCCCGTGGGGCGCTTGGTGGTTATTATTTTTTGTTAGATCAAGTCAAGTTCTATCATTAATTTAATGATATTACGCTCTAGGTCAGAGGTACGTCCGGTCTCAAATTCGTATCCGAACTTTTCGATGTGCGCGTTGTATTGCATTAAAAGTTGAATGACTGTCATTTCTGTTCCTTCCCTTTCCGTTGTTGGTGATATCTATTATCCATATCGTTACCGGAAACGCAATAGGTTAGGATAATATTTTTTTCAAGTTATCCAGAGCGGCTCTAGCGACAGACTGAGTAGGCGCAGGCGCAGGCAGTCGCTCAAAGTCCTGATGTTCAGGTCGAGTCTTCAGCAATTCGAGGAAATCACCAACACTTGGACCCCCGACCTTTTTGTGATGCTTCAGGCAATTCTCAAGTGCGACCTGCCGCTGCTGAGAACTGTAAGGCCGCAACAGCTTGATCCACATCAACAGCTTGTTGACAGTGTCCTCCTCTGCCTTCGGCAAAAAGAACGGGTACTCAGCACTCAGGATTGCGAACAACTTCCGCATCTCCTCAGCTTCTGAGTTACTGAAGTCCTCGCGACTTGAGTGCTGCTGTGATCCGGTCGCTTGCACTTGGGTTATAATCTCGTTTACTTGTTTCATTTTCCTGCATCCTTCGTTTCCAGTTTCGACATGCTGATTTCCAATCCTTCATCTTGTTTTTGCCAACGTGCCAGTTTTTGCTGGCGTAGAAATCACAATACTTGTCAGCCTCATTTCCGGCATCACTAAATGTTAAACCTTGTTCAACAAAGTAATTCATTACATCCGAATTTGTGGGAGGGGAAAAGCGTTTAGCTTTGACTGGGGGTTTATCCCCCTCTTTCTTATCTGTATCTGTATCTGTATCTGTATCTACAGCGTTACTTTTTGTTTCTGTAACGTTACTGTAACGTTTCACTTTCTCTCTATGCTTCCTAACCCGCGCCGCGCTTGAGTCTGAGACATATTGACGCTTGTCCCATGCCTCCGGCTGACCGTCTTCATCGATCAAACCTTTATCTATCAATCGGGTTTTTGTTGCCTGCCACTCCGTTTCTGTAACGCGCAACTGAAACGCTATCTCGTTACACTGTAACGTTACATCGCCGTTACAACACTTTAGGCACAACAACATGATAAATCGACGTTGATCGACTTCAGATAACATCTGAACTTTAGGATCGGTCGCGAATTCATGGTACATCCGAAACCAAGGCATACTGCTAGTCATAGTCTTGCTCCTTTAGATTTACTCTCCCTTTTTGGAACCGCGACTCCCCCGTGGGACAAAGGAAAGGAAAACCTCCAACAAGAGCAACCAAGTTGGCGGGGAGCGCGATGTAAAATCATATCAGGTTTTTGCCGTTGACGTAAAACACTTCTCGTTTGTACAGCTCAGTGATCACCTGATAGTCATCGTCGGGACTGCACTCAACGAATACCGGCGCGTCAGTCTTCAGCATCCATTCCAACCGCTGTCTCGACAAACCTGTTTCTTGAGCGACAGATGTCACCGTTCTCTCCGTTAAACGCAAATATCTTTGCAGCAGTAAATTCACTTAAACGCCTATACATGTGGTTACATTTGACTGCATCGTAATCGATCTGATTATTAAACGCAAATAAACTTGCATTGCCTGCAAATAGGCTATATTCTCTGTTGCAGGAATCAAGGAAAACAAAAGGAAAAGCAATATGACATACGCAGAAGAAATGGAAAAGTTTAAGCAGCACCTCGCAGTAATTCTTGCTGATCGTACTGGCATCGACGCAGGCGATAGCATCGAGGAACTTTGCAACACCATCGCGATTGAGTACGGCGATTGGAAGTTAGGCGAGGTTGAGGATCAGTCAGAATCGGCAGCACTAGAACAGCGTCATCAAGATGACCTCGCAGACTATGCGGCGGCGGTGAGAGTGTGAAGCCGCTTCTGCATGGTAAGTCATTTGAATCTTTTCAATCCTACAGCAACTTTATCTCTGACTTTGTGCAGGGGCAGAGTGACTGCGCGGAAGCGAAGGATATGCAAAAGAAAACAGAGGCATACATCAGGGGCTACAGCGCGCAGCATAGCCTCGATCAAATAAACGCAATAAAGGAAAGCAAATGAAATCATCAACAGAACTAAACGAACTGGCAACAGCACTTAGCAAAGCGCAAGGAATCATTCAGAATCCCAACAAGGATGCCGCCAATCCATTCTTTAAATCAAAGTATGCAGACCTCGCGGACGTATTAAACGTAGTGCGACCTGCTTTTAGTGAGTGCGGTCTGAGCGTTGTTCAGATGCCGGTCAACGTAGATGGCAATGTGGGCGTTGTAACGCGCCTCATGCACTCTAGCGGACAGTGGTTAGAAGACTCAATTGACATCCCGCTTCAAGGTAAAAACATCGCACAGGACGCGGGCAGTACAATCACCTATTTGCGAAGGTATGCTCTTGCAAGTGTATCGGCGGTTTTTCAAGAGGATTTGGATGCCAATCTTGGCAAGGGAAAAGGAACGAATACGGCGCCGATTCAGAGCATAAAAAGCAACCCGCAGGTCGCAGGGCACACAGAGCAACAAAAGACTTATTTCGACAAGCTGATCGAGGATAACGATGCGCTGACCATGTTTGTGATGCAGCGTCAGTCTGAGAGCAGTGTATTCGAGAGCTTGTACAACAGCTTTGAAAGCGAAAAAGGCAAGTTTAAACGCATCGTAGACGATATGACGCAAAAAGGGCGCGACCAGTTTGATGAATACGTCACCTTGCTGCAACAGGGCCATGACGTTGAGTCAGAGGTTAGCAAAGCAGCGTTCAAGTACATTGAAGCGGCAGCATCTTAAAAAACTAGGTATGTGCTGAGTAGATACCCAATAGGTGCCTACTGGGTACATACCCAACTCACGGAGAGACAAATGAGGAAATGCAGGAACAGAAGTTGCAGCAACATCCTGCCAGCAGGCACACACGGGTCCAAAAAGTTTTGCAGCCCGCAGTGCGCGATTTCTCGCCGAAAGGCATCGCAACGGGAACACTGTAGCATCGACACGATGTGCCAAGACGAATTCTGGCATTACGAATTGTCCAACAAAATTTTACAAACCGCATGGGTATAATTATGGAAGCAATCAAAAAAGTATTCGGGACAGAACCATTCAAGCTCTTTCGCGCTGAGGATCCTGCGACAAGCGAGCAGGCTGCGTTAGCGGTAGACACTGAGTCTCTGGAAGAGAAGGTTTACAAGATTATCAACGCCAGTGGCAAGGCAGGGATGATCAGCGATGAAGTTAGGGAGGCAATGCCTGACGTTAGCTCGTACAGCTCCGTAACGGCTCGCTACAAGGCTTTAAAGGATAAGGGGCTTGTCTTGCTCAATGGCGAGAGAAGACCGGGTCGGTCGGGCCGGAATCAGTCTGTGATGATCGGGTACAAGCACTCAGCGTTTGAAAAAGGTTAAAACGATAGCAATAATCACGCCGAATGACACAAACGCTGCCGTAAATGCAACGCCAATTTGTTTGGCAAACGCAATATTATTGCGGCGGCGAATCTTCGCTATCCTAATCTGCTTCTCATGCTCTAGCTTAGACTCTTCGACTCGAGCCATAATCTCGTTATAGTCTTTTGTGAGACCCTGCATCATCATCGAATCCCGAAGCTGATTGTTAAAAGCTTTTAGCTGTCGCTTGGCTAACTGGATCTGCATACTTTCTTTGACCGACAGTTTACCAACGTATTTGCTCTCAACGTCTTGGATAGTTTCGTTTGCTTTCGAGTAACGATCCATGACTGAGGCTAAGTCACTAGCGTGACCGCCAGTTTCTTTTATCGCTCCAATCGCGTCATTTAGACCTTTGACGATTGAAACTACAGTGGCTATTTCGGCAATCATAATGTTTCACATGAAACTATTTGTTAGCCACGCTTTTAGTCTTCTCATGAGTCCGCAGACCGCCAAGACCCAACATTCCTAGCAAAACGGTCATCAAATCGCCCATCTCTAGCTTTGGCACATCGAGCCAGATGTCTAAAAAAGGTGAAAGGATAAAGGAATACAATAACGCCATTCCGCATACCCAGCCGCAAAATGGCCTCCAGCCAGAGACGAATACAGAGGCGTGGGAGGCTTCTGCTTTGTTAATCTCTAACTGACCAACCAACAACGACAACTCGCCTGCAAACTCCTCAGATTTAGCCTGAGCCTTTAATTTGGCGGCTAGGTCTTTATCCTTGACGAATTTGTTAACAAATGTGTCTACAAGTCCTAATCCTGCAGTTACTGGGTCCATCAGTGGTAGCTCCTAACAATGTCAGCTAGATATTCAGCGCGACTGGGAGTCTGTACCGCCCACTTCGAGTCAAGCATCTGCCTCGCCGCCTCCTCGTAATCTCCAATTCTGAGAGCGGACAGGAACAACTTAAACTTTCCAAGACCGGCTAGGCCCATTTGAAAGGCCATCTCAATCAGAACGCCGCACACTTCAGCGTCGAGATCGTCAGCCCACGGATAAATATCCCTCAAACTATCAGCGAGGTTTAACAGCCGGTTTTGCACGATATTGATAGACTCGCGCTCAGTGATCCAAGTTAGACCATGACCAAACGTGTAGGGTTCTGCGCCTGAGAGCGGATCTGGATACGGTCGGGCCTCAAAGCCTTCATGCTCCAAAACCCGACTCAGCAGCTCGTTGTTGGCAATCATTAGCTGATAATCTTCTGCACAAATGGCGCAATCATGATCAGGACGGCGAGCGCCCACAGCTTACCGTCGAGTGCGGCTAGACTGGTCTTGTGACCGTCTAGCCGCTCCTCGATGCGCTCGTAGCGCAGATCACACTGCTCTACATGCTTTTCTAGTTCGTGAAAGTAATTATCATCAGTCAGCAATTTATAGACCTTGACCCGGCGTGATGTAAACAGTCGCTGTCCCGCTTGCTGATTTTCCAGTGAAAAACGCGCTCGCACCAAATCGCAACACTTCATCAGTGCCGGGTAACAGAGGCACAGAACTAGCCACTGCGCTCGCGTTAGCAATTGCCTCCGCAGATGTCGCGCCCACGCCAAGAAACACCGTCACAGTGCTGTCGTTGATGATCCGGTACTGACCCGCGTCACTGTTAATCGTTGGTCGAATCGGAGCCTGCAAAGCCGTGGGAGGCGTAGGCGTAGCAGCGGCAAAGGTGATCGTGTCACCTAGTGGCGCAAATGGGATTTGTGAACTACTAGCCATTACTCTTCTCCTTCTTGGGCGGCAGCATAAGCAGCCTTCGCTTCGTCTGTGAATACTGTGTTCGCAATTGCTACAACGTCCGCGTCTTCGCCTGATAGATCTGCATCAGGGGTTAGAACATGACGGTGAAATGATCGTGATATTTCTACGTCATCACGCTTGATGATCGACGCAGTGCGAACCTGTACCACTGGATAGCCAGCAGCTAGGTTTAATACCTCGATCTTGTCGTTCATTGTTTCTTCTGTAAGTGCCATTTTATCTCCTTGGTTTGGACTGTCCACCCGCTAGGGGTATTAAGCATTATTGCTAGATGAAATTACTTGCCAGTTACTTCCGTCCCAAATCATCAGGACTTTATCTTGTGCGTGATCTAAAGAAATATCGGCAGGCGCATTGATATTACCAGTGCTATCTTTAACAACAACAGTTCTTGCGCTATTTGCAGCCTCAATAACCAACAAATCTCCATGCCTGTAATTTGTTGCAGTGATTGTATCTAAATTATCAGATGCAGCCGAGGCTTCTGTATCAATAGAAATATAACTTCCAATAGGCGTGATAGCACCAGAAGCAATGGTAAATTCTGGCAGTGTAATACCGTTCTTATATCCGTCTGTTAAATACAAAGTTTGATTGGTAGTATTATCATCAATATTTTCTGTCACGCTTGATCCATAAAAATTAGGCCCAACAATCACATTGCTTGTATCATCAGCTCGAATCCCGCGAAGGCTTGTATCCATATAATTGCCTTCAATATAGACGTGAGAATTTGTCCCATCAGCATAAATACCTTGAGTCGCAGTTGAAGTGCTATCTATAGAGTTTCCTTTGACAGAAGCAAAAACGCAGGAATCTACCTCAATCCCCGTTATAGCAACATTCTCAATTCTATTGTCACTTACTGTAAAATATCCAGTAGAACAGAATATTCCTTTATCTCCGACATTGGTTCCGCCAGCAGTTTCATCAGCATCAATATGATTCTGCGTAATTATTCCATTGATTCGACAATCAATTCCTGTATCGCTAAATCCAGATATATAATTGTTAGTCACAGTGATGTTTTGATCTGTAGCTGGGACAGATGCAGTTGTTGGATTAGCAAGGATTCCGGTACTAATACTTGAGGGGTTCCCTAAGTTTATTGTATTACCATCAAAAACCGATCCTCTAATTTGGTCGGTAGTCTCAACCAGAATTCCGTGTTGGACGCTTCCAGCCCCTCCGGTTAATGGGCTTTCTATCAAATTGTTATTAATAAAAGATTTTTCATAATCGTTTGCGTCAAATCTTATTTTTATTCCATGCAAAGACCAGTTCCGAAACACGTTTCCAGAAACAATAGTGCCAGAAGATCCATCAACAGAACATCCGTAACGTGTATTTTCAGTATGGCAATTCAATACATGACAGCCTTTGTTAAAAAGACCGCCTCCTTGCTGTAAAGTTATTGCATATTCTGATTTTTCTACAAAGCAATTTTGTACTATTACAGTGGTGGAATTTTTTACATAGATGCCATTGCCGCCATCAAAATCATCATCAACAGTTTGATTCCTGTTTACGGAAAGACCATCAATAACGACATTCTCAACTCCGTCAATATCAATCGATGGAGTTGAAAAAGCATTCTTTGTGCATTCTAAAGTTGCTCCGTGAGCAATGATTCTGATGTTATCTACCAATACGTCAATGGTATTGTTAATTTGATACGTCCCCGCAGGAATAACAACATCACCAGTTGCCGCAGCTATGGCTGTATTAAAGGCTGATGTGTTAGTTGCTGCTGAAGCAGAAGGGCTTGCCCCATAGTCAATAACATTAATAGCAGCCCCAGCTATCATGCGATTATGTGCTTTTGTTAAAGACATAGCAGATCCTTAAACATAATAAAATAATGAAAAATATACACTGTTAGCGTTAGTTCCTGTGCCAACGTCAGACGTTGCAACATAAGAAGTAGCGCCATTTACCGCTGTTCGGTACAACAATAAAAATCTTGATGTTCCCGAATCTACACGTCCACTAATAGGCATATCACCTGCCCAAGCGGCAACATCACCTAAAGATGCGGCAGTCCTGTATTCGCCTCCTGTTGCCGAAGTAAAAGGGAGTCCGCCAATCGCCACGTTACCGCTTCCAGACCCAACAGTTACGGCATCAGTTCTAATCCTTCCAGCGCAAGTAACCAAGTTTCCAACTTTAGTATAGCTACCTTCCGTAACACCATCATAAGTCACGCTGTCAAAATCAGTGCCGTCAGTAATAAGCGTAGGAGTCCATACACCCTCCTCGTAGTCATCGAACAGCTCGCTAGTGCCAGTGCCAGCGGTAGCAGAGAAGTCGATGCCTTTGCCTGATGTGCTGATTACTAAGTTGCCCAACGCGAGAGCGACATTTCCATCGCTGTCAATCCTCATACGCTCAACTGGGGCGCTACCTGCACCGCCCTCTGATCCATCGTGTGTCTTAAAAATTAGCTTGCCTTTGTTGCCAAGGCTACTATCACTCTGAGCCTCAACAGCAGCAACAACGCCCGGCTGATCTCCGGTGGTGTCTGCATTGTACCACTCGACAGATCCAAGCGGCGTGTTGTCCGCATTGTCTCCGCTACCTCTGAGTCGAATTATTGCATCACCCGCTCCGGTTGATGTTTCTTTAATTTCTAGCTTTCGATCTGGGACGGTTGTGCCAATGCCAACATCATTGCCTATATTTGCGTTGTTCGTAACATCGAGATTGACAAAGTTACCATCCGCACCACCCTCAACACGCTGCCATACGCTACCGTTGAATGTTGCCCAATCTCCAACACCCCAGTTTGTGATGCCGTCTAGGTCAGTAGCCCCAGCAACCGAAACAACGTAGTAGTCACCCTGAGTACCGACTCCAGACGCAAGTGTCGGGGTGTTAGTTGAGGCATTCCAAGTGCCTTTGTAATTTAACGCGCCTAGCGCGTTTGCTACTGAAGATACTGTTTTTAACATTTTTTTACCTACGTTATGTTGTTGGCTGAGACATTGCCAGTGCCAGATCCCAAACTCATGCCTGTTGTTCCGCGCACATTGTTGCTTGTGACGAGAACATATTCAGCCTTTGTGTCCATGCTAATCGCTAGTTGGCTGCTCGTGGTCACTGGGCCAATCGTGTTGCCGTTGATCACCGCGCCCGTGTCTAGCGCCGCTGACGTTGGCAGAATCGAAACTATCGAACTAGTTGCGCTCGAAAGAATAGAGTTGTTGCTAATCACAAACTTAATTGAGTCGCCGCGAACTGCGACAGCAGGGCCAGTGCCGCTCTCTTTATATATGCTGTTTCCGCTAAATGTAATGCCATTGACATCTTGTATGTTGACCGCTCGCTCGCTTCCTGCCGCGCTATCGTGCTGAATATTGTTGCCAGTGATTGATACACCCGCGCTGTCTCGAATGTCGATAGCCTTAGTCTCACTTCTTCTAAATGAGTTGCCGGTGATGTTTAGCCCAATCGCGTCTCTGATGTACATTCCGCTGCTTGTGGTTCCATAGATTACGTTGCCAGTGAGGGAAACATTGCGCGGCTCGCCGCTTGTTTGATACTCCTCTAATCGAATACCGTGTGCGCCAGTGTCTCTCACCTGATTGTCAGCAACTACTAGAGACGTTATTACTGCCGCAGTGCCGCGTATGCCTTGGAATAGCTTGATCCCGTCTTCGGTTGGACGCTCGACAACGTTGCCGCTAACAATCATCTTGCCGCTGCTGTCTGACTCGTTATGATAGTAGATGCCGTTCACAATCGCGTCGAACACGCTATTGTTTTGGATAGCACCCGACCGACACTCAAAGTTGATCCCGCTGCCTGACGCTCCGTAGACCGTGTTGTTTAAGATGAATATGTCTTCAGCAGCAGAGTGCGTATCAATTGCATCGCCGCCTGTGCCACCCACGCTTTTTGCTGAGTTAGTCACAGTATTGCCGTCAAAACTACAACGGCGAGGGATGCCAGCGTATCCGGTCAAGTTATTCGTTGACCAACTGTGTCTTAAATAGTTGAACGATCCAGTATCGCATACAACATCTTGACAGCAACTAGCCACAGAGAATCCGTAGGCTTGTGTGCTATCCTGCACAGTGTTCTCAAAGTAGCTGCTAGTGCATTTGCTGTTTATGCAGCTAACAAGTTGAACGTGATTGTGCGACAAGTTCTCAAAGCGGCAGCTTTCAATTAATACGTTTGACGCATAGTAAGGCTTGAAACCATGCTGCCCGTTATCGTCTGACGAACTGCCAATAATTGTCACGTTGCGCAGGGTAATGTTTTCAACGAAAGAAACCTTATTAATTTTCGCAGCATCTGCCGTCGCGTAAGCTCCAACTAGTGGAGAGCGTAAGGTGATCGTCCCTGATGATTGACTAGCTACTTGCACAAACTCGCCTACCTGTGAATCTGTGTCGCTATCGTCGAATACCGCGTCACTGCTCACGAGTATCCAGTCGTGTTCTGAGAGCGAGGAACTATCAGCAACTGACAATGTTGTCGCGCTAATAGCAGCATTAGACGTTAGCGAAATATTTGCCGCCAGTGTTCCCGCTGCCGTCACGCAAGGAACTGAGTCAGCGCCACCGCTGTAGTCGAACACACAATCCTCGAGAACAGTGTCGGATACCATCGTCAGTGATCCGTTCACTTTGTATGTTTTGCCGCCGCCAGAAATTATGGGCGATCCAGAGTTTAGCGCAGCTTGGATAGCCACTGTGTCATTTGTGGACCCGTCCGCCGCCGCGCCAAAATCTTGCGGAGATACTGACTCTTGCAGCTTAGACTGAACGCTCTGGTTGACCGCGCCGGTCCCGCCTTGGTTGTAACTGACGTTAGAAGAGTCAACAGTACCCAAACTCGCAATCGAGAAGCTGACAACCTCAATCGTGCTGAGATTGGGTGGTGCAGCGGAGAAGTTGATCGTCGCGCCTGCGACAGCGTAGGTATCCTTCTGCTGATAGACACCGTCGATGTATATCTGCGTATTATTTTCAGCAATTGGTGCAGCGGACAGGGTAAACGCAGTCTGAGATCCTGTGCCGGTAAAGTTTTGTACCGCCACATTGCCGGGTGATGTCGCAGCCCATACGCTGCCGGTCCACACCTTCAGCTCATTGATCGAGGTGTTAAAGTAAAGATCACCAACCTGCAAAGGTGTGCCGTCATTTCTAGCGAGAGGATCTGTCGCGTGCGCGCCCTGATACTGCGTAATATCTTCGACGGTGTTAGTAACGTTCGTTATAACCGCGCTAGGCGCATTGTAGACCGTTACAAGGTTCTTATTCTGTACGAGAATGGAGTAAGCCGCCCCAGTGTAAACAGCGGCAGGGGAGCCGTTACGCACGATATAACCGCCTGACGTTCTTAGCGGTTGATCAGCGGGTATCTGGAAGTCTTGGTCCCAAAACGCGCCAGTGGGCGCAGTGATAGGGTTTTGATACTCTAGGCCGATGTAGACGTAACCATCGTTCAGAGCAGAGCCGTCAGTGTCTGAATAGTTGGGGTAGCCCGGTGTTATACTGATTGCGGTCATTCTGTTGGCTCCTTCAGAGCATTCTTAATACGATTTTACGGTTTTTTGTGCGCTCAGGCGATTGTTTTATTGCTCGACCAGTTCCGTTCCCGGTTGCTTAGGTTTTCGCCGCTTTAATATTTCTTCTATCGACTTGATAGCGTTTTCTTCGTTTATACCTCTGACGGCCTCTCTTACCTCTTCGGCGAGTGTAATAGCCTTCTCTGCCGCGCTACTGCGAGCAAAATCAGAACCCTTGCGTAAAGCCTGCTCCATAACACCTTTCAACGATCCTGTAGCTGCCGAACCAAACATTCGGTCAAGCTCATTAACAAAGATAATCTGGTTAATAAGGTCATCCTCAATCTTTAGCCCATACTTTTTGGCAATCATCTCGACACCATCTATCGCGTCAATGATGGAATTTCTCGACCCGTAGTTTGTTAATACTTTTCTTAATGCAGTGCCAAACGCGGCATTAGACCTGTCACTCTCAAAGTTTACTGCCTTGCCAACAGCATCTTGTATTTGCTCAAGCGCAGTCAAAGACTCACTGTATCCTGCATTGGCTTGTCGGTACTGAGGAAATTCATCGCCAAGCGCCGTATTTAGGTTTCGTCGCAATGACTTAACAATGTACTCAGCCTCTTGCGTTAATGGATTAATGCGCCTTTTGCCGTAAGAGACCTGAGTGTCCATATACCTCTTAGCTCTATGAACACCGTAGGCATCTGGGACTTTAGTGTCACCCAGACGTTTTAAGATGCGATTTAATAACGCTTCTCCCGCCTCGTCACCCTCGATGTCTGATCCTTCTAAATTAACTTTGAACTTGCCATTTCTACCTAGCTCAACGGATACGCCGATGTCATCTAGATCGCTAACAAACTGCGCCATTGGTTGTTCGTAGTTTACTCGCTTGCCCGGCAGTTGCGTCTTAGCAATGTTTTCTACCTGCTTGCCGCTCTTTGTTTTTTTATCAATGAGGAAATTAACACGCTTCATCATTGATTCGCCAATGACATCTGAAGGGCGATTTCTAACAGCAAACTTTTCTGATCTCCTGCCCAGCTTATGGATTCTGAGAGACTTTTCCATTTGTCGCCTGTCGAGATCGCTTGCCGCCTTTATTGAACCCACCACCCCTTCGCGCCAACCTTGTTTCAAGGTTTCGCTTGCTAACGGATCGGGACGTACCCTGTCGTTTACTATCTGAAACTCGACAACGTCAGATCGATCAGGTTCAGCTTCTAGGATGTTTCTGGTTTCCTGCATTCTTTGCTGTTGTATTCTTTCCATCTGGGCTGTAGCCGCCGCTGCCGTTTGCTTAACCGGCTCGACAACAGCCTGAACAACAGGCTGTACCGCAGCCCTGACAGGTTGAGGAACAACTATGTCCATCGCAGCAGGGCCAACCTCTCTTACTGCCTGACCTGTCATTTGCGCGACTTCAGGTGCGCCGCCCGCCCTCGCAGCCTGCCTAGCACCAGACAAGGCCGCAGAAATTGTGCCAGCAGAACCCATCGCGGGTATATATGCAGGGAGACTTTCTAGAGGTTCCGAAACAGCTTGCAGGTATTCTTGACCCAATTGCGTTTTAGGCATGTAAGTGTATTCAGCACCCGTTTCCATTGCCTTTTGCTGTATCAATTGGGCAGCCTCTGGGGTTCCAAATTGACCGGCAAGTATCTGCTCTGCTAACCCCGCTAACGTGCCTCTTACCTGACCTCCCGCCCCGGTGGTAGCGCCAGTAGCAAGAGTAGCTAATACCTCTGCCGCGCCTAACAATTTGTCTCTAAATTCGGGGTCTTGCTCTGTTTCAGGGGGGCGTGGTGGCGGCATTATTGGGCTACCGTATGCGTCGAGCATAGGAACCTCAGACTCAGCGGCCATCATCTGCTCTTCTAAAGTCCCGCCTGTAACGCCAGAGGGTTCAATTACGACCTCTTCAGAAACAACACCTTGCAGTCTTTGACGCTCCTCAGCTACTCGACTCTTCAATATTTCAGAATCTGAAGGTATATCATCAGGTATGTTGTTTATCTGTATACCGTCCTTAGTAACGATAGAATAGGGCATTAAAAGTCCACCTGTAAAACCGTATCAGTAACAACCGTTTCAGTTTGCTGCGGTCTAGTTGGTTCGCCAGCCGCCTGACGCTCAAGAGTAGGAATGTCACCGTACTTCTTTTTGATCAATCCTTGGTTAGCAACCGCCAATTCCTGTATCTCTATTAAATTGTCGAATGCCTGTTGCGGACCTTGCCTTAGATCAAGACTACGCATAGCGGTTTCCAGCTTTGCACCCTCTCTGTCAGACAGCGGACCCGTACCGCGCATCAAGGCAACCTTGTCTAAATAAATCTTAGACTTTAAAGTATCAATCATCTTCTCAAAATTAACATTTTCTTGCTTCAAGCTTGGAAGTGCGCCAGCTATGGTCCCAAAAACTTCATACATTGCAGAATCTGAGTCTGTAGGGCTACCACCAGCTTCTAGAATCTTGTTAATAAATGTTATCAGGTCATCAGACCCAGACAGTGCATTGTTAACATCATTGATCTTGGTTTGCGCCTTTTCTTGTGCTGTATTCTTCAGGTTTGCTATTTCTAACTGTAACTTATCAGCGGCAGCGGTGTTTTTAGCCTTTTCTGCCAACTGTAGTTGTTTTTGACGCTTGGCTATCTGCTCTAGTGGGCCGCGTATCTGCGAGTCTTCTGCGACAAGTGAATTAATGTCAACACCGGCTTCTGCCATTAACTGAAACCCTTCAAATTTGTTGAATTTAATCTCGTCTTGCAGCTTTTCAACCTTTAACTTCTGCTCCGCTCGCTTTTGTGGGTCTAACGCAACAGCCCTAGCCTCTTCGCCTCGCGTTTTCATTGCGTCAAAGTATTCCTTACCGCTGGGCAGCGTAGCAATCCTCGCGCCAACCATAGCCTCTGCCGCCTCTGGATCTGTTCTGGCAATCTCTCTAGCGTCTGACCACATCTTATTTAGTGCGGGATTACCCTTAGTGGCATCTAGTCGCCTAGCAAAAATTTGGTCCACCATCTCAAAATCAGTCTCACCAAGAAGACTTCCTCTCAACGCCGTATGGATTTGTGTTGCGTCAAGAAACGAATTTTGCTGCTGCTGCTCTGACAGCGCGTCGAATTGTTGTTGCGCTAACTCAGCAATTTGTGGATTTATCATGCCTAATCGCAGGTACTGGTCTTGCGTCCTGTCTTGGACGGGTATTGCAAACATGGCCTCGATAAAAGCATCGTCGGATGCTTTTTTAGCAATTGCATCCGCACGATCCTCTCTAGCGTATCTAGCCTTCTGACCAGCAGCGCCAACATTAAATGCCTGACCAAAAGCCTGTAGCGGACTTGGTATGTTTAACGAATAGTCGTATGGTTGTGCCATTGTTAATTACCTTTTTAAAATCCTAAAAACTGGGGCACGCCCATGCCTGCGCCTGATGCCATGCCTGCTAACTGCATAGGCGCATTCAGAACATTGCCCCACGCTTGACCCTGACCCAGTGCAGCGCCAGCTTGAGCCTGACCAATTTGCCCGTATAAATTGCCAATGTTTGATGCCGTACTCTGACCAAATCCAGCTTGACCGGCAGCAGATGCCTGACCCAGTGAAGTCAAACCGGCTAGATTTTGATACTGACTCTGAATCATGTTTTGTAGCATCTGGGGTCTAAATTGACCCAGTGCCGCCTGAATGTTGCCACCGCGCAGGCCACCAGTAGCAGATGCCGTCTGAAGGATTCCCTCTTCGCCCTGCTTGACTAAAGACTGAAACAATGGACCCTGCTCTATGCCTGAGTACGCTTGTTGCTGCGCCTCTGGACCCAACAGCCCAAGAATTGCCTGCTGCTGCTCTAGAGATCCTGTGCCAGCCTGAACGTATGGGGCCATCAGCTTTTCGGTCGCTAATCGTGCGGCCCTCTGCTCTTCTATGCCCATCTCTGCCGCTCGCTCTTGAGCAGCGCCAGCTTTTTTTGCCGCCCTAGACTGCATTGCGCCACCGGCTACGGTCGAAATCCCGCCAATAATTGCTGTAACTGGATCAGGCATTATGAAAACTCCTCTAAATAATCTTCGTATTTCTCGCCGTACATTCGCATGATTAAGTGTGCGCTTTCTTTAGCAACCTCTTGACCATGACAGAGTTGTACAACAGTTAAAATAATATCGTAGTAACCCGCTCTCCACATAAACGACCTAGCGTCAACATCGCCCTCTCGCTCAACGTGGTCTGATGCCTGCCACTTCAGTATAGCATTCGCCAGTAGCGGCACTAATGTCGCGCTCTTCTGAGCAAAAAATGCGTTGGAATACTGACCAACCATCATGTGCCATAGAACGTGATCTAAATCCTTTCTGTCTACTGGGTCACCGTCAGCGACATCATCAAATAACTGTATCGATCTGTAGAGGTCGATTAGCCAATCAGAAGCCTCTTCTGGCAGGTACAGTACCTCTATAAAGTGACGCTTCAGCCAATCTATGTCGCTCAAAATATGCCCTCTTTTAGCGTATTGTCTCACATATTGCGACCAATTCAATTACTAGCTTATTTCGCTGCCGGTGGCGCTAATTACTAGCGAACTAGCCGTACCCGCAGTCGTAACAATCGTCGCGCCGTCTGGGACCACCTGACCAACCAATTCCGGACAGGAATACGTCTCCCTGATGCCAATCGACCTCGCGTTTATCACCGTGTTCGATGCCAATGGATTACCGGAAGAATTCGCGTTAGGCAGATAAACTGTAATCAGCGTGTTGGCCGATCCAACGTTGGTCACCGTAAACTTATCGATGATCGTCGTTGCACCTGTCGCGGTGTACTGAATCGTCGCGGATGTCTCAGCGAGTTTTCTTGGGATGATGTTCGTTACTGTGATAGCCATTACTGTTGTACCTGAGTTACTGCGACTATGACCGCAGGCGCTGCCGGAGAGAATGCCGTGGCCGCGCTCGCGTCTAGCCACAAATTAGTGTCATCAACCGCAAACATTACCTCGACGTAATCTGCCGCAACCAAGCTAATGAAGTCACTCTTTTGGATCGTCGCATATTCGCTGTTAGCCGATTGCGTTAGCCTGCTGGTAGAGTTTGCAATGTCTACGCCGTTTTTGCGAAACCAGAAGTAGCCATTCTTCGCGCTCGCGCTATTCGATAGCACCTGAAAGTTGACCGCAAAATTGTAAAGCCCCGCATGTGCAGCGACCAATCTGGATGCCGGTGTGCCAAGCGATAGGCCGTTTGATACCTCTGTGGTGTCAAAAACAACCGCGACAGCGGTACTCGTGCCACCCGCAACCTGATCAGTGGTCCGCGTAAACTGTCCGTAATACTTTTGCTGCTCAATGATTGGCCTGACAAATATCTCGCCCTCAGTCGCGCTGACCTTTAAAACAATCGCAACTGGGATAGAAACATTCGGCGCAGTGGGCTTGACCTTGGTAAACGCGCCTGCCGTGGTCGGGCTGGCGTACAACTCATCACCGATAGCCCATGACTCGCTCACCGCGCTGCCGGTAGTGTTGATGTCTCGCACGTTACCGAATGTGGTAACAAATCCTAGATCACCGTTATCAATGTCCTGTGTCGCAACGCCTAAAAAGTATTCTGACCGATAAGTGCCGTCAGCAATGTAGTCCAGAAACTCAATTCTAAAGTCACCGTTTACGCCATCAAATCCGATGGTAGAACCGTTGGTGATGGTAGATCCGGTGTTATTCCGACCGTAAATGTAAGTCTCTTGGCCTACCTGCTGAACAACGCCGTCCGAATGATGCAGGTTCAGCGTGTCATCATTCGCGTTCCATACCACCCGCGCATCTTTATCCGCGTGGGGCGCTGACGGCGCAAAGTCGATGTAGTCTACTGACAGGTGATTAGTGTCCGCTGCCATGTTAGCGATGGTCTGCGCGTACTGCGCGATGATCTCAATATCTACAATAGAATTATCGCTGCTGCTCTCGTCAACAGTGCTGAACAGTTTCTCAAACTGGATGATCTGCTCGTGATCCTTGAGGAAAACCGCCAGTTGGTCCCTCGTTAGCCCTAGCCTTGACTTAGCCATAGCTAGTACGCCAGTGGCTCGACCTGAGCCTCTAGTCGAGCAAACGATACATGTGCGTCAGACTCGCCCCTGAAACGCTGTATGCGCCAGTTGACCATGCTGCCCTGTTGGAACCAAACAAGCCTTTTGTTCCGGTTGCCCTGAGTTCCCGCCTTGATTGATCTGCTCTGGCTCCACGTTTCACCGTCAACACTGTAGCTAGTGCTAATCAGAGGATTTGTGCCGAATTCTACGCGACCCGTTAGCGCAACTAACTCCAGTTCATGGAAGATCGCCCCGCGACCCTCGTTATAAACGATGCCGGTCGAGAACTCCCAACGAACCTTTTCACCATAATGTGATCCGATGTCATCTTTAAAGAATCCGAACACGTTAGACGTTGGGTCGCCAATCAGCCACCTGTCGTAGCACCACACGATGTCTCGCGCCTTGTACTGCGCTAAACCTAGCTCTGATGTACTCAGAACAAACCAGACCGGCGTATTCGTCGCCTGCGTAGCCGTAAAGTCAAAGACCAGTGTCTGGTCAGGTAAATGAACGTAGAGGTGCTGATGATTCCGGTCGTTTCTTGTTTCTAGCTTAACCTTCGACAACTGGACTTCAGTGTAGTCAGTCAGTATCTCGTCAATCTCTTTGGTGCTGATCTTGTTAGCCTGCGCGTTAACGCCAAGGAATATGCCGGGCGATTCATTACGACCGCTGCCCAGAAACGCAATCGTCTCAATAAACAAGCAACAGGCGTGAGTGCCAACGCAGCCCTTCTGAATTTGTGCGCCCTCGACCCGCTGAAACGGGAACAGGCTGCCGCCAACATTGTTGAACACCTCGATAGTGTGCCGGTTGACCGCGTATATCTCATTTCTTAGCTTGATTATCGACGTTACAGGGTCAGGATCTATCTCAGATGACCCATACTTCAGCGGATTGACCGCAAACGGGTCCAATAGCTCTGTGACCACCAAGAATTCGCCGTCAGTGGTCATAAAGTAACCATCAACCCAGACAACATCCAACACCAAACCTAAATCTGGGTCAGTTACCTGCTTGACAGTGGTCCCGTCCCAATAATACAGATTGCCGCCGCTCGCAATTGCCAACAGATCAAAAGAATAATCCATTGTTACGAGGTTATCGTCAGTGCCGCCAACGTCACCCAAAACAGTGACCGTACCATCTGACGCAATAGAACATAGGGAAGTACCCATGACCCTGTAGCAGATGCCGTCACGTTCGATACCACCGCGATTTACGCCCGGTCCTTCGCCATGCTTCACCAATCCATCTGCCGGTCTTAGATAGCCGTTGCTGATGCCTGACTGCTTTGGAACAGGTATAAGATTGACAGGGTAGCTAGTGCGTATCTCTGCCTGCTTGTCATCAGTGAATATACCGTTGAGAATAGGTATCTGCATGCTAGTACGACTTTTTTGGTTTTGGTTTCTTCGCTGACTGCTTAAATGCCTTCGCTGATGGAGCGCCTTTGGCACCGGCCTTTCGCATCTTCTCGCCTGAGCCTGCCTTTATTCGCTTCTTTTTAGCCGCAATATTTGCGTACAATCCCTTCTTCGCCATTATGACCTCTTTGACTTAGTGCCTGCACACTTCCAACGTTTACGCGATAATCTTAGCGGAGAGTTTGGGTTAGAAGCGGCCTTCGGGTGCTTCTTCATCTGACCAGCAGATCTGGCGCAGTATGCGTCACCCTTCTTAGTTCCGGCCTTAACTCGAGGACCGCCGCCCTTAGCCTTACCCGCCTGACCGTAGGAAACCTTCTTCCCAGTAGACGTAACCTTGACCTTTGCCTTACCCCGTCTTGGTGCAACCATTATGGTGTTGACTCCGATGTCATGCTCACAATAGCGGACGCAAGAATATTAGTTGTGTCTGCCGTCTCTGAAATCTCAATCGTGCAGTTATTCGTCAGAATTCCACCCGATGTTGTTAACCCCCAGTATCGCGTAGCTACTAATGACAGCCAAGACCCAACGGGAGATGACCCGCCCTCGTTGATCGCGTCACCACTGTTTAGCGTCAATCGGATTGAGTAATCTGCCGCAACCCCTGCGCCGGTCAGCCATGTGTACGCGAACGGTGTACCTGACGTAATTGAGACTAGGCCGCTATTTCCGGCGCTGAATCGCACAGTAGAGGTCGCGGGTGTCGTTACAACGTTAAAGTAGGACGCGCTCGCTAGATACGCGCCCAACGCGGTAGATGCAGTAGTGCCAAGCCCAGTGCGGGCGGCAAAACTCATGACAGATCCTTCAACATAGAAGCGTACCAGCTAGTGCCAAGGTAGGTGATTACCAATAAATCAACAGCGTTCGCGTTAGTAGACAGCGTCTCTGCCGTACCACCGGGCCACTTGAAGGCAGCGGGCCAAGCCATCGTTCGACTACCTGTCGCATCCTGAGTAAACAGCATGTTAACTGTCTGCCCCTGTGCTGGTCCGGTGAGTGTCAGTGTGGTCACATTCTCAGTGAGTGTGCTCGTAAATACGTTGCTATCTGTCATATCTGCGGTGAGCGTACCGCCGCTGCTAGAGACGGCAACAGGCGCAGTCTGCGCGTGTCCAGTAAAGTTAGCGCCGTCAATTGTTGGGTTTGTGTTGAATACAGCACTACCCGTACCAGTTTCATCAGTCAACGCGCTCGCTAAATTTGCGCTGCTTGGAGTGCCCAGAAATGTCTGAACGCCTACGCCAAGACCCGTTAGGCCAGAGGTAGGTAGACCAGTACAGTTGGTCAGTGTGCCAGATGTAGGCGTACCCAGTATCGGCGTTACCAGAGTCGGGGAAGTGTTGAACACTGCCAGACCTGATCCGGTCTCATCGAGGAGCGCCGTAGCCAACTGTGCCGATGTCATGATCAGCGTATTATCGGCTAGGTTTATTGTCTTGTTGGTTAGCGTCTGAACGCCCGTAGTCGTAACAAGGTCAACACCGCTAATCTGCAAGCTGTTAACAATCGTATACCAAGTCTGTTGCAGTTCGTTAAACCGTATCGTAAACGAACTACCGGCGCCAAGTGAGGCAGGAACGCCAACCAGTGTCCCGCCATTGCCGTTGATCGTCAGTGCGCTAATCGTCTGCGTAGAGATAATGATAATCTCTTGACCATCATAGCAGTCAGCCACAGGTGGCAGCGTCACGGATCCGGCGGCGAATGTGCCGGTCGGGTTCATGAT
>JACLAB010004806.1_pt1 | contig 31246 bp, 15 predicted proteins | sample 8027921 | NCBI WGS metagenome assembly JACLAB01 (sample SAMN15725117, study PRJNA655200) | protist metagenome | isolation source: fluorescence activated cell sorting (FACS) single amplified genomes of... | place: USA: West Boothbay Harbor, Gulf of Maine | collected 2000-07-19 | reverse complement strand
ATTTTATCGAGGAGGAGGAAGTCGCGTTCGTCTCCTTTTCCTCTGTCCAATTTTCCTCCTCCTCTTCCTCTTCTTCCTCCAACAAATCGTCCAAGACTTTTTTCCCTTTCAAGATGTGTTTGCTTAACTGCGGCGCGAACAAAAACCCGAGCGCGCCGAATATCGCGCCGCCGATTAACAACCCACCGACAAACCCGCCTTTTGCTTTCCCTCCTGATTTCGGGACGATGTCGTAATCTTCGATGTTTGCTTTTATCTGTGTCGTCGTTTTTTTTTTCTCGGACCCCCAACGCGAAGACCGTTGGAAAATCAAGGAATTCTTTGACGAGGAAAGAGAAGAAGAAGACAAAGAATTTGAACTGCACGAGGAAAACGATCCGCTCAGAGATCTTTCTCTTCTTCTCTCTCTTCTCGTCCGGGAGGAAGAAGAAGAAGAAAAGGTAAAGGTTTTCGTCGTCGTACACGCAAAAGGAGTCATCGAGTGTTTGATAGATTTTTTGTGCAAACTTTTCCCCTCTTCTTTTTTGTGAGCAAAAAAAAATGCCAAAACCCTAAACCGAGCATGGACCTGAGAATGAGATAAGAAGGAGAGACACTTTGGAAATGCATTATACATTACGACACGCTTAAGAAGAAGAAGAAGACAAAGACAGAGAAGACAAAGAAGATGATGATGCGATCGTTATCGTCATCCTCGTGTTCCAGTAATACTGCTGCCACGTCATCGTATGCGAGAAGAAGTTACGATGATCATCATCATCGAATACTACTAGGGAAGAAGAACACGATGAGAAGGAAAAGGGGAGAGATGTTTATGTTGGTGAGAAACAACGCGGTGTCTCAACCTCCCCCGAATAAGAAAAAAGCGGCTTCGAAAGAGAATAATAAAAGCGATGGAAACGAGGTTCTCGTCGTTCCTCCGGAACGAATACGAAACTTTTCCATAATCGCGCACATCGACCACGGGAAATCCACCATCGCGGACCGGCTGTTGGAAATGACCGATACGGTCGCGCAGAGAGACATGCAAGCGCAACTGCTGGATGGGATGGATTTGGAGAGGGAGAGAGGGATTACGATCAAGTTGAACTCTGCGAGAATGAATTTTACGAGCAAGAAAGACGGGGAGACGTACGTGTTGAATCTGATTGATACGCCGGGACACGTGGATTTTTCGTACGAAGTGTCCAGGTCGTTGGCGGCGTGCGAAGGGGCGTTGTTGGTCGTCGATGCCAGTCAAGGCGTGGAAGCGCAGACGTTAGCGAACGTGTATTTGGCGCTGGAGAACGATTTAGAAATCGTGCCGGTTTTGAATAAGATTGATTTGCCGGCGGCAGATTGTGATCGAGTGGCGCAAGAAATCGAGGACGTTTTGGGATTGGACGCGTCCGAGGCGGTGCAATGTTCGGCGAAAGCCGGGATTGGAATGGAGGATATTTTAGAAGACATCGTGCGATTGGTTCCACCGCCGAGAGTGCCGGTGGAAGGTGAACCGTTGCGAGCGTTGATTTTCGATTCGTATTTCGATACGTACAGAGGCGTCGTCGTCGTCTTTCGAGTCTTTGACGGCGAAGTCAACGTCGGGGATAAGATTGAGTTGATGAATACCGGGGCGAAATACGACGTGTTAGAACTTGGCGTGATGAAGCCGAACAAAATTCCGGTGAAAACGTTGCGTCCAGGGGATGTCGGGTATTGCGTGGCTGGGATTAAGGCCGTCAAAGACGCGAGAGTAGGGGATACGATTACGCTAGTGAAACATCGAGCGGAGAAAGCGTTGGCGGGATACAGCGAAGCTATTCCGATGGTGTATTGCGGTTTATTCCCTACCGATACCGATCGATACAACGATTTGAGAGATGCGCTGGAAAAGTTGCAACTGAACGACGCGTCTTTAAATTACGAACCGGAGGTATCTTCGGCGATGGGATTCGGTTTTCGATGCGGCTTTTTAGGGTTACTTCACATGGAAGTCGTCCAAGAACGATTAGAGAGAGAATACGATCTCGATTTGATCACCACGGCACCATCGGTTGTTTATCACGTCTACATGGCCAACGGTGACATGCTCACTGTGGCGAACCCGGCGGAGCTCCCCGACGCCGCCGGTCGAGACCGCATCGAAGAACCCTTCGTTAAACTCGAGTTATTCACGCCGAAAGAATACGTTGGATCGTTGATGGAACTCGCCACCCAACGCAGAGGCGAATACATCGACATGACGTTTCTCTCCCAAGATCGAACGTGTTTGAGATACGACATCCCTTTGGGCGAAGTCGTGACGGACTTCTTCGACCAACTCAAAAGCCGATCGAAAGGCTACGCGAGCATGGAATACAAATTCAACGAATACCGCGAAAACGATTTAGTTCGCTTAGACGTCATGATCAACGGCGAAGTCGCTGAACCGTTAGCTACCATCACCCACCGCTCCAAAGCCTACGGCATCGGACGAGGGTTAGTCGATAAACTCAAAGAACTCATTCCGCGACAACAGTTCAAAATCCCAATCCAAGCCGCGATCGGGAACAAAGTCATCGCGAGCACGCAACTCAGCGCCATGAGAAAAGACGTCTTGGCGAAATGCTACGGCGGGGACATCTCGAGAAAGAAAAAACTGCTCAAAAAGCAAGCCGCGGGTAAAAAAAGAATGAAAGCGTTCGGGAAGGTTGAGATTTCCCAAGAGGCGTTCATGGCGGTGTTGCAAATCGACCAGAGCAACCTCGAACAATAAGGCCTCGAATACGTAAAAAAATTTCGCTCGCAAAGCTCATTGTATAATCAATCGATATCAATACATAAGGTATACGTATTAGCTCTGTGTATTTCGTTTTGCCTTCCTCCTTGAACTCGACTGAAATCGGCATCGGCCCGCGTTCTCGTACGTATATTCACCCCAATAGGACATCTTTTGTTGTCGCACAAACTTTTTTTTTCTTTTTTTGCGGGCTCGCCTTTCCCTCACTTTTTCACTGCATTGCGCAGACACACACACGCGAGAGTTAATTAAATTGCATTCTTTGCGCGATTTTAGTAGTACAAACTCTTTCTCTCTCTCTCTCTCTCTTTCTTTCTTTCCTCAGCGATTGCACCGCCTTCTTAAACGCGCGCGGTTAAGGAGAAGAAGAGCGACGAGAGTACTAAAGGAGTAAAAAGAGAACACACGCACTTCTTTTAAGTTGTTCTCTGTTGGGAAAAACGGGCCTCGAAGTCGTACAAAAATCCGATCGAACATCGAATTCATCTCCGTCGATCGAGAGAGTTTAGACGGCTACAAAGAAGAAGAGTTCTCCTCTAAAACCTGCGACGAGTGAAATGGAAGAAGAAGGAGGAGGAGCAGGAGGAGAAGAACAAGATCCGTTTAATCCGAACAACGAGCAGTACAACGCCGCCACGATTCAGACGACGATTCAGACGGGAGGAGGGCAACGCGAGAATTATTCGGACGAGGACGATCGCGCGCCAAGACGTGGTGGAGGAGGATCAGGAGGTGGGAATAATCAGCCTCGGGAACAACAACAACAACAACAACAACAACGCTCGATGATGGACCAACAAGTACCGCAACCGGATCAGCAACATCCACCGAGATCAAATAATAATAATAATAATAACAATAACAATAACAGGTATAATCAGCCGCCCAACAGAGGAGGAGGAGATTATCAAAGACCGCAGCACGTGGCGCAGCAGTTCGCGAATAATACCGGCTACGGCGGCCGAGGCGGCGGACGGGGCGGTGGATACCAAGACAGAGGGAGAGGAGGAAGAGGTGATACGAGATACGACTCGAGGTACGACGATAGATATCCGCCCGCGCAACAACACGGGCGAGGAGGGTACGGCGGCGGAGAGAGATACGATCAAAATTCGGCGCCGTATAGAGGAGGATACGACAGAGGAGGAGGAGGAGGAAGAGGGTACGACCGACAGCAACAACAGACCCCGTACGACGCGAGGTACGATGAAAGGTACGATTCCAGGTACCCGCCGTTAGATGCAGGCAGAGGAGGAGGAAGAGGTGCTGGATATGATCGAGGAAGAGGCGGAGGCGGATACCGCGACCGAGAACCAGCTCCATTGAACGCCGCCGCGGCGCCGTATCGCTACGACGAGTGCTACGCGGACCCTGCTTTAGAGCCCGTGCAACCGCCGTTACCAGCCGGCGGTAATCCACCGGCTCAAAGAGGGTACGAAGATAGACGGGCGCCACCGCCAGTGAAACCGCGAGACGATGATTACGACGTCTACGTTATGAACACCGAAGGCAACAACGGTTTAGTCGTCGGCCCAAGAGGCGCCAACGTGAAGAAGTTGGAGCAAATGTCCGGTTGTAAAATTAACTGCAATCAAGATAAGACGACGGTGGAAATTTCTGGCCCGCCCCGTGGAATTCAAATGGCCATCGAAGCTATTAATGATTTAATCGATTCAAGGCTTATGGACGCCACCGCGCAAGTTGGAGGAGGAGGAGGAAGAGGACCGCCGCCACACCAACGCGATAGCAGAGATTTGAGACACACGATTGGCGGCGGCGGCGGCGGCGGAAGCGGTATGAAACGAGGTCGATACGAGGACGATTATCCACCATTGGACGATCATGGAGTTGGTGGACCAAACTCCGCCGGAAAACGTCAACGAGGGAACGACGGCGGTATCGTACATCTTACTTTAATAGACAAACTCAGAGAGGAGGCGGCGAGAAGAAATATTCAACCGTACGAGCCAATCCAAACTGATTTCATCTTGCAACTTCCTCAAGATGAGCGAGGCAAAGTCAGTTACGAGGAAGTCGTCGGCGAGAACTTGGGATTGATCATCGGCAAAAAATTCAACACGCACAAAGAGTTGCAACGAATCATGGACTGTTCGTTCAAGGTTTGGGACGAGAAGAAAGCGGTGTCTTACCACGGGTTCCCGGAGAAGGTTATCGAGGCTGTTTTGTTGGTGCAGGAGTTGTGTTATTTAGGCCAAGCGACAAAAAGAGCGCGAGAAGAGGAAGGCGATCCTCTACCGGTAAAACAACACAATCAACATCAACATCATCAGCAGCAACAGCAGCAACAACAACCACAACAACAATCGCGACAACAGAACAATAAAGAGGAAACCTACGAACCGAAGGAGGGCGAAATCATCGAAACGATAGAAGCGCCGGGGAAAATCGGTTTAGTCTTGGGCCGTAAAGGTGTCAACATCACGCGCATTCGAAGAGTGTCCAATTGCAACGTCCATGCGGACAACGAGACGCAATCCATTCGTATCGTTGGCATCCCAGAAAACGTACAAAAATGCGTGGCGTTGATCAACGAAACCATCGAGAGAGGCAATAAGAACAGAGCGGAGAAACAACAACAACAACAACAACAACAACAGCAACAAGGAGAAGCGCCAGCCGCCGCCGCGACTGAAGACGAGCCCATAGCCGACGCGGATGCCGACGCCCAGCAACAAGAGGAAGGCGGAGCGATGGTCCCAGCACCCGAAGAGCAACACCAACCGGCTGAATTAGCCGACGCGGATGCTGAAAACGCCGCCCCAGCTCCGGCGCCGACGACGACGGAGACTGAACAACAACAACAACAAGAAACTGACGCCGACTTCTCCAAAATGACCGTCGCGCAACTCAAAGTTGAACTCGAGAAGAGGAACCTCCCGCAAGATGGTCTCAAAGCGGCGCTCATTCAGAGGCTCGAAGAAGCTGCTTGATTTATTATACCATCATCGTCATAAACACATCATTTTTAATTGAAAACAAACTCTCGTTTATATTATGAATAAAGAACATCTCACACACCTTCCAAAAGCAGCGCACGCTTCAGAAAAAAAAGCGCGCAGTACGCTCTCACTCTTCTCACTCCTTCTTCACCACGATGCGCGCTACTGTGCCTGTTTTAGCTGCGCTCTCGTCGTAAATACATTAAGAGAGGTACTGCGAGGAATACCATGCCTCCCATTTATTACTGTTGCGTGTGGTACTTCATCTTCTGCGGCGGACTCGCGGTCCTTATTCCGTACCTCCCGGTGATATTCCGTCACTGGAACTTATCGCCGTCGCAAATCGGCATCATCGCGGCGTGTAAACCTTTAATAGGATTCGGCATTCAACCAATGTGGGGGCAGATTGCGGATTACACGAAACTGCACAGCAAAATACACGCGTTTTGCTTATTCGCGTCCGCGTGTGGGTACGGAAGTCTTTATTTTCAAAAGAGAGAGTTTGGGAGAATATTAGCGCACGTTTTGGTGACGGAAACGTTCGGCTCGGGTGGATTTTTCTTGGCGGATAACGCGACGAATTTTATGGTATCGAAACATCTCGAGCGGAATCCGAGAAGTTCGATATCGTACGGGAAGGTGAGGTTGTGGGGTGCCGTAGGATGGGGGTACGTTTTCGCGCCGCTGATGGGATTGGTGTTGACGGAGGAGAAGAACGCGCAGTTCGCGCCATTTTTGGCGTACGTTATTCTGTTTTCGATGGCGAGCGCGATTGCGTTGAGGATGGAGCATCACGAGAAGGAAGTAGCGGACGAAGGAGACGATGCAGAAATTGTGGTGATGAATGACGACGAAGGCGAAAACGAAAGGATGGTGGGTGTCGCGAGTAGCAGTAGTCGTAATCGCGGCGGTGGTGGCCGCGGCGGTAGGGTTGGTGCGGACGGCACTCCTTCGAAAATGAAACGAACTGCCTCATTCGCCGATTTCAACGACGTCTCCAAGCGCACGTTTCGAATCGTCACCGAACCGAGCGCGTTTTTAGTTTTCCTTTTGTTTTTACTCATGGCGTTGAGTATGGCATTAACGGACACGTATTTATTCTTGCACTTGGAGACGTTAGGAGCGCCTCCAATATTGATGGGTCTCGCGCTTTTCTTCACGTGCGTCGCGGAAGTGCCGGTGTTCTTTCACGAGAAGAAAATTAAAGAGTTTTTAGGTTTAGACCGTTCGATGTTACTTATTCTCGTCGCGTACATCTTTCGACAGTTGGGATACGCGTCTTTGAAATCGTTTGGGAGTCCGTGGTTCGTGTTGCCGTTACAATTACTTCACGGCATCACCTTTGGATTGTATTGGTCCGTAGGCGTTGAGTTCTCGCGGTTACTCGCGCCGGAAGATTTACGCGCTGCGGTGATGGGGTTCTTCTCCGGGATGAACTCGCTGGGAGCTTTTTTAGGCGCTATTTGTGGTGGACGCGTGTACGATAGAGTTGGTGGGGGAGGCTTGTTCTTCATCGCGGCTGCCGGGAATACGATTTTATCACTCGTCTTTGCGTTGAAGATGGCGTTTGGAAAACGAGTCGTGCCGACAACAAACGCGGTCGTCGATAACATCATAGAAATAGATATGAGCGGCTTTGTGAGATTAGAAAGTAGCATGCCGCCCTCGTCTTCTTTGAGCGATGCAGGTGAAAGAGATGACCTTGACATTGATAGGAGTATTGATAGTAGAATCTAGATGTTTAGGTATGTGTAGTACTAGTAGTAGGTTAGGTGAAATTAATTGTTGTTTTGTACATTTTTTTGCTTGCGCTACCATTATGTGTTTTAAAGTACATTTAAGAAAAGGGTCTCCCCGCGCCTGTGTAACCACACGTCGTATCACCCGTTCGTGGTGAAATCGTATTCAATCGTCGGCATCGCGGATTGCATAAACTTCAAAAACACGATTAAATATCTCTCCACGCTCGGTTTTTCTTCCTCCTCCTCCTCCTCCTCTTCTTCTTCTCCATCTCCCCCTCCTCCTCCAGTGGACGTTGTCATCATTTTCACCAACTTTTTCATCACGCTCGCGTGTTTGCACGGATGCACCGAAGCCGAGGAGACGTTCGTGTGCGGATGCGGGTCTATCGTGACTGTCTTTTTCGCGTGATCCGCGCTTATGTCTTCGTATACCAATTTCGGTGGGAGACTGTTTCTTTGCTCGTCGTATCCATTCAACCAAACTCGCGGCGTTTGGTAGTACTTATCCCAGGTGATGGAAACGTCGTATGTTCGCGTGCGCAACAAATCTTCGTTGTTTTTTTCCTTCTTCGGCGCGGCGATGAGAATAGCGTCGTCTTCGTCCACGTCTTCCATGTCTGGAATAGACTCGTCGTCGTCGTCGTCGCCGTCGTTATCATCATCTCTATCATTATCTTCTACGTTCACTCGGCTAATATCCGGAATCTCGTCGACGACGCCGTCCTCCCCCTCCCCGTTCCCGCCTTCTCCGTCGTCGTCGTCGTCTAAATCGTCGTCGTCGCCATCCGCGCGTCGCGACGACGGGGCCTCCTTGTTCCCGGCTTCCACCCACCCCTCGTCTTCTCCGCTCAGTGCGACTTCTTTCCCGCAATACTCCTCCATCGCTTTCGCGCGTTTTCTGCACGGCACGTTCCTCGTCGCTAAGTATTGTTTCTCTTCCGGTAAATATTTCTTCCTCGTTTCTCGAGCGCTGCTTTTTTTCCACTGCCACGTCGGGCACGTTTCGACGAGATAGTCCCCCGCTTTGACGAAATCCTCCGGGGTGAGCGTTCCGTTTTCTAAAAATTGCGACGATCCCGTCGGAACAGACGTGATGGATTCCACCGCGGATTTCACCACGGTGTGCACGGAGTGTCGGATCGAAGGTGGGATGAAGTTTGCCATTTCTACGTTTTGTGCAAAACAAACAACTCGTGTGCGTTTTTTACTCTTCTTTTTGTAACTGTACGAGTACTAAGAAAAAACTTTGGATGATGATTTTGAACTCTCTCTCTCTTTCTCTCTCTCTCGCCTTTGAAGCGCGCACGTTCAACCACGCGACACTTTTGGTCGAACGAATACTGCGCTCGTTTTTTCTCGTCTCTCAGAGAAAACAACAGAAAGGTCGACTGATGACTTTCGTGCGTGTTCGTGTGTTCGCTCGTTTTTTTGAAAAGACTATTGTTTAGGGTTTTTGATGGAAAAAAATTCAAAAATTTTCAAAAACCGACTCGTCGTTTGACATCCATCCTCAGAAGAGGTGTTTGGTCACGCGCGCATACATCATCCTCATTCGAAAGAAGATGACTTCGACCAAAACGACGACGACGAGTTCGCCTCTTTTTGGAAAGAGCGGTGTTTCTTTTGTTCTTGGAGCGACGAGAGTGAAGAATTATACTAAGAATATCAACAGAGGAAGAAGACAGAGGACGACGAGATGTGCATCCGCCTCCCCCGAAAAGGAAGCATCGTCATCGAGAGAGACGAGGAGAAGTACTCGCGTGCTTCGACTCTTCCGAACGCCGTTTCTCTCCGAAGAGGCGTGCGAGACGCTCGTCGCGAAAGTCAATCGTAAACTACTTTCCGAATCATCGTCAGGAAATGAAAGTCTGATCATCGGGTCGATCAAAACCGAGCAGTGTTTCAACGTCGAGTTGACGACTTCGTTGTCGGCGGAGAAGATGGCGACGTTGGAGTGGCTCTTACGGGAGACGTACGAACCGGAATTGTTCGGCGAAAAAACGAGTTTATCCGGCGATATCGCACCATCCGTGGTTGAAGTCGGCCCAAGACTGGCGTTTCAATCCGCGTGGAGCACGAACGCGGTGTCGATATGTAATTCCTGCGGCGTTCCCGAGGTGAAACGTTTGGAGAGGAGCCGAAGGTTCGAGTTGTTTCGCGCGGACGGGACGAAGATGGAAAATCAGGAGGTAAAGGTACTGTTCGCGAAAGAAGTGCACGATCGGATGACGGAGTGCGTGTTCGACGAACCGTTGATGAGTTTTTCGTTGGACGCGACGATTCCGGAGGTGTACGAGGTGCCGATTTTAACCGAAGGGAGGAAAGCGTTGGAGAAGGTGGATAAAGAACTCGGCTTGGCGTTTGACGATCAAGATTTTGATTTTTACATGCAACTGTTCGGGGAGGACATCAAGAGGAATCCAACGAACGTGGAATTGTTCGATATGGCGCAATCAAACTCGGAACACTCGAGGCATTGGTTTTTCAGCGGGAAGTTAACCGTGGACGGGGTGCCGATTGAGAAGTCGTTGTTTAAGATGGTGAAAGAGACGATTGAAGGCGCGCCGATGCATAACTCGTCGATTTCGTTTAAAGATAATTCGAGTGCGATTCGAGGGTACGAGTGCACGCCGTTGAGACCAGTGAACGCCGGAGAGAGCACGAGCATGCAACCGAGGAAAGTGGATTACGATTTGTTGTTAACCGCGGAGACGCACAACTTTCCCAGCGGGGTCGCGCCGTATCCAGGCGCGGAAACTGGCACTGGCGGAAGAATTCGCGACACGCACGCGACTGGCGTTGGGTCGACTTTAGTCGCCGGAACCGCCGGGTATGTCGTCGGTAACTTACAAATGCCCGGGAATGAGTTGCCGCACGAAGACAAATCGTTCCAGTACCCGAGCAACTTGGCGTCGCCGTTGCAAATTTTAATCGACGCCTCGAACGGCGCGAGCGATTACGGGAACAAGTTTGGCGAACCGGTTATTGCTGGTTATTGTCGAACGTTCGGAAGCCGTTTACCGAACGGCGAACGACGCGAATATATTAAGCCAATCATGTTTTCCGCCGGTTTCGGTCAAATCGATCACACCAACTTGGAAAAACAAGAAGGCGATTTGGGCATGTTGGTCGTTAAAATCGGTGGTCCGGCGTATAGAATCGGCATGGGCGGCGGTGCTGCGTCCTCTAAAGCCGGCGGCGAAGACGAAGCGAACGCGAGCTTGGATTTCAACGCCGTCCAAAGAGGCGACGCGGAAATGAGTAACAAGTTGAACCGCGTGGTGAAAGCGTGCGTGGAGTTGATGGACAAGAACCCAATTTTGAGCATTCACGATCAAGGTGCCGGCGGGAACTGTAACGTCGTCAAGGAGTTGATCTACCCGAAAGGTGGAGAGATTAACATTCGCGCGGTGAAACTTGGCGACGAGACCATGTCCGTCCTCGAAATTTGGGGCGCCGAGTACCAAGAAAACTCCGCCATGCTCATCAAACCAGAATCGTTACCGATCATCGAAAAGGTTTGCGCGAGAGAGCGATGCCCATTTAGCGTGCTCGGATCTATAAACGGCAGTGGTCGCGTGACGTTGAAAGATCCGTTGGCTAAGCCTGGTACGGTTGGCGAGTTCCCGGAAGATTTGGATTTAGAAAAGGTCTTGGGCGACGTGCCGAAGAAAAAGTACGATTTGAAGAGAGCGCCGCCGTCGGTGAAACCGTTGACGATCACGGATTCGCCAAAAGACGTTCTCGGTCGCGTGTTGAAGTTACCGTCCGTGTGCTCGAAACGCTTTTTAACCACAAAAGTCGATCGTTCAGTTACTGGTTTAATCGTCCAACAACAGTGCGCCGGAGAATTGCAAATCCCGGTGAACGACTGCGCGGTGATTTCGCAAACGCACTTTGGCAAGACTGGTGGTGCGACGAGTATTGGCGAAGCGCCGATCAAGGGTTTAATCGATCCGAGAGCGATGGCGAGAGTCACGTTAGGGGAATCCTTGACTAACTTGGCGTTCGCCAACACCACCGGTTTGAAAGATATCAAGTATTCCGGAAACTGGATGTACGCTGCGAAATTGGACGGGGAAGGCGCGCACATGTACGACGCGTGCGATGTGTTGAAAGATACGATGATTCAACTCGGCGTTGCCATTGATGGTGGCAAGGATTCCTTATCCATGGCGGCTAGAGCGGGTGGTGAAGTTGTCAAAACGCCCGGAACTTTGGTCATGTCTTCGTACGTCACCGTCCCAGACGTGACCAAATGCGTCACCGCCGACGCTAAGTTGCCAGGTTCCGGTAAATTGGTTTTAGTCGAATACGGGTCTAAAGATGGCTCGAAGAGACGATTGGGTGCTTCAGCCATGGCGCAAGCGTACGACCAAGTCGGCGACGACGTTCCGGACATGGACGATATCGAGACGTTTAGAAACGCGTGGGAGACGACGCAACAGCTCGTCGAGGACGGTAAAATTTCCGCCGGTCACGACGTTTCTGATGGTGGACCAGTTGTTTCCGTGTTGGAAATGGCCTTTCCATCCACCACGGCTGGCGTGGACGTCGAGCTCCCCGGCCCAGACGCCAACGCGGCGTTGTTCGCGGAAGAGTTGTCCGTCGTCTTGGAAGTCTCCCCGGAGAACGAACAACACGTCTTGCAAGCGTACGCCGGGAAAAACGTCACGGCGAGAACTATCGGCTCGGTCACCAACGATGGGAAAGTTTCCATCAAGCACAACGGCGCGATTGTCATCGACGACACCACGGCCAACTTACGAGACGCGTGGGAACACACCTCGTTTGAACTCGAAAAATTACAATCCTCGAACAAAACAGTCGCGATGGAGAAAGCCGGCTTGCGCAACCGCAAAGCGCCGACGTGGAAGCTCACGTACGATTTAAAACCAACCGATCCGGCGAAACTTTCGCGAACGAATAAAGCGAAAGTTGCGATCGTCCGTGAAGAGGGTTCCAACGGCGACCGCGAAATGGCTGCCGCGGTTTACTCCGCCGGCATGGACCCGTGGGACGTGACCATGTCCGATTTGCTCACCGGTAAAACCAACTTGAGCGATTTCCGAGGTCTCGTTTTCGTCGGTGGCTTCTCCTACGCGGACGTGTTAGATTCCGCCAAGGGTTGGGCCGGTGGTATTCGATTTAACGAAAACTTAAAGAATCAGTTCAAAGAATTTTACGAACGAAAAGACACGTTTTCCTTGGGCGTATGCAACGGATGCCAGTTGATGGCTTTGTTAGGATTCATCCCGTCTCAAACCGGCAAGGTTGCGGAAACTCCTGACGCAAAACAACCGAGATTTATTCACAACGACTCGGGTAGATTTGAAAGCCGATTTGTGACGGTTGGTATCGATTCAAACACCCCGTCCATTATGCTTAAAGATATGGGTGGGTCGCGAATGGGAGTCTGGTGCGCGCACGGCGAAGGTAAAGCGCACTTCCCAGACTCGAGCGTCATTTCCGAACTCTCCAAATCCGGTCAGTGCGCGGTGCGATACGTCGATAGCGCCGGAAAACCAACCACGGAATATCCGTTGAATCCGAACGGGTCTCCAGAAGGTATCGCAGGTTTGTGCTCAAAAGATGGCCGACACTTGGCGATGATGCCGCACCCGGAGCGCGCGTTTTTGGGATGGCAGTTGCCCTGGTCGCCGAAAGACGCAAACGTTCAAGACGTCGGGCCGTGGTTGAAGATGTTCCAGAACGCCGCCGATTGGTGCGATGCGAACTAATAATAATAAAGAAGAACAACAAAACGGTTTAAAATAAGTGAGAGTAATAATTGAGAAGAAAAAGAGAAAGAGAGAGAGAGAAAGAGGGAGAAAGAAAAGTGTGAACACGCGTAGCCAAAGCGTACGTATAGAGTAATTTATTTCATACGAATATATAAATAATGTGTGACTATCATCATGATCGTCTCTTCTATCGTTTCCCCATTTTGCTGCATTACGGAGGTAACGCGTTCAAGAACGACATCTTATTCTCTCCCCTCTTCTTCGTCGTCGTAGTTCCGAAACCTGACGGCGAATCGACTTCGTCCTCGTCGTCATCTCCGAAAAATACTCGATCGAGTGCGTTTTGCATGGACCCTTCCCCGTCCAACTCCTTGTCTTCGTCCGAAGAAGACAAGGCGTCTGGATGATCGGAGACGACCAAAACGGGCGTTCGAAAAACTTGACCTTGATCGCTTTCGTCGTCCACGCACAGAGCTGCCGCTGGCGTTTGACCGCCGCTCTTGGAAGTCGTCCCAGATGAGACTTCCGAAGTGCTGCTTTTATTCGTATTCTTACCTCCTGAATTCGGGACTGCGTTTAAACCGGAGTGCGAATATAAAGCCGCGGTGGCCGCAAACATCGCAGCCGCTTTGGCCGTCTCCGTGACTTCATCCTTGTTTTGAGCTGCATTTTTTCTCGCGATCGACGCCGCGAGACTATTGTTGTGAGTGCTATCATCGTTATCATTAGCTACCGCTGTTGCTGCTGAGGAAGAAATATTCGCCGTCCGCAACTTTTCCAAAGCCGCGTTGTACTGATCGTCCAAATCTAATATGTCGTGTAAGGACTGCGTTTCGTTACGACCCCGACCTCGACCGTCGTCGTCATCGTCTTCTTCGTCTTCTTCGTCTTCGTCCTGCGCGTTGAATAAAGTTTGCACGCCGGACCCGTACGTCGCGCCGCCACTACTCGCTAACGACTTCACCGTGACCGCGTCGTCGTCTTCATCCCCTTCCTCGTCTTCCTCCTCTTCCAGCTTATCTAACCTCGTAAACTCCTCCCTGGCCATCCGCGCCGCTCGCACCAATAACGCGCAATCTTCTTTCGCTTCTTTCAGTGCCATCTTTAACTTTGCGTTCTCTCGTTCCGCCGCGTCTGCGCGCGCTTGAAGTAACGCGTCTCTCAGTTGTTCTCCTCCTCCGGAACTTTCTTCCTCCCGTTTCGCTTTCGACGCCGCCGCCCTGAGCGTCAAATACTCCTTCGCGAGTGCTTTCATTCGAGCTTTCATACTTCTCGCCCGTTCGGCGACGCCACGCATCGTCTCCCTTCCGTTGTCGTCCTCGGAATCGTACTCAAAGTTCTTTTTTATCGTCGAAATCGAAATTTGCGTGGAAATCATCGCGTCGATCACATCGCTCGCGTCCGCGATGATTTCTCCGAATCGATCGAACAGAAGTCCTTCCTCGTCCGTCATCTTTGGATGTTAAATGCGTTTTAGTCGTCTCTTCCTCTCTCGAGTACTCTTCCTCGCCAGACTTCAAACGCGCTCTCGAAAAGACAGACAGACGCGCGATCAAAGAGAGAGAGAGATCGACGAGCGGGAGTTTTAACAACAACACCAACACCTTGGTGCCCGTTGGGAAAAAGCGTCAAAATATCTTCACACGAAGCGGATTGGATTTGGACGACGTCTTCTTCACTCTCGGGCGCTCCTGGCGCGCTCTTTTCTGGTGCACACGCACACACACACACACACGAGAGAGAGAGAGAGAGAGACAGAGAGAGGAGAAGGATCTCGCGAGTCGTACGGGGAGAGGAGTAAATAATGAGTTTATTGTAGTGCGTTGAGAGTCTCTTTATTCTTAATTGGGTAAACCTTAAATACTTACCAGAGAAGAGTTTTAAAGCGGTAGTAGAGGTTTAATATCATAATATACTATACCTTTCTTTCTTTCTTTCTTTCTGTGCGTGTGTGTGTTTATATTCTCACTTCTCGTCGTAGTGTGTAATAAGCATATAAAGTTCTCTCTCTCTCTCTTTCATCAAACTCGTTATTACGCTCAACGTTTTTATACAATGGTGTTGTTGTTGTTGTTATTACGCATGCGAAAACATTTAATTTACGGCAAACCGGCGTTTCTCCACGCCCCGTAGCCACCTTTTAAGACGAAGACTTTGTTGAACCCTTTGTTTTTCAACGCTTTGGCGAACCCTTTGCTGTTGCCGCCGACGATGATGTACTTCTTTCCCTTACCGACGCCGTTCATGGCGCTTACTTTCAACGCGGTGACTTCGACCGATTCGCCTTTGGCGTCCACCTCTAAAACTCTCCCTTTCGGCGGGTTTGGCCCGGATTTCGCTTTGTCATTTTCCGATCGCAAGTCGATGATGTTGGTGTTACCAGACAGGACCATTTCGTACGCTTCCAACGCGCCAACGTCGCCGGCGTAGCCTCTCGCCGCGCCGGCGAAGACGCCCAAGACGCCCGGCAAGATCAAGTACGCGACGTACGCGCCGATCGCCAACAAACCGAGCTCGCCGGCCGAAGCCGTGGACACGTACTCCAACGCTTGCTTCCCAATCGGCAACGCCGCATCCACCGCGCTCTTACCGGTCGTCTCGACCACGGAAACAACCGGCGCGACGTCCACGCCTTGCTGCTTCAACGCGCCCGACGCTTGCGTCACCACCCCGCTCGCGCCCGTGGAGGCTTTGCTAATCACATCCGCCGCGACCGGAGCCACGTACTTGTTCGCTAACCCACCAGCCGCTTCCCCTAACGGTTTCGCCGCTTCAAACGCGCGCTCCGCGTACGGCGTCACCACCGGGACTGCTTCGTCGTACGCCTCTTTCACTTGCTTCGCCACTTCCACGGTTTGCGAGACGCCACTGGCGACGGTTTCCGAGGCTGCATCCACGGCGTCTAAGAACCCGGCGAGCTTTTCCGTCAACTCGGACGCACTCGCTGGTAAAGGAGTCGCGGCTAACAACAAAGAAGTGGAGGCGATTCCCAAGAACTGTTGTTGTTGTTGTTGCTTTTGCTCCTTCTTCTTCGAAGAAGAAGAAGAAGAAGAAGCAGATGCCTTCGTTGTTTTGCGGGAAATGGCCGATGATCGAACCGTCGTCGTCGTCGAAGATTTCTTCGTAAAAACAGAAGAAGTGCGAGAAAACATCGCGCTCGTCGTCGCGGAAGAAGAAGCCATCGTGGTATTCACGCTCACTTAGTATGTAACGTAAACGCGCGAGAAGAAGAACAGATCGTCGTCTGTTTATGTGTGATATATATGTGTGAACAGGAGAGAAAACGCGAAGGTTTTTAAATAAAAAAGATTATAATGGCCAATAGAAAGCGTTCAGAGTCACTCGTTTTCATTTGATTGGAAGACACATCGGCGGATTATTTGAGATCGCAAATTCTTTGCCACACGCTTTTCTTATATACTAACACGAGTGCGTCTCAAATTTTTTTGCCGAAAAAGTTCCGAAAAAAAAAAACAAATATGAATTTTGTATCTAAAACGCATTTTTTTCTCATATCCTCTTCACTTTCTCGCGCGCGCATTTGCGCGCAATTGCGCGCGCATATAATATCACTTTTTTTTTTTGCGTGCGCGCGCGCACGCGCGCGAGAAAGTCACACGCATTGCTATCATCGATAGACCTCTATCGATGATAGTGGGTGGAAGGGTGGGAGCTCTTTTCTTCATCGTTTGCTTTCTTTCTGTTTTAGAGATACAAATCGAGCGTTTTTGTATCTCTCCTCCCGCATGGCAGATGAATGAATGAAAAGAGCTGGGAAAGAACGGACAAAGGGGGTTCGAGTACGGAGAGTTTTGACTTGCGCGGGCGAGTTTCTCTCCTTTTTTGTGTTCTTTTCTTTGTCGTCGTGTTATTGCATATCTTCTCTCTTCTTCATCGAAGAAGAAGTCAACGACGACTTTACATGGAGGAAAGAGCATTTTTTGGGAAAGAATTCCAACCTTTCATTTGAAACGGATTTTAGTACCGGTGGGGGAGTTTGTATCGATTAAAATCGAGAGTTCTCTCCTTTTTTTTTTTGGATTGCAGAAACATGTGACAATACGACGTCTCTCGAGCATCCATTTGCGATGCTCAGCCTATCATGACACTCGGCTCTCATGAGATCGATCGAAGAAACTTTGATAGGTGAAGTACGTTGATTTTTGATTGAAATAAATCATTGAAAATACCATAAGTGTTTAAGTTCCATATGCGTATTTTTGCGCGGCGCTGACTTGTAGCGATCGCGGCACCGACCTTTGAAAAAAGGGGAGTGTCCGAAGCATGCTCATGTAACGACTATTGAAATATTTTCGGCAGAAATGAATCTGGGAGCCCGTGGTGGTCTTCTATCCAGAGTAGTCTCGTGCAATGAGATGGAAACGGAGGAGATGGAGAGGACGTAAAGCTTGTGCGACGGTGTGTTTCTGTTCAAACACCACAGGAAATATTTAGGATGGGGAGTTATAGTTGAGTTGTAATACTAGTTGTTGCTTTCCGCTTTCCTCCTTTCCCTCTCTCTTTCCTCTTTTTCTTTTTTGCTCTCTTTTTGGTGTTTTTTCATTTTTTTCAAAAAAAGACACAAAACGCCAATTTTTTTCCTTTGTGTGTTCACATCTCATTCAACATCTTAGTATTAGTTCATCTGGCGGGTTGACGAAATTGATATTAGACGATTAATAGTAGAAAGAAGCAAAAAGAGAAGCGAAAGAAATACACAATACATACAATATATATTACACGCGTGAACAACAACGACATTATACAAAGAATTTAAAGAATATTACGAAGAAGAAGGGGAGAAGAACAGATCGCGAGAGTTTCGATAACACGCCTCCGCGACGTCTTCGTAGGACGTTTCTTTACATCCGGCGACGATTTCGCACACCGTCGCGATTTGACACGGTTCGCTGCGGTCTTTAATCATCGAGCCTTTTTGCCATTTTTTCGGTTTCACCGGTGTGCCGAACAGAGTCTGGATTCGATTACTGTTTTCTCCTCCTTCCAAAAATGTGTTCCCAAAGTGCGTTTTTTTGACGGCGCACCACGGCGCGTCCGTTTCCAAGAGCATGCGATCGAGCGGGATGGATTGGACCACGTTTACGTTCTCTTCCGTTTTCAGCGAACACCCGTTGACGCCGATATATATCTTATCGTTCAGCGCTAACAACTCTTCGAATTCTTCTCGAGTTCCCGTGAACGAGTGCACGACGGCTCCTTTTCTCAAGTGCTTTACGTTCCTCTTCAAAATCTCGTAAAAATCCTCCCTCGAGTTTCTCGAGTGCAAAAACAAAGGCAAATCAAACTCCTTCGCCAACTCGAATTGAAATTGAAAATACTTCTTCTGCGTCTCTTTCTCGCAGAAATGCAACCGATCGTAATCTAATCCGCACTCGCCAATCGCTTTAACGACGTCCGCGTTCTCTCGAACGACCGTTTTCAGCGCTTCTAAATACCGTTCGGGCGAGCCGTCGTACTTTTCCTCAAACTCGTCGCACCTGGTCGGATGCACGCCGACCGTGCTGTACATCTTCGGAAACACCCCTTCGCTACCATCCTCATCCTCCTCCCCTTCTTCTCGGTCATCATTTGATATACTATTACTACTCTTCCTAAAACTCTTTTCGTTCCACATCCGACACTTGCTCGCCGCCGCTTTCGCCTCCTCCAAAGTTCCCGCGGTGACTAAAATCTCCCTCACGCCCACTCGTTTCGCTCGCTCCAAAACGTCCTCCGTATCCTCCGGATGCGACTGCACTTGCGAGCCGAAGTAAAAACCGTCGAACGTCGAGGGTGAGGCGGAGACTAAATTCGCCCCGATGTCGCAAAACTTCACATCGGGCATTTTGTTTTTGTTCACGTTGTTCACAGAAGAACGAGCAGCAGACGACGACAGAAACGACGATTTGTGGGAGTAGCAGCACCTCTTCTTCAGAGGGGAAGCGCGACAAAAACGAGCAGCGGCAGTGACAACGCACGGAGGAAGTCCTGCTCGCATGTGAGATAAAAAATGAAGAGAAAAACTTTTATAGGGGAATTTTAGGAGTTATACAAGGGGAAATGCAATTTAAGCAACGTGTCTCTCTCTCTTTCTCTCTCTTTAATCTAAGAACGAGTTATCTTCTCAGTGCCTGTTCTAAAACTGCTTGAAAATGAAAGCGGTAGTGTTCGTCCGTTGGTTCTGGACACCCTTTTTCGAGCAAGTAGTTTTCGCACTCGGGGTGCTTGAAGTAACGAGCGCCGGCGATATAGAAAAAGTCGTTACGAGGCGCTTTCGCCTCTTCGACTAAGTATTTGAGGCAATCGAGTCGGCCAAACTTTGCAGCGTTGTACACGCACTCGCTCTTTACCTCCTCAGATATCTTTCTTTCTTCAACAAGATATTTCACGATGTCTGTGTGACCCTTTTCTGCCGCTTTTATTGCCACTTTTTTTTCCGTATCTCTCGAAGGTTTCACTTTGTCGAAAAGAAATCGAAGACAGTCGAGGTGTCCTCCTTTAGCAGCTTGAATGCACGACTTTTCATCATACGGGCAATTATTAGAGAAGCAGTACTTCAGCATCTCGAGATTACCTATAAGTGCTGCCACAGTAATCGTCTTTTCATCCCACTCGCACTGTTTCACTTCTCTCGCCCACTTGAGCAACTCGAGTTTGTTCGTTTGAGCAACTCCCGAGCAAAACGAGGCTTGGTCTATCACATATCCTTCGTTATCTTTCGCTCCCCAGCGTATGTCATTCCACAACCATTCCAAAGTCGAAACGGATGTAAATTCGTAAACAAATACATGTAATCTCGATACGTTTACCCCGGCATACTTAAGCACATCCTGACTCTCACCATTCACCTTTGCAAAGAAAAACCGATCCGTCTCGGTCAATTTCGAAATCACATGCGATACAAAAATATCCTTATGATGCACCACCAAACCGTTCCAAAGAGGTGACGACGAAGAGAGCGAGAGATTCCCCAGTTTCTCCGGTAATGCATTTCCCGCCTCCTTTTCACCCTCGTCCTCGTCTTCGGAAGAAGAAGAAGACGAGTACTTCAGCTGATCCCACTTGGAATAATCAATCACCATTTGCACATGCGCGAGACTTTTTTTTTAAAGCAAAAATTTGAACAAGAAACGTTTTTTACACCAAACTGCCGCAGAAACAAAACGACCACGAAAAGAAAAAACAACGAGAAACACACATACTATAAATATGGACGCTGTGTTCGGGTATTTCGGCGGCGGTTCCTCCGCGCAGTCGAAGAAAAACAAAAGGCTGCAACAACAACAAAACGAGCGATCGTCGTTACCGTCTTTACGTCAAGGGCACCAGAAATCGTTGTCGTTTGGCGTTGACGATGATTTTGATGATGATGACGAAGATGAGGATGATGATGATGATGATGAGATTGAAAGGAGTAGCGACGAGGACACGGGGGAGGAAGAGGAGGAGGGAAAAGCGAGCGGGCATAGGAAGAAAAACAAGAAGAACAGTAAGAAGAACGAGAAGAATAAGAAGAACAGTAAAAAACGGAAAGATAAACTGGACGCGTTGCTCGATAACGACGACGAGGAAGATGATTTAGACGCGGCGGAGGACCAAGCGAAGAGTTTTGAGATGATGAGAGAAAAATTGGACCAATCGGAACGGTTGCGCGTGTCCGAAATGCGCGAATCGAAACAACGGTTACTGGTGGCGAGGCAACAGTCCGCGGAGTTTTCGAGAATGGTGGCGAAGGATTTGAAGGACATGGAGGAGAAGATTGTAGGAGGGAGTACTAACGACGCGGAAGAGCTTATTGAAATGTTGAAGCAGACGTTGGAGGAGGCGAAAGCGTTTGCGGCGAACGCGACGGAGGAGCAGAAGAGAGCCATACGGGAGGTTGGCGTAGACGCGACGCACGTTATGGCGGCAGACGGAAAAGGAGAAGAAGGAGACGGAAAGGAAGAAGAAGAAGAAGAAGAAAGAGAAGCAGAGGAAGAAGAATTTGATAAAGTTACGGATCAGGTGATGGCGGACGCGAGCGATGTCGCGACGGAGAATATTAATAGGGAGAATAGAAACAACAACAACAACAACACAGGCGGATTTAAGAAAGGTTTTTTGATGGAGAGAAATCCAAACAACGCGATCGAGGTTGAGATGAAAAAACTGGAAGAGGCAAAGAAGAGGAACGGCGGCGGAGCGAATCCGAGAGAGTCCTTCTTAGAGCGCGCCAAATACATACCGCTGCGATTAGATCACGACGAACGGAAATACTTGCGTTTGTTAGAAGCAGCGTTACACGTGAGCGAGTACACCGACGTTGTTGACGTGCAGTCGTGGTCATCCAGGTCGCAACGAATTGCGAGGATGATTAAAGAGATTTGCGCCATCATGTCCGGTTTAGTCGTGGCTTCGGATTACAGAGCTGGGCAAAAACTCATTCAAGACCGCGAGTTTAAGGACAACGCGAACTTTTTCGGGATGATATTTGAAATCGGAAGGAGGCATAAAATCATGAACCCGGAAAAGATGCGATCGGAGTACGGGAAGATGGTGTATTTGTTACAAGACTCGCAATCGCCAGACGTGAGAGAGATGTTGTCGTTTAAGTTGGTGAGACCGTTGAAAACGGCGTACTGGTTGCTTTCGGAATCTGAAAACGGTTTGGACATGCTCAACGATCCCTTAATGTCTACCGCGACGGCGGAAATCATGCACGAAGGGAAGCCGAGACACGAGGTGCAAAGAGAGATCAAGCAAAAAGAACGCGCCAGGGAAACATTGAGCAAAAAATACGCGGCGAGAGATTTAAGTTCGGAAGACATTTTGCACGTCTTATACTCCATCGCGGACAACAACGCGTACTTGCGCTATAATCGCGACCCGGTTGATGAAATGTTAAAATTTCTGACGGATATGTTCGATCCTAAAACACCCGAGGAAGGGTTCTCGTTGGGCATCTCCACAGGGATGGAGGGCGCGCGCCTATCGCATAATCATGGCAGGCAGTACGCGTATGTTTCTCAATCGCTGATGCTGTGGAGAGAAGTCGCGAACGATATGTTCAAACTCTGGTACTTGGCCGAACACGATTTGTTGCGAGATAACAACCGATACACGTTGCAAAATACCGGTCAAGGTCTCAATCGCGTCCAACATTCGCCGCAAACGTTGAAGTGCATGCATGAGATTTTGCACAGATGTCAATCGAAATTAGGTCACTGGGTCGGATCTTCAGTCATTCACTTGGGCGACCACAACGTCCCGAATGCGTTAATGTTTATCGACAAGTACACGCAAGTGGCGAGAATTTTAGCGCCGGTCGTCCTCGTAGTAAAAGAGTTGCCGAAACTGGCGAGCAAAAACCGCGAGTTGCGCCAATACATCGAGAACGCCTTTGACAGCGTGGAGAGCTGTCGTAAGTTGATTTTGACGGACTTTTTTAGGCACGCGTTTGACGGCTCTGGTGCAGATAATTTCTTTGACGCCGGTTCGTGCATCGACGGTCGATTGACGTCCGCTTGGAACTGGTGTTCGAAAATCGAAAAGAAGTCGTACTACCACGTGTTTAAGTTGTGCGGCTTTGCGTCGTTCGATTCTCGGGATCAGTAAAAAATTAACTTTTCTTACAGTAGCACATGTATATGAAGACTACTCATACAAATAATCACTAAATAAAGCGCGGTTTGCCTACTACATCTACTGCTATTATCGCTACTATTTACGTCCTTTGCCGCGTCCACCTCTTCCTCCTGATCTTCCTCCACCTCTTCCTCCCGATCTTCCTCCACCTCGACCGCTCTTTTTCTTCCGGATGTCTTCTTTTCTTCCTTTTCGAATCTGGTCCGCGTTTCTGAGCTCGCTCGGCGCGTTGTTTCCTGAACCATTTCCGCCACCATCCGTACCTTTCGTGTGAAAATGTCGCTTGAACCGGCTCATGCCGCCGCCTTCGGACGCACCGGCTCTCTTCTTCTTATCGTATCTCGCGCGCGTTTTCTCGTCTTCAACCTCACCAACTTGCGAAACGTATCTGTTCGTTTTCGATTGCCACTTCTTATACGTCTTTCCGAGCGTATCTTTCGAAACTACTTTCCCGCTTTCGTTTTTAATCCTCTTTCCGTTCTTGCCGATTTCATTCGCGTCGACTTGGACGTAATTTTTCTTCTTCTTGTCCCAAACGCTGACGAGTTTCTTTTGTTTGCGCATGGACGCGCCGTCTTCGGCGACAATGTCCATGGTCATTTCATCTAAATCGTCCATCGTGCAACCTTCTTTCGTGCTCAATCCAAGCTCTTTGTGATTGATTTTGCGAGGAACGACGTCCATGAAGAACTCGTCGTCGCGAAATTTACCTCGTGAGAAGGCGTCTTGAGAGACTAGCGTTTTCAGCTTCTTCTTACCTCCAGAACCTCCTCCTCCTCCTGCTCCAATGTCGACACCGTTTACTCGTTCGTCGTCTTCGTCGTCGTCGTTGCCTTCGTCGTTATCCGAATCGTCATCGCTGCCATCATCATCATCATCATCAGCGTCATCATCAGCGTGAGTATTTCCGGCGACAATCGGGTTCTCATCATCCCCTAAAGGTCTCAATTTCTTCGTCTTTTCTTCCCCGTTATTCCGCATCTCGATAAACTTTGCGTGCGCTTTTCGTTTCTCACTCATCGCGTTCACCGATACCGAACTTTTCCAGTTCTTTCCGATTTTCCCAGCCGAAGCAAACTCGGCTTCTAAGACGGTCGCGTGCGGGCGGTAATTTTTCATCCCGCGCATGAGTTCGGCCAACTCTTTAGCGTTTTTGTATGTGGTCGTGTTCGCCGTTCCTCCGGCGTTGGACGCTTTTCGAAAGATGGCGGCGCAGAACAACGGGTGTGGCCCACATTCAATGAGTGGTTTCGCGCGAGCAACGGATTCCGAACTTGCTGGAATTCTCGTCTTTTGGTACGCTTTGTACGCGTTCACGGTGGTTTTCTGCAACGCTTCCAGCTCGATGTGCGTTTCGTGCAATTCCCGGACGCGGTCGGCGAGTAAATCTAAGGAACCGATTGGGAACGTCCCCACGACAGACTCTTCGTTTGCGTCGCCTTCTCTCGCTCGTTTTTCCGCTTCTTCTTCGTTTTGTGGTGGCACAATATCCGCCGGTTTGATTTTTCTACCCAAGAACAAGTGTAAATCGACGACGTACCCTAACTCTTCTTTTACCAATATCGAGTGCGCGATACCTTTCCTCCCAGCTCTGGCAACGCGACCGACTCTGTGTACGAACAATTTCGCGTTCGCTGGAAAATCGTAATTAATCACGTTATCTAACAAAGGCACGTCGATACCTCTCGCCGCGACGTCGGTGACGACCATCACGTTCGCCTTACCCGATTTGAACGTCGCCAGAGCGATTTTTCTCGCCGCGAAATCCATCGCCCCGAATATGGACACGCACGAGTGGCCCTCTTTTTTCAGCAGCGTTTCCAAGTGCTCCACGTGATGTCGAGTGCTCGCAAAGATCACTGTTTGAGATTTTTCGTTTTCAACGACCGTTTGTAAGATTCTCAATAAGGCTGCTATTTTCTCCTCTTTGCGCACGAGCGCGAACGTCAATCGCAAATCTTCAGATATTTTCATCTCCGCATCGAGACGTATAACTCGCGGATCTCTCAACCCGACTTTCACAAACTCCGCCAGCGCGCTCGGCAACGTCGCGGAAAACAACAACGTCTGTCTCGATTGACTCACTTTTTTCATAATCTCCGAAAGTTGCTCCTGAAAACCCATCTCTAACAACCGATCGGCTTCATCTAAAACAACTTTTTCCACCAATCGTAAGCTGAAACTTTCAATCTCGTTCGTGTGGTGCAACACTCTCCCCGGCGTAGCCACAATCACGTCCGGATTATTCGCCAAATCCTCAAACTGCATCTCCATGCTATCGCCGCCGACTAAAGCGCACAACCGTAAATCGGTAAACTTTGCCATATCTCTCGTCACCGCGAACGTTTGCAACGCCAACTCCCTCGTCGGCGCGAGAATCAACGCTCTCGCGCCGTTCCTCAGCGAGTGCTTCTGCAACGCCGCTAAAACTGGTACCACAAACGCCGCCGTCTTCCCGCTCCCGGTCCTCGCCATCGCCACCACGTCCACGCCGGTGCTTATCACCGGAATCGCTTTCCTCTGAATAGGTGTCGGCAATCGATAGCCTTTGCGCTTAATCGCTCGAAAGATGTCCGGAGGCAAATCCATGCTTTCAAACCCGCCGGATTTCTGCTTTTTCTTGTTCAGTTTTTCTTGTTTCAATCTTCGGCCGGTGAGCTTTTCCACGCGTTCGAATCCGAATTCTTCAACATTCGTCGTCTTATTCTTATTCTCATCAGCATTCTCATCATCATCAGACGACGAATAATTACTGCTCGACGATTCCCCTTCGTCTTCTTTTCTCCCTCTCTTGTTCAAACCCATCTCACGCGTTCTTCTTTGACTTTTTCTTCTTTTTAAACGCCCTGTTGCGTGTGTGTGTGTCTTATTCGTAAAGTGATACTAAAAGGATGTAAAGAATTTGAAGACTTTTATTAGCGCCGTCAAAAACTCTCTCGTGTCTGCTCTTTTTTTCTTATTTTCAGCGAAAACGGTTCCTCATTTTTATCTTCTTCTTTGACTTCTGATCTTTCTTTCTTTCTTTCTTTCTTTCTTTCTTTCTTTCTCTCGAACGTATTCTCTTTCGGGGAGCAAGGCGCGCGCGCGTAAAACGAACAAATCGGCGATGATGAGTAAGAAAATGTGTATATTTATTCTGAGAGTTGTATCTCGTGATGATAAAAACTGCGCTGAGCCGAAAAAGAACACGCGCGGTTTACTTTTTTTTGTATCTCTGAATTCACTCTTGAGAAGGAGAACGATTTGATGAGAGAGCGGGTGGAGGTTCCCTCTTTCTCTCTCGGTGCGCGTTCGGCGATGATGATTAAAAACAAGTCTCTAAAACAGGTCTGACAATCTCGGGTACCAAGCAACCCGCGCTTTGCTATGATTACTTGAATTTCTGAGCCGAAGAGACCAAGCGCGCGAGAGAGGAGAAAACCCCTTTGCCCTGGGAAAAAGAGAGAGAGATACAAAAAAATACGCGAAGCGCGCTGCTACGTCCTTCTCTCCTTCGCGCGAAGTTTTCCGACGATGATGTTAAAAAATGTGTCACTTCATCTAATTCCATCTGATGTTCAAAATGATTAAAAGTACATTATTTACTGAGTCGGAAAGCAGAGCGAACGAAAATCGATCGAACAACGAAGCGACAGAACACCACCCGTGTTAAAGGGAATTTCCAACGAACGAAAATTTTGATTTTTAACCACTTTTTCCTCTATTTTTAGACACAAAACAGAAACATCGCATGACCGCGAATGAAGGTAAAGACGACGATTCAGACGACGAAAACGACGCGGTTTCAGACGACGGGTTCGTGTACGCCGAAGTTGAAGTCGTGAGCGTCGAAGGGACCGACTCCGACGACGAAGATGAGAGGCGGAAGGAAGTGTTGTGTCTTGGGGAGGAAGACCGGCAAAACGGAGGAAGCGAAGCGTCGCCGAGTCTAGAGTTGACCGAGGAGAAGGTAGAGGATGTGAACAACAGTGAGAAGAAGAAAAAGAAGAAAAAGAGGAGAAAGTCAGAGCAAGAAGTAGAAGAGGATCCGACTGAATTCTCCCCTCGAGTGTCGGAAGAAGTTCCGCGAAAGGTGCCGGTCGACGATGCTCCAACTCCTTTCGTTGAATTAGGTATTCACAAAGAGAACGAAGACCAAAAAATACAGAGACAAACGCAATTCACCTCCCTCGCCAACGCCACGAAAACCAACCAAGACGCGCTCTTACTCTGCGAGCGACTCAGGAGAGAAATACAAACGCACAAGACGCACCGCCTTCGTTTAGAGCAAGAAAAACGCGAGCAAATGAAAACCATCAAGCGCTTGAAGAAGGAAGCGGAGGAAGTGTTCGCGCCGGCGATTGAAGATTTGAACGCCAAGTACGGGGTTGCGATGAAAGATAGAACGATGTTGACAATCGAGAGAAATAAGTTGATGAAAAGAGTTAAAGGATTGGAGAAAGAGTTGGAAGAGTTGAAAGATGCGCATACGAAGAAGAAGAAGACGAAGAAAGAGGAGGAAGAGGAGAAAGCAAAGGCAAAGGCAAAGCCGACGAGTAAAGTGGCCACGCGGGTGAAAGCCATAGAACACAAAGTAGCGAAAGCAGAAGAAGAAAGAGAGGAAGAAGAAGAAGAAGAAAAGGAACGAAAAGAAACATCGTATGCGGCACCTTTGTCCGCTCTTTTGCTGAAAAAGTTCAAAAAACGACAGAAGAAACACGCGGCGAAAACGCGCGTCGTCTCGCAAGAGGAGGTTGGAGAAAATACGCGACGAGAGGCGTTTGACCACGCAGCGCGCGCGAGGCAAACGGACATGTTTGAAGCAACGAAAGAAGAAGAGGAGAAGAAAGAGCGGAAGCATATGCAGACGTTATTATCACAGTCCCGAACGGAACAGCGCCGGGAAAAACCACGAGTGGTAAACGTTACGCATACGAGACTCATTCGTCTACCGAAATCAGACAAAGACCAACGTTTCGCATCTGCTCTACACCCATCGAAAAAGTGCATCGCGTACGGCGACGAGAGCGGTGGATGGAGAATGCTCGACACGAACACGGGAGAAGTTATCGCATCTTTTGAGAATTATGCCGTGTCTACGCAAGAGATATGTACGAGTCGAGTTACCTTTATCAGCTTTGTAAACACGGGTAAAATATTGCTGTGCGGCGACGCTCGAGGCTGCGTATCCTTGTTCGATTTGACGCTCGCGAAACGGATTTTGTTTTTCCCGCATTCGCCTTTAGTAGCGTTACCATCGGTATCTTTAGCACCATCTACGACATGCGATACCGCAGAAGAATCGCTGCTGCAGCCGGCGCCGCCGAAGTTAGATTCTGAGTCTACGTACTGCGTCTTTATCAAGGGTACCGGCAACAACGGCGAGACAAACTCCACGACGACGCCTCTCGAAGCCGCGAAAACACCGGCGGTAAAAGGCATAGCGCTTTCGCCAAATGAATCCTTCGTCGCGGTAACGTACAAACACTCCAACGTCTTCAAAATATTCGATTGCTGTTATTCGATGCCGAAGGAATCACTAGAAGAGAACTCCTTTCTCCTGTGCGAGATTAAGACCGAATGTTCGCCGGATATTTCGAGCGTAGATTTTATAAACGATACCACCGTAATCATCCGCGACGAGACGTCCTCGGCGTACAGAGTATCATTTTAATTCACATCAAATCGGCTATTATAGAATATATATCATATGTATTATATACACAAACGCTGTTGGTTGATTCTACTCTTGCTATTATTAGTAGATTTTCTTACTTCTCTTCTCTCTCTCTCTGTCTAAATTTTTTACTTCTTCTTGTTCGATACGCTCTTATCGTTCTCTTTGTCGTTACTCTCTTTCTCCTCTTCTTCCTTCTTCTTCTTCATCGCGTCTTCGTCAACGCCAACGCCGCCGTCGACGGTATCCTCCGCATCGTGCATGTCGCTCACCCGTTCGCGTTCTTTCTGTTCCATCTTGTTATTAATTAAATCGTGCAACGCGACCACGGTTCTTATGAGCGCGCCTAAATAAATCACCAACTGCGCGTCGTTCGTTTCCACCGCGAACGCCTTGACGTAACTCTCTAAATTCAAATTCGGTAACCCGTTGAACGCGTTTTGCAACTCCCCCAATATCTCTTGGTTCACCGGTAACTGATCGCTCAACACCAACTCCATGTATTTCTTAATCTCTTTTAATCTCGTTTCCAATCCTCTCAACGCTCTCGCTTTCTCTTTCACTTGCGTGCTCAGCGTGCTCACCGTCGCGTCCTTCACGTCTCTCAACAAATGCTCAACGCCAATCGCCTCCGGGTCGCTCGCCTCAATCGTACACGGCACGTGCTCGTGCGTCTTCTGCGCTTTCTGCGTCATCGTTCCGTCTTCCTTCACGTCCAACACCGCCCTGTACGCATTCGTCGGCGCGTCGTCCGCCGTCGGCGATAAGTTCACGATAACCAACACCGGATCCGCGCAATATTTCTCAAACAACTCCCCGATGTCTAAATCATTCTCCCGGATTTTCGGCCCGGTGGAATACCATCCGACCACTTTCTCCTTCGCGTGTATTCTCGAGTGCATTCGGTACATTTGTTCCGCGTACGCGTGATCGAAAAACCAAATCGACGCATCCGACGGGTCCTCCTCGAAAGGTACCGCGAACGACGACGTGATGTCCAAACGGTCGTTCGCCACGGAACCGAGTAAGACGCCGACGACGCGTCGTTTCGCCTGTTGGTTCGAATCGTCCTCGTCCTCGTCTTCTTGGTCGTCGTCCTCGTCGCCCTGATTGATAATGATGTTAGTGTGCGTCAATACATTTAAAAGGAAAAAGAGAGAGAAAACATCGATAAAAACATCGCGCTTGCGAGAACACACACACACAGAGAGAGAGAGATGAAGAGAGAGAGATTGACATCATCATCATCACATCATCATCATCAAAATCAGATCGCAAAAAGTGGGAAAAAACAGAAGAGAAAAAAAACAAGCAGCGTTGTGCATTACCTCGTCGACTCTTTTAAAGTGATCGACCACGGAGAGCAAAACTAACGGGTGGACGACGACGGAGTCGAAGTTTGATTTACTCGCGCTCGCACCGCTCGTCGTCTTCGTTTCCTTCTCGTCGTTGGCTGAATCCGTGTCTTTCATCTCTCTTCTCTCTCTTGTGACGAGTGCAGAAAATTTTCTCCTCGTGTCTTTCACGTACACAATTAGGTTTTAATACCCTAAACAATTTATTTGCAAAATTTTTCAAAAGAAAAAAAAACAACCAAGTGACAGCACAAAAATAATCGATTACATCTACTCACTACTCGTTGTCTCTTCTTCTTTGTTTTTCGCTCTCTTCTGTTCGAGAGAGAGAGAGAGAAGAAGAGAGAGAGAGAGAGCGTTTGTTGGTGTTTTTGTGTGTGTTTGTTTTTGGTGCGTTGAAAAGTCTTAGTAAAGAGAGAGAGAGAGACCGATTGGAAATTCGATTCCTGAGACATTCATCAGCCGCCGGGTTGGGTGTTTCTCTTCTGTTTTATCGAAAGTATTTTAAAGGAATAAAGAAAGAAGATTAAATGGGTGTCCCGGCGTTTTACCGATGGCTCTCGGTGAAATACCCGAAAATCATCGCCGACGTCGTAGAAGATGAAGTCGTGGATATCAACGGGAATAAAGTGTTCGTGGATTCCTCGAAATCGAACCCGAACGGGCAGGAGTTTGACAATCTGTATCTCGACATGAACGGGATCATCCACCCGTGTTTTCACCCGGAGGACCGACCGCCACCGACGACGGAGGAGGAAGTGTTTTTGAACATTTTCGAGTACATCGAGAGATTGTTTCTCATGATTCGACCGAGGAAGGTTTTATACATGGCCATCGACGGCGTCGCGCCGAGAGCGAAGATGAATCAACAGAGAAGTCGGAGATTTCGAGCGGCGCAAGAAGCCGAGGAGAAGAAAATCGAAGAGGAAAAGTTGAGAGAGAAATTAAGAAGAGACGGGATCGAGGTACCGCCGAAAATTGAAAGCGGCGTTTTTGATTCCAACGTGATTACTCCGGGGACGCCGTTTATGGGAAGATTAGCCGAAGCGTTAAAATTTTACGTGCGAAAGAAACAAAATACAGATAAAGGGTGGAAAAACATCAAAGTTATCGTGAGCGACGCGAGTGTTCCGGGAGAAGGCGAGCACAAAGCGATGCATTACATTCGGCAACAGAGAGCGTGTGCGAATGGCGGCGGTTACGACCCAAACACGCGACACGTGGTGTACGGTTTAGACGCCGATTTAATCATGTTGGCTTTAGCGACGCACGAACCGCATTTTCATATTTTACGCGAAGTTGTCTTTCAACAGAAACCAAACGAATCGGCGCAAAACGGAGGCGCCGGAGCGATCGATAAAAACGCGAAGCAAATTGCAATCGCGAGGAAACCGTTTCAATTATTAT